>ERZ827458.410-NODE-410-length-61861-cov-4.978886_pt1 | contig 61861 bp, 63 predicted proteins | sample MGYA00519706_ERZ827458 | MGnify/ENA primary metagenome ERZ827458 (study PRJEB31778, sample SAMEA3449309) | human gut metagenome | biome: human gut; feature: human-associated habitat; material: faeces | place: United Kingdom | collected 2010/2012 ...
CGCTTGGCTATGGCGCCGTATTTGGAGCTGATGACGAGATTCGAACTCGTGACCTCATCCTTACCAAGGATGTGCGCTACCACCTGTGCCACATCAGCATAGAAAGGGGAGAAAGGCGTTTTCTCCCAAAGAGGGGGATTGCCGCGCCTTTGCGCGGAAGGGCCGGCGCCGGGCCGCCCAATTGGAGCGGATTACGGGGTTCGAACCCGCTACCTCGACCTTGGCAAGGTCGCGCTCTACCAAATGAGCTAAATCCGCATCTTCTTTTCGTTCCGGCCGCGCGCCGCCCTCTTCCCGCCGACCGGCGCGCCGCTTCCTTCTTTCTTGGTGCCTCCGGTCGGAATTGAACCAACGACACGAGGATTTTCAGTCCTCTGCTCTACCAACTGAGCTACAGAGGCATATCCCGCGCCCGCCGTCGTCCTTCTCTCCGCCGCGCGCGAAACCGCTTTTTCCCTTTTTTGGCGATTCGGATGGGGCTCGAACCCACGACCTCTAGCGTGACAGGCTAGCGTTCTAACCAACTGAACTACCGAACCGTATCCCTCGCCCGGGCCGCAGCGCAGCGCACGCCCCACGCGACTTTGATATCATACCACATCTTTTCGTTTTTTGCAATACCTTTTGCGAATTTTTTTGTTTTTTTCGTATTTCCCGTTCTGACGGCCGTCGGCGGCCGTCAGAACGGGAACATACTTTATACCTGAAACCCGCCCAGCTCCGGCGGCGGAACGGAGGGACCGCGCCGGAACGCCGCGCGCAGCAGCGTGCCGAGCGTAAGCACAAAGCAGACCAGCGTCACGGCCTCCGAAAGAAACGGCACGAGCTTGAGCAGCATAATGCCGGTGATGACGAGCGAGGCCGCAAGATATTTGTTTTCCATATTGATATATGCGCCGGCAATGAGAATGGCGGCAATCGGCTCGCAGATGAAGAAAAGGAAGAAATAGCCGGCCAGAAGCAGCAGCGACACCGGCATGCCGATCATCGTCAGCAGCAAAAAGATGGCAAGGATGGGGATGAACAGCCCCGCCAGACCGGTGAGCGCGATTTTGACCTTATCGCGGTTGAAGCCGGCACAGAGGCTGCCGAACGGCTTGCGGAGCAGGAAAAGCAGCAGCAGCACGATCAAAATCTGCGCGGGGATCGAATACAAGAGTTCGAGAAGCTGCCCGCCGATTTCGCTGCCCGTCGTCACCTGCTGCCACTCGACCACGGCCGCGTCGACAGGTCCGAACTCGACCTCCTTGGCGGTGACGCGGATGCTGCCGGTGCAGGAAAAGCCGTTAAGGAAGGTCACACGGTCGGCCTGCACGTTCACGTCGCCGTCCACGCGTCCGCTGAGCGAGACCTCCAGCGCCTCGGCGGTCAGGTCGCCGGTGCTGCCGGAAAAGTAAAGCGAATCCCCAATGAAATACACGCTCTTCGAGCTTGCCGCCAGCGTCGCCTCGCCGCACGCGACGGTGATGCTCCGCGCCACGTCGCCGGTGACCTCCAGCGCCGTCGCGGCAAAGCGAAGGTTGCCGTCGATGGTCGCGCTGACCTTCGGCGCGTAGGAAAAGCCGATCAGGTCGCCGCCGATATACCCTCTGATCTGCACGTCGGTGATAGAGCTGAAGTGATAATAGTCGTCGTCGCGGTTAAGCACATATTCAGTCGTTGAAAACGCCTCGCCGACCGGCGCAGACGTCTCCGACTCGGAAGCCTCCGAAGCGGACGCGCCGCCCAGCAGCGGCACAAAGAGCAGAATCGCCAGCAGAAGCGGGAACAGCCTTTGTTTTTTCATCATTGCGGGAACACCCTTTCCTTTGCGTAATTCCGTTTGATTCTACGAACAGGCGCACCGTACCGCACCGCGCCGGCATTTCCCGAACGGGCGGCGCGGGGAACGCACACGCGCCGGCAGACGTCGGCCCACGATACTCTGTGAAATTATGATTGACAAAAACGTGCTTTCCATAATCGCCGTATGGAAAACCCCACCGGCCGCCGCGCTTGCTTTCGCATTGCGCCGTACGCAGCGCGATTCCCCATACCGCACAAATCCCAGAGATTTTCGCGCCACCGGCGCGGAAAACTTGAATAGCCGCCGCACAGACTTCTCCCTTGCAAGTACTCTATGCGGCTATTATCCCCGCTGTATAGCCCCAGAGTTTTTCGCGCCAACGGCGCGGAAAACTTGAATAGCCGCCGCACAGACTTCTACACTGTGAGTACTCTATGCGGCTATTATACCATATGCCGCGCGGTTTTTCAAGAATGTTTTTGACCTCTCCCTCATAAAGTGGATTGACGAAAGAATCACAGAAGGGTAAGCCGCTATGACTGAAACAAAAAAACGGGCTACGGGAAAAAGGGTATCGGGCGCACTGATCAAAAACGCGGTGCTGCTGACGGTGTTTTCGCTCGCCTGCAAGGGCATCGGAATGCTGTTCCGCCTCTACCTTTCGGTGCGCATCGGCGCGGAGGGGATGGGACTGTACCAGCTTGTGATGTCAGTCTACACGCTCTTTTCCGCGTTTGCGACGGCGGGCTTCACGGTGGCGGTTTCCCGTCTGGTCGCCGAGCGGCTCGAGCAGGCGCCGGACGGCCGCGCCGACGGGATGCTCAACAGCGCCTTCCGGCTGTCGCTGCTCATCGCGCTGGCGGCCGCCGGACTGATGGCCGCGGTGACGAACAGCGTTTCGGGCACGCTGCTCGGCGACGTCCGCACGCGCGCGCCGCTGTACATACTCGCGCTCTCGCTGCCGTTTATGGCCGTGACCTCCTGCCTGAAGGGGGCGTTCATGGCCTATCGGAAGGTGCTCGTGCCCTCCTCCAACTCACTGTTCGAGCAGATTATCAAGACCTGCTCGACGATGCTGTGCTTCGGGCTATTTATGCAGCACGAGACCGACATCGGCAGGCTGTGCGTCGGCATCGTAATCGGCATCGTGGCCGGCGAAATCAGCTCCTTTATCTATCTGTCGCTGTTTTATGTATTCGGCATCCGTCCCAAGCGGGCGGAAAAGCAGTCGCTCAAGCCCTTTGCGCGGGTGGCGATGCCGATTGCGGCAAGCTCCTACGTTACAAGTATACTCCACACGGTCGAAAATGTGCTCATCCCCTACTGCCTTGCGCTGTTTGGAAACGACCGCGCGGAATCGCTGGCGCAGTTCGGACTCATCCGGGGCATGGTCATTCCGATCGTGTTCTTCCCCTTCGCGTTTTTGTCGTCGCTGGTCTCGATTCTGATCCCGGAGATCTCGCGGCTGAACACGCGGGTGGACAAAACCGCGCGCGACGCGCGCATCGAACGCGTGCTTTTTCTGGCCTTCGTCTTTTCGACGGCGGTGGGCGGCGTGTTCTTTTTCTTTCCCGAGGAAATCGCCGTGCTGCTCTACAAGGACGCGGCGGCCGCGCCGTTCCTGCGCCTGATTGCGCTGGTGACGCCGTTTATGTACGTCGAAACGATCGCCGACGGTCTGCTCAAAAGCATTGGCGAGCAGGTGTACACGCTCAAAACCTCGATCATCAACTCGGTGTGCCGCATCGTCATCATCTATCTGCTGGTGCCGCGGGCGGGCGCGATGGGCTACACCTACCTGCTCATCGCCTCGAACACGTTCGCGTTTCTGACCTGTATGATCCGCATCCGCAAGAAAAGCGCCGTGCGCTTCTTCCCGATGCAGAGCATGGTGCTGCCGCTGGCGGTCACGGTGGCGCTGGCGCTGCTCTGCCGGCGGCTGCTGGGACTGCTCAGCTTCCTGCCGTCCGGCGCGGCGGTGGTGGCGGTCATCGGCGTATTCGTCCTGGCTTACTTCGGCTTCTGCGGCATACTGCTGAAAAAGCGGGGTGTTTTCAACGGACATTAACGAGGTGCTCCGCTTCCTGCCGCGGCGGCTGGCGTTCCCGCTCTCGCTGCTGCCGCGCGCCGTCGCCGCTTCGGTGACGGAAGTGCGGCTGCGGCTGAACGCGCCGCTCTCGCTCTCGCTCAACGGCAGGAACCTGTTCGTCGATGAACACGGCAAGGTCTGCCGCATCGAGTCCGCGCTCCGCGCCGACGAGGACGACCTGCGCGCGACGCTGGCCGAGCTGACCGCCTATTCGATGTACGCCTACGACGACACGGTGCGCAGCGGCTTCATTCCCATCGAGGGCGGCGCGCGGGCGGGCGTCTGCGGCGAGGCGGTGCGGACCGACGGCCGCGTGACCGGCTTCCGGCGGATTTATTCGATCAACATCCGCATCCCGCGCTTCCTGCCCGACTTCGCGCGCGGCCTGGCCGAGCATTACAAGGCCCACGGGCTCTGCTCGGCGCTGGTGCTTTCCCCGCCGGCGGCGGGCAAGACGACCTTCCTGCGCAGCATCGCGTATCTTTTGGCGTCGGGGAACTACCCGCAGCCGCGCCGCGTCGGCATCGCCGACGAGCGCTGCGAGCTGTTTCTGCCCGACAAAATGGGCGCGCTCATCGACTGTGTGCGGGATATGCCGAAGGCGGCGGGCATCGAGCTGCTGACCCGCTCGATGTCGCCGGAAGTGATCGTCTGCGACGAGCTGGCGGAGAGCGAATCGGCCGCCGTCGCCGAAACCCAGAACAGCGGCGTCTGCCTGATCGCCTCCGCCCACGCGCCCGACTATGCGGGCGCGATGCGGCGGCCGTTTTTGAAAAGGCTCTGCGACAACGGGATTTTCGAGCTGTTCGTGCTGCTGCACGCGGAGGAGGGGTACCGCTATGATCTTTACATCCCTTAAGCTGTTTTCGGCGCTCATCATCGTCGGCGCGTGCTTCTTCGCCGGCGCGGCGCTCGCCGACGCGGAGGCGGCGAGCTACCGCCAGCTCTCGGGCATGCTGGCGCTGCTGGCGCACATCCGCACGCGCATCACCTACACGCATTTCTCGCTCGAGGTGATCTTCTCCGACTTCTATGACGAAGCGCTGGAAAAATGCGGCTTCCTCGGCTGTCTAAAGGACGGACGCGGCGGCTATTCGGCGGCCTTCTGCGAGGCGGTGGAGCGCCTGTCGCTGACCGGCGAGGCGCGGGACGCGCTCGCCGCCTTCGGCCGCACGCTCGGCGGCGTCTCGATGCGCGAGCAGTACGCCGCGCTGGAGAACACCGAGGCGATTTTACAGGAAAAGGCGGCGCGCCTGCGCGAAAGCGCGGAGAAGAAACGGCGCAGCTACCGCTCGCTGGGCGCGCTGACCGGCGCGATGATCGCAGTGATCCTGTTTTGAGAAAAGAAACGACACGATAAGAAAGGCTGTACAGTATGAGCATCAGCGTTTTGCTAAAAATCGCCGGCGTGGGGCTGCTGGTCTCGGTGGCGTATCAGATTCTCCAGAAATACGGTCGGGACGAACAGGCGACCTTCGTCTCGATTGCGGGCGTGATTCTGGTGATGTTCCTCATCATCAACGAACTGGATTCGCTCTTCCGCACGCTGCGAAGCGTATTCGGCATATGAACGCGGTCACGCTCTGCGCCTTCGCCATCGCGGCGGCCTGCGCGGTGCGGCTGCTGCGGCAGTTCAAAAACGACATGGGCACGCTGCTGGCCGCGGCCGCGGGCGTGGGCATGCTCATCGCGCTGACGGCCGCGCTGGCGCCGCTGATCGAATACATCGGCACGCTCTCGCGGCAGGCGGGGCTGGAAAGCTACTTCCCCGTCCTGCTCAAATCGCTCGGCACGGCGCTGATCTGCTCAGCGACCTGCGACGTCTGCAAGGACTGCGGCGAAGCCGGAATCGCGTCCAAGGTCGAGCTGGCGGGCAAAATCTGCATTCTGCTCTACTCGCTGCCCATCGTCCGCGGTCTGGCGGAAATGGCGGCCGAGCTGCTGTAAGCGGTGCGAAAAAGGAACGAACAAACGAACGGAGACGGACTATGAAAAAGCTCATCACTTTCCTGCTGCTGCTTTTTTTGCTCCCGCAGCGCGTACAAGCCGCCGAAGCCGACGAGAGCGCCCTCGCGGCGGTCGAATCGGCGACGGGCGTCGGCGGCATTTCCGAGCCCGACGGGTACGACAAGACGACCGACGGCGGCAAAAAGGACCTGCTTTCCTCCTCGCTGACCGTGATCCAAAACACGCTCACCGGCGTTTTCGGAGACGTGTCGGGCACGCTGTTTTTGCTGCTGGCGACGGTGCTGCTGGCGGCGCTGCTGCACGCGGTGCGGGGGCTTTCCGCCTCCAAGGTGCTCGAAAGCGCCGTCGAGCTGCTGCTCGTTTTGGCGCTGTCGGGCATCCTGTACACGGCGCTGAAAACGCTGTTCGAGATGACGCGGCAGGCGTTTTTGAACCTCTCGGTCTTTCTGACGAGTTTCCTGCCGGTGACGGCGTCGCTGTACACGATGACGGGCAACACCGCGACCGCGGCGGCGGGCACGTCGATGATGCTGCTGTTCAACACCGCCGTCGTCGCGCTGGCCGAACGGTTCCTGTTCCCGCTCCTGCAGGTCTGCTTCGCGCTGTCGCTGGTCTCGGCGGTGCCGAACGGCGTCTCGCTGCAATCGATCATCACGCTGGTGAAGAACACGGTCACGACGCTGCTGGCGTTCGCGTTCACGATGTTTTCGGCGGTGCTGTACTTCCAGACGGCCATCACCGCTTCAGCGGACAACCTCGCCTACCGCAGCATCCGCTTCGCCTCGGGCGTGTTCATCCCGGTCATCGGCTCGGTCATCGGCGACGCGTCGCGCACGGTCAACGCGTCCATCGCGACGGTCAAATCGACGGTCGGCTACGTCGGCGTGGCGGCGCTGGCGATTCTGCTGCTGCCGCCGATCATCACGGCCATCCTGTACAAATTCGTCGTCCTGCTGGCGGCGATGGCGGCGCGCATCCTCGGCTGCGACCGCGAATCCCGGCTGCTGTACGACATCAGCAGCCTGCTGTCGGTGCTGATGTCCACGGTCATCGGCGTGTCGGCGGTGTTTTTAATCTCGGTGGCCATTTTCATCAAGACGGGGGTGAGCATATAAGATGCGCGCGTTTTTCCTCAGCGTGCTTCTCGCCTCGCTCGCTGGCGCGCTGTCGGTTTCCCTTGCGGGCGGGAGCGCCTACGAAAAATACATCAAATACATCGTTTCGCTGCTGCTCATCCTTGTGCTGATCGCGCCCTTCGCCTCACTGAAGACCATCGATTACGAATTTGAAGCGCAGGAAACGCTTTCGGCGGCGGCGGACGGCGGCGCGGTATACGAGCAGCAGATTCACGAGGAGCTTTTGCGGTATTTTGACGCACTTTTACAGAACGACTTAGGCATAAACGCGCGTGACGTCCGCATAGACATAGGTATACAGGACGGCGAGGCGGTCGTCGGCGACATCACGGTCTACGTCGACGAAGCCGACCTGACGGAGGCCGGCGCCTACCTGTTCGCAAAATTCGGAAGCGGTGTGACCGCCTCCGCAGGAGGAGGCTGATAAAAGATCAAAGAAAAGCTGCTGATGCTGACAAAATCGAAATCCTTTCTGTACATCGTGCTCGCGCTGGCGGCCGGCGTCGCGCTGCTGCTCCTGCCCGGCTCGGGCGGAGCCGAGAGCAAGACCGTTTCCGCCCCCTCGGCGTCCGAATACACGGCGGCGCTCGAGAAAAAGGTCGCCTCCCTCATCGGCGAGCTGGACGGCGTAAAAGACTGCTCGGTGGCCATCACCCTCGCGGCCGGCTACGAGTATCTCTACGCCTCGGACGGGCGGATTTCCCACACCTACGACGAATCGGGCGCGCTGCTGGGCGACGAGGAGACGCGCGAATACATCTTCGCCGCGACCGACGGCAACACCCAGCCCGTCGTCATCAGCGAACGGATGCCCACCGTCGAGGGCGTGGCCGTGGTCTGCAAGGGCGCCACCGCCGTCACCGAGCAGAAAATCATTTCGCTTTTATCGGCGCTTTTCAACATCAAAAGCAATAAAATCAGCGTGATCACACAATGAATAAACGGAGGGTACTTATGCAATTCAAGGAGCTTTGGGAAAAGGTCAAGAAATACGATTACAAAAAGCTGCTCTGCGCGCGGAATTACGTCATCGCCGGCTGCGTGGCGCTGCTGGTCGTGGCCGTGATTCTGAACGCCACGCTCGGCGGCAGCGGCGGCGACGAAGATGTGCTCGGCAACGAAAGCACGAAGATACTGGGCAATTCCGTCCTCACCGACGCGAACGCCGACGGCGACGACGGCGACGCGGGAACCGAAACGGCCGGTGACTTCTTCGCCTCCGCCGTGGTCAACCGCCAGCGCGTGCGCGACGAAGCGATGGAGGTGCTGCGGCAGGTCGCCGACAGCCCCGACGCGATGCAGGAAACCAAGAATCAGGCGCTCAAGTCCATCGAGGATATGGTCGCGGAGATGAACAACGAAATCAACATCGAAACGCTCATCAAGGCCAAGGGCTTTGAGGAGTGCGTGGCCGTCATTTCAGAAGAAAAATGCTCGATCATCGTCAAGAGCGAGGGTCTGACGGCCGAGCAGGTCGCGCAGATTCTCGACATCGCCATCAGCGAGTCGAAGCTGGCGGCGGACGACATCACCATCGTCGAAAAGGTCGGCTGACGCCGCAGAAACGGCGCGAAGGGAGAACCCCCTTCGCGCCGTTTGCTTTCGGCCGAGCACTTTTATTTGACAAATTCGAAAAATTGTGTTAAAATAAAAACAAAATAAGCCAACGGAGGCGACGCGGATGAAAAAAACGCGCATCTCGGCTCTTGCAGTCACCGCCATTCTGCTGCTGACCCTGCTTGCCGGCACGTCCGGCGCGGCGGAAAGCGGTCCGCTTTTCGGAAAGAAGGTGCTGTTCGTAGGCGACTCCATCTGCGAGGCGCAGTGCGAGTGGCACGACCCGGTCTATGCGCGCACAATCGGCTGGGCGGGCCGAATCCTGCAAAGCTACGGCATGTCCGGCCTGAACGCGGCCAAATCGGGCGCTTCGGTCTCCGACTGCCGCGGCAGCAACACCGTCTATCAGCAGCTTGCACGCTTCGCGCGGACGGACTACGACTTCGTCATCCTGCACGGCGGCGTAAACGACGCCTGGGACAGCGCCGCAGTCGGGACGATGTCCGCAGGCTTTGACGGCCCCTTCGACACTTCGACCTTCGCCGGCGGGCTGGAAACGCTCCTTCAATTCGCAAAATCCCGCTGCGGAGACGCGGTGATCGGCTACATCGCCAACTTTCAGCTTCCCGCGTCGCAAATCGGGCGGCTGTCGGATATGAGCGAATATTTCGACGTCGCCGCACAGATCTGCGAGAAGTGGGACGTGGCCTATCTGGACCTGTACAACGACGAGGACCTCAACGCGCGCGTGCTCAAGGTGGACACCACCGAATGCCTGCCCGACCACATCCACCCGAACTCGGAGGGCTATAACCGGCTTGCGCCGGTCATCGGCGAGTGGATGGAAACGCTGGCGGCCGCGCCCGCCGAGGAATCGCCGGCCGAGTCCCCGGCCGCTTCCGCCGTCCCGTCCGAAGCATCCGAACCGGCCGCGCAGGCAAGGTCCGACAGCACGGCCGCGGTGCTGCTGCTCGCCGCCGCAGCCGCGGCAGTCGTCGCCGCGCTCATCCTGCTGCTGCGCCGGAAGCGGAAAACAAAGGACAATTGACAAATCGCAAAATATGAAAGGTGGAAACAAGTATGAAAAAAATCACTTTATTCGTGCTGTTCCTGCTCTGCGTCTGTCTGGCGCTGACCGCCTGTGGTGACGCAGCAGACACCTCCTCCGCCGCCGGCGTTTCGGAGACGTCCGAGGCGGAAAGCACGGAGAGCAAAACCGAAAGCGCCGCACAGGAAAGCTCGGAAGCCGGCGCAGAGGAAAGTGCTGAGGAGAGCGCGGAGGAAAGCAGCGAACCGCCCGTACAGGAAGCGCGCACCTTCTGGCTCACCCACTACAACGACGGCGCGGCCGAAGGGGCCGGCAGCATTTTCACCACGACGGACACTGCGGGCGTTTGGGCCGCGCATGTGGCCTTCAAGCCGGTGTCCGAGGGCGTGTATGAGATTGTCGAAATCTCCGACGGCATCGCCGGCGCCGGAAACGGCGTGGCGCTGGAGGTCCCCGAAGGCGGCTTTGTCTGGGCCATCAACAAGGGCAACGACTGGCCCGCGCTGATCGAGAGCGCGGTCGGCAACGAATGGTACTACGACGACGCGCACAAGGCAATGCCCGACTACACCTCCGTGGCCTGCGATACGATGATCACCGACGTTCGGAGCTGGCTGGTCGGCGACCAGATCCGCTTCACGGGCATCGATCTGGAGGGGCAGACGGTCCCGACGGACACGCCCGAGCTGGGCTGGTACGAGCCGGATTACGTCTGCACCGCCACATGGGAATTTGCCAACTGATTCCGACAGATGAAGCAAAAAAGGGAGAAAGCATCGCTTTCTCCCTTTTTTTATTCGCTTTCCGCCCGACCGGCGTTTTCCGCCCCGCGGCGGACGGAGAACAGGATGTGCGGCATATCGATGCCGTAATAATGCTTGACCATCCGGCCGCATGGAACCATTCCCAGCCGCCGCGCGACCCGCTGCGACGGCAGATTGTTTTCGCGGATGATCGACCACACGCGGTCAAAGCCCAGCGTCTCAAACGCGTAATCGCGGCAGGCGGCGGCCGCCTCGGTCGCGTAGCCGCGGTGCCAGCAGTCCTTGCGCAGCAGATAGCCGATCTCGGGGACCTCCCCCTCGCCGGTCTCCTGCATCGTGACCCCGCATTGCCCGATGAGCGCGCCGGTCTCCTTGCGCAGCACCGCCCAGAGGCCGAAGCCGTACCGCGCATAGCGATCAAGCTGGCGGCGCAGCCAGTCGTCCACCTCCGCGTCGTCAAACGCATGGGCGTAGGCGTACATCACCTCCGCGTCCTGCAGCATCGCGCAGAGCGCGGTCCGGTCGTCCGCCGTCAGCCGGCGCAGACGCAGCCTTTCCGTTTCCAAAATCATACAGACATCCCTCCGTCGCAAAGGACGGCGCGCGAAAAAACGCGCACCGTCCCTTCCCCCGGCCGGCGGGCGCCCCGAAGCCTCGGGGCGCCCGCCGGCACTGTGTTTTTTAGCCGGCGGTTTTGTCCGCGCGGCTTTTCAGCTTTCTGAAAAATTCGTCCATCAGCGCGTCGTTCGGCACGATGGCGCTGAAGGCTCCGTCCGCCGTCCGCACCGTCAGCCGCATCGTCTCGTATTCCGCAGCGACATACGCCGCGTCGGTGATAGCGGCGTAGGCCGCCTCGAACGCGCAGACGTCCTCCCGCTCCTCGACGAGCGAGGCCGTGCGGTACAGCGCGCAGAAGCGGGTATTGCACAGCAGGAACACGCCCGCGCCGATCTCCGACGAACGAAGGCGTTTGTCCGTGCCGCGCTTGTACTTCGCATCGTCGTTTTCGTAAATATAGGATTTGAAGGGTACGCGGTCGGTCTCCAGCTCCTTTGCGGTGAGCCGAAGCGCGTCGGGCAGCTCGGCGTCCGCCCGCGCAGCCAGCAGGTCGAGCTGCTTATCCGCCTCCGCGTCGCGGATGACGATCCCCCGCGTGACGCCGAGAATCAGCAGCCCCAGCACGGCGGCCGGGATGCCGATATAATAGCTCATTGCGTTGTACACGCCGCCCTGGATCAGCACAATCAGTACGCCTGCGGCCAGCAGCACGCCGCCCACGACATAAAGAACGACCGGCGGTTTCTGCGCGAAATACTTGGCAAAGCGTTTACGGTCCATGGACATTACCTCCGTTTTTTCCATCGTTTACGCCGGCGCGGCCTGTTCCGCGCACGGTCACTATACATATAGTGTCGGAAAGCGTGAAAAAGTTTGCCCGATTTGAAAAATTTGTAAGCCGATTCTTCATTTTTTTACTTTGCACGCCATATCATAGCATAAAAAAGCGGATTTGTAAATAGATTTTGAAATTGTTTCTATATTTTCTGATGTATATGACCCCCAAAAGCTGCCGCTCTGCATTGTTCCGCCCTCCCGTTCAGCCGACGCCAGACTCTTTCTCTTCCCTCTCCCGCCGAAAACGTTTTTCGAGGGAGAGCTCGAGAGGGAACCTTTTTACAAAAAAAGGTTCCCTCTCGAAAAAACCATACTTCCCGCATCAAAGATGCGGGAAGTATGGGGCCCGCGCCGAACGGCGCGGGCCCTTTTATTTGCCGGCGGCGCAGCGGCTCGCCGCCTCTACGGCCAGCGCGTCGCAGCGCTCGTTGTAGGGATGTCCCTTATGGCCGCGCACCCAGACGAAAGTGACGCGGTGCGTCTCCAGCAGCTCGAGCAGACGCGCCCAGAGGTCGCTGTTGAGCGCAGGGCTTTTGTCGGCCTTTTTCCAGCCGTTGCGCTGCCAGCTCCGCGCCCAGCCCTTGGTGACGCCGTCCACCAGATAGCGCGAATCGCTCGTGAGCGTGACCTCGCACGGCTCGCGCAGGCGCTCAAGCGCGGCGATGGCCGCCGTCAGCTCCATGCGGTTGTTGGTCGTGGACGGCTCGCCGCCGGAAAGCACGCGCTCCTGCCCGCCGTAAACAAGGATGGCGCCGTAGCCGCCCGGGCCGGGATTGCCCTTGCAGGCGCCGTCGGTATAGATTTCCACGCGCTTCATTCGGCTGCGCCTCCACGCGCCTCCACGCGCAGCATACGGACGTCCCGCCCGAAGAAGTGCAGCACGGTGAACTCGCCGAACAGGCGGGAGGTGATGCGCTCCTGGTAATTGCGGTTCAGCTCCTTCGGCGAAAGGTTGGTGCTGACGATCGTCGAGCGGCCGTTGAGGGTACGGACGTTGAGCAGATTATAAAACGCGGCCACCGAGAACGAGCTGACAAACTCCGCCCCGAGATCGTCAATGATGAGCAAATCGGCGTTTTCAAAGCGCTTCACGTCGGTTTTGGCGCGGCCGAAATGGTTGTCCTCATATTCGCCGAAAACATTCTGCGCGCTGTCGTAAATCACCGCGTAGCCCGCGTTGATGACCTCCTTGGCGATGGCGGAGGACAGATGCGTCTTGCCCAGCCCCGTGCCGCCCATCAGCAGCAAATTGACGCACCGCGGACCGATCTGGCGCGCCGCCCGTTTGCAACAGGCCACGATGGACTGCATATTCTCGCGTTCGGTGACGCCGTTGACGGCGCGCGACGCCGCCATCGAATAGTAGCCCAGCTCGAAGCTGTCAAAGCTCTGGCCGGCCAGCACCTTGCCCAGCCCGCTCTTGTTGTACAGATACGCGTTGTGCTTGCGACGCACGCATTCGCAGACGCGGCTGCCGTCATAGCCCGTGTCGCCGCAGACGGCGCAGGCGAACTGCGGGGCGTCGAAATCCGCCGCCACACCGCGCGAGGCCAAAAGCTGCGCGCGCTCGGCGTGCAGGCGCTCGTTCTCGCGCTCGATCTCGGCGACGCGCGCGGCCACGTCGCCGCCGGCGGCGGCCGCCGCCATAATGCGGCTGCCCGTGCGGCTAAGCACGCCGTCCAGCTCGGCAAGCCGCGGGATACGCGCCCACATCGCGCGGCGCTTGGCCTCCGCCTCCGCTATGGCGCGGTCGCGGTTCGCGGCGGTCTCGCCGATGATTTCGCTGACGGTTTTGTCATTCGTCATCGCTGCTCATTCCTTTTTTCACGGCGGCGGCAAAGAAGTCGTCCGCATCGAAGCTCGAGCCGGCCTCCGCGCCGTCCTTCTTCTTCGGCGCCTGCCGGTCGTTGTTGACGTCCTCGGGCGTCTGGTAGCCCTTTTCAAACCACGATTCGAGTATCTTATTCATATACGCGAGCTTGACCTTGCCGATGGAATCCACCGTTTTTTCGTAGGCAAGGTGCACCAGCTCGTAGCTGGCCTGCTCCTCCTCGAACCAGCGGCGGACGTATTTCTTCTCGTTGGCCGTCAGCTCGCGGTCGCCCCAGCCGCAGGCCGCGGCGAGACGGCGGACGCTGTCGTCGGCCGAGCGCTTGCGGCGCAGCCATTCCTCCAGCTTTTCATAGGTGTCCACGCCGTCGTCCGCCTTGCCGAGCGCGGTCTTGAGTATGTACTGCATACTGCCCTTGCCCTTCTGGACGCAGTATTCGGTGAGCGCCATAATGTATTCGGCGGACAGCCCGACGTAATCGAACAGATAAAAAAGCGAATTCAGATCGTTCTTGTTCAGCAGCTTTTCCAGCTTTTTTTCCATGAATTCGCACAGCGTCTTGAAGGTGGCGTTTTCCTCCACCTGCTTCGCCAGCAGCTCGCCGTCGTAGGACTGGAACAGGCTGATTTTGGCGTGCGCGGCCGGCTTTTCCGCCTCGGCGGTATCCAAAAGCTGCGCGCCGCGCCAGAAGCAGAGCGCGCTCTCCACCTCGCCTGCGGTGATTTTGAGGTAGGCGGCCGCCTCCGCCACGGAAAACTCCTGCTCGCAGAGCGCATAAAGCAGCACCTTCAGCTCGGCTTCTCCGGCGGCGGGCAGCAGCTTGCCGACCGACTTGTCGATGTATATGAACTTTTCTTCCGGCCTGCCGACCCGAATGCGTTTGTCCGCCATAGCGCCGTAAATCCTCCTCCCGCGCCGCTTACGAGGTCATCACGCTGCTGTCCGGCGCGACGGACAGCGTCAGCTTGCTCTGCTCGGCCACATTGCCGACGATCTCGACGGTGTAATCGATGTTCAGCTTTCCGCCCAGCTCGGTGATGTCGCAGTCAAGCGACTTGGTGGAAACGCGAAGCTGCATCGGAAAATAGCCGGTGTCATACACGCAGTCGTGGCTCTTGCCGGCTTCAAAAATCATATGGGTATTCAACTGCCCGCTGCGGTTGACCGCGACCATATCGCCGCAGAGCGAAACGGTCGTTTTCGTGCCGCCGAAGCCGCTGCTTTCGGCCTCGACGTACTGCAACTGCAGCATCCCGCCGCTCTTTTTCATAAAGCCGGAGGCGCTGCTTTCGATGCGCTCGGTCTCCGCGCCGTCCGCGCCGTAGCTGCCGCCGTCGGTCAGGCGTTCGGTGGTGATGTTTATATTTACGGGAATTTTCATCTTTTTCGTCCCTTCGTTCTCAAAATCTGCGTTCAATGGCGTTTCAATAACGGTCGATGTCCACAAGCTCGGCCGTGATGTCCCGCCCGAGGAAGCGGCGCGCGTTTCCGGCGAAGCCCTCGGTGTCGTCGCTGACGTAGAACGCGCCGCGCTCGCCGGCCGGCTGCCGGTCCGGCTGCGCGTTCAGTCCGCGTTCGCTGAGGACGTCGCGGATGCGGAGCACGGCCTCGATGGACGAGTTGACCAGCACGCTGTCCTGCAAAATGTTGCCGATCACGCCCGACAGCAGCGGATAATGCGTGCAGCCGAGGATGACGGCGTCCGGCCGCTCGGCCGCGATGTCGGTCAGATACTCGCGCGCGATCAGCTCGGACACGCGGTCGTCGGGCGACGTATAGCCGTTTTCGACCAGCGGCACGAACATCGGACAGGCGCGCGGCAGGATGCGCAGCGCGGGGTCCTTTTCACGCAGCGCCCGCTCGAACGCGCCGCTCTGGATCGTCGCCGCCGTGCCGAGGATGGCCACCTTGCCGGTACCCGCCTGCGCGATGGCGTACGCGCGGTCAACCGCGCCCTCGATCACGCCGACGATAGGGACCTCCAGCCGCTCGGACAGGACGCCGAGCGCGTTGGAGGAGGCGGTGCCGCAGGCGACGAGAATGGCCTTGACGGCTTTGGACATCAGAAAACGGGCGTCCTGAAGCGAATACTTCCGAATCGCGTCGACCGTGCGCGTGCCGTAGGGCAGCCGCGCCGTGTCGCCGAAATAGACATAGTACTCCGCCGGCAGAATCCGCTCGAGCTGATACGCGGCGGTCAGGCCGCCCACGCCCGAGTCGAACACGCCGATCGGACGCTCAGCGGCCGAGCGCATCTTCGACGAGCCGGTCGATCAGCGCCGGGCCGTCCACCCCGCTTTGCCGCATCAGCCGCGGATACATACTGATGGCCGTAAAGCCGGGAATGGTGTTGATCTCGTTGAAATAAACCGCTTCATCGGGCGTGACGAAGAAGTCCACGCGCGAAAGACCCGTGCAGCCCAGCGTGCGGAAAATCTTCCCCGCCGCCGTCCGCACGGTCTCGGCGGTTTTCGGGGCGATGCGGGCGGGTATGTAATACTCGGCGGTGTCGCTGACGTACTTGGTGTCGTAATCGTAAAAATCGCTGTTGGGCGCAATCTCGCCGCACGCGGAAACGAAATCCCGCTCGCCGCCGAGGACGGCAACCTCCACCTCTCTGCCGTCGATGGCCTCCTCCAGCAGCACATAGCGGTCGTGCGCAAACGCCTTCTCGATGCCTGCGATGAGTCCGGCGCGGTCGCGCGCCTTCGTGATGCCGACCGAGCTGCCCGCGTTGGCAGGCTTGACGAACACGGGATAGCCCAGCTTTTCCTCCGCCGCGCAGACGGCCGCGTTCATATCGAAATCCGGCCCCGCGGCCAGCTCCACGCTCGCCGCCATAGAAACGCCCAGCCCGGCGCAGAGGCGCTTCGTGGCGATCTTATTCATACAAACGGCGCTGGCGTAGGTATCGCACCCGACATAGGGGATGCCGGCCAGCGTCAGCAGGCCCTGCACGGTGCCGTCCTCCCCGTTCTTCCCGTGCAGCACGGGGAACACGACGTCCACCCGACGGACGGCGAACGTCCCCGCCGCCTTATCCAGAAGCAGCAGACCGTGATGCGCGCTGCAGGGCGACAGGATGCACGGCACAAGGTGCGCATCGTCGTCCTGCCAGGTGTGGCTGCGGACGGCGTCCAGCGGGCCGGTGTACAAAAACCACTTCCCGTCCTTCGTGATGCCGACCATCAAAAGCTCGTATTTCGTTTTGTCTGTATTTTCCGCCGCAAAGCAGGCCGAAAGATTGCTGATTTCGTGTTCGGTCGACTGCCCGCCGAACAGCACCGCCAAAGTTTTCATCGGTTTCTTCTCCAAATCCTAATCAATTTCCGCAGGCGTTTTCCCGCCTTACATTACAGTATATCAAAAAATCGCAGTTTTGTAAACAGTCCCCTATTCGCGGAACTGGTATTTGTACAGCTCGGCGTACATGCCGCCCGCGGCCATCAGCGCCGCATGGGTGCCGCGCTCGGTCACGCCGTCCTTCGTCATCACGATGATCTCGTCGGCGTTGCGGACGGTGGACAGCCGGTGCGCAACGACGATGCAGGTACGCCCCGCGGCCAGCCGCTCCAGCGCGGACTGGATCTGCATCTCGGTGGCGTTGTCCAGCGCGCTCGTCGCCTCGTCCAGAATGAGGATAGAGGGATTCTTCAGAAACACGCGCGCAATCGAGATGCGCTGCTTCTGCCCGCCGGAGAGCTTGACGCCGCGCTCGCCGACCTCGGTGTCGTACCCGTTGGGCAGCGAAAGGATAAAGTCGTGGATGTTGGCGCAGCGCGCCGCCTCCTCCACCTCGGCGTCGGACGCGTCGGGGCGGCCGTAAGCGATGTTGTCGCGGATCGTCCCCGCGAACAGGAATACATCCTGCGCGACGATGCCGATGTTTTTACGCAGCGCATAGCGCGTCATGTCGCGGATGTCCATCCCGTCGATGGTGATGCGGCCCGCATCCAGCTCGTAAAAGCGGGGGATCAGGTGGCAGAGCGTCGTCTTGCCGCCGCCGGACGGACCGACCAGCGCGACGGTGCGCCCCTTTTCGATGGACAGCGAGAGGCCGTCGATGACCTGCGTATCCCCGCCGTCGGCGGATTTGTAGCCGAAGCGCACGTCCTCGAAGCGGATGGCGCCCTCCAGCCGTTCCGGCTCGAGCGCGCCGGGCGCATCGGTCTCAACAGGAACGTCCATAATCTCCAGAAACCGCACGAACCCCGTCATACCGTTCTGAAGCTGCTCGAAAATGGCCACAATGCGGTTGACCGGCTTGAGAAACATATTGATGTACAGCAGGAACGCGGCAAACTCGCCCACGTCGATTCGGCCGTAATAGAAAAACAAACCGCCCGCGACCAGCACCGCCAGATAGAGCAGGTCCATAAAGAAGCTCGTGCCCGAATGGAACACGCCCATAATGCGGTAGGCGTCGCCCCGCGCGTGCTTGAAGCGCTCGTTGGCGCGGTCAAAGCCGGCGTTTTCATAGTCCTCCGCGGTGTAGGCGCGCGTCACGCGGACGCCGGAAATGCTCGTTTCCAGTCCGGCGTTGATTTCGGCGATTTCCTCGCGCGCCTTTTTGAACGCGCGGTTCATCTCCTTGCGCGTTTTCACGGCAAACAGGACGATGAACGGCAGGAAGGCAAACACGATGAGCGTCAGCCAGACGTCGATGGTCGCCAGCATCACGAACGAGCCGACGAGCATAATCGCGGAAAGGAACAGGTCCTCCGGCCCGTGATGCGCCAGCTCGGACACGTCGAACAGGTCGTTGATCAGCCGCGACATCACCGCGCCCGTCTTGTTCTCGTCGTAAAACGAAAAGGGCAGCTTCTGCAGCCGGCGGAACATATCCCGCCGCATATCCCCCTGCATCCGCACGCCGACGACATGGCCCCAGTACTGGATGATGTAGTTCAGCAGCGCCTTGAGAGCGTAGATGCCCAGCAGCACGCCCGCCCAGACGAGCAGCAGCCGCAAATTCTGCGACGGCACATACTCGTTGATGATGTCCTTGGCGATGACGGGATAAAACAGATCGCACAACGCCACAATAAAGGCGCAGAGCATATCGATGAAAAACAGTTTTCTGTGCGGCTTATAATAGCCGATGAATTTTCTGATCATAACGGATAAACCTTGTTCGCGTGTTTTTTTTTGCGCAGAAAGGTGCGCCGTATCTATTATATACGTCTGCGCAGCAGAAGTCAAGAAGCGGCGCGGATGTCGAAAAAATTTTGCAGAAAAGACGCGGGCGGCATATGCGCCGCTCGGCGTCGCGGAATAAGCGCCCCACACGCGCCGGCGGCGTTTCTGCCGCGATTTTTGCAAAGCGCACGGACACGCCGCGCCGCCGGACTTTGACACGCGGCCAGCCGCCGGCGGATACGCGGCTCGGGCAAACAGCGTCCGGCGGCAAGGACGCGGCCGCCCTTTGCGGCGAAAGGTTTGGCGAAACGGCAGAGTTCCCGCGAAAATACGCCGCATTTGCATAATTCTCCACGATTTACAAATACTAACATCACGATTCAAACAAACGGGAGAAATATATATGAAAGCAACAGGCATCGTGCGGCGGATCGACGACCTCGGGCGGGTCGTCATCCCCAAGGAAATCAGACGCGTGCTGAAGATACGCGAGGGCGACCCTCTGGAAATTTTCGTAGAGAACGACGGCGAGGTCATCTTCAAAAAATACTCGCAGATTGCCGAAATCGAACGGAGCGGCGCGCTCCTGTGCGAGGCCGTGCAGAAATTCGGCGGCTTCGCCACCGCGCTCTGCGACAAGAGTGAAATCCGTTTCATCGCGGGCGAAAGCAAAAAGGACTACGTCGGCAAACCGCTTTCGGCGGCGCTGCTGCGCGCCATCGAAAAGCGGCAGGGCTACATCCCCGCCGACGGCGAGGACCTGCCGCTGTTCGACTACGGCGACGCGCAGGCCGCCGCGGTCTATCCCATCGTCTCCGAGGGACTCATCGCCGGCGCTCTGCTGGCCGTGGACAGCGGCGACCGTCCGCTCGAGGAGGCGGACAAAAAGCTGCTGGCCGCCGGCGCGCTCTTTCTGTCCAAGCAGATGGAGCTGTAAGCGCGCAAAAAAAGGACGCGTTCCGTATACGGGAACGCGTCCTTTTTCCATGTACCGGCTATGCCGGCCTGTCGGCTTCCGGCGCCGTTTACGCTCTCTTGCGGAGAACGACGGCGGCACCTGCCAGAGCGGCAAGCGCAACAACCGCGGCCGCAGCCACACCCGTATCCGAGGTGGACGGCGTAGAAGAAGCGGCGGAGGAGGAAGCGGCCGCCTCGGAAGAAACGGCAGCCGTGCTGCTGTCCTCCGGCTCCGAGGACTCAGCGGCAGAGCTCTCCGCGTCGGTGGACGTATCCGCAGAGCCGTCGCCGCCCTCAGCGGACTCGCCCGTGGCGTAGACCTCAATTTCGGAGACCATAAAGAACATTTGCTTGATTTTGATTTCCACAGAGATGACATCGGCGTCGATGGGGCTGTTGAGCGCCAGCTCAATCCACTGGATATTGTACCACCATCTGACTGCGGTATTGCGCGCGGCCCGGACGCCTGTCTTGGCGCCCGCTTCCGGCCGCCCTGCCGCCGCAGCCCCTCTCGGCCTTTCTGCTCCGAAAAGCGGGCAGGCTTTATCCGGTCAGCATCGCGTTCTTCATCTGCTTTACATATTCCCCGACATGCGGCGGGGAATCCTTTCCGTACGTTTCCACGAGCCGGACAATGGCCGAGCCGACAATCGCGCCGTCGGACAGCGCCGCCATCCGCTTGGCCTGTTCCGGCGTGGAAATGCCGAAGCCGATGGCGCACGGCACGCTCGTATTTTCACGAATCACCCGCACGATGGCGGCCAGATCGGTGGTAATCTCGCTTCTTGTCCCCGTGACGCCGAGGCTGGAAACGAGGTATACGAACCCCTCCGCTTCCCGCGCAATCATTGCGATGCGGTTTTCCGAGGTGGGCGCAATCAGGGAAATCAAAGCAACGCCATACCGACGGCAGTCCGGCAGGAATTCCTCCTTTTCCTCAAAGGGAAGGTCCGGCAGAATCAGGCCGTCGATGCCCGCTTCGCTGCAGGCGGACAGGAACCGCTGCGTTCCGTAGGAGAACACCACGTTGGCATAGGTCATAAACACCATCGGAACGGCGACGTCCCGCCGCAGCTCCCGCACCAGCGCAAAAATCCCGTCGGTGGTGACGCCGCCCCGCAGCGCGCGCAGGTTGGCCCCCTGAATCACCGGCCCCTCCGCCGTCGGGTCGGAAAACGGGATTCCCAGCTCGATCAGGTCGGCGCCGTTCTCTACGGCCGCGCGGACGACGGCGGCGGTGGTTTCCAAATCCGGGTCGCCGCAGGTGATGAAGGCGACAAACGCCTTGCCGTCTGCAAATGCCGATGCGATTCTACTCATAGATATTCTCCCCTCTGTACCGGGCGATGGCGGCGCAGTCCTTGTCGCCCCTGCCGGAAATGGTGATGACAATGCTCTGGTCCTTCCCCATCTTTGACGCCAGCTTCTGCGCATAGGCGACGGCGTGGGCCGATTCGATCGCCGGGATAATGCCTTCGGTCTTTGCCAGATACGCAAAGGCGCAGACCGCCTCCTCATCCGTCACCGGCACATACACCGCCCTGCCGGTATCGTGGAGGTATGCGTGCTCCGGACCGACGCCGGGGTAGTCCAGCCCCGCCGAAATCGAGTACACCGGCGCGATCTGCCCGTACGCGTCCTGACAGAAGTAGGACTTCATGCCGTGGAAAATGCCGACGCGGCCGGTGTTGACCGTCGCGGCGGTTTCAAAGGTGTCAATCCCCCTGCCCGCCGCCTCGCAGCCGATGAGACGCACCTCTTTGTCCCCGATGAAGTGGTAAAAGCTGCCGATGGCGTTGGAGCCGCCGCCCACGCAGGCGACGACGGCGTCCGGCAGCCTGCCCTCTTTTTCCAGCATCTGCCGCTTGATCTCTTTGGAAATGACGGCCTGAAAATCCCGCACGATGGTGGGGAACGGGTGCGGCCCCATCACCGAGCCAAGGCAGTAGTGCGTGTCGGCAATGCGCCTCGTCCACTCCCGCATGGCCTCGGAAACGGCGTCCTTCAGCGTCGCCGTGCCCGTTTTCACGGGGATTACCTCCGCGCCCAGCAGCCGCATCCGATAGACGTTGAGCGCCTGCCGCACGGTGTCCTCCTCGCCCATAAACACGACGCATTCCATTCCCATCAGGGCGGCGGCCGTCGCCGTGGCGACCCCGTGCTGCCCCGCGCCGGTTTCGGCGATCAGGCGCGTTTTGCCCATCTTTTTTGCGAGCAGCGCCTGCCCCAGCACGTTGTTGATTTTGTGCGCGCCGGTGTGGTTCAAATCCTCTCTTTTCAGATAGATTTTCGCGCCGCCCAAATCCCTTGTCATTTTCTCCGCATAATACAGCCGCGATGGCCTGCCGGCGTATTCGTTCAGCAGCTCGGTAAGCTCCCGATTGAATTCGGGATCGTTTTTGCAGCGGTTGTAGGCTTCTTCCAGCTCAATGACGGCGTTCATCAGCGTTTCGGGGATGTACTGCCCGCCATGGATGCCGAAGCGTCCGTTTGGATTCGTCATATTATTCACCTCTTCCGTCCGCTTCTCTGACGATGCGGACAAATTCTTCCATTTTTCCCCTGTCCTTGCTTCCGTCCGTCTCAATCCCGGAGCTGACGTCAACCGCATAGGGATGCAGGCGCAGAACCGCGCGCCCGACGTTCTCCGCGTCCAGCCCGCCGGCGAGGAAGTACGGCCGCCCGACCTCCCGAACGAGTTCCCAGTCAAACGCCCTGCCCGTGCCTGCGCCGGAATCCAAAAGCACATAGTCGGCCGAGCTGGCCGCCGCCCGCCGGCAGTCCGGCGCAGAATGGATGCGGAACGCCTGAAGGAGCGGCTTGTCGGTCAGAGTCCGCAGCAGGCGCACATAGTCCTCCGTTTCGCTGCCGTGAAGCTGCGCCATATCGATGACGCCGCGGTTCATCAGGCGGGCTACGGTTTCCGGCTTTTCGTCAACAAACACGCCGACGGCGGCAATGCCGGGCGCAAGCCGGCTTTTCAGCGCCGCCGCCTGCTCCGGGGTCACATAGCGGCGGCTGTTCTCCGCGAAGACAAAGCCGACGTAGTCCGGCGCCAATGCGTTGGCCGCCTCTATGTCGCGGATGCGGGAAAGCCCGCACAATTTGATTCTTGTCATAGGGCGCCCCGCAGTTCCGCCAGCTTTGCCTTTTTATCCGGCGAACGCATCAGCGTTTCCCCGACCAGTACGGCGTCGGCGCCGATGGCGCGGAGGCGCCGTATATCTCCGGCGTCCCGGACGCCGCTCTCCGAGACAAACAGGACCTCCGGCGGAATCTGCTCGCGCAGCCGGCGGCTGTTCTCCACGTCCACCGTAAAGTCCCTGAGGCTGCGGTTGTTCACACCGATGACGCGGGCGCCGGCGTCCAGCGCCATCCGCACCTCCCGCTCCTCGTGCGCCTCCACCAATGCCGACAGCCCCAGCGCGTCGCATATGGCGAGATACGCCCTCAGCTCCGCATCGGTCAGAATGGCGCAAATCAGCAGCACGGCGGACGCGCCCAGCAACCTTGCTTCATAAATCATATACGCGTCCACGGTAAAGTCCTTGCGCAGACAGGGGACCGACACCGCGTCGGCGATTTCCTTCAGGTGCTCGTCGGAGCCGAGAAACCATTTCGGCTCCGTCAGCACGGAGACGGCGTCCGCGCCGGCCGCTTCGTATTCTCCGGCAATCTGCAGATAGGGATACGCCGGCGCGATCAGCCCTTTCGACGGGGACGCCCTTTTGCACTCGCAGATAAAGGAAAGCCCCGGCTTTTTCAGCGCCGCTTCAAAAGCGAAACCGCCCTTGGGCATAGACAGCGCCTGCCGTTCAAGCGCGGCAAGGGGCGTTTTCCTTTTCGCCTGCTCCGTGCGCCGCCTGGCGTGGTCGGCGAGCCGGTCCAGGATGGTCATACCGCTTCCTCCGGCTGATTGCTGAGCTCTGTCAGCCGCCGAAGGACCTCCGCCGCCCTGCCGGAATCAATCAGCTCGCCGGCAAGCGAGACGCCGTCCCTCATCGACCCCGCCCTGCCGGCAAGATACAGAGCGGCGCCGGCATTCAGGAGTACGGCGTTCCGTTTCGGGCCCGCTTCGCCGTTCAGGATGCGCAAGGTGATCTCTGCGTTCTCCTTCGGCGTTCCGCCGGTCAGATCGGATTTGGAGCAGCGCGCAAAGCCGAAATCCTCCGGCGTGATGGTATAGGTCTTGAACCAGCCGTCCTTGCATTCGCACACGGCTGTGGGCGCGCACATAGAAATCTCGTCCAGCCTGTCCCGACCGTACACCACCATACCGCGCTTGACGCCGAGGCTGATCAGAACCTGCGCCAGCGGCTCTACCAGATATTCGTCGTAAACGCCGAGGAGCTGCAGCTTGGGGCTGCCCGGATTGGTCAGCGGCCCCAAAATGTTGAAGACCGTGCGGAAGCCCAACTCCTTACGGATGGCGCCCACATATTTCATCGCCGTGTGATATTTCTGTGCAAAGAAGAAGCACATGCCGGCTTTCTCCAAAAGCTCGACGCACTTTTTCGGGCTTTGCTGGATATTTACGCCCAGCGCCTCCAGACAGTCCGCCGTGCCGCATTGGGAGGAGGCGGCGCGGTTTCCGTGCTTTGCGACCTTAACCCCGCCCGCCGCGGTCACCAGCGCGGCCGTGGTGGAAATGTTGAAGCTGTGCGCATTGTCTCCGCCGGTGCCGACGATTTCCAAAAGTTCCATATCGGTTTCCACCCTGACGGCGTGCTCCCGCATAGCGGCGGCGCAGCCGGCGATTTCATCGACGGTTTCCGCCTTTGCGCTTTTTGTGGAAAGGGCCGCCAGAAACGCGGCGTTCTGCGTCGGCGTGGATTCGCCGTTCATTATCTCGTTCATTACGGTATACGCCTCGTCATAGGTCAGGTCGGCCTTGTTTACGATTTTTTCAATGGCTTCCTTAATCACGGTTATGCCCTCCTTTATTTAGATGGATGAAATTTTTGAGCATTTGCTTACCGTCCGGCGTCAGAATGGACTCCGGATGAAATTGCAGGCCGTAGATGGGGTACCGCCGGTGCCGGACGGCCATCACCTCGTCTTCGGCCGTGACGGCGGTCACCTCCAACGACTCGGGGATTGCATCCGTCTGCGCGATGAGCGAATGATACCGGGCGACGGGCGCTTGCGCAGGACAGCCGGCAAACAGCGGGCAGTCCGCTTTGAGCTTCACCGACGACTGCTTCCCGTGCATCAGCGCTTTGGCGTAGGTGATCACTCCGCCAAACGCCATACAGATCGCCTGATGCCCCAGACAAACGCCGAGTATGGGAATCTCCTGTCCCAGCGTTTTGACAACCTCTATGATGTTTCCCGCCTGCTCCGGCCGCCCGGGGCCGGGAGAGAGCACGATTCGCGCAGGCTGCAGCGCCCGAATCTCGTCGATCGTCAATTCATCGTTCCGAACGACCCGGATATCCGGATCGATTTCGCCGATGAGCTGGTACAGGTTATACGAGAAGCTGTCGTAATTATCGATCAGCAAAATCATAAATCCGCCTCCTCCGCCTGCCGCAAGGCGGTGACGACCGCCTGCGCCTTGTTGATGCATTCCTCATATTCCTTTTCCGGGACAGAATCCGCCACGATGCCCGCGCCGCTGCGGACGAATACCTTTCCGTTTTTCTTGTAAGCGATGCGGATGGCGATGCAGGTGTCCATGTTGCCGGTAAAGTCGATGTAGCCGATGGCGCCGCCGTAAATCCCCCGCTTGTTGTTTTCCAGTTCCCCGATCAGTTGGCAGGCCCGAATCTTGGGCGCGCCGGAGAGCGTACCGGCAGGGAGCACGGCTTCCACCGCGTCCAAGGCGTCACAGTCCTCGCGGAGCTCACCGCGGACGGTGGAGCCGATGTGCATCACATGGGAAAAACGCGCAATGGAATGCAGCGTCTCCACCTGCACGCTGCCGAAGCGGCTGACCTTCCCCAAATCGTTCCGCCCCAAGTCCACCAGCATATTGTGCTCCGCCAGCTCCTTTTCGTCGGCAAGAAGCTCCCGCTCCAATGCCTTGTCCGCCTCTTCGGTTTTGCCCCGCGGCCGCGTGCCCGCCAGCGGGAAGGTGTGCAGTACGCCGTCCTCCAGCTTGACCAGCGTTTCCGGGGACGCGCCGGCCACCTCCACGTCCGTGCCGGAGAAATAGAACATATACGGAGAAGGATTTAAGGTGCGCAGGACGCGGTAGGCGCCCAACAAGCTGCCTTCAAACGGGGCCGACAGCCGGTTGGACAGGACAATCTGAAAAATATCGCCCTCTCGGATATACGCTTTCGCCTTTTCCACCATCCGGCAGTAGACGGGCTTGTCAAACAGCGGCGTTACCTCGCCGGTGAGATGTCCGCTCGGCTCCTCTTTTTTCCTGCCGGTGCGCAGCAGCGCGGCCAGATGCTCCAGCTCGAGCACCGCCCTGTTGTAGCCGGTTTCCGGCTCCTCCAAGGACATATTGACAATGAGGATGATTTTCTGACGGTAGTTGTCAAACGCAATCACCTTGTCGAACAGCATCAAATCCACGTCCTTGAAGCTCTCGGTATCCTTGGCGCCGGTACGGACAGCCGGTTCGCTGTATCCGAGATAATCATAGGAGAAATAGCCGACCAGCCCGCCGGTAAAGGACGGCAGATAGGGAAAGCGCGGGCTTCTGTACTCGGCCAATATCTGGCGAAGCACGGCGGAAGGGCTGTCGGTTTTGAACAGGACGCTGCCGACCTTCATTTCGCCGTCTATGCAGGTGATTTCCAGCTTTGGGTCGAAGCCCAAAAACGTATATCGTCCCCATTTTTCATGCTCCGCCACCGATTCCAGCATATAGCAGTGGCTCGACACATTCTTCAAAATCTTGATCGCCTCGATGGGCGTGCAGATGTCCGCCAGGATTTCGCAGCTTACCGGCAGCACCTTATACGTTCCCGCGGCGGCCACTTTCCTGACCTCCTCCAGACTGGGCAAAATATGCATTGTGATTCCTCCAATATGTAATTCTGTTTTTGCGGCGGAGGCTGATTTCGGTCGGGAGAAAACAAAAACGCCCTTGACAGAAATCACCTTCTGTCAAGGGCGAATAAAATCCATCCGCGGTGCCACCTTGATTCACGGCAAAGGCCGTGCGCTCAGCAGGATACCAACATATCCCCGGCAACTGACGTATGCCCTCACGTTGCAGAATACTCAGCGCAGAGCCTGCGCCTTTGACTGCACCCTCCGCGGTCCATTTGATGGCCTGTGTTTCGCCCGGCTCTCAGCCTCCCGGACTCTCTGTACAAGCATAACCACCGTTATCTCCGCTTCAACGGTTTGCTGTATTTGATTTGCCACAAGTATAGCACTTCCGTTTCCGTTTGTCAAGTGGTACGAAAAATTTTTTGCAAGCTCCTATCGCAATCCCCCTAAAGCGGTTTCTCCGGCCGAAAGCCTTCCTTTGCGCCGCGCGCATATGCGGCGGCCGTATCGAAAAAGCCCATACAGCCCGCCCGTAGAGACGAATTCTTTTCATGCGAATTCATGCGAAAGCTGCCGCAGGAAAAGCAAGAGTGAATCGAAAACGGGTATAAATTCCGGCGGAAACCGCTGCCAAGTAAATAGCCGCCCGATGATGACCGAACACCTAAACAAGCGATTTAAGGAAGTTCTAACTGGGCTGAACGACCCCACAATCAACGTTGACAGTGTAGTGTTCCATAGTCTGCGGCACACAAGCACAAGCGTAAAGCTCCGTCTTTCCAAAGGCGACTTAAAGGCAGTACAGGGTGACGGAGGGTGGAACTCCCCCGATATGGTGACAAAGCGGTACGCTCATATTCTCGACAAGGATCGCCGCCGTCTTGCGGACGAAATGGAGCAATCCTTTTATAAAAGCAAGACCAAAAAACCTGCACCGGCCGCGACGCCTGCGCTTGATATGCAAGCTGTGATCAGCTTGATAAACAACAATCCTGAACTGCTCAAAAAGGCGTTAGAATCCGTCCAGCTTGCTAATAACACTTAAATTTATTAGCAGCCCGCAAATTAGCAAAACGCACCGTATTAGCAAATGGGTTAAAAATCCGAAGAAAAAGCCCTTGATAGTGCGGTGTGTATTAGCAAAAAAGCGGCAGCAAATCAACCTAAAAGGTGGGAAGTTTAGATGCTGAAATTAAGGACTGTTTATTAGCAATTCGTAAACAGCCCGAAAAGAGCAGAAAATAAGGAAAGCCGAAAACCCTGCAAAATCAAGGCTTTCGGCATTGCTGGTGGCGCGCCAGAAGGAACTCGAATCCCCGACCTTCCGCTTAGGAGGCGGATGCTCTATCCAACTGAGCTACTGGCGCATATAAAATTTTGACCGCCTGCATAGGCAATTTGGGGAACACGTTCGGTTCTCTTAGGAAGGGTATGTTATATCCATTTCACTAAGGGGCAATTCTAAAATCCATAACAATATATATCTGCAAACAAACTTGCTGCCCTCCGCCTATTTCCAAAAAGACCTGCTATAAACAGATTCTTTGGAAGCGGCCGCTTCTCGCACAGGGCTGCCGGCGCATATGGACGTTTCGCCGCCTGCACAGGCGAACGGGGAAACATGCTCGATTTTCGCCATTAGAGAAGCATTCCATCCGACTGCGCGGCCGAAGCATAAGATGCACATTCGGTTTTTCGGCCCGCAGACAGACGGGCCGCCGCTTGACCGGCGGACGCTCTACCCCGCCGCACCGCGAGCGCATATGACAATTCAGACGTCCGTGAGACGCGGCGCACTGTGCGGACAAAAACATCGCGGCTTCCTCGCCGGAGCGCTCCGCAACGGGCCGCGCGGCCGCCCTTTTACGGCGAAAGCGAGCGCGCCGAAAATCGCCCGCCTGCGGCGCGGACGGCGTCCGGCACGCCTTTCATTTTACACGGAAAGGAGGGGTTTGTCAATACCCCCGACAGGGATTTCCGTTCCCGAATGCGGGAAAAGCGCAGGGCCGTCCCCATCTTGTCCGTTTTCTGCGCCATATGCATTGGATTCCCGCGCGCGAAAGAAGCGAAAGCCACGCACCCCGGGTGGGGTGCGACGTTCTCCTCCTTGGGTTCCCGCTTGCGGAAGAAGTGAAAGGGAGAGGGCGAAAAAGCCCTCTCCCTTTCCGTTTCCCGTAGACCGGCACGACGGCGCGGGCGGGTTCATTCCTCCTCGGGCGCAAACTCGTCCTTCGGCACGCCGCAGAGCGGACAAGTCCAGTCGTCCGGCAGGTCGGCAAAGGGCACGCCCTCCGCCTCCTCATCATACACATAATTGCAGATTTGGCAAACGTACTTCATTCTCGGTTCTCCTCCTGTTGATTTATTTTTCCAGCCCGCAGGGATACGCGGCGCTGCGCGCCGCCTCCTCACGCGCGATGCTGCGCCAGAGTCGATAGCCGCCCGCAAAATTCCGGCAGGCAAAGCCGTTTTGGGTCAGAATGCGGCAGGCGATATAACTGCGCAGGCCCGACTGACACATCACATACACGGGCTTGCGCCTGTCCAGCTCGCCGAGCCGCTCACGCAGCTCGTCCACGGGGATGTGTTTATCAAACCCGTCGGCATGGCCGGCGGCATATTCCGCAGCGGTCCGCGTGTCCAGCAGCGTGACGCCGTCGCGCGGCAGCGCGGCGAGGTCGTCGAAGCGAATCTGACGGACCTTGCCCGTGAGCAGATTTTCGGCCATATAGCCAGCCAGATTCACGGGGTCCTTCGCCGAAGAATAGGGCGGCGCGTAGGCCAGCTCCAGATCGCACAGCTCGAAGGCCGTCAGCCCGGCCTGTATCGCCGTGGCAAGCACGTCGATGCGTTTGTCCACGCCCTCGCCGCCGACAATCTGCGCGCCGAGCAGTCTGCCCGACGGCGTTTCAAACACCAGCTTGAGCGTCATCACCTGCGCGCCCGGATAATAGGACGCGTGCGACAGCGGGGACAGGATGACCGCCTCGCAGACGACGCCCCGCCCGCGCGCCTCGCGTTCGCTGACGCCGGTGGCAGCGGCCGTCCGGTCGAACACCTTCAGCACCGACGAATACGCGGCGCCGCGGTAGACCGACGGCAGGCCGCAGATGTTGTCTGCGGCGACGCGTCCCTGCCGGTTGGCGGGACCGGCCAGCGCGACTGTCGTCCGGCCGCCCGCAGCGCGGTCGGTCACCTCGACAGCGTCGCCCACCGCGTAAATATCGGGGTCGGAGGTCTGCATATGCGCATCGACGACGATGGCCCCGCGCGCGCCCAGCGTCAGGCCGGCCTGCGCCGCCAGCGTGCTTTCGGGCGCGACGCCGACGGCGAGGACGACCATATCCGCCGGCGGCAGCACGCCGCCATCCGTATGGACGACGATGCCGCCGTCTGTCTCCGCAAAGCGCGCAACCGCGTGCCCCAGCAGCAGCTCCACGCCCTTCTCCCGCATATGCGCGTGGAGGAAGCTGACCATATCCGCGTCAAACTGTCCCAAAAGCTGCGGCTGCTTTTCGACAATCGTCACGCGCAGCCCCAGCAGGCGCAGATTTTCCGCCAGCTCGACGCCGATGAAGCCTCCGCCGACAATTACGGCCGAGCCGCTGCCGGCGGCGACGGCCTGCGCGCGGATGCGGAGCGTATCCTCCACCGTGCGCAGCGTATAGATGCGGGGGCTGTCGACGCCGGGCAGCCGCGGCATAACCGGCCGCGCGCCCGGCGCGAGGATGAGCTTGTCGTAGCGCTCGGTGTAGCACGCGCCGCCGTCGAGCGGGCGGACGGTGACCGTCTTTGCCGCGCGGTCGATGGCGGTCGCCTCCTGCCGCAGCCGCACGTCGACGCGGAAACGGGCATAGAAGCTCTCCGGCGTTTGCAGCGTCAGCTCCGATTCGTCGCGGATGGCGCCGCCGATGTAATAGGGCAGCCCGCAGTTGGCGTAGGACATATACCCCGTCCGCTCGAGCACGACGATCTCCGCCCGCTCGTCCAGACGGCGCAGCCGCGCCGCGGCCGACGCGCCGCCCGCCACGCCGCCGATGATGACGACCTTCATTTACCGTACCACCCTTCCCCGATAATCGGCGATCCCGCCGATATCCGTCACGTTTGTATACCCCATCCGCTTCAGCAGCGCCGCAGCGCGTCTGCTGCGGCCGCCGCTGCGGCAGTAGACGTACAGCGGCGCGCCCTTGTCCGACAGCTCGCGCGGTGCGTCGGCGGGCAGCAGCTCCAGCGGCAGATTCCGGCTGCCGCCGATGTGACCGGCAGCGTATTCCTCCCGCGTGCGGACGTCCAGCAGGACCGCATCCGGCGTGCGGGCGCAGGCTTCGACGCCGGCGTTGATCTCCGGCTTGGGCTTCGTCAGCAGACCGAACAGCGCCATACGACCGCCCCCTCAGGCAAGCAGCGCGGCCAGCGCTTCCTTCGGCTTGTAGCCCACCGACGTCCGCACCACCTTGCCGTCGCGGATCACGACGACCGTCGGGATGCTCGCCACACGGAAGGCGGCCGCCAGCTCGGGCTCCTCGTCCACGTTGACCTTGCCGACGACGACCCTGCCCGCGTATTCGTCCGCCAGCGCCTTCAGCTCGGGCGCGAGCATCCGGCACGGGCCGCACCAGGGCGCCCAGAAATCCAGCAGCACGGGCAGCGGCGACTGCAGCGCCTCTTTCTCAAAATTGTTTGCGGTGATTTTCAGTTCAGCCATTGCGTATGTCTCCTTTTTTGTCTTTGTATTTCGTATGCTTTATGTGTCCTTAGTATACCCGAAGCACAAATGCAAAGACTATGACCAAGTCACAATGGCCAAAAAAATTTTTTACGCGTCCTTATGACCGTCTCGGCCGTCAGGACCCGTCTCAGGACGACGCCGCCAGCGCGCGCAGCCGCGCGGGATCGGTCAGCCGCACCGCGCCGCGCCGCAGCTCGACGAGTCCCGCGTCCGCAAAGCGCTTGAGCGTCCGCGCGACGACCTCGCGCGCCGAGCTGAGCTGCCGCGCAAGCTCCTCGTGCGTCATACGCACCTCGCGCACGCCGTTTTTTTCGCTTTCGGCCAGCAGGAACCCGGCCAGCCGCCGGTCGAACCGCTCGAACAGCAGCCTTTGCACGGCCTCCATCGCGGCGGAGAAGCGCTCGGCCGTCCGCACATGCACGAAGCTGCGCACGGCCTCGCAGGAGTCCTCCAGCCTTTCAAACGCTTCTGCGGGCAGCACCAGCAGCTCGCAGGCCCGCTCGGCCGCAATGTGCAGGTCGAACGTAATTTGTTGGATCACGCACGACGCCGACAGCACGCAGACGTCGCCGGGCGCCAGCCGGAACAGCGTGACCTCGCGGCCCTCCTCCGACAGCAGATACGCGCGCACGCCTCCCGATACGACGCAGACCAGCCCCAGACATCCGCTGCCGCCTTCATAAATCGGCTGCCCGCGGTCGTAGCGGCGCAGAAAAGCCGCGCGCGCGGCCATATCCCGCTCGGCGGCGGACAGCGCCGTCCAGAACGGCAGCAGCGCCAGTTGTTTCGCAGCCTCTTCCATCGCGTCGATCCCTCCTGCGGACAGTATAGCACATTCCAGCGCGTTTGAGAAGTGCCAACGCAAAATTTTTTACAAAACGTATAAACGCAGGCCGCGCTGCGGAAAATAATCCATGCGTGATATTGCATCGCTGCGTTCATCATTACGGAGAAAGGAAAAAAAGATATGAAAAAGTTTATTTCAGCCCTGCTTGCGGCTGTGGCAGCCACCGCGCTGTCGTGCGTGTTCGTCTCGGCAAAGGAGACCAACGTCGCGCTGCATAAGCCGTGGTCGGGCATCGAGGTGCCGACGAACGAGGGCGCGAACGTCTACACCGGCGACTTCACCGACGGCGTCTACGCCGCCGAGGGCGACGAGTTCTCGTACAAGGAGCCGTGGTTTACGTTCTATACCAACGACCAGAACGACGCGTCCTGGACCAACCTCACCGACCGCGTCGGTAAGGTGGACATCGAGCTTGGCGACGCCGGCACCAACATCACCAAGGTGCGCATGCAGGTCGCTCCCGGCATCGGCGAGGCCGAGTATATCAAGGTCTACGCCGACGACAAGGAAATCGGCACGATGAGCTATGAGGGCACCGACATCCAGTGGATCGAGCTGAAGCTCGACGGTCCCATCGACGCCGAGGTGATCTCTGTCGAGATCAAGATCAAGGATATGTTCTTTATGGTCTCCGAGATCGAAGTCATCGCCGAAACGACGGACGACTCCTCCGCGGCGGACGACTCCTCGACGCCGCCCACGGCTGACGCCGGTACGGCTGCGGCCGTCATCGCGGGCCTCACCGCGCTGTTCGTCTCCGCCGTGCTTGTGAAGAAGAAGGCGTAACGCACAAACCGCAAAAAGGAGCGGCAGGAAGCCGCTCCTTTCTTTAATTATTGCACAGCATTTTTCATAAAAACAGTATATTCGATACGTCCTAACCGCAATCATAAAGACCGCCGGCCATTTGCCGCCAATTCGGGATACACCGCAGCGCCTTAATCAGAAGGATGCAAGCGGGATTGTGTTGAACAATTTTTCCGCCCGTTTTTTGTACTTTGTACATAGAAACTTGCACTGCCCTCTGCCCTTACTTTTGCGAAACCGGCTCTGCAAGCTTTTATAATCGGCAACAGGAAAACGGGCGCGTCAAGCAGGACGTCAATTTCCTGTTCTCGAAACATCCGCTCCGGCATGGCAGAAACGGTTATACATATGCTGCGCGGCGGCACCGACAACCGACGCGCTTTCTATTGCGTTTTTTGGGGACTTGTTCAAAGACGAGGCGAATGCGCTCCGGTCATTGAATCGGTTTTTATGCGTTGCGCTTTGAAAGCTCGAAATAGAGCTCGTATTAAGCCTTGTAATCGAAGAATTTTGTGTTATATCCCACGGCGATTCTGTCGTTCTTCTTATGCAAAGCAACGTAAGCAGAACAATCGGCCAATGTGCTGAGAATGAAACAAAAGAGAACCGTTCGGTATTTGCATCCATGGCCCACTTTGCAAGATGACTTCATTATTTCCACCTGCCAAGCTCTTCGCGCCGTTCTTGCGCCAAGCGTTCCTCCTCGAATTGTTTTTTTTCGCTTTGTCTTTTTTCGCTTCTGAAATCGTGTCTCGAATCCCTATCATGCTGAAAGCAATCCAAGGGAAGGCCAGTACAAGCAGCCCCCAAAGCGTATGTATCGGTTCGGCTGCAAAATGGATCAAGGGAATATAAAAAGGCAGACTTGAAAAGAAAATCATTGCATAGCAATCAAACTCCCGCTGATATTCTGCCGTAAAAGTGGATTCGTCATTTTTCCAGAACAAATGGATTCTGCGATAATTTCGAAAAAAATTGGCTTTGTGCTTGCAAACGCAGCAAAAAATACCGTAAATCAGTTCCAAAAGCATCACAGCCAAAAAAGCCAGGAGAATGCGGTTTGCACCTTATCCCTGTAAATAAAAACGGGTATTGTATTAATAAAAATCAATACGGCGTATATAACAACGAAGACAATTCTTCTTTTTTTTCATATCACAAGCCTCCCCCTGCGAGAAACGGCGTTTCTCATTCGTATTATATCATAGACACATTGCTTTTGCAATATGGATTAAAAATTTGAATTGAAGAATCGAATGATTTGAAGCATATCAGCCGTTACGGGTTGGCCGGCGAAGGCAGGCGGCCCCATCAGCGCGCATAACACGCTTGGAGAACATAGGATAAGATTTGCCTATCCGGCAAGAAGGTCTCATTCCCTATATCCGCCTGAGATGCGAAGGGCAGCGCTTGCGAACGATGCACCGAAGCTCATCGACGGCTTTAAGGCGCGCTATGGAAAGCAAGGGCGTTCGGAATTGCTTGCGCGGCTCGACGGGAAACCGCCGACCTAAAGCTGCGGCGGCAAAAGGGAGCGTGTGATAGGCGCAAAGCCTGACGCCGGACGCCTTTTGGGTTGCCGTCGCTGCTTTCCAAAGCGTCATAAAGAAGCGCCGCGCCATCGGCTGCGGGGAAAAGCCGGCGCGGTTCCTTCGCGAAGCCCCGAGCATTGCTCACAAATCCAAGCCGGCGGAGGCCGTCTGTGGGCGCTGCGGCTGAACCGCCGTCCGCCTTCCAAGCCCGAGGCGGGAAGCCGGCCTTCCGATTCCCGCCGCTATGCACAAGCAAAAATACAGGGTGGCCGCGCGTCGAAACGGTCGCCGCGGTATCGCGCGGAAGATGCTATGCAGAAGGCGCTCTCAACATCGTGAAGCGCCGCTTTGCAACCGGCTACGGCAAAAACTTGATTTGAAATACCGCTCAAGCAATCGCAAACCGGCTTGGCCGCCGTTAGAGAAAACGAAAGCCGCAGGGAAATACGCCTGTTAAAAGCTGTACAGACCTGCGGCGTCCTTTTTGGTATGAGGAGCCGCTCCAAAAGGCGGCGTTCGCCTATCCAAAATAGGCGCAGCGCAGGCGGCACGCCGTATCCAAACGGCTGTCCGTCTCCGGCGGCAGCCCCTTATTTGGATACAAACGCCCTCTTTTGCCGTTTGAAAGCATTCGGATGCGCCGGCCGTTTTAAGGGCCGCCTTTCAGCAGAGGGCGCAGACGACGACTCCTCCATTTCGTATGCGGTCATTTCTGTTTTTTTCTGCTTTTCCAAACCTGCGCCAGAATGTCTTTCAGAACAAGCATGGCATCCTGCTCATCAAAACCGTATTCGCGCCGCAGCTCCTCCAGCATAGCGTTCAGCCGGGCGGCGTAATGCGGGATATTGACTCGGCTCTGATACCGGACAAGGATCGGATATTTTTTCGCCCATGTCTGCGTCCAGTCGATTTTGTCCGTGACGCTGTCCGGCGTTTGGTCAATCCACTCCTGAAGCTCCTGCACATCGGGGTCGAACTCGATGAGCTCGTCCAGCGAAGTATGGTAGAGCTTCGCCATGAGCTTGGACTGGCGGATATCGGGCAGCGTTTCATTGGCTTCCCACTTAGAGACGGTTTGGCGGCTGACGCCCAACTGCTCCGCTACGGCCTCCTGCGAAAGCCCCTGTTTCTTTCTGGCATGAAAAAGGCTGTCTCCTAAATTCATTTTATACGCTCCTTTCCTATGCGTTGCTTCCATTATACGGATTTCCGACAGAGAAATCTACCAACCGTATTTGCCATTTTCGCCCGTTTTCTTTCCATGTGTCCGCATAAGCGGTTCATGCGGGGACGTCGCAAGCCGCGGCAGAAGCCGCCCCCGATCAAAAAAGCCGTCTGTCGGACGTCTGTTTTGCGGCGCCACTGCCGAAAGGTCCCGTTCTATGCGGTTCTTATGGCAAAGGGTAAGACCGTTTTCTCACTCCCTATGTAGCAAAAGAACGGTCTTTATCGGAAAGGGCGCTGCGAAAAGGCGGCAGCTTGAACACGAGCGTCAAGACAGCGCTATAAGAAAGGCCCCGCACGCGGATTGCGTGTCGAGGCACTCGGTTGTAAAAAGAATATGTAAAAGACGCTTTGAGCTTTTCGGATGGTCAAACGCGCAGAACCCGCATAAGCGTCGGATTTGCGGCAGAGCCGTTATTGGGCTTTCAGCATCTGCGGCAGGACTTTATTATTTATCCTCGGGCTTTTCCAAGACAACAAACGACACAAGCGTTTCTTTATGGAGGAAATTTTCAAGCCTTGGATCAACATCCACGGTCTGCGTATTCATCTGCGAAATGACCCAGCCCTCTTCCAATAATCGATTGATTCGAACAAGGTACTGATTGTTATTGATATCATTTTGTTCCGTAAAATCGCGACTGTTGCTGATATATACGACTTTTTGCATTTGTTTTCCTCCTTGTCGTTTTTGTTTGGGAAAGGCTGAACAAACCAAACGCCGCTCGCAGGCAAAAATCTTATTTAGACAAAAGAGTCTGAGCGCAAATTGCGTCCAGACTCTGTCTGGCGGAGAAGGAGGGATTTGAACCCTCGCGCCGGTTACCCGACCTACTCCCTTAGCAGGGGAGCCCCTTCACCACTTGGGTACTTCTCCGAATAAATGCTTATATGGCGGAGAGTCTGGGATTTGAACCCAGGAAACCTTACGGTTTGCCGCTTTTCAAGAGCGGTGCCTTCGACCACTCGGCCAACTCTCCGTATTGCGATTCGACAAGTCGTCGAGCGCCGCCCTAACGTATGAAACATTTTACCACAGTGCGGACGCTTTGTCAAGCCCGTTTTCCGGATTTACACCGAAATTTAAGGGACAGGCCGGCGGGACGCAGAATTGCCCGCCGCTTTGCCGCGCGAAAACGCAAAGCAGTCCTCCGGCTTGGCGTAAAAAAACGTTCCGGGGATGCAGCCTGAGCCGCATCCCCGGTATTGCATCACGCCGTGAACGGCGTTATACGCAAGCGCTTACGGCGTATTGCCGAGTCGAAGCACGCTGATGTCCGCGTCGTTGATGGTAAAGCCCGCGGCGCTGGCCTCCACATTCAGGGTGGCAGGCGCAGTCGTCACCGTGATGGGCACGCTGAAGACAAGCGTACTGGTCTCGCTGGCCGTGTTGTAAATATGCGAAGCGGTCGCGCCGGGCACATCCGTACCGTTGAGCGTGGCGGTAAAGGTCAGCGTCTCCGGCGGCGAGCCGCCCGCGTCAAGCGTCGCGACGGCGTTGAAGGTGACCTGATACACGCCCTCGGTATTGATCGTCACGTCCGCGCTGCCGGGCGTATGCGAAATGGCGGTCCCGGAGGTGGTCAGCGTATTCGCGAAGGTGACGGCCGTATCCGCCGCCGTGGCCTGATCGGTATCGTTGTTTGCGGCCAAAACGTCCGCGATGCCGGCGGCGCCCGTGTTGCCGCTCGGGATGGTGAAATCGAGTACGGCAGCCTCAGCCGTGCCGGAATTGGTCACGATGGGGTTCGTGCCGGGAGCGCCTGCACTCACGGTGCCGACGGTGACCGTCGCAGCCGTACCCGTCGCACCCGTTGCGCCCGTGGCACCGGTCGCACCCGCAGCACCCGCGGCACCCGTCGCGCCCGTGGCGCCGGCCGGAATGGTGAAGTCAAGCACAGCGGCGTCCGCCGTACCCGTGTTGGTCACGACGGGGTTCGTGCCGGGAGCGCCCGCGCTCACGGTGCCGACGGTGATCGTCGCAGCCGTACCCGTCGCACCCGTTGCGCCCGTTGCGCCGGTCGCACCCGTCGCGCCCGCAGCGCCCGCGGCACCCGTCGCGCCCGTGGCGCCTGCATTGCCGGTCGCACCTGTCGCACCCGTGGCGCCGGTAGCACCGGTAGCGCCCGTTGCGCCCGCCGGGATGGTAAAGTCAAACACTGCGGCGCTCGTCGTACCCGCGTTGGTGACCGTCGCGGCAGAGCCGGGCGTTCCCGTCGTAACGGTGCCGACGGCGATGGTCGCGGCTGTGCCCGTGGCTCCCGTTGCGCCGGTCGCACCGGTCGCACCGGTCGCACCCGTAGCACCCGTGGCACCTGCGGTACCGGCAGCGCCCGTTGCACCCGTGGCACCCGTCGGACCGGTCGGACCGGTCGGGCCGGTCGGACCCGTAGCACCTGTGGCGCCCGTAGCGCCGGTGGGACCCGTGGGACCGCCCGCCGGACCCGTGGCGCCGGTCGCGCCCGTTGCGCCGGTGGCACCCGTTGCACCCGTTGCGCCGGAGAGGCCGGCAGGGCCGGTGGCACCCGTCGCACCCGTGGCGCCGGTTGCGCCCGTAGCGCCGGGCGCGCCGGGGAAGCCCTGCGGACCCATAAATCCGCGCGGACCCATCGGGCCGGTCGGACCCGTGGGACCGGTCGGGCCGGTCGCGCCGCGCGGACTGCAGCAGCAGTCAAAGCCCGACGAACAAGAGCAGCCGCCGCTTGAACCGCAGATGGGGCAGCGCCCGTTGTTTTCGTTGCAGTTGTAGATTCTCATATGCATAATCTCCTAAAATGATCAAAATGATCTTGCCTTGACGTCAAGGCGGTCATGACACACCGAGCGATGCGAAATACGCCCGGTTCTGTAAAACCTGCGGGCTTTCGGGCCGTATCTCGCCGGCAAGGCGGTTGTAATGCGCCGCCGCTTCCCGCTCGCCCAGCCGGTCGTAGCAGACGCAGAGCTGGAGATAGGGGATATAGCCGAAGGCGTCCTCGTTGACGAACCCGCCGCCCTGCCCGCCGCGCGGACAAAGCGTCGCCTGCGTGAACCAGTGAATCGCGGTGCGGTATTCCGCCCGCCGCAGGAATACGTTCCCCAGCGCACAGCAGACGTCGGCGCGCGGCACGTCGTAGAGGAAGCTCTCGCAAAGCGCACGCGCTTCCCCGGCGTCGTCGCCGGCCGCGCGGCGGCAATGCGCCAGCAGCAGGCAGGCGTCGATACAGTTTTCCAGAAAACCCTCGCCGGTGCCCAAAAAGGACAGCAGCACCCGCTGCGCATCGTCGTAGCGGCCGTGGTAATACAGCTCGCGGCCGTAGTAGAACAGCTCGCGCGGGGAGAGCGTCTCGCCGTCGGCGATCTGCTTTTCGTAAATACGCAAATTGCGGTCGCCGTAAACGGCTTTGACAGATTTGTGGGTGACGGCGATCTCGGCGTAGGCGACCGCTCCGCTGTGCACGACGACCTCGTGCACGCGCCCGACCCAGCGGTGCGGAAGCGTGCGGCGGATGAGCCGTTCGCGGTAAAAGAAGAAGGTCGGTCTGCCCAGCTCGTCAAACGCGGTGTTGTAGCGCAGCATCACCACGTCGCAGCCGGCGAGCTGTTCGTCCTTGTAGCGCCGCAGCGCCGCGGCGTCGGCCGGAAGCAGCACGTCGTCCGCGTCGAGCCAGAGCAGATAGTCCCCCGTCGCCTGTTCGAAGGCGTAATTGCGCGCGGCGGAAAAATCGTCGATCCATTCGAAATCGTAGATTCTGTCCGTGTAGCGCGCGGCGATTTCCTTCGTCGCGTCGCTGCTGCCGGTATCGACGATGACAATCTCGTCCACGCAGCCGCGCACGCTCTCCAGACAGCGCGCGAGTACCTTTTCCTCGTTCCTGACAATCATACACAGGCTGATCGTAGCCGCCATAAAACGCATACCTCCACAAATTCACTCTCAGTCCAGTTTATGCGCGCGCATCGTTCTCTGTCACCGTATGCCGCCGCCGTCTGCGGCGCATACTAAGTCGTGAAATACAGACAAAGGAGTGTTCCGTGTATGTTCAAACATGAAAAACAGCTTTTCCATCCCGTGGGCGTGGAACGCGCCAACCCGCAGTATGCAGCGCTGCTTCAGGAACAGCTCGGCGGCGGCAACGGCGAACTGAAGGCGGCAATGCAGTATATGTCCCAAAGCTTCCGCATCAAGGACCAGCAGATCAAGGACCTGTTCCTTGACATCGCCGCGGAGGAACTGGGGCATATGGAGATGGTCGCACAAACGATCAATCTGCTCAACGGCCACGACGTGGACGCGGCGGCTGTCGGCGCAGGCGAAATCCAGAGTCACGTCATCCTCGGACTGAATCCGGGACTGATCAACGCCTCGGGCTATTCGTGGACCGCCGACTACGTCACGGTGACGGGAGACCTCTGCGCCGACCTGCTCTCCAACATTGCCTCCGAGCAGCGCGCGAAGGTGGTTTACGAGTATCTCTACCGCCAGATCGACGACAAGAAGGTGCGTGAAACAATTGACTTCCTGCTCAATCGCGAGGAAGCGCACAACGCGCTTTTCCGCGAAGCCTTTAACAAGGTGCAGGATACCGGCTCGAACCGCGACTTCGGCGTGACGAAGGATTCGCGCATCTACTTCGACCTCTCCGGCCCCTCGCCGAGCGGCGCCTTCGGCGACACGAAAGCGGACCCGCCCTCCTTCAACAATCCCAACGCCTGAGCGGACACGGACGCGCGGGCATCCGGCAGAAAGTCGTTTCGCTCCTGACGCGCTGCGTTTTGTGATGCTCCCGCAGCCATTTCAGGTGCGGCGAAGGCGCATCCCCGCCATCAGCCTGCAAAAGGCCGGCAAAAGCCTCTGTGCGCACCGCTATCGGTACAAACGAAAAACGACCGGCCTTTCGGCCGGACGTCCGCTTGTCTATGAAGCCCTCTTCGTGGACGGGGCCTGTCTATGCCGGCGCGGCACAAAACAGCGTGCAGGAACAGCCTGCCGAGCGATTTCCGGGGCTTCCGTATGCGCCGAGGATGCAGGCCGTAAGCCGCCCGAAATCCCCCAACGCGCTTTGGCAGGCGGCCGGATTCCGTTCCTTCCCTACTCCGCGGCGTCCATCCCGACAGGACGGGAAAAAGCTCTGCCCGACGTCAAAAGGGCTGTCCACAGCGAAAGGCGCGCGGCGGCGCCGGTGGGGCGTTGCGGGTTTGCAGAACCGCATCGGGCAAAGAACGGCAGGCCATACGCGAACAAGCCCAGGGGCGCATTTTTCCGGCGGAAAAGGGGAACACCCCTGCGGTATGCGCCCTGCCGGAGACGCCGGGCCGCGCTGCGGGGGTATAGCGCAGTGCCGGTATGGAAGCCAAAAAGCCCGCATTGCGCCGCCCTGCCCGCAATTTACCTTATCTCTTTTATTCAAGCAGGTTCTCTGTTCTTTTTTGCTTTTTATCTTGCCACATACGGAAAACACAGCCTTTCGGCCGTGCAGCGGAAGCAGGAGTGTCCGTCCCGATATGCGCTCGGGAACGGACGGGGCGCGGCTCCGTCCGTTCTCAAGAGTGTCAAATAAAATAAGCGAACTTCTGCAATTGAGGAGTCGAGGGGCTGCGGGTCTCCTCAAAGCTGATCAGCCGACGCGGGAAAAACTTAAAACGAAGCTTTTCTCAAACAGCATTTTTGGCATAGGCAAAAATGCTCGGCGGAAAGCACAGTTAAAAAGTCCCACAGCGCTTTTTGGCAAGACGAAGAACGGACGGAGCGCGCTCCGTCCGTTCTTCTCTTTATTCTTCTCTTTCCTTCAGCATTTCCAGCAGACGCGCGGCGTGCAGGCCCTCGTCCTCCGCGTATTCGGCGAACACGGCGGCGACCTCCTCGTCCTCGATTTCGGACGACCACAGCTCAAAAGCCTTGACCTGCGCCATCGCGTCCTCCCATGCGCGCAGCAGACGGTCGCGCACGGTGATGGTGATTCCGCTTTTCTGCTCCATACCCGATCCCTTCCTTTTCAACGGTGTTCTCGTATGTAGCATGCACCGTTCGGACGGTTTTTATTCCTCGGCGTGCTCCTCGGCCGCGGCTTCGGCTTTCTCCGCCTCGGGCGGCGCTTTTTCGGGTTCCTCTTCAAATTCAAAAGCAGCGGTGGTCATACCCTTCTTCTCGTGCTTCAGCTCGAAAAAGCCGTACACGGCGACGATGAGGCCGCCGGCCGCGTCGAGCATCAGGTCCCACATCGTGTCCTTGAGCGCCTCATGGCCGACGAGATAAACGACGTTCTTGTCCACCAGCGAGCCGGTGGTGGAATCCAGATAGGTCTGCATATTCGTGCCGAACAGATCGTCGAAGCAATACTCGACAATCTCCCAGATTACGCCGCCCGTGACCGCAAAGCAGAACACCGAGACGGCGACGTAAATGGGACTGATCCGCAGCGAGACGGAATCGGCCTTATTGAGCGTGTTGATCAGGATGAAGCCAAGCGACGCCAGCAGCACGCCGGAAATGAAATGCAGAATCGCGTCCCAGTACTTGAAGCGGTCAAAAAAGTTGATGACGTCCCCCAGCACGATGCCGCAGAAGGCGAACACGACATAAACAAGCTGGATCATGCGCGGGATCTTGACCCGAAAAAAGCGCGTGGCGAGTACCGGCAGCGCGATGACCACCAGCATGCCGAAGCAGGAAAAGGCGCTGAAAATGAAACGGCTGGCGTCCTGCTGCTCGTCGGCGAACACGGCGCTGAGGACGTTGGAGACGAACAGCGCCAGCGTAATCCAGAAGATCGTCTGCTGAAAACGATCGGGCGTATACGCGCGGAGTCGGGCGAAAAAGCCGGTTTCTTTTCGTTTCATACGTTCATTCCTTTCGGACTGTTGTCCGTTTATTTGGTCTTGCAGAAGCGGCTTTCGGGCCGGGAACGCCCAAGCTCACGACCTGTACATGCGCACGGTCTCGTTATACAGGCGGATGATGCCCTGCAAAATATCCATATAGCCGAAGGTGCTGTGATAGACGATGTTGATTTCGCGCGTCATGCTCAGGTTCTCCACGGGCAGCACGGTGATCTTCCCCTTTTTCAGTTCGTCAAGGCAGGCACTTTTCGCCAGAATGGACACGCCGAAGCCGCGGCGGATCAGGTCCTTGATCGTGGCGATGTTGTCGACCTCCAAAATCACGTTGAAATCGCGGATGCTCATATTGTTGCTTTCGAGATGGGAGAGGAACAGGTTCCGCGTACCCGAGTCCGGCAGCCGCAGGATCAGCTTCTCTTTCTTCAGCTCGTTGACCGTGACCATCGTCTTTTTCGCCAGCCGGTTGGTGTTGGCGACCACGAGGACGAGGCTGTCGGTATCCAGCAGCAGCGTGTTGAAGCCCTCCGCCGGAAGTCGGCCCTCCACGATGGCGAAATCCAGCTCATAGGTTTTGAGCTTCTCATAAAGATTTGTTATGTTGTCAGAAATCATCGTTATATGCACGTCGTTGTGCTCGCTGCCGTATTTTGCCAGCACCTCCGCGATCGGGTTGCTCTCGGCCGTGTGCGTGATGCCGACGGTCAGGCGGGTGACGTGCTGCTTCTGGTCGGACAGCGCCTGCTTCATTCCCTTGTACAGCGATTGAATGCGGCCGGCGTATTTCAGCACCGTTTCGCCCTCGCTCGTCGGCTTCATGCCGCCCTCGCCGCGCAGAAACAAATGCACGCCCAATTCCTGCTCGAGCTGCCGGATATGGTGGCTGACCGCCGGCTGTGTGAGCGAGAGCCGTTCCGCCGCTTTGGTAAAGCTGCCCGTTTCGTAGACCGTCAGGAGCGTCTCCAGCTTTGCGTCCGACACACCGTTTCCCTTCTTCCATAAAAAATATTTATAAGCATCAAACAAATTATAATTTGACTTTATGCGTTTTGTTTCTATAATAATACCATACACGCAGAAAAAAAGCAAGCGGCGGCACAAAATTTTGTCCGCCTTTTTCTGCGGAAGGAAACACAAGCGCAAGCGGAGGGAACAATACATATGCCAGCGATTTACGAAGGAATGAACGCGGCGGCGGTCACGCTCGTTTCTCTTTCCATAATATTATTTGCCGGATTTCTCGTCACGCGGGTGACAAAGCTGCTGCGGCTGCCCAACGTCAGCGGCTTCATCATCGCCGGCCTGCTCATCGGGCCGGGCGCGCTCGGGCTGATCCCGCAGTCGACGGTGGACGGGATGAGCTTTGTCAGCGACATTGCGCTGACCTTCATCGCCTTCAACGTCGGCAGCTACTTCAAGCGCGAGGTCATCCGCTCGACCGGACCGCGGATTTTGATTGTCACGCTCTTTGAGGCGCTGCTTTCGGGCGTGGTCGTTTTCCTCGCGATGCGGCTGCTGTTCGGTCTGAGCGCCGACTTTTCGCTGCTCATCGCGGCCATTGCGACGGCGACCGCGCCGGCGAGCACAATGATGACCGTCCGGCAGTACAACGCCAAGGGGCCGTTCGTGGACGCGCTGATGCAGGTGGTGGCGCTCGACGACGTGGTCTGCCTGTTCGTGTACTGCGTCGCGGCCGCCGTCGTGGGCGCCGAGGACGGCCCGGGCGTGTGGGAGATCGTCCTGCCGGTGGTGTGGAACATTGTCGCTCTTTCGGTGGGCGCGGGCTGCGGATTTTTGCTGTCCAAGCTGCTCAAGCCCTCGCGCAGCAGCGACAACCGGCTCATTTTGGCCGTCGCGATGCTGCTGGGCATCTCGGGCCTGTGCGCGCTGGTGGACATCTCGCCGCTGCTGGCATGCATGCTGTTCAGCGCCGTGTACATCAACCGGACGGACGACCGCGAGCTGTTCGCGCAGCTCAACGGCTTCACGCCGCCCATTATGTCCATCTTCTTTGTACTCTCGGGGATGAACCTTGACCTGCACGCGCTGGCGGGCGCGGGCGTCGTCGGCGCCGTCTACTGCATCGTGCGGATTGCCGGAAAATATCTCGGCGCGTTCGCAGGCTGCGCCGTCACGCGGATGCCCGCCAAAACGCGCGACTGGCTGGGCGTGACGCTCATCCCGCAGGCGGGCGTGGCCATCGGGCTGGCCTTTCTCGGCTGCCGTCTGCTGCCGGCGGAGACCGGCGAGATGCTGCTGACGATCATCCTCTCTTCCTCGGTCCTCTACGAGCTGATCGGACCGGCGTGCGCGAAGGCGGCGCTGTTCCGCTCGGGCGCCATCGACAAGGAGGCGCTGCCGCAGCCGCAGGCGCGTCCGCACCGGCTGCCGGAGAGACGCAAAAGAGTAGAAAACGGCTTGACAAAACGGCTTTGGAGATGATATGATATGCAGTGGGAAAGACCGCTGAACAAAGTACTCAAGCGCGGCGTTTATCTGGAGCGGCAGGCCGCGGTCCCAAGATACGAAAGGAACCGAAACCGTATGACGTTTGATGAAACCATAACCGCAAGAAAAAGCATCCGCCGGTACAGCGACCGGCCGATTCCCGAAAGCGATGTCGAGGCCATCCTCCGCGCGGGACTGCTGGCGCCGTCGGCGCGCAACCGGCAAAACCTGAAATTCATCGTCGTGCGCGACCCGATGCTGCGCGACGAGCTGGTCGGCGCCTGCAACGGGCAGTCGATGGTCGGCGAGGCGCCCGCGTTTCTTGCCGTCTGCTCGACGGCGGGGAGCATTATGCCCAACGGCCAGCCCACCGCGCCGATCGACGCGGCCATCGCGATGACCTATATGCTGCTCAAAGCGGCCGAGCTGGGCATCGGAAGCTGCTGGATCGGCAACTTCTCGCAGCAGAAGATGAAATCGCTGCTCTGCGTGCCGGATATGGCCGAGGTCATCGCCGTCTCCCCGCTGGGCTATCCGGCGGCGGAGGGCAACGAGCGCGTGCGCAAGCCGTTCGACGAGGTCGTCTGCTTCGGCCGCTACCGCGATTGACAAAAATCGCGAATTTGGGGATTGAAAAACGAGCCGCCGTGTGCTATACTCTCTATGAAAACGCCGCATAGCGGCGAACAGGAAACAAAGGAGACGAAAAACAATGGATACGATAAAGATTGAAAAGAAGAATACGCTTATGGTCGCGCACCGCGGCGTCAGCGGGCTGGAGAAGGAAAACACGCTTGCCGCCTTCGTCGCCGCGGGCAACCGCAGCTACTACGGCGTCGAGACCGACGTGCACAGAACCGCGGACGGCAAGTACGTCGTCATCCACGACTCGGACACGGCCCGCGTCTCGCCGCTGCATGTGGAGATTGAGAAGTCGGCCTACGACACCATCCGCGGCGTGATGCTCAACGACATCGACGGCACCTGCGGCCGCACCGACCTGCGCGTGCCCTCCCTCGAGGAATACATCAAGGTCTGCAAAAGATACGGGAAATACTGCATCCTCGAGCTCAAAGGCGCGCATGCCGACGAGGACATCACCAACATCATCGGCATCATCAACGAGCAGGACTATCTGGACCACATCATCTTCATCTCCTTCTCGCTCCAGAACCTCATCAACCTGCGCAAGCAGCTCCCCGACCAGCCCGCGCAGTGGCTGACCGGCGACTGGAAAGAGGAATACAAGAGCTATCTGGTTGACAACAACCTTGATTTGGACATCTGGTACGGCTCGCTGACCGAGGAGACCTACGCATGGCTGCGCTCGCTCGGCAAGAAGGTCAACGTCTGGACCTGCGACGACCCCGCCGCCGCGGCGAAGTATGTGGAGATGGGCGTGGACTACATCACCTCCAACATCCTCGAGTAAGCCGAAGCGATGAAAACGAAAGCGCTCCTCACCGCCCTCTGCCTGCTGGCCGCGCTTTGCTTCGCCTCCTGCGAAAAGACAGAGCGGCCCGACTATTTCAATGTGGAAGGGAACGAAACGTCTATGGACGCCTACGAAACGAAAAATCCCGTCGTCGCGCTGCAAATCGAGGATTACGGCACCGTGGTCATCGAGCTGTATCCCGAAATCGCGCCGAACACGGTCAACAACTTCATCTCGCTCGTCAAGCGCGGGTTCTACGATGGAAACTCGTTCCACCGTTCGGTGCCCGGGTTTATGATTCAGGGCGGCGACCCGGACGGCAACGGCACGGGCGGACCCGGCTACACGATCAAAGGCGAGTTCACCGACAACGGGTTTGAAAACAACCTCAAGCACACCGAGGGCGTCATTTCGATGGCACGCCGCCAGCCGTATGACACGGCGGGCAGCCAGTTCTTCCTGATGCTGGGCACCGCCGAGCATCTGGACGGGCAGTACGCCGCCTTCGGGAAGGTCATCGACGGAATGGACGTCGTCCACAGCATCGCCGACAACGAAACCGTGGCCGACGCTTACAGCGGCAAGCTGGAAAACAACGTGACCATCGAGAAGGCCGTGGTCGACACCAAAGGCGTCGAGTATCCCGAGCCGGTAACAATCGCAGAATAAAACCGTTACACAAAAAAACGACGCGAAGCCCCCTTTCGCGTCGTTTTTTCCGATGCGGCTGTTTGTTCCGCACACAAAACGGCCGGACACGGACAGAAGCCGATGCCCGCCCGCGCACGGGCGGACGGAAAGGAGCGGAAAAAGCGTATGGCAGGTGAAGTACGAGATTTTGATTCCTTCTGCCGCGCGCTGCTGGAGGACGGGCTATCACTCGGCAGCGGCGACGGCAAGCGCTTCCACACCGTCATCCCCGGGACGTGGGAATCGCCCGCCGACGGCTCGCCGGTCCGCTGGCACACGGGCGACCCCGAGACCGACCCGTGGGAATGGCGGATGCGCGTGCTGGAGGAACGGGACGACATCGCTTACGCCAAGCTGTTCTTCCGCACGAGCGGCTACATCGCCTGGCCGCTTTATCCCCTCTTTTACGCGGTCCGGCGGCGCGGCGAATCGCTGGAGGAGGCCTACCGGCGCGGCACGGTCAGCGGCGCGGCCAAGCGGATTTACGACGTGCTCGCCGCAAGCGGCGGCGTTCCGCTGCACGACCTGAAGCTACTCGGCCGCTTTTCCAAGGGCGAAAAAAGCGCCTTCGACCGCGCGCTGACCGATTTGCAGTCGCGCATGTTCATAACCGTCTGCGGCCGCGAGCAGAAGCGGGACAAAAACGGCCGTGCATACGGCTGGAGCAGCACCGTATTCACCACGGTCGAGGACTTCTGGGCCGTCCGCGGCCGGTCGCTCGGCAAGGAAGACCCCGAGCGCGCATACGCCGTCCTTCTGGCGCGCCTGCGCACGCTCCGGCCCGACCTCGAGCCGTCGAGGTCGGAAAAGGCCCTGCGCGGCTGAATACAAAACGAAGCCCTGCGCGAATCCCCCTCCGAACGCAAAACGAAGCTCTGCATAAAAACGCAAAACGAAGCTCTGCAAAAATTTCATTAGGAAAGGTGTAAACGCTATGAAAAAAGCATTGTCCGCATTTCTTTCCCTGCTCCTGCTTGCCTTCGTATTTCCATCGCCGCCGGCGTCGGCCGCGGACGGCGTCTCGTTCACGCTGACCGTGGACGCGCTCGAGGCGGACGCCGCGTCCGGCCGGGTCACGGCCTATCTCAGCGACGCCGACGCGCCGCGCGTCATCCCCGCCGAAAGGTTCAACTTCCGCAACGCCTCGCTTCTGATATTCGACGCCGACGGCAGGCTGGTGGAAGCGGGCGGCAATCTGGTCCCCGACACGGACGGCACTAACGGCAGTCCGCAGCGCTCGGTCACAATCCCGGCGGGCGGCTTCCTCATTGCGTTCGGAGCCGGCGCGGACGAGCGGCTGAAGCAGTGCTACGACACCGCATTTGAAGGCGCAATGCTGTACAACGCCACGATGTCCGTAATCTACGACGTCCGCGGGACGCTGGACGCCGAGACAAGGCAGCTTTCGATTGCCTACCCCGCGCCCGAGCCGGAAACCGACGAGACGCTGAAATTCCTGTTCGTCGGCAACAGCACGACCTATTTCAACGGCACGCCGCTGAAATTCAAGGCGCTCTGCCGCGCGGCGGGCATAGACGTTTCGGTTACCTACTGCACTTTCGGCAGCGCGTACCTGAGCGAATTCGCCGACGAAACGCACGAGCGCGGCAGGGCGCTGCGCCGCGCGCTGAATGACAAGGCGTTCGATTATGTGGTGCTGCAGGACGCAGGCGGCGCGAGTCTGGAAGCGAGCGAGGCGGCGCTGAACGTATTGCTGCCGCTCATCGAGGAAAACGGCGCCGAACCGCTCCTGTATATGCGCTATTCCGACAAGCGGGACGACGACGCGCGTGTCGCCGACACGAAGCGGCATTACGAGACCTATACGGCGCTTTCCGAAAAGTATGGCATTCCGGCCTCTCCCGTTGCGCTCGCGTTTCGGGACGCCATCCTTGACGGCTGGGGGCAGACCCTCTACGCCGACGACCGCTCGCATCACTCCAAGGAGGGCAGCTATCTGATTGCCTGCACATGGCTGGACGCCTTTTTGGACGTCTCGCCGGTCGGGAACACCTACACCGCCGGACTGGACGCCGAAACCGTGCGCTACTTACAGGAAACGGCGCGCAGCAGCCGCACCGCGTCGGGCGACGCGCCGGCGACGGAGCCCGCGATTTACACCGACGGCGACGGCGCTGTATACCCGAACCTTGCGCTCGGCAGGCCCTACACCGCCACCGGCGCACCCTATGACGGCAATTGGACGGACACGAAGGCGGACGGCACGCCGATCGGCAAGCTGACCGACGGCTATGCCTGTACCGACGGCAGCGACACCTCTGCCGGCTGCTACAAGGGCGCCGAAACCGCCGTGACAATCGATTTGGGCGGCGTTTTCGCCGTCAAGCGAATCACGACCGACCTGTTCGGGAACGAGAGCTGGGGCATTCCCTCTCCCGACGCCGCAAGCGTGACCTTCCTCGTGTCGGAGGACGGCGAGAGCTTCGTTCCGTTCGGCGCAGGCGCCGCCGAGGAGCAAAGCGAAGCGGACGGCTGGCAGCGCGCCGTTTTCGCCTGCACCGCAGAGACGCCTGTCCGCGCCTCCCACGTCCGGGTTGTGTACGGCATCGGCGGCAGCTTCTGCTGGGTCAGCGAAATCAACGCCTTCGGCGTCGAGGCGGGAAGCGCGCCGGAGGAGAGCGCGGACGTTTCCGAGTCCGACCCCGCTTCGGAGTCGTCCGACGAAGCGCCGGAAGTCTCCGAAGCCGAAAATATATCCGTTCCCGCCACCGGCTCGTCTGCAGCGCCTTTCATCGCCGGCGGCTGCGCAATCGTGATTGCGGCCGGATTGATGGGCTTCTTCCTGTATAAAAAACGCGCGCGCCGCGCGTGAGCAAGGAGCGTGTTCCTATGAGACTGTTTTTACCCAAATACCTCTCGCACGACCTGCCGTCCGCGGGCGCGTTCACCTTTTCGCTCACCCCTGACGCGCTGGAGGCCGACGTCGCGCCCGACACGGCGGTGCTTTTCCGCGCGCCGGACGGCGAACCGCGCGTTCTGCCCGCCGGAATCCACAACTTCGCCGCGGCGTCGATGCTGATTTTTGACGGCGACGGACGGCTGTACGAGGCCGGCGGCGAGTTGCTGGCCAACACCGACGGGCGGAACGGCAGCCCGCAGCTCTCGGTCACGATCCCGTCGGGCGGCTTCCTCGTTGCGTTCGGCCCGCAGGCCGACGCGCGGCTGCACGCCTGCAAGGCGCGCGCGTTCGAGGGCGGCGTGCTCTACAACGCCACGATGTCCGTCATCTGCGGCATCACCGGCAGCTACGACGCGCAGGCCAACCGGCTCACCGTCTCCTGTCCCCCGCCGGAGGAGGAGACGGCGGCCACGAAGCGCTTTCTGTTCATCGGCAACAGCGCGACCTACTTCAACGGCACGCCGCTGAAGTTCAAGGCCCTCTGCCGCGCGGCGGGCGAAGACGTCTCTGTCGCCTACTGCACCTTCGGCAGCGCCTATCTGCACCAGTACGCCGACGGCGCGAACGAACGCGGCGCATATCTGCGCAGACGGCTGGCCGAAAAGCGCTACGACTTCGCCGTGCTGCACGACGCCGCGGCCGCTGCATACGCCCAGAGCGACGAGGCGCTGCGCGTGCTGCTGCCGCTGCTTGCGGAAAACGGCGCGCGGCCGCTGCTGTATATGCGCTACTCCGACAAGAACGACGACGGCGCGCGGCTGGCGCATACCGACGCGCTGGAGGCGCACTATGCGGCGCTGTCCGAAAAATACGGCCTGCCGGTCGCGCCGGCCGCGCTCGCGTTCCGATCGCTGATTCGGGAAACCGGCGGAGAAGCGCTCTACGCCGACGACCGCTCGCATCACTCCAAAGCGGGCAGCTACCTCATCGCCTGCACATGGCTGCGCGCGTTTCTGGGCATTTCGCCGGTCGGGAACACCTACACCGCCGGACTGGACGCCGAAACCGTCCGCCGCCTGCAAAACGCGGCGGAGGACGCCTGCCGTCCGCACTGAGCCGCATACAGAACGGGAGACGCCCCGCAACGGGACGCGTCTCCCGTTTTTTTTGCGCCGCCGCGCTTTTCCTGCGGCGGCGGCGTTTTTTCGGGCCATACTCCCAAAGAGGGGCGGCGCTTTGCCCAAAAACTCGTATGGAAATTTTATATTTTTCGTATGTGTTTTTATATAAATCTCTTGACAAGTTTTGCGAATTGTGCTATACTGCAAACGTGAAGAAAAAGAAACGGCCGCCGCAAAAACGCGGACCGGCCGCCGGACATAGCGTCTATGCCCCGCCGCGCGCCGGACGTGTTCCGCGCCGGACGCATAGCGGAACACGGACGCAAGCACAGGAAGGAGATCGATCCACCGATGAAAAAAAGCCTATACAGCCTGACGCTGATGGACAGCGTGGTCGCGGAAATCGACCGTCTGGCGGCGCGGCAGGGCACCAACCGCTCCAACCTCGTCAACCAGATTCTGGCCGATTACGTCTCGATGATGACGCCCGAAAAGCGCATCGACGCGATTTTCCGGCACATCGAGGCCCTCGCGCAGCAGGGCGAGCTGGTGCCCTATGTCACGCCCAACCAGCGCACGATGTCGCTCAAAAGCAGCCTCGAATACAAATACCGCCCGACCATCCGCTACGAATTGCAGCTCTACCGCATCCCGGAGGGCGCCATCGGCGAGCTGAACGTCGTGTTCCGCACGCAGTCGCAGGCGCTCCTGACGGAAATCGAAGCCTTTCTGCGGCTGTGGGTGCGGCTGGAAAGCATCTACGTCGCCAAGCTGCACGACAAATCGCCGGTGCGCTACGAGCTGCACGGCAACCGCTTCACCCGCAGCCTGTCGCTGCCCGAAAACCGCGATTACAGCGACGAGCAGCTTGCGGACGCCATCTCGGCCTACGTCGGGATGTTTGACGACCTGCTCAAGGGCTATATCACCGGCCGCTATCCGCCGGCCGAGCTGGAAAACCGCTACATCGCCTACCTCAACGGCGGCACGGGACTGATTTGACGCCGCAGAAAGAACAGAAAGGAAGGTTACGGCTATGAATGCACAAAACTTTACGCAAAAATCCATAGAAGCGCTCGAAAGCGCGCGCAGCATCGCGCTGGAAAACAATTCGATGCAAATCTGCCCCGAGCATCTGCTCTACGCGCTCGTCGATCAGGACGGCGGCCTCATCGGCTCGCTGCTGACGAAAATGCAGGTGGACACCGACGCGTTCTTAGCGTCGCTGGACGCGGTCATCTCCGCGTTCCCCGCCGTCACCGGCAGCGGACGCGAGCCGGATAAAATCTACGTCTCGCCCGAGACCGACCGGCTGCTGAACGCCGCCGCCAAGCAGGCGAAGGCCGACAAGGACGAATACGTCTCGGTCGAGCATCTGATGAAAGCGATCTTCGACAACAAGACCGCCAAGATCGCCGAGCTGTTCCGGCAGTACGGCATCACGCGCGACGCGTTCGACAAATGCCTCTCGGCCGTCAAGAGCGCGCCGGTGACCAGCGACAACCCCGAGGGAACCTACGACGCGCTGGCCAAGTACGGTACCGACCTCGTCGCCCGCGCGCGCGAGCAAAAGCTGGACCCCGTCATCGGGCGCGACGCGGAGATCCGCAACGTCATCCGCATCCTCTCGCGCAAAACGAAGAACAACCCCGTCCTCATCGGCGAGCCGGGCGTCGGCAAGACCGCCATCGCCGAAGGGCTGGCGCAGCGCATCGTGCGCGGCGACGTGCCGGAGGGCTTGCAGAACAAAACCGTATTCGCGCTCGATATGGGCGCGCTGATCGCCGGCGCCAAGTTCCGCGGCGAGTTCGAGGAACGGCTCAAGGCCGTGCTCAACGAGGTGAAAAAGAGCAACGGCGACGTTCTGCTGTTCATCGACGAGCTGCACACCATCGTCGGCGCGGGCAAATCCGAGGGCGCGATGGACGCGGGCAACCTGCTCAAGCCGATGCTTGCGCGCGGCGAGCTGCACTGCATCGGCGCGACCACGCTGGATGAATACCGCAAATACATCGAAAAGGACGCCGCGCTCGAGCGCCGGTTCCAGCCCGTGATGGTGGACGAGCCGACGGTGGAGGACACCATCTCCATCCTGCGCGGGCTGAAGGACCGCTACGAAATCTTCCACGGCGTGCAGATTCACGACGCGGCGCTCGTCGCGGCGGCCACGCTGTCCGACCGCTACATCACCGACCGCTTCCTGCCCGACAAGGCCATCGACCTCGTAGACGAGGCCTGCGCCTCCATCCGCACCGAAATCGACTCGATGCCGACCGAGCTGGACGACCTGCGGCGCAGGATCATGCAGCTTGAAATCGAGGAAATGGCGCTGAAAAAGGAAAGCGACACCCTCTCCAAGGAGCGGCTGGAAAAGCTGTCCGCAGAGCTTGCGGAGCAGCGCGAGCGCTTCGACGCGCTCAAATCGCGCTGGGAGGTCGAAAAGGGCGCCATCGAGTCGGTCAAGGCAATCAAGGCCGACATCGAGCGCGTCAACGGCGAAATCGAACAGGCCCAGCGGGACTACGAGTACGAAAAAGCCTCCCGCCTGCGCTATTCCACGCTGCCCGAGCTGGAAAAGAAGCTGGCCGAGGCGCAGGAAAAGAGCAGCCGCCAGAGCAACACGCTCGTGCGCGACACCGTCACCGAGGAGGAGATCGCCGCCATCGTCGCGCGCTGGACGGGCATCCCCGTCTCGCGTCTGATGGAGGGCGAGCGCGAAAAGCTGCTCCACCTTGACGAAATCCTCCACAAGCGCGTCGTCGGGCAGGACGAGGCGGTCAGCCGCGTGACCGAGGCCATCCTCCGCTCGCGCGCCGGCATCGCCGACCCCAAGCGTCCGATCGGCTCGTTCCTGTTCCTCGGACCGACCGGCGTGGGCAAAACCGAGCTGGCCAAGGCGCTGGCCGAAAGCCTGTTCGACGACGAGCGGAACCTCATCCGCATCGATATGACCGAATATATGGAGAAGTTCTCGGTCTCCCGCCTCATCGGCGCGCCTCCCGGATACGTCGGCTACGACGAGGGCGGACAGCTTACCGAGGCCGTGCGGCGCAAGCCCTACTCGGTCATCCTGTTCGACGAAATCGAAAAGGCGCACCCCGACGTGTTCAACATCCTGCTGCAGGTGCTCGACGACGGCCGCATCACCGATTCGCAGGGCCGCACGGTGGACTTCAAGAACACGGTCATCATCCTCACCTCCAACCTCGGGTCGCAATACCTGCTGGACGGCATCGGCAGCGACGGCGAAATCAGCGAGGAGGCGCGCGGCGCCGTCACCGATCTGCTGCGCTCGACCTTCCGCCCCGAGTTCCTCAACCGGCTTGACGAAATCGTCTTCTATAAGCCGCTTACGCGCGAGAACATCTCCGCCATCATCGATCTGCTCATCGCGGACCTGCGCGCAAGGCTGGCCGAGAAGTCGCTTTCGCTGGAGATCACGCCCGCGGCGCGCGAGCTGATCGCCGACAACGGCTATGACCCCGTCTACGGCGCGCGGCCGCTCAAGCGCTATCTCCAGAGCAAGGCCGAAACGCTGCTGGCGAAGGCCATCCTCTCCCGCGACCTGCACGCGGGCGACGTGCTGACGCTCGACGTCGGCGCGGACGGCGGACTCGAAGTGCGGTGAGTCGGGCCGCATTTCCCGCACGGCATTGCCATATAGGAACGACGCCTGCGAGATGTGTTCCCCGCGCTTCATCCGGGTCGGCGGCATGATTCCCGTCGGGCAGAAGGCCGCCGAACCCAAGCCTTTTTGAAAAAATATAAAAAAGCTGCGGAAAGCACAGACTTTCCGCAGCTTTTTTGTTTGTACGGCCGTCCGGCCGTGCCTTGCCGCGCGCAGCGGTTTAGGCATAGGCAAATCGGCAATATGGAAAAGCGGCAAAAGGACAAAGCGGGCGGCAAAACGCTTCGGCGGCAGAAGGGCGGCGCGGCTTTGCGCCCGCGTCCGCGGCTCCGCCGTCATACCCATATCGGCCGCCGCCTCCGATCCGCTGCCGCACGATAGACGTTGTTTACCGCTTCTATATAGCAGACAAAGGACGGGTGACTGCGGTCATTGCGCGACAGGTACATATTCTTGAGCCGCAGATACTGTTCCCTGACATCTGCCCACTGCCCGCTTTTCTTAATGCAGTCGGCCTTTTCCCGTATCTGCGCAGAATGCGGCGCGATGTTCCAATAGTATCTATCGTCCAAGACACAGCCGGTCTTTTCGTGGATCAGGCGCGCCGTTTGCCCGTCCTCATCCGCAGCCACGATACAGACGTCGATGGAAAATGCCGTCCTGTTGCCGTGGGTAAAATAGCGGCGCTCGGTGGTAAGAGCGGAGGTGGAATCCTCGCGATGCCCCCAGCCGTGCATCGCAAGGGCTTTGTCGAAGGCGTTTCTTGCGCACACTTTGATTGCGCGGCAATCCTCAAAATCAACGCAGCGGACGATTTCGAGGTTGTAGTCCAAGTCGATCGGCTCCGACGCGTTCCGTACGATGAGATTCCTTGCGCCGCTGCCGACAAGGCAGAAATTCGCCCCTATGTCATACGCGTCCTTGAGCGTATGGCAGAAATCCTGCATAAGCTCGCCGCACACGCCGCGGACACGGCGCAGGAATTCCTTGTCCTCCACATAGTGAAACATATATGCTCCTTTCCCCCCAAAGCCCTCCGTTCGGTGATGCTCGGTCGATAGCGTCCCGCATAAACAGGCGGCGTTTTACACCTCCGCACCCGTCATCCTTCCGTATTCAGACGCAAAGTTCGACGGCTCGACCGAAAACAGGTACTCGGTTTCCGTAACCCACGCTTCGATCGGAACGATATGGAACAAAACCGTCCCCTCTCCGCGCAGCGCCTCCAGCACGGCGGACGTATAAGGCTCGTCGATGATAATGCGGTCGCCGGCCGGAGGAATCGCGCCCGTCAGCTCAAAATCCCCGTCGTCCGTGCGCATCGTGATGATGTATTCGTCCCAGTCCTGCGAGGAATAGTTTTTTACCCGATGGCTTCCGTATTCATACAGGAAAATCGTGACCTTCGCGGCGTCCGCAAGCACAGCGGCGTAAAGCGTCTCATCGGTTGCAGCGCTGTTGCTGAACTTGCCCACAAAATAATTCTCAGTCGCGACAAACCACTCGTCGGTCGGCTGGTCGAATTTATCTACATAATAATAGATGTTCCAAATACCGCCGATCTGCTCGCCGCAGCGGGTGCATCTGCCGTTATTCGTCGTGTGTCCGAGCGCCGGCAATGTCCTTGCTTCCGCAAGCACCTCGCCGCAAACGCTGCACTTCGATTCCCCCTCGAAGCCGTCCTCCGTGCAGGTCGGCTCCCGCCGCTGAACGGCGGACGGCTTATGTCCGGCGGCGGGGATTTCCTCCTGCGCGCTCAGGACGACGCCGCAGCGCGCGCAGTGCGTACCCTCCGTCCGCCCCGGCTCGGTGCAGGTCGGCGCAGCCCTCGGGTCGGTCACCGGCTCGTGCGCGCAGCCTTCCGCCGAACGGTCGGACGCAGCAGAGCCGCCGCCCCGCGAATCTGCCGTCACGGGGGACGGCGCGCCTTCGCAGGCGGTCAGCGCAAGCAGCACAAGCAGAAAGAATGCGCAAAAATACCGTTTCATTTCACTTCTATCCTCCCTTTCGAGCCGCGCGCACGCGCGGTTCTTTTTCGCGGCTTGTGTCCTGTCATAGGACAGTATTTTCCGAGACATAGTTTACCTTAAAGTCCGTCCTGCGTCAGGACAAACAGGAGAGTATTGTTTTAAGGCGCGAATCATTGACAGTCCGGCTATGAATCTGGTGGGAAGCCGCGTGCGTGCGCTGCGCTTGGAGCGGAAAATGAGCCAGCAGACATTGTCCAACAAGCCGGAGACGCTGGCCATCTACGTCTGCCGCGGCTCCATATCCCGAATCGAAGACAAACGGCGCACGGTGACCGACATCGAACTGTATGAACCGGCGAAGGTGCTGCAGGTGCCGATCGAGAGCTTGTTTGCATTCCCCGACGCTTGACAAATGCGCTGCGTTCGGGTATACTGAAAAGAAACGGGATTCCTCCCGTCCGAATGCGGCAAAAACCAACGGAAAGGCGGCGCAAGCGATGCGAAAATACGTTCTTCTCCTGCTTCTGCTGCCGGCACTCCTGCTGGCGGCGGCCTGCACGCCCGACCCCGCCGACGGGAGCCTGCCGGCCGACACGTCCTCCGACGCCGTCTCCGCGCCGGAGAAGCCCTATCAAACGGCGCAGGTCTACATCGATTGTCCGACCGACATCACCAAGGACGCTTATGTGCAGGCCGCCGTCCGCATCGTCGATCCCAACGGCAGATTCGCCGAAATCGACGACGGCGAAGCGACCGTGAAGGTGCGCGGCAACTCCACGTCCTCGGGCGCGAAAAAGCCCTACAACATCAAGCTCAGCTCAAAAAAAGACGTGCTCGGGATGGGCCGCGCGAAAAAGTGGTGCCTGCTGGCGAACCTGTACGACAAGACGATGCTGCGGAACAAGCTGTCCTACGACTTCGCGGCCGAAATCGGGATGGACTACGTCTCGTCGTGCGAATTCGCAGAATTGTACCTCAACGGCGTGTACCGCGGCTGCTATCTGCTGACCGAGGCGGTGGAAATCGGCGAAACGCGCGTGGATCTGCTCGAAGACGGCAACGAGTTCCTGCTGGAATACGAGCCGTATCCCGGGTACAGCAACCCGATTTCCTTCTACACGCCCTATTACGACCTGCTCCTCGGCTTCAACGACCCCACCGACCCCGCCCCCTCGCAGCAGCGGTGGGTGAAGGATTTCTTCCGCGAGGCCGAAGCGGCGCTGGCCACCGGAAGCCGCGAGCGCATCGAGCAATATTTCGACATCGACAGCTTCGTCGATTCCTTCATCGTCAACGAACTGTTCAAAAACGTGGACTACTCGACCAGCTCCACCCGCTTTTACATCCGCGGCGGCAAGCTCTACGCCGGTCCGATCTGGGATTTGGACCTTTCCTCCGGCAACGCCGACGCCGATTACTACCCCGAATACCACAACGAGCGCGGCAGCGAGGACCGCTTCGCAAGCTGCGAGGGGCTGTACTGCGACAGGCTGTGGAACGCCGCGCTGCTTCACTACGAGTGGTTTTTCGACTGCGTGCGCACGCGCTACGCCGCCCTCTCCCCCGCCATCGAGGCGCTGACGACCGACGCCGCGGAGGGGCAGAACAAGATCGACGCGCTGCTTTCGCGCTACGGCGATGCCCTGTACCGCAATTACGACGAGGCGGGCTGGAGCATCACCGAAAAATACAGCGATTACGAGCGCATCCCCTTCCCGACCTATGAGGAAAACGTCGAATATCTGCGCGAGTGGCTCATCCGCCGCCACGCGTGGCTGAAATCCTATCTCGGCCTCACATGAACAGGCGCGCACCCGACCGCGCAAGGCTTGTCCGTCCGACGCGCCGCTGCGGCCGTATGGGACGGCGCACACCCACCCCTCAGTCGTCCCAGCCGTCGTCCCGGCCGTCCCTGTCGTCGTCCCAGCCGGAAAGCAGATGCAGCCCGCCCGCATCCAAATCCATCGCACAGCAGTCGGACAGGCGCAGCAGCAGATGCCCGTCGGCGTCTGTTCCCATCGTGTCGGAAAACGGAAAAAGGAATCTGCCGTCGTCGAAGTCAAACACAGGCTTTGTCACCGCGCCGTCCTCCCCTCGATGTCCGGCCGGAGGGCGCAAACCTTTTCGGCACAGCCGTTCAGTTCCTGTATGAGCCGTCCCGTCTCACCGTCCGCCGAAGCGTCCTCCGGCATTCGCGGCAAATTCGTGACGACGCCCTGCTTCGCGGCAGGGTCGCGGTAAAGCACATAGCCGTCTTTGCATTCGAGCTCGCTCATCATCTGCGCCGTCATCCGTTCGTCATATCGTTCACGCTCGCCCACCCAACAGGGCCGGCGCGTTTGCGCCGCCTCGACCGAACCGCGCATCAGCTCCGCCAGCTCTGCATAGGCGTTTCGGTTGTGCTCGACCGCGCTTTGCAGCAGCAGGCGCGCGCCGCTTATGTTCCCCTTCTCCAGCAGCCGTGCGGCCAGCTCGGGCAGACGCGGATACAGGAACCGATTGACCTCGCTGAACATATTTTTGATTTCAAATTCCTCCGCAAAATAGGCCAGCGTTTTTTCGTCCGCCTCTGCGATTGCGTCCAGCAATTCTTCTTCGGCCGCCTGTTCGGCCGCCCGCAGCGTTTCGTCTATGCCGCTCCGTCTCCGCCCGTCAATCTCGGCGGGCGTCGTTCGGCCCAGCGCACTCGCTTGATAATAAGCGGGAATTTCTCTGGCGTGCAGCCGCTCGAGCATTTCAAGGTCGCCGCGTTTCACGGCGAGCAGGAGCATACGGAGGCGCAGCGACTGATCCTCCGCCATTTGATAAATCAGCGGGTCGCGCGGCCGCGGCGGAAACGCGGAACGCTGCACCTTGACGCCGGCGCCGAAATTGCAGGCATAGTCTTTCTCATCGGGGGCCGACGAAATAGATGTAGTCTTGTTCCATCAGATAGGAAAGCAGCCCGTAATTTTCAAATTCCAGCGCATATTCAATGATGTTTTTGCCGTACTCGTCAAGATTCAGAATCGGCGCGTCCGGCCGTTCGGCATACGCCTTCCATACGCCTTCATCGTTCGTCCGCGCGACAAAACAGTTCGTCAGCCGATTCTCGAACGGCGTCCGGCACTTGCCTGCACTCAAAAGCTCCTCGCAGGAAATGTCCAGCAGTAAGGTAAACGCCGGCAGGTCGTAAAGCTGCACCGAATTGCTGCCGTTTTTGATCTGCGACAAGCGGTTGGCCCTCCTCTGCACCTCGTCCTCGCCCTCGCCCTCTTCCTCGCCGGCGGCAGGTCGCCCCATTTCCGTTTGAATCCACATTCTTACGAATTCGCGGTCCGATTTGAACTCTTTTTTGATTCGCTCGGCCAAATACCGCCCGATTTCCCTGTTGTCAGCCAATGTAAACATTTCTTTGCCCCCATTGCTTCATAGAAGTATAGACTGCATCGATGCATCGCTCCGGCCGAAGCGCCGTCCGCCGCAGAAATGCGTCCGGCCCCGCCGCAGTTTCTGCCTTTATTATACAGCATTGTGATGCGCCTGTCCATCCCTGTTCTGGCATACAAACGATAAAGCATTTTTCAAAAAAGCGCTTTTTACATATGCCTACGGCATACGACATACCCACGGCATACGCCGCGCTTGGCGCGCCGCGGACGAATCCTTTCCGCCTTCCGCCGGCCGCAAAGCGAAGTAAAACGAATTTTTATGTTTCGGCCCAACGCCCGCTTGACAAGCGTTATGCTTTGTGCTATAATACCGTTCGCTCGCCTGAAGGAAGGGACGGAAATCAAGCCCCGACGCGCCGTTTTCCCCCAAGCGGGACCGTCTGCAAAAAAAGAATAGAAAATCGTCATCGGAGGACCGTGTATCGCAATACACTATGGAGACAAATCGTCTTCGGTCGGATAAGATGTCGGGTGCGCCCGGTTATTGCAACAGATAATCGGGCGCTTTTTGGCTTTTGTCCGGCGCCGTCCGGACGCCTTGGGGGAAAGCAGGCGAACGAAAAAGAAAGGAGAAATTATGGAATCCACCGCGTTGTTTGCAAAAACGCCGCCGCTGAAGCTGTTTGCCATCGCCGCTCTGCCCGGCTCCGTCAGCATGCTGGCTTCGGCTCTTTATCAGCTTCTGGACGGCGCCTTCGTCGGCCGTCTTTTGGGCGAAACCGCCTTTGCGGCGCTCAATCTTGCCATGCCGTTCGTCATCATCAATTTTTCTCTCGCCGATCTTATCGGCGTCGGCTCCTCCGTTCACATCTCCGTCTGCCTTGGCAGGAAAAACGAGCGCGAAGCCTACAACATTTTTACCTGCGCCTGTCTGATGATCGTCGGCGCCGGCGTGCTCGTCGGCGGCATATTGTTCGCCGCGGCGCCGCTGCTGATCGGATTTATGGGCGCCGAGGGGGATTTCGCCGCTATGGCGATCCAGTACATGCGCGTTTACGCCCTCTGCTCGCCGCTAACGACAATCATTTTCGCTGTGGATAACTACCTGCGCATCTGCGGGTATGTGCGCGGAAGCATGTGGCTGAATATCCTGATGTCTGCTCTGTGCGCCATTCTGGAATTCCTTTTCCTCGGCGTATTCCATTGGGGCATCTGGGCGGCGGCGCTGGCGACCTGCTCCGCGATGATGCTCTGCGCCGTCATCGCCTTTCTCCCCTTTCTCCGCAAAAAGGCGATGCTCCGCTTCTGCCGGCCGCAATTCCGCATCAAAATGATACGGCAGATCATCGCCTGCGGAAGTCCGAACTTCCTCAACAACATCGCCGGCCGGATCACCTCGATCCTCATCAACCGCATTCTGGTCCGCTTAGGCGGCGAGACCGCCGTTTCGGTGTACGGCGTTCTGATGTATGTGGACGGCTTCGTTCAGCCGATTATGTACGGCCTGTGCGACTCGCTCCAGCCTGCGGTCGGGTACAACTGGGGCGCCGGGAGCTATTCCAGAGTTCGGGCCATCGAAAAATGCTGCTTCACGGCCGGCGGCGTCGTTTCCCTGCTGGCGGTCATCGTCATCGCGCTATTTCCCGCGCAGATTACGAAGCTGTTCGTCAACGACATCACGCCCGAGAACCTGAAGCTGTTTCTGCGTTGTAAAGTGATATGACCCATTTTCTTTAAAAAAAGAAGAAAATGAATG
>ERZ827458.412-NODE-412-length-61699-cov-7.319415_pt1 | contig 61699 bp, 59 predicted proteins | sample MGYA00519706_ERZ827458 | MGnify/ENA primary metagenome ERZ827458 (study PRJEB31778, sample SAMEA3449309) | human gut metagenome | biome: human gut; feature: human-associated habitat; material: faeces | place: United Kingdom | collected 2010/2012 ...
GCAGAGCCTCTCGCGGAATGCCCCGATTTTCAAGCCCAAACACGATCTCGCTGTCTGTATCCGTATTGAAAAACTGCGTTCGAGGATTCTGAAAAACCGTCCCTACCGCATCCGATAGCGCAGCAATCTCTGTCTCCCGTGTATCCATATATATTGTTTTAAGGCGTGAATCGCTTTGGCGTCGTTGCCTAATTGGGCGTATGTTTCCGCCAATTCAAGATAAATTGATCCACTACAATCAATTTCAAAAAGCTGCTCAAGAGCCAAGTGCTTCTTTTGTAAGCGGATAGCATCCTGTAAATGTCCATCTCCGGCGGAACATTTAGCTAACAGTCCAAAACACAGATCGCAGTTTTTATAAGATAAAAAAAGCACTTCCTGACTCATTGTTTTGCAAGCTGGAAGATCACCAGTTTGAGAATAAATCGTTGCTAACAGGATTTTGGTGTTTAGACTGTCTTGGGGCAGTTGCAAAGCTGCATCAAGTGCCTGCTCATATTCGCCCACCAAGAGAGAATTATTTGCGATACAAGTTAAGGCGTTTTCCCGAAGTTCTTTATCTGAGCTTTTAGCTACCAATTGTAACAAATCATGTGAATACTCTAATGCTGTTTTCTGGATGCCCTCATAGGCATTGAGAATTGCAAATTGGAAATATTCTTGTGCAATTAGCAATTTCAACTCATGAATATTGGGATACTGATGTAATTGGCTATCAGCATATTTTTTCGCCTGCTCAAAATCAGAGGAAAAAAGTAATGCCTGGAGCTTTTCTATGATTTCACCGATCTGCTTTTCAGTGATAGAAATGTTATATTCAAGCAAGTAATCAACCGTTGTTTCAAAAAAGCGTGCCAGCGGAGCAAGCAAGGTAATATCCGGGTAGCCATTGTTGCTTTCCCATTTTGAAACTGCTGGCTTTGATACGCCTATTGCAGCGGCAACTTGTTCCTGTGTAAGTCCCCGCGCTTTTCTTAAATCACGAATTTTGGTTCCGATACTCATATGTTCCTCCTGAACTTTGACCCCTATTGCTATTTATATGATAAGCCACCATAGAACAATTTTCAAACAACGCAAAATTAACTTTTGTTATATAAATGTCTACGAGCGGTTAACTAACAACTCAGAGTTTCGAGAATGAGAATACGATCATTCCAGCACCAAGGGCCATTGAAATAAGAAACCAAGCAGAGGTTAAGGCCGCTTTATAAGATCCCCTTTTCGCTTTATTCTTTTTGAGATAGTTTTTGAGGTTTCTCTTTTGGAAAAGCAAAACGAACACTCCGCCTATTACACCAAGAGCAATAAGCAGGAGATTGACATATTGCTGACTTTGGCTTGGTAACTGCGAAATTATCCCGCCTAAAACAGTAGAAATCACAAAATTATTAAAAATGTGAAGAAGAATAGCCCATTTTAGAGAATATTCAACCGCAACATATCCTAAAATCAGTCCGCAAAAAAAGGCAAACGCTCCTTGAGCAACATCTGCGTGAAATATTGCAAAAAGAATTGCAGAAATTGTGATAGAAAAAGTTTTGCCAAACTTAATTATTCCGTTCAGTATGACACCCCGAAATATAACTTCTTCCATAACCGGCCCCAGTAAAGCAGCATATATCAGATAGCAAATATCCGTGGGCTCATTTGTCATGGTTGAAACAGTTGTGTAGCCAAACATATTTGCCATACTTTCAGTAGCAGCGAAAAAGAGGGAAAATACTGATTGCGACGCAAATAATAACACTACAACAAGAACAAAAGAAGAAAAAGTCATCGTAAAATTACTCTTTCTCCGCAAGAGGTAAATGGGCTTTTTCTTTTGAGACAATACAACATATAGACTGCCAATGAGTAGCCCAGTCAAACTGATACCGCCACTTGTAGATCGAATGAGATCGTCAATTTCTATCGATGTTATTTCTTTTGATAAGAAATATGGTGCGCTTACGATCAAAAAGCCAAGCAACGTAACGACAATGAAAAGAAGCTGATAGATCAGAAAAAAGCGACATTGTTTTCCAACAGCAATCTTGATTTCTTTACTTTCGTCGCTTGAAAGGCTGTGCATTGGTTCAATCATTTTTTCACTCCTCACTAAATAAAAAGCCGATGGTTTATAGGAAGCTCCTACAAATCATCGGCTCTGCGTCTGCGCGTCTGGCTCTTTAACAATGGACATATTCATTTGTTGTATATTGACAAGCGTCTCATGCTTGCACTTTGGACAGAATAAGGGGAAATTTTTCAATTCTGTGTCTGTACGAACTTTTAACCGAGTTTTGCTCTTGCAGACAGGGCATAAGACCCACTTTTCTTTTGCCACGGCATAACCTCCACTTCATAAAAAAGCTGGATTCAGAAGTAAAACAACTCCTCAAACTTTTTATCGAGAGCAATACATAAAACGAGGGCAAGTTTTGCAGTAGGGTTAAATTGCCCTGTTTCAATCGAGCTAATAGTATTGCGGGAAACACCTACCATTTCGGCAAGTTGAGTTTGAGAAAGTTTGCGTTCTGCCCTCGCTTCTTTCAAGCGATTTTTTAATACCAGTTTATCATCCATAATTGTTCATGTCCTTAAAAAATACCAAGGATAAATTTTAAAACCAAAATCAGATAAAACACCGTTGCGATTAAAAACATCACAGTGAAGAAAATCACGGTTTTGGTTCGGTTCTGCATGAATTGATATGCAAAGTTAGAGAAGCAAGTAGCCGTGACCAATAGCCCCATAGCATACTGGGCATTGACCTCTAATTTCAACCCTCTCGAAAGTACAATCCATAAGAATACCAACACGCTAATGGAAAAATTAGCACCCTTTAGTCCAATATACTTTGTCCGCTCATCTGAAATATCATTTTCCTGACGGCTCTTTTTCAAGATTTCTTCTTTGTCCATAAAAGACACCTCCATTTATTTGCCAAGTGTACTTGGTATTCTTATAATAACATTACCAAGTTTACTTGTCAATAGTAGGTGCAAAGTTTTCTGTGCAAATGCAAAATCACTTATTTTATATGATGTGATAGCCGCACAAAGAAGTCCAAGTCTTTATGGATGTCCTCGATTCAAGAACTGACAAGAAGCTATTGGAATATGTACCCAGCCGTTTTCGCGGCTGGGGCTTTTCAATCAATTAATATGCCGGAGTTCCATACCCATAGATTTCATAGTAACCAACCGGGTAACTGTTTTGACGGCAACTATCGCCGGAGTTGCCTTCGATGGTGTAGATGCGTCCATTCTCCACCTTCTCCACAATGCCAACATGATCGGAAGAACCATCCTGGCCGCCATCATCCCAATCGAAAAAGATAATGTCGCCGGGGCGCGGTTCATAGCTGTTGTCCTGCCACAGTCCGCGCTCCTGGAACCACGGCACACCTTGAGATGCACAAGCTGCAAACTTAGGAATGACGCCAGCTTCAATATAGCCGCACTCATTGGCACACCAGCTAACAAAGCAGGCGCACCACTCCACTCGGCTGTCAAAACCATACCAGCTCCAATATGGCTCGCCGCCGACATTCCCCACCTGGGAGAGTGCCACGGTGACGATCTCACCATCGCCTCCACTGATGCCGTAGAGGACTTGTGACCAGAGGGGATTGTTTTCATCGGACAGTAGCTCCGCCATCTGTTCCCGCTGATCCTCATTGAAGCCGAACTGATCGGCCATCTCCTCGGCAGTTTTGTGGCTGACGGTGATATAGAGGTAGGTCTGCGTAACTGTGGTTTCTGTTTCCACGATATTACCATTGCCGTCATCCGAGGTTTCAATCACCGTTTCGGTTTTGGTGTCGGTACTGGATGAAATCTCGTTCATCTGCCAGAAGATGTCCTTGAGAAGTTGTTTCTTGGTATCATCCATTGTAGCGACTTCCTGGGCTGCATCTGGGTCAGTGGTGGTCTTGACGGCATAAACAGCCAGAACATCTTTCCACACTGCGCGGGAGCCGGACATCTCCAGAACGTCATAGCTGTGGGATGCCTTGATCTCGTCCAGCCTGTCCTGATAGTCCGTGTTGATTTCCTGCACAGCGGTCTGCATTGTCTGCCCGGTGCCGGAGTCCTCACCGGAGAAGAAAATACCAAAGCAAGAACCGATTATCATACCGATCAGACAAATCACGATAACTACCAGTACCGCAATCCATCCCCCGGCTGCGATGGCCGCAATCAATGCCTTTGTCGCCGCAATGATGGCCTTCACCGCTGCGGCGGTGGCTTTGGCCGCCACCTTGATGGCGTGAGCTGTGGCAATGGCCGCTGCACGAGCGGCATGGGCCGCAACTCTGGCAGCTCTGGCGGTGGCAATAGCGGTCTGCTGGGCCGCCTTTGCCGCCTGCTGGCTGGTTTTGATACTGGCCTTTGCGGTGTTTTCCGCTGTCTTAATGGATTTGGTGGTGGTTTTCACCGTGCCTCTGGCAGCGGATGAGGTCTGCTTGATGGCCTTTCGGCTCCTGTCCACCGTCTTGATGCCTTTCTGTCCACGATCCAGCGTCTTAATGGCGCTGTGTTCCTGCCGGACGGCTTTGGCCGGTTCAGAAACCGTGTCCGCTGCCTGTCGTCCACTCCAACGGGCAGGCTGCCCGGTTTGCTGTGTCGCCCGTTTCTCCGCTTGTTTTTTGGGCTGTTCAGCCGCGGCTTTCCGCTTTTGGATATTTTCATTGACCTTAGAGATATTCTCTTTGGTGGTCTGTACTCCCTTACGGCCTTGCTTATCAAATTGGTGGACAGCTTCATGGCTCACACTATCCACACCGGATGAAAAACGATCAGAAGCATATTCGGCGGGAGAGCTTTCCTCTGCATACATCCCATGTTCCGCTTTGTCTTTGGTACGGATATATGCCTGCTTCATTCGCTCGGCGGCCACGGCGCTTTTGTCCAGCGCCTTCACATCTTTAACGGTGGTCTTTGTTTTAATGCCCTTGCTCATGGGCCTCACCTCCTTTCCGGGGCAGGGCAGCCCTTATTCCTCCAGCAGCTTTGCTACCACAACCATCCGCCCGTTTGTTTGGGAATACTCGCAGGTGGAAAGGGTGATGAGCTTATCGCCGTATTCAGCGGTTACGCCGGTGTCATAGAGCGCCAATTCTTTGCACTCCGCGATATACTCGTCAAACTGCTCGCCACTCTCCGCCCGGACAAAATGGTAATACTTAAACCCTTCCTCTGAGTACGCTACTGTCTTAAAGGCGGCAATCACTTCATACTCTCCGAAGCTCTCCAACGTATCAAAGTGGATGATCTTATGCTCCTGATAGAAGTCCTCTCTCTCGTATTTGCAAAGGTCAGAGAACATCGAGCCGTTGTTCATGTGGTGGCCATACAGAACCAGGTTATCGGAAATACCAATGTCGCAGTTTTCTTGCACATAGGGAACGCCGTAGCTGCTGTACGATTTATCAAAGGCGTGCTTCAGATAAAAGTCGGGGTTGTCTTTGGTCTGCATAACGGGATAGTCAATCTGGGTGCCGGGGATAGAAACCCAGCCCACCAAATCGCTGTTTTGGGCATACACATCGGCATACTTGTCAAAGGCCGTCACTTCCTCCTGCACCGGCTCTTGTTCGTTTTCCAGCTCCAGGGCAGGCAACTCCGGCTCTTCTTTTACCAGCTCGGCCACTTCTTCAAAGGCTTCGGCACTCTGCTTCTGGTCGAGATATTCTCGGCAGAGCATAAAGCCAGAGAAAAGGAAAAGGGCGGCACAAAAGGCCGCCCCAGCAATCATCACTTTGGTTTTCATTTCTTTTTTCATGTTTTGCCCTCCTGTACTTATCGTGCCTTATCCTTGCCGGGGTCTGCCCGATGCTGACCAGACGGGGTCGCTTTCAGGGCGGTCAACTCGGTCTTGACAGAAGATTTTTCTCCACCAGCCTTTTCAGCCAGTCGGCCCGCACCACGCTCCATCTCGGAAAACACCTTGCCACAGGACGAGAGGAAGCCCCTCAGCTTGGCAAGTACCCCTTTGTCGGCATCCAGGTCTTTGACCTGTTGCGCTTCTTTTCCTGCAAGGGCGCATCCAGCACTTTTCAGATGACCACCTGCCTGATGCAGTTCTTCTCGGATCACATCCATCCGTCCGGCACACTTCTCCATTGCTTGGCTGGCATGGGAGAAGCCATGCTCCATTCGGGTGAGAACTGCGGGAATCCGCAAAGTCTGCACTGCATGACGCAGCGCCGCGCGACCTTTCTCGTGAAAGGTCTGCACCATGCGTCCGGCAGCGGAAATGGTATTGTTCTTGGCTGTGGACACCATGCTGCTGACCTGATGCACTTTGTTTTCCGCCTCGTTCATCAGGAAGGTACATCTGGCCTGGATGCTTCTGTCGTGAAGCCGGTCAACCTCCTTCCGCATGGCGGTCATTTCATCCACCATCCGGGATAGCTTATCCTCCATGCCGTCAATATAACTCACCAGCGCCTGCACCTCGTCCTTCTGCTGGTGAAGCCCGTTCTGCTCCAGAACGGTAAAGAGTTCAATGATCTGCGGATGTTCCCGCAGGGCAATAGCCGGTTCAGCCATGTTAGATACCTCCAATCAAATCTTTATCGCGCCGGTTCCGCCTGCTTTTTGACAGGCGGCAGTTCACGGCAGTATTCGGGGTAACGGATTTTGATACCCTCCATGAAGTAGGGCGCAAACTCGCAGCAAAACAAGTCCTCTGGGGAAAAAGCGTTGCTCTGTTCCGGTTCGGTATAACCATTCCAGAGGTTAAAGGCCAGACGGCACACCCTGACGGTGCCGCTGGTCTGCCATCCGCCGTGCATCCCATCCGGTTCGATGCAGTCCTCCTTGAAATTGAACATCTGCTGGATATTGGCCCGTGTTTCCGGGGCAATCCCCATCACATAGAAAAAGGAACGGTGATAGCTGTCATTGTGTCGGGACTTGGAAATCATGGACAAAAAGAAGTCCCTGTGTTCCTCGGATGCAAAACGGATATTCTGTGCGCCCATCACATTGCCTCCTTTTCACCACCGAACACACCCTCGCCGGGTTTGGTGGTCATCAGTTCATAGAGCTTGGTGTCGCGGGGGAACCGGTTGATAAACGGAACCAGGGCGCTACCATACCGAATCAGGCCGCAGCCTGCGTCTGCATTGGTGACATAGCTCATCTGCTCTTTGGAGATATTGAGGAGCTTTGCCAGCTTTTCACGGTCAGAGGCCGCCTGATTGAGCATGACGATAAACTCAGAGTTGGAGAGCATGGTGCTGGCCTGCACGGAGTCCAACAGGTACTCCACGTTCTGAGTGATGGCGGTGGGATATGCGCCGCGCTTACGGAACTGACGCCATGCGGAGTTGAAGAACACACCGCTTTGCTCGTTCTCAAACACCACATGGAACTCGTCAAGGAACACATGGGTGCGCTTGCCTCGTTTCCAGTTGAGGGTAACGCGGTTGAGGATGGTGTCGGTAATGACCAGCAGGCCAGTGGGCTTTAATTGCTGCCCCAGACCGCGAATATCGAACACCACCACGCGCTTATCCAAATCGACGGTGCTTTCCCGCCCAAAGATGTCCAGCGAACCGGTTGTGAACAGCTCCAGAGAAAGGGCAATATCCTTTGCCTTTTCCTCTGGCTGTTCCAGCAGCTTTTCGCGCAGATCGCAGAGTGTGGCAATCCTGCCGGTACGCTCTGCGTCCTGATATACCAGGGCGGTACAGCGGTCAATGATGGACTTATGCTGCGGCCCCACGCCGGTCTTGTCGATCTGCTCGATGAGGGACATGATGAACTGAGATTTTTCTACGATGGGATTCTGCTCACCATAGCCCTCTACCATATACATGGCGTTCAGACGGTCTTTGCCACCCGCAGCCATGTGAATCACGGAAGCCATGTCCCGGCCCAGCGCCTGACACAGCGCACCAAATTCATTTTCGGGATCGCAAATCAGAATATCGTCGTTGGCATAGTCCGGGTGCAGCATCAAAAAGGCAATCAGCTCTTTGGCGCTGAAGGATTTACCGGCTCCCGGTACGCCCAGCAGGAAAGCCGACTGATTCAAAAGGTTTGCCTTGTTGCACATGATGAGATTGTGGGAAATGGCGTTCTCTCCGAAGTAGATGCCGCCCTTGTCCTGAATCTCCTGCACTTTGAAGGGAATGAACACCGCAAGGCTCTCGGTGGTAAGGGTGCGGAACGCATTGATTTTGCGTGCCCCAATGGGCAGCGCGGTGTTCAGGCCGTCGAGCTGCTGGAACTTCAATGTGGCAAGCTGGCACATATGCTTGCGGGCAACGGAAAGAACCGCCTCAGTATCGCTATCAAGCTGTTCTTTGGTGTCGGCGGTGATGGCCAGCGTGATGACGGCGAACATCATCCTCTGATCGCGGGTGGTGAGATCGTCCAGAAACTCTTTGCTCTCCTTGCGCTGCAATTCCATGTCATACGGCACCACCGCAGAGAAGTTGTTGTTGGCGTTCTGGCGACGCTGCCAGTTGGTGATGTTGGTTTCCACACCCAGCAGCCGGTTTTCCACCTCGCGGACGGCCTCATCGGTGGGAACCGGCACAACGTCGATGGAGAGCATCATGTTCCGGTTGAAGTCCGTCAGCTCCGTCACCATATTGTCCTTGATATAGCTGGCGTAATCCTTGAGGAACAGGACGCGGCAGTATTTTTCGCCCAGCTTCAGATAGTCGCTGTTCTTCTCGATCCCGTCCGGGCAGATATAATCGCGGAAGTCATGGCCGCGCTTCATCATCTCGCGGGCATTGAAACGGAACTCAGCCTCCTCGCCCTGACGGTAGAAATCGTGCAGGATACGCAGACGCTCGGTGGCGTCCAGCTCAACACATTTGGAACCCAGCGCCGCAAAGTGAGAAACAAGGTCAGCCCCCACACGGGCAAAGTAGGCACGGGCTTCTTCAATGTCCTTTTTCACCACGGAAATGGTGATATACTTCTCCTGCGTGATTCCGTTTGCACCGGTGGCCTTATCCAGCAGCATTTGATTGTACTCCCGGCGATACTCATCACGGAAATCCCCCTGCATGGGCATGAGGATGGACTGCTCAAAGTTGGCCTTGTTCATACGGCGGTTGTTGATGGTGATCTTCGTCACCGCACCGGAATCCAGAGAGTTCAGCAGCTCCGAATAGGTCAGGAACATGGATTCCTTGTCCTCACGGCTGGCCACAAGGTAATTGATGTCGGTGAACTTATAGGTCTTGGTGAATTTCGTCCCCACAAGAAAAATGCCGTCCGGCCAGATACGGCGGACGGGAATCACATCCTGCACCTTGCGCGGGACGTTGTATCGTTCCTTCTCCTGTTTGGCCATAGTCTTGATGGTTTTAATCATGCTTTTCCTCCTTCCGTTTGCTCAGATGTTTCGGCTGCTTTTTGCGCTTTCTGCCGGAGCCACCATTCTGCAATTCCTCGATAGTCCCTTTGAGAGCCGCATAGTAATAGTTGCTGTCCTCAAATTTGAGTTCCTTCGGCTCCAACATCTCCGAGCGCAGCCATGCCCAGATGAACTGCTCCGCCGTCATGCCGTGATAGGTGATGAACCCCAGCAGGGCAAAGGGGGCCGCACCCAAAATGCACATCCAGGAAAGGGTTTCCACACCGAAGTAGGGACGCAGGATAAAGTAAAGGCCCACGGCTACACCGCAGGCCAGTACCGAAAAGATGAACTGCCGCATGGACAGCCCAAAAAACATACTCTCCGTGTAATTGCGGATTTCTCGATTGATCTTAACTTCCAAAATATCTTCCTCCTTTACAGGCCCATCATCTCGCGCACCACGCGGTCTGCCATCTTGACCGCACCTACGAGGACGAGCATATTGAACAGCAACTCCCCGACATAACTCCACACCTGTGTGACAGCCGCCGCATTGGGGTCAACGGCTGGTGGAGATGCAGCGAACAGGGAGAAGATAATGCAGGCCAGCACGATGATGGCACCCTCCAGACAAACCGCCGCATAGCTTTTGATAAAGCTCTTGCCCACGTTCTGGCTCGGTTCTCCGGCGAAGGTGGACAATGGCACCGGCGCGATGGCGGTATAAAGATAGAGCTTAAAAAATCGCCCGTAGACGGTCATAATCATTACGAAGGAAAGTACGGTGATGAACAGCCCGCCGATGAGCGTTACCGCCCAGAGGGGGATGCTCTCAAAGAAACCGCAGCTTTCTACTGCGTCAATGATCTCCTGCGGCAAAACCGTCTGTTGGGCGGAGCCGAAGCCGGAAGCGTTCATAATAGTGCTGACCAGCCCCTGTGCGATGTTAAACAGGGCCATCATCAATTCCAGCCCATAGGTGACAACGCCTTTTGCAATGGCAAACCGGATGAACAGCTTGAGCGCGTGTTCCGGCTTTTTGACTTCGGCAAAGCTGCCGCAGGTTTTCATCACCCCCACAACAAAGAACAGCACCAGCAGCGCCAGACCGATGGCGCGCACCGCGTCATGGATGTTGACGATGACGCTCCAAATGGTGCCGCCCTTGAATTGCTCCGGGCTTTGTGTGATAAGCTGCCAGATCTCCGTCAGGTACTTGTTCCAGGTATCCAGCGCGTTTTGCAGATTTTGTACTACCCAGTTATCGGACATCGAAAAACCTCCTTTCCGGCGAAGTCAGGGGCAGGCCGCAACCGGCCCGCCCCCAGACTGCCGTTTTGAATCAGCCGGTAATCAGGGTCAAAATCTCCTTTGCAAAGGTGATGATAACGCCGCCAGCCAGAGTGAGGAAGCCGTTGGCTCGCTGGCTGGGGTCGTGGGACTTGAGCGACAAACCCACCTGCACGATACCGAAGCCCAGCAGGATCATACCAATGGCACGAATCAGGCCGAAGATAAATTCGGACAAATTGTTGATGACCGTCAAAGGATCGCTGGCGGCAAAAGCCGTGGTAGTAAAGCAGCCAAACATCAGCACCAGCGCCGCGTACACGGCAAAGGCGCGCTTGCTCTTTTTGCTCATAGGCAGGTGGCTGGTTTCCTTATTCTGCTTGTTGTTCTTGTTAAACAGTTTCATTTTGCGGTTCCTCCTTGAATTGAAAAATATTCTCCATGTCCTCATCGGACAGAAGCTCATAGGTGGTTTCCGGTTCCTGCACATTGGCAAGATCGGCGGGTGTCAGGCGGCTAACCGAAAGACCGGCCACGGCATATTCCGTGCCGCCATGCGTATAAGCAGGCGCGCCGCCGTCTGTGGTGTATTTGACATTGGGATGTTTCAGCAGGTCGTATTTTTCATCCATCAGCGGCGCTTCGCCTCGGATAAAAAGCAACGCCAGATTGTTGTCCAGCATACGGACTTCATCTGGCGTCATCAGCTCACGGCCTGTCAGTTGGTTGTTGGTGGAGTAGCTGCCGGAATGCCCGGTGCTTTTCCCATAGGTGTCCAGCCAGAGGGTGCTTTTCCCCAGATAGTTCTCGGAGATCAGCTTGTGGGTACTGGTTTCGTTGCCGCCCAGGTACAGAAATTCATCGCAGTTGCCGATAATGGATTCCCATTGTTTTTCAAACAATGCTTTTAACTGCGCGATGTTCTGGATGATGATGGACACCGAGATGTTGCGGGAACGCATGGTAGCCAGCAGCTTGTCAAAGTCATCCGGCAGGCTTACATTGGCGAACTCGTCCATTAGGAAATGCACCGGTACAGGCAAGCTCCCGCCGTGTTTTCGGTCAGCCGAGTAGAACAGCTCCTGAAAGGTGCTGGCGTATAAAAGGCTCACCAGAAAGTTGAAACTGGCATCGTTGTCCGGGATCAGCGCAAAGAGCGCCACCTTTTTCTCTCCCATGCTGGACAAATCCAGTTCATCCGTAGCAGTCAAAGCCGCAACAGAGGAGAGGTTGAACTTCTCCAGCCTGGATGCCAGAGTGATCTGAATGGATTTCAGCGTCTTGGCCGAGCCGGAACGATAGTCCTTGTAATACTTCACCGCAATGTGATCGGGCGAGCGCATTTCCAGCCGGTCAAACAGCTCATCCAGCGGGGATTGGTAGGAATCATCATCCTCCCGCACCTCACCGGCCCGAAGCATTTCCATGACCATCGGAAAGTTTTTTTCATCCTCCGGCGCTTCGTACCAAAGATAAAAGACCAGCGCCAGAAGGAGCATGGAAGCTGCCGTATCCCAGAAAGGGTCGTTGGATTGGCTGCCTTTTGGCGTGGTGGCCTTAAAAAGATTCGTCACCATCTTCTGCACGTCGTTGTCATTTTTCAAATAGGAGAAGGGATTGTAGCAATGACTTTTCTCCATGTTCAAAAGGTCAACGATGCGGATTTCATAGCCTTGCCGTTCCAGCAAGGTGCCGCAGTCCCGGAGCAGCTCGCCCTTACAATCCAGCACAAAATACGAGGTGTTGGCTTGGCACAGGTTGACTTTCGCATAGAACCGGCTTTTTCCTGCGCCGCTGCCGCCCACCACCAGGGTGTTCAGATTGCGGCGGTGCTTCCTGCCGTCCAGTCCCATGCGGACGTGCTGGGTGAAGATGCGGTTTTGAAACGGGTCTTTCGCCCGGTACTTCTTGTTCACGGCTCTGGCGTCGCCCCATTTGGCCGAACCGTGTTCTTCGCCCCGTCTGTAATTGCGCCGGGATGAGAGATAAATCCCGATTCCCAGCCCATAGGCGGCAATAAAAATGAGGACAGTTTTTACGCTGTCCTCACACCACATCAGTTTGAATGGATTGTTCATTGCCGCAGGCAGGCCGTTCATAATCTCCGCAAGGCCACCGGAAACAGACGGCGCAATCAGAAGGGCGAACCAGATGACCGGGATCAGCCCCAGCGCATAGAGCCAGGGGCCGCCCGTCCTGTTATCTGGCTTCATCCCGGCGCTTCGCTTTCTTGTCTTTTTGTGCAGGGGCGTCAATGGTTTTCAGCAGCACATCCTCCACCGGGCCAGGGTCGCGCTGTTCCTCCAGCATATCGTTCCGCAGCTCATTGAGCGCACGGATCATGATGCCATGCTCGTAGCTGTCCAGCGTCAGGACGACTTTATCCTGTCTTTCCATACCTCAAACCTCCTTTACCGTTCCGGCTCCTTCTGCTTGGTGTCGCGGGTCAGCCCCATCGCTCTGGCCATGCGCCCGTTCAGCGACTTGAAGGTTTCCCGCATATCGCTGAGGGCTGCCGGGACATCTTCTCTGGGGTCTTGGCCCTTGAAAACGCTGTTCAGACGGCCAATGTCATAGCCTTTGGCCTCAATGCCGTACCGCTTGCAGAGCATATAGCTGACGGCGTAGGCTTTGTAGCCGTCCGCTTCTCTGTAATATCCTTCGTTGCTTCTGGCAAGCTGGACATTGGCAATCTCCAGCGAAACACAGCGGAAAATGTCCGGCGCGTCCATTCCTTTTTTGACCAGGATGGCGTTCTGTTCCTCAGAGAATACAGCGCCACGTCCCTGGGAAAGTTCGTCCACCGCCCGGATTTGCACCGGAGAGCTGGCGATCAGCCCTTTCAAAAGCAGCCGGTCATCATAGACCACTTGGGGCTGGTGCTGGCCCTGCGCCGAAGTCTGGGAAATATCATAAACCTCTTTGGCATAGAAGTTCTGGCCGATGGAGCCGTCATCCCTCCGGTATGCTTTACCCGGTTCCAGAATGATAATGGGCAGGCGCTTTTCCTCCTCCAGAATCTCAATGCCCTGGGCAGTCCATTCCTTATAGCCGCCCACACGCTGCGCCTGGGGGCATTGTGCGCCGATCAGAAGGGCGTTGCGGGCAGAGTGAAAGGGAAATCGGCTCTGTACGTCCAGATACGCCTCCATATTGCCGTTGCCCTCCGCAAACGCTCCAAAAATCTTATCCAGAGAAGCATAGGCTTCCTTGCGCTGCTTCTCCTCACGGATCTGCCACCATTGGCGCTTGGGGCGTTCCTTTTGTCCCTCCGGCTTCTGAAGCGCGGCCTCCTTTTGAGGCTGCTGTTCAAACAGATCGTCAAAGTTGTTCATAAGCATTTACCTCTCTTTCGATTTGGGTTTCTTTTTGGGTTTGGGCGGTTGGTGCCGGGTGGTTTTCTGCGCCGGTTTCTTGGATACGGAAGGTTCCTCTGCCTTTGTCACTTCCGCCTCCTTCTTCCGCTGGGCCTGAATGTCCCGCAGCTCCTGGCGGACAGACGGTTTCTCCGGCCCGTCAGAAGTACCCCTTGCGGACTTGCTGCTGCTCTCGGAGATAGGCGCGGACGGATGGGATTTTTCCGCCGCCGGGGTAAAAGAATCCGTTTTCTCCGCCGCAGGATGTTCCGGCTCGGCCTTTTCCTTTTGGGCAGGCTTCTCCATCAGTTCGTCCAACAGTTTGTCGTCCTGGCTCTTTTCCGGTGCGGCCTGTTCCGGTGCTGCCGGTTCGCTGCCGCGCTGTTCGCGGGATTTCTGGATGTCCTCCTTGATGGATGCCGTATCCACCACGGTGAGGTTGAACTTCTCCACGATCCGATTGGCTCTGGCCGCGTCATCCTCGAATACCAGAATGTCGATGGTGTTGTCATCCTTTTTGACCGGGATAGGAGCATAGAGAATCCCGTATCCTTTGGCTTGCCGCGCAAATTCCGGGGCATCTTCTTTCTTGATGGTGTAAACCGTCATGGGCCGCTTTTCCCGCAGCATGGTTTCAATGCGGGCTTTGCCTTTGGTCTTTTTCTGGTCTTTCAAGACCGTGTAAAGGGCGGCGGCAAGATTTTTCGCGGCAGAACCGCTGATCTTGAGGGCAAATTCAGCACCCTCCAGGCTCATCCGTACAACCTGTTCCGCCGCATCGCCTGAGCTATACATAGAAAATCATCTCCTTCCTGGAATACCCGCACGGCCTCGTTCTGGCTCCTGACGGGTTCCTTGTTCCGCCCGTGCTTCCTCGCGGGCGACCTTGATCTTTTCCTTGATGGAAAGGGAGCGTACTGCTATATCCTCACATAACCTCACCTCCCTTCGCAGTTCCTTGATCCGCCCGGAAAGGACGGCAATTTCTGCTTTGATCTGCTCCTGCTGTTCAGGGGCAGACAGTACTTCTTTGGTACGCAGCCTGCGGTACAGGGCTTTTCGCTGCTCAATATCCGCGTTCATTTCCGACTCTGCACCTGTCCGATGGGCGGTAAGCTGTTCCAGCGTGTCAATGTGGTGACGGGACAGCAGCCGCGCCTCATCGGTCAATTCTTTCGCCCGAATCAAATCTTCCCGGCAAGCATGAGATACCCGCCGTGGCTGCCGGTTTTGCTTTTGGGGAAACACGCCCAACAGATAGCAGTAATGAAAATAGAGAGCGCGAAAACCTGTCACTTTTCTGGCTTGCTTCAAATCGCCGTGAAGCCTGCATCGCTGTGGCTTCGGCCTGTGTGTCCTTTGAGGATGGCTCTGTGCCAGTATCCGCCTGCGGATGCTTTCCAGGGAATATTCCTCTCCCAAATTGCGGCACAGCTTTCTGCCGTTCTCTCTGCCGGGTGCGCGCAGGGTAATGTCTTTGCCCACTTTGATGTCGTAGCCCATCTGTTTCAGATGATAAAAAAACTGCCGCTCCGTCATTGACTGACGAATGGCAGTATCCACATCTGCTTTGATAAGGCTCAGATAGGTGGGGCGGCCTTCTTGTTCGGCCCGCCACGCTCCATAGTGCTGGGACTTCCCACGCTGGGGATTTTCAATTACGGACAGCCCATACTCCCGACACAGCCGGTCAGATTCCCGCTGCATATCATAGTAGTCCTTCTCGGTGCGGTGATACTTGATACCATCCACAAAGGACACGGTGTTGACCACAAAATGATTGTGCAGGTGATTGGACTTATCCAGATGGGTGGCAACCACTACCTGATATTTTTCACCCCACAGCTTTTTGGCCAGCTTCAGCCCGATCTCATGGGCAGTCTGTGGGTCAGCTTCTCCGGGGGCAAAGCTCTGATAGCCGTGATAGGCTACCGTGCCGTCCTCCTTGCCGAACCGCTTTTTGACAGCGATCATCTCGTCGCGGGCAGTAGAGGGGCTGCAATTCACCCCGGACACAAACCGCTGCATGATGGCGGTTCCTTCGTCATCGGCTGCGACTTTTTCCGTCTTTTGCTGTTGGACGGCGTATTCGATGACATCCGAGAGGCCCTGGGCGTCGCGCCCTTCCATATCAGTTTTTTCATAGACGGCGGGGTTCTCGGTCTTGTCCGGGTTCTCTACATAGATGACCACCTTTCCCAGCCAGCCGCCCACCCGCCAGATGGATGTTGTGGCCATAGCGTTACTCCATCGGTCTGGGCAGAATCACAGCTTTGGTGATGTCCTTGACAAGCTGATCGAACTTCCGCATTTCTTCATCATAGCGGCGCTCATCAATGACACCCAGCACATGAGCTTTCTGAGCGATCTGGTTGAGGTTGTTTCCCACACCGTGCAGCTCCCGCATGAAGTCAAAGTAGTCCGGGGGCGGTGCATCCTGGGGAACTACGCCGCTGATAAGGTGACGCAGATATGCCTCGCGGGAAAGCCTGCTCTTTTTCACGCGCTTGTTCAGGGCCTCGGCCTCCTTGCGGTTGAGGCGCACCTTGATTTCGATATTACGATTGCTCATCGTGATCCTCCTTCCTGATATGGTTGATCTGCACCAGGCACATGAGGGTGACGCCGCTCAGGCTGCCCAGCAGAAAACCGATGACAAAAAACAATCCTTCCATGAAAACCTCCATTCTGCAAAAGGGGTATTAGGGGGCGTTCCCCCTAACAAGCTGCCGTTTGTCCCCAAACGGCGATGCTTGCTGGTACATACACATTCCATTCCCCTGCGGGGAATCCTTCACGGCTAAAAAAGGATCTCACCGCTCGCCCCGGTCACGGCTCCGGTCTTTGGTGCGGAATGTCACATCTTTGAAGTGGTCGGCGTCCAGGATATAGTCGCCGTTCTTCCAGTTGTCCGAGGCGATCTGCTGCGCCTCCTCGCGGCTCTCCGCTTCCACCGCGACGGTCATTTCCAGCGTTTCGGTGATGGTCACTTCGTACTCTCTCATCGTTCATGCTCCTTTCCATTGCTGCACCGAATGGGAATCCCCAGCCGGTGACAAAGGGTGTCGTTCACGTCCTTGCCGGTAGGCGGCGGGCGGTTTTTGACTTCGTATTCTTTGGGAATGACCGCCATGATTGCCTTTGTTGCCAGCCTGCCGGGGCCGTCATTGTCCAGATGCAGATAGATGGTTTTGACGGATGGGTGATCCTCCAAAAACCGGGTGAGGGCAACGGGCAACTTGCTTTCCGCCAGCACCTTTTTCGGCTGGTAAATTCCTGCCAGGGACAGCAGATTGTGCCGCCTCCAGTCGATGCCGTCCAGCTTGCAGAGGGTCGCATAGGACATGACATCAATGGCAGATTCACACAAGTGTACCGCCGAATTTTCCACACAGGCGGGCAGGGCAAAGGAATAGTGTTTATCGCTGCCACTCAAGTCACCGTGGAAACGTCCTTCACCAATCCCGCGCAGACAGCCGAACCTCGCTTTGCCTTCTTTGTCAAAGCCTACGAAAACAACATTGCTGTGTCCCTTGTTCCAGCTCTCATAAAGCCGCCCGGTCTGGATGCAGTAGTCGATCACCTCCGGGGCAATCCCTCTTTTTTTGAGGTAGTCCACCATAGCCTGATTATCGGGCGCAGCCTGCGGCAAAAGCAGATGCTTGGGCTTTTCCTCTTTAGGCGCAGGCACAAAAGAAGGCAGCCTGATTGCCGCCCTGCCGGTGATGGTTTCCATCGCGTCCATAAATGAATATCCATTGACCTTGATAAGATAGTCCAGGGCGCTGTATCCGCCGATCCCACGAGAGAACCAGCACCACTTGCCGTTGGAAATCCGCAGGCTGTCATGGGTCTTGGTGCAGTAGACATTGCCAGACACATGGACAAGTTCCTGCGGTTCACAGGTTTGCAGATAGGTGAGCAAGTCCACCTGCCGCGCCCGTTCAATCGCTTCCGAGTCGTAGTAAGGCATAAAAATAGCCCCCTTTCCATAGCCGTAGATTTGCTGTCCGATTGGGATAGCTGACTATGTAAAGGGGGCTTGTATGAAAAAAGCCGACTGGATTTCTCCAATCGGCTTTGCTGTTTCCATATTGATTATTCTTTTTTGAATGCCCCAATTTTCTCCAGATAGGAAAAACAATCCGTGTGGCCTCGGAAGTAGATATGCTTGCGCTCCATGTTGTCGGCCCGCAAATACAGCCGGAAATACTGATTCAAAATTTCATGTTCCTGATCAGTAAGCTGTACTTCGCCGTCCCCCTCCAGCAGTTCTTCGATGAAAGGGTACTGGTGTTTCAGGTCGCTCATTTGCTGTTTGAGGTCAGCATATTCCTGATTGGTGGCGGCCAGCTCAAGAACCATATTACTGTCGCTCTCATCGTATTCTTCTGAGATGCGCTCAATCATCGGAGTATATTGATCGCTCATTCGAGTTCACCTCGTTTCCATTTTTATTATACTATACCCACCCACAAAAATAATATCAAATGTGCGATTTCATTCTTTCACTGCAAAGTTCAGAACCGGCTTCCCCATGCGGTAAGCATATTTTATGGTGTCAAAGGCACCTCCGAAATCACGATAAATATAGGCCAGTATTTTGTCTGCTTGGTCAACCATCCAGCGGTTCCGCTTCTTGATGGCCGCCTTGTAATGGACACCCATCAATTCCATCGGAACCACAATATCATCATAATAGGATTCAAAATATTCCTTGTCACGGTTAATCTCATGGGTCAGATAGGGGAGAACCCGCACAAGGCGAATACTTCGTTCTGGATACTTTCTTTTCATCCCTCGCACAGCAGATTCACACTTTTTATCGAAATCACCCATTCCACCAGAGTAAAAAACACATTCTTTATCTGCCTCAATGATCTCAATCAGTGCTTTATCTATCTCCGATTCAACTGTTGAGGAAAACACCTCCCGATGACCAGCAAAGGTACAAACAGTCAAAAATATCACCTGTTTTCTTAAACTCTTGGCTTATATCCGTAGTATACGGATATAAGTTATTATAATGCGTTTCCTCCGTGGTTACAATATCATTGTGTAAATTATTGAAGCGAAGGGGGCGCGATATGGAACTTGATTATAAAGCAATCGGCAAACGAATCAAGATTGCCCGTATCAAGGCAGATTTAACGCAGGAGCGCCTTGCCGAACTCATTGACATCTCTCCGACACATCTGAGTAACATTGAAACCGGCACCACCCGCGTTAGCCTGAACACGATTATCAGTATTGCAAATGCACTGTCTGTCACCGGTGATGATCTTCTCTGTGACAATATCATTATGGCAAAAGTGCAGTTTGAAAAGGATATTGCGCTGTTGCTGGAAGATTGCGACGAGTATGAAATCCGTATCATCAAAGATATGATCGGTTCTTTGAAAGATACCCTGCGCCGGGATGCAAACCTCCGCACAGCGGACAGAAACACGCACTAAAGCAACAACGCCATCATAAAACATCCTCCTTATATAGCCAAAGATTGTTCCTGTGGGAACCGGCTATGTAAGGGGGCTTTTTTATGTATGCACCGATTGGAGCAATTCCAATCGGTGCTGGGAGAACTTATCGCTCCAGGCCCACAACCTTTCTTACGGGCGGTTCTTCGCCCTCATCGGGAGCCTCGTCGATCAGCGTTTTGTCCTTCTCATCCATATTAAGCAGGATATTCAGTTCTTTCAAACGTGCGGTTTTCTCGGTCAGTTCCTCCTCGCGGGCAAATGGGGTGGCCAGTTCAGTGCGGGCATTTTCAAGCTGCACTTTGACTTCCTCCAGCTTGGCCCGTTCCGCGTCAAGGTTTCCTGCCAGATTCTCCAGCACGTTGTCCAGGCGGGTGATGTTGCCGAACACATCCGCACCCAGCGTCACCGTATGGGACAGGGTACCCTTCAGCGTGATACGGTACTCGTTGCTCATCCCATCATAGGCCAGCACCATAGAAAAGCCCCGGTACTGCCCCAGAAGGACAGCATCGGAGCCGGTCATCTTCGTGCAAACATCTATGATCGCCTTGCCTGCATCCTCTTTTTCAACATAGTGTTTGCCCTCCACTTCCATGCCGCAGAATCCCTCTTGCGCTTTCGGATGGGCTTTCGCCAGCTCCACATCTTTTTCATAGCCCGCAATTCTTTCCGTCAATCGGGTGATCTCTGCCGGATATTTGCGGTGTACCAGCTCCTCCAAAGCATACACCTGATTCAAGTGGCTGGCCTTGAGCATATTCAGCCTTGCCACTTCCATATCCAGATTGCACTTTTCGATGATAAGGGGATTGCCGGTGGCCAGCGCCTTGATCTCGGAATAGCTCAGGGCGGTTTCATCCACATCATCCGCAACGCGGACAGGGGCTTTGCTGGTCATGATTTGAGCGATAAATTTTTGCTTGTTCTCTACAAGCTGGTATAGATAAGCGTCAAATGTTCCTTCGGTTACATAGCGGAAGATCTCCACCTCCTCATTTTCGTTGCCTTGACGGACAATTCTTCCAAGCCGCTGCTGAAGGTCGCTGGGCCTCCAGGGACAATCCAGATCGTGCAGGGCAATGAGCCTGTCCTGAACATTGGTTCCAGCCCCCATTTTCTGTGTGCTGCCCATAAGAACACGCACCTGACCGGCGCGCACCTTCGCAAACAGCTCTTTCTTCTTTGCCTCGGAATCTGCATCATGGATAAAAGCAATCTCTTCCCACGGAATCCCCAGGTCGATCAGCTTTTTTAACAAATCATCGTAAACATTTTGGAAATCCGCCATGTGGGCTGTTCCCTCATTATCAACCGTCATTTCTATGGGTCTACGCTTTTCGGGTGTGGACAGGTCGCAGAACACAAGCTGCGCAGAGCGACTCTCTTTCGTCTGTTCCCAGATGCGGTAAATATTGCGGGCGCAGACAGCTACCTTGCCGTCCGGGTCATCCGGGGCAAGCGGTTGGATGAGCCGCATATCCAGAGCCAACTTTCTGCCGTCATTTGTGATGCGGAGCATATTGTCCACATGGGGATCGACGCCGCCGCCACGGATTTTTTCCGCCCGTTCCGCCAGCCCTTTTATCATCTCCTGTTGGATTTCCGAAGGCTTGATAACCTCGGTGTGGAAATTGGCTTTTGGTACGGGAAGGTGCAGCATATCTGCCGTCTGAATATCGGCTACCTGTTTGAATACGCTCATAAGTTCCGGTAAGTTGTAAAACTTTGCGAACCGAGTCTTGGCGCGGTAGCCGCTGCCTTCCGGCGACAGCTCAATGGCTGTGACAGTTTCTCCAAAGTTGGACGCCCAATCGTCGAAGTGGATCAGGCCCATTTCCTGCAAGGTGCGGTACTGCAAGTACCGCTGGATGGTGTAAAGCTCCACCATAGAGTTTGAGATAGGGGTGCCGGTGGCAAAGATCACACCGCGCCCGCCGGTCAGCTCGTCCAGATACTGACACTTCATAAAGAGGTCAGAACTTTTCTGCGCCTCGGTCTGGGCGATGCCGCCCACATTCCGCATTTTCGTCATCAAAAAGAATGGTGATAGGTAATCCTTTGAAGCTATCTCTGGATTTTCCCCCACCTCACGCCGGGCGTGCACCTTTCAGCGCACCCGGCGTTCCATCAAACTGATTTACTTTCTTCCTTCAGATTTCAATACCACTGCACCCTCACAGGTACAGCGTACTCACAAATTTCACGGTTTGAGTTTTTCTCGGTATTTCATAATTTTGCGTACCACCTTTGCGTCCAGCTCAGGCGGTATTGGGCTGTTATGAACCATGCGGTGGCACGATTCGCACAGCCATGCCAGATTGGGAACTTTATTGATTCTTTCGATTGGAAGTTGGTTGTCGATGTGGTGACAGTGTTTTGGAACTGTTATGGAAAATGGTTTCCCGCAGCATTTGCACTTTCCCTTATCCCGGTTATAGGCGTATTCCCGGTTCATGAAGTATTCAAAGTTTGCTTTCCAGCCCTTTCCGTCTGCATGGCAGGCAAGGGCGATATCCTCCGGGGTGTTGATGGATGGCCGGTCACAGGGCAGCAGTTTGTGTTTGTTCCGGTAGTTCACATACCGCCTGCGGCCTTCCGCCGTGTAAGGGGTCATCTTCTGGTCAAACGGCTTGCGCTCATGTCGGCTGTGCGTGATAAACGCATAGGTGATTCCAAACCATTTTCCCTCGATGGGAATTGCAAAGGTTTTGCTCTCATATCCTTCGTGCCTGTGCGGAAGATTGCAGAGTGTTTTCAGCGGAACCTGCATCTGGTTATACTGTTTCGGGAACAGCTTTTTCCAAACGGCCAGTGCCGCATTGTTTACCCTGCGGTCGATTGCATGATAGGCGTGTGAACAGATGGATGGCTGGTAATATTGCGCCAGCCCCAGAATGATGGAATTCACATACTGTATCTGGGCGGCCTGTGTGTTGGGCTTTGAATATAGCTCAATACGGTGTACCTGTTCCAGCAGACTGGCAATCTTTTTAGACAGCCGTTCCATGTCCGGCAATGGTTTTCCCACCAGATGTTCCGTCCACGTTGCAGGGTCAGGCGTTTTGCGCTTTCGCTCCGCCTTGACGATGTAACCGAGAAAATGTATCCCTCCCTTCCGTAAATCGGTCACATAGGTCTTTTCCTGCGACAGTTCCAATTTCAGTTTTTGCCTAAAGTATTTTGTCAGCTCACGCTTCATACGGAACGCTTCCTTTTCCGTAGAAGTCAGCACCACCCAGTCATCGGCATAACGGAAGTTATACTTTGGAGTGGTTCCTGCCCATTTCAGCCTTCGGGTATCATTGCATTTGTGTTTGCATTTACGATGCGGCTCCATGTAGGTTCGCCCCACATACCAGTCAAAATCATTCAGATATATATTCGACAGCAGAGGGGAGAGGATTCCTCCCTGCGGTGTGCCGGTTTCCGTTTTGTGGTACAAATCCCGTTCGATATACCCGGCTTTCAGCATTTGGCTGATGATTTTCAGCACCCGTTTGTCATGGATGCCCATTCGCCATACTTTTTGAAGCAGTATCCGGTGGCTGATGTTGTCAAAACACCCTTGAATGTCACCTTCCACTGCCCATACAGCCTGGTAGGGGGATTTACACCCGGCATTGATTACATTGATAATGTCCCGGATTGCGTGCTTTTGTGCCCGGTAGGGGCGGAAGCCGTAGCTGTGCGGATAAAATCTCGCTTCGCATATTGGTTCTATGATTAGCCGCACACATTCCTGTATGATTCTGTCCAGTACCGTAGGGATTCCCAGCGGCCGCATTTTGCCGTTGCTTTTTGGAATATATTCACGGCGGGCTGGTTTGGGCTGGTATTTGCGAAAACACGATTGAATCAATAAAATCAGTTCATCTTTTGGCATTTGCAGATATTTGTCCATTTTCATCTTGTCCACTCCGGCGGTTTTACTGCCCTTATTGGACTTGATGTTATGGATGGCGGTCACAATGGTGACTTCGTGCGCCATTGCTTCCACCAGTCCGGTGAACGAAACGCCTTGCCCGGATTTCTCATAGAGCATATCCTGAATGGCTTTCAGTTCCGTTTCCGTTGAAAATCTGACGTTCAAATGCACAAGGCTTTCACCTCGCAGTTCGTCACCCATCTTTCAGGGAGTTATTGGATTTTCGTTTTGTGAAATTTGTGAATCAGTTTGACTCGTACCCTTCGCCGTGGGACATTTCAGCCCCGTGTAGCTGGCGTTACCCAGCCGCAGACTACTATGGTACGGCTGACTTCCTGTATTCTTCATTGTGCTGTAACACTCCAAATACAGGCTCTCAAACGTTCCTGAATCTCTATCCTTGCGGTCATTGCTGACCATTGAAACCCTTAGACCGCTACCTTACACCGGGAAAATCTAACCATGCTTTGAACCACAGTTTCTGCATGATTCCGTGTAGACATTTCATTCCACAGGGCATGTGCGGAAAAACCAACCGCACACTCTTTTTCCAATTTTCACCCTTTCGGATGCCGCTTACTCTTACGATGCTGCATAGCTTTCACTAACGGATAGCCATAGGTTTCGGAAGCCCGCACCATTATTCTCCATGCCCCCTTGCAGGGGTTTAGGTTTTCAGGTTACGACTTCACCACGCTTTGTACCCTGCATATTTACAGATGTGCAGCGCACAGTGGAGTATTAGCTCTCGTACTGCCTGCGGTTTGACAGACCGCTATGGGATTGCTCCTTTCCGGCATTGGTTCTGTACGGCAGGGAAATTTCATCCCTGATTTCGAGATTCAAATTCTCTGTGATATTTTCTTATTGCTAAGTGCAATCACATGGCGCTGTTCGTCCTTGCTGTCAACAAGGGCTTATGCGCAACGTTTCGCACGGTTCTTAAAATAATGGCTCTCATCAATGAAGATGCGGTCAACACCCAATTCCTCAAATGTCACAACATCGTCTTTCCGGCTTTGGTCGTTGAGTTTCGCCAGTTTCGCCTCCAGAGATTTACGGGTGCGCTCCATCTGTTTGATGGTGTAGCGTTCCGCTTTTTGTGACTTGGCCTGTTCAATGCCGAACAGAATCTCGTCGATCTGCTGCTGGAGAATGGCCTGCTGGCGCTCGGCGCTCATGGGGATTTTTTCAAACTGCGAGTGGCCGATGATGATGGCGTCATAATCCCCGGTGGAGATACGGCTGCAAAACTTCTTCCGGTTCTGCTTCTCAAAGTCCTTCTTTGTGGCGACTAAGATATTGGCGCTGGGATAGAGCTGCAAAAATTCAGCCGCCCATTGCTCTGTGATGTGGTTGGGAACCACAATCAGCGACTTGGTACAAAGCCCCAGCCGCTTCATTTCCATTGCCGCCGCCACCATCTCATACGTTTTCCCGGCCCCCACTTCGTGGGCAAGCAAGGTGTTTCCACCGTACAAAATGTGCGCGATTGCATTGATTTGATGGGGCCGCAGGGAGATTTCCGGGTTCATCCCCTCAAAGCGAATATGCCGTCCGTCATATTCACGGGGACGGATACTGTTGAAGGTTTCGTTGTAGATGTGGCACAGGCGTTCTCTGCGGTCAATGTCCCGCCATATCCACTCCGAGAATTTCTGCTTGATGAGTTCCTGCCTGTCCTGGGCAATGGCGGTTTCCTTCTTGTTGAGGACAGCTTTTTTATTGCCGTTTTCATCCTCGATATAGTCGAATACCCGCACATCCTTCTGATTCAAGGTCTGCTCCAGGATGTGATAGGCGCTCATGCGCTTGGTGCCGTAGGTGGTGAGTACCTTTATATTGCCTCGGTCAGAGTTCTTTTCCGTGATGGCCCACTGGCCGGTAACTTCAGAGCGAAGGATTTTGATGCGGTTCCGGGCGTAATATCCAGGGGTAAGCAGCTCCACCATGAACTGCTGGTAGATGTCGATAGGCACCCAGTTGGCACCGATGCGGACGCCGATTTCCCCAGCGCCCAAATCTGCGGGCTGTACCGCTTCCAGCGCCTCTACCTGCCTGCGGGCCGCTTCCTTCTGGCTGTCTGAGGCAGTTTCCAAAAAGGCTTTTGCCATCCGCAATTTCCGGCGCACATTCCCTGAAAGGTACTCGTCCGCCGTCACAAGGGAAAAGGCTTGCAGGCTGAGGGGATTTCCCCGCAGTTCATCCGGGCTTTCCGGGCCTTCAATATTGCGGAAGATCACGCCGGCAAGCTCGCTCTCCAGTTCCTCCGGGGATTTGCCGGACAGCTCGGCCATATAGTCCATATCCACACAGGCTTTTTCAGAGATAGACACCGCCAATGCTTCGCTGGCAGTATCCACGCTGGTGACGGCCACATGAGGGCGGATGGTGCGCTTGGAGAACATATCGGCTTTTCTTTTTAGGTTGCCTTGCTCATCCAGCACCTCCAGCGAACACAAGAGGCAGTAGCTGGAGTCCTCGGAAAAGGCCAGTTTGTTGCCTCGGCTGCTGATAAGCCCATATTTGGCCGTAAAGCTGTCATAGAGGGAGTTCAGCTTTTTCTGCTCCGCCTGGATGTCCTCGTCCGGGTATCCTTCGGTTTGATACTCAATCAGTCTGCGGACACATTCCCGCAGCTCGATCATACCCCGGATACGGTTTTCCGCTGTAACAGAAACCTCCATCGGGTGCATGAGGCTGTTTTCACGGTAGTACACCTGACCGTCCACAATCGTGTAGCTGAAATTCCGAACAGTAGGGTCTGCGGGGATGGAACGATCTTCCTCCTCGTCCGGTTCTTCCAGTTCATAGGGCTTGATCTCGGCCTGAAGGAACTGGATAGCCTCGGCAAGCTGCTCCGACAGGTCGGCACCTTCGCGGGCTTTGCAGGCGCTTTCCATTCCGAATCGTGTGGATTCCATCACCATATCGCCCAGAACCATTTCCGGGTGCTGCACAAAGTAGCGGTTCATGCGGATGCCGTTTTCATCGGTGTCCAGTTGCACCCAATCCTGCTCCAGATCGGTGATGTGATCTCTTTTTTGCAGGAACAGAATATCGCTGGTGACTTCCGTTCCGGCATTCTGCTTGAATGTGTTGTCAGGTAAACGAATGGCTCCGATCAGGTCGGCGCGCTGGGCGAGATAGCGGCGAACAGCCGAGTTTTCTTTGTCCATCGTACCTTTCGATGTGATGAACGCAACAATGCCGCCGGGTCTTACTTTGTCCAGGGCCTTCCCAAAGAAATAATCATGGATCAGCCAATGGTGCTTGTCGTACCGCCTGTCTACCACCTTGAAATCCCCAAAGGGGACGTTGCCGATGGCTACATCAAAAAAGCTGTCCGGCATCTGCACCGTTTCAAATCCATTGACTGAAATGCTGGCATTTTGATAGAGCTGCTGGGCGATCCTGCCGCTGATGCTGTCAATCTCCACGCCATAGGCTTTGCTGCCCGCCATATCAGCCGGAAGCAGACCGATAAAATTGCCGGTGCCGCAGGCCGGTTCCAAAAGGTTGCCCTGCTGGAATCCCATCTGTGACAGCGCCTTGTAAATGCCTCGGATTACTACGGGCGGGGTGTAAAATGCTGTAAGGGAACTGGCTCTGGCTGCTGCATATTCGTCCTCATCCAACAGGGACTTGAGTTCCGCATACTTGCTGTGCGTTTCCTCAAAGCATTGCGGCAGCCCACCCCATCCCACATAGCGAGAAAGGATTTCCTGTTCCTCCGGTGTGGCAAGGCGTTCTTCCGCTTCGATCCGTTTCAAGCAGCGGATGGCTCTGACGTTGGCGGCAAACTTTTCGCCTGGTGTGCCGTGACCCAGCGCATCATCCGTGATGTGGAAATCATGGCGCTGTTCTCGTGGTATTTCAGGATGCAGAGGCGCAAAGGTGACGCGCTCACGGCGAATCCGTTTCGGAGCCAGCGGAACCGGTTCTTTTTTTGGGGGGTGTGACAGCTCCGGGCCGTCTGTCATCTGGCTTTCGTAGCGGTCAATGTCCTGCTCAGTAAGCCACTCCGGTTTTTCCGGCAAAGCGTCGTACAGTTCCCGCATTTTGGTAATCTGCGCTTCTACGCTTCCAGCCCACAGGTGTTTTTCCGCACGTCCGCCAGCACCCAGATAGTAGTCGCAATCCGCTTTCAGACGGCTCAACAGGCGATAATCGTCTTGGATCACGCCGATGGATTCCAGCTCATCTTCCGATACAGCAGTGAGGTCGTCAAAGTCGAGGTCTGTCAACTCGTTTTGAATGAGTGCCTCCAGACTCTCATACTGCCTGCGCTCCAAAAACTGTCCGTCCAGATACCGCTCTACACGGTAATTCACCAAATCCACGTTCACCTGGATGGGAATTTCTTCGTCTGTGACCGTGGTATAGGCGATTCCTACCTTCTCCAGATCGCTGAAATCGGCATAGCTATCATATTCTTCTTGGCAGAACTGGTCGATCAGTTCTTTTGCCTGCTCCAACAGGGCCTGATCTTGGGTGAAGGGCTGGGGCAGCTCCTCGATTCGCTCAATGCAGAGTGCAACATCTGCCGCGATTTCTTCTTCCGGGTCTGCATGGTCGAGGAAGGATTGCAGCAACGCATGGATTTCCTGCCTCTGTGTTGTATTTTGGAGCTGCTGGGCGATATTCTCCACCGCCTGAGCATCGTCCTCTCCGTAGCCCATACGGGAGCCGTCAAATTCCCCCATGAGGTGCAGTACCTGGGCGGCCAATACAGGGTAGAGGTCGGCTGCTTCTTCTTTTTGCGGTGGTTCCTCTCTGGGCGGCACCGAGAATACGGGCGCGTTCTGTGTGGTGGAAACCGTCATCTCCGAAGTGTCGGCCACCTTCTGAATCCTGTCCCGAACCTCCTGGGGCATTTCCTCGTCGTAAATCTGCACCGTGCGATCCGGCGCAATATGGGCAACCGTGCGGTAGTCCCCATCCACTTCTTCCAGCCGGTTCCAAACGGTCAGCCCATTTCCCAGATGCCCGAATCCTAAATCGTAGGCTTTCTTCGGTTCCTGCACAGCCTGCGGTGATACCGGCTCCTTTTTCTCTGCAAACAGGGTAAATGTGCCTTGCCGGTATGCGGTCAAATTCTCAAATGCTCGCTGCCGAAGCGCGTACATCCGATCATCCTGCGGCGTGGCCTCCCAGACTGGAACCATCATCTGATAGATTTCTTCCACGCGGGCCGGGTCGTCGAGCTGCGGCTCGATGAGCTTTACCGCATCCCAATAATCGAAGCCATAAGGGTAAGGGTGGGCCTGCTCCTGGGGAACATTCTCAAAGAAGGCTCGGATGTTTTGTGCGAGCTGGTGCTTTTCGTATTGAGGCATGGCGGCCCGATCTTCATCACTCAGAAACCGCCCCTGGGCGATCATGGCGCTCACGCGCTTTTCCACCGCATTCCATTTCAGCTCCACCTTAGCATAGGGTTCTGTCATGCTGCCGTGGCTGAAATGGACACCTTTACTGAGCTGATAGGTCACATCATCGTTGCCGCTGCTGTATCCGCTGTATTCTCCGTGATAGTGCTTTAAGAAATCTTCTCGTTCCTTTCGGTCAGAGTGGTTGCGATAAAAGGAGTACACTGCCAGCCGGTAGTCCGTGCTGCGCTTTCCACCACGCAGGAGATTGTCGATCTCGTCGCCGGAGATAAAGAAACGCCGCTGGGGATCATATCCCTCGGCGGCGGTAAAGTGCAGCGGTTCCCGTTGCAGGTCGGAAATCTGTTCCAGCAACTTTTGAGGACGATGGAAACGGAAGCGTAAAAGTTCCTTATCGTACTCATACGCCTTTATAAATCCCTCCAGTTCATCTCTCACGGTTTGGAGCGTATCCGGGCTATTTAACAGTTCTTCAATGGCGGCGCTTTCATCAGGGAAACCCTTATGACGGCTGTAAATCGCGTTAATAGTAGGAAGGAACCCCGCATTGGCGGTTCCTTCTGCAAAATCCTGCCTGAGATACCATAGCTGGGCGGCTCGTTGCTGGCGCTCGTACCCGTCTACCCGGTCAAGTTCACTCTGAGGCATATACCGGCCCAAATCCAGCAATTCCCGGATGCGCTTGGCTGCCTGTTCCCAGGGAATCAGCGTGGCTGCTGTGCGCTGCGCGGTTTCGCCCTCTGCCACATGGATACCTTCGGTGTTGTACCAAATGGAATACTTCCGGCTATCCAGATAAAAGCCAGCACCATTTTCACCATAGTGTTCCATCAGGAACCGGGTGTTGTCCTCCAGCGGCTTATCCTTTTTGAAATAAGCGCAAATGATAAGGCGGCTGTTCTGATCGTTGGCTCCAATGCACAGCGCCTCGTCAATGACCTGCTGAGAAAGCGCCGGACGCGAAAAGAGAGAACGCTGCGGCTCGCCCTCGGATGGAGTAGAACTTCCAAAGGAAGGGAAATCAAAAAGGGACATCTGCTGGCTCTCCTGGGTCGGGAGCTGGCGGATGTCCGTCTGAATGAAATATTCCTTTTTGTCAATAAGCTGTGCTGTCCATCCGGCCACCAAGTCCCAGGAAAACACCGATTCTTTTGTGCGGGAAAGGTAGGAACCCTCCCACATGAGAAGCCCGTCCTCCTGCGGCTTATAGCCCAGGCGCTGGCCGTCTGCGATGATCTCGGTGTATCTGTCCTGATAGGCGGATTTGAGATAATCCGCCCGTTCCCGCTGGTCGGTGTGAACGGAAAAGAACAGCTCGATCTGCTGCTTTTTGTATTTGAGGTCGTCGTCCTTGTTGGCGATAACAGCCATGATCTGCGCTTCATCAAGAAAAGCGGACAGCTCCTGGCTGTCCGCTTGCTCCGTATCGCTTAGCTGTAAATCAGCTCCGTGAGGATCGTTTCCTCCGCTGCGTTCCGAAGGTTGTTCATGAGTTGCACCCACTTCATCGGATCGCGGGCTTTCAGTTCCTCCGTCACGCCCTCGGTTTTGGCCATCTGCGCCACCATCTGATCCATCCGGGAGAGTGCCGTCTGCTCGATCTCTGCCAGATGGCCGTTCAGCTTGCCGCTGGTCAGCAGATTGGTGTAGGTGATCCTGCGATTCTCCTTTAGGAACTTCCGGCGAAGTAATGCGTATTTCCCAAGAGCCACTTCCGGCTCCTGCGGGGGCAGAAGATTCGGCAGGTTGTAGCTGCCCTGTCTGCTGTATGTGATCTCGGTCATATTCAATGCTCCTTTCCGGCTGCTTGATTTTCTGTTCAGTTACAGGATACTGGTTTTCCTGTGCGGTTTCAAACGTGCGATTTTCTTTTTGAGGTTGTCTTTGCAGGGCAAGGGTCGTGCGAGCAATTTCAGAAAGACACATCTGAGAGATGTCCCCAGCGGCCACGCCCAGGGCGTTCAATGTTTCGGGTGTATTGAAATTCAGCACATCCCGAAAATCGTCATCCTCAAAGTATTCGGACGGATCAAGGCCGCAGCGTACCACCAGCATATATCCGATGCTGGTCTGCAATGCCCGCCGGTACATCACTTCCACATTGTATTCGTCCAATTCCTCCAGAAAACTGCCTTCGGTCAGATGGGACAACTCAGAAAGATAATCGTGGATATTATCCTCTACCGCATTTTTTGCCGCAGAGAGAAGTGCCGCACCCAGATTGTCCTTCTGCTCCAGTTCTCCGAAGCTGTTTTCCAATGCCTCGATAATGTCCGGCGCATATTCCGAGCGTACCGTCCACAGGGGAACAGGCCGGGAGAACCGGCCTTCATGGGTATCGGAAACATCAAAATAGTATTTCAGTCGCTGTTTGCCACTATGCTCACCGTCAAATACGGCAATTCCGTTTGCGCCCCGGTTCACCCAGCGTCCGAACCGCTTGTTCCATCGCTCGATCTCCAGGACGGCGGTAGCGTCCGGGCGCTGGGCATAGACAAGCAGTTGTTCGTCAAATGAAAGCCGGTAGTTACGGCAAGCAGACGTAAGAAATTGCTGCCATTCTGCCGGAGCTGTAACCTTGCGCTGTGTTTCCTGGTACAGCTCCGTCAAGGCTTTATATCGAATCGCCATCCGGCGCACCTCCTTTATTCGTTATTCTTTCTGTATGGCTGCAAATCGGCGTGATAGTTCTTATCTGCCGAATAATGACCAGAGAGCGACAGCAGAAGAAGCCAGATTGTGTCTGCGGCCTCGTTGGGATACATCCGAAGATTCACACATTCTTTCTGGTAGCCGTCTGTAAACGAGCGCCCATGTGCCATAAAGTGTTGGATCAGCCGCTGCGCCATCTCCCGATATTCTTCATAGGGATCGCTTTCCGCGTGTTCATGCAGAACCGTAAGCAGAATGTCAAACCAGCTTGTATGGGTTTCCAACTTTACTGGTGGCAGATATGCCATTGCGTATTCACCTTACCTTTCGATTGTAGCGGCCTGCCGCTGCCGGGGAATGGAAAACCCGTAGACTTTGGCGATGTCGTCGCCCAGCCTGCGGGTCACTCTCGTTATATCGGCGCGGGTCGCTGTGCCGCGATACAGTTTTTCTTTCAGAAGTTCAATCTGGGAATCTCGCACACCATCCTTATAAACTCGATAGAGATAATGGTTGGTGCCGTCATGGTGGATGGCATCACACCGCAGATCGCCCAGGCGGTCTACATACCATGTGGAGTAGTCCGTATCTCCGTAAAGGCAGTCACGGATATTGCCGCTGGGAATCTCCTTGTATCCCATGCGGCGTCCGTTCCATAAGCCCAGATCACCGATTACCAAAATAGGCTGGGAAAGCTGCACATTGAGGTTCATGCGCTCATCATCCAGATAATGCCCATTGATTTCATACATCAGAGAGATACGCTCATCCTCGGACAGCTCCGGGTATTCTGCTTCCAGATCACCGCGCCAGTCCTCATAATCCAGATCATAGTTACTCCAGATAATGTGTTTATCCTCGTTCATCGGGCATCACCCCGGTCTTTTTGCTTTGGACGGATGGGCTGGCCCTGCTCATCGTAGTTTTTAGGATCAGCGGCGGGCGTTTGCCAGCCAAACATGGAGCCTGCCAGCATTGCAGCTTCCTGTGCTTTGGTAACACCAGCAGCATGGTTTGCGATCTCCGCCACCTCCTGATTGGATTTTCCTTTAATTTGCATATTAGAGAGCAAATATCCTTTTTCGCCCCGTGTGATGATAATCAGCTCTCCGCTGGAAGGGAGAATACTCAAACAGTTGGGCGGTAGAGAAGAACGCAGAGGAATGACACTTCCGTGGGTTTTCTCCAGACGTTCCGCAAACTCGCAGATATGATAGAGGGCGCTGGGATAGTCGCCACTGGTTTCAAAGTGTGTTTCGTCGATAAACCGGCAGGTTCGGTCACGGGTTCCTCCTCCGCCTGTGAAAATGCGGATGCTATCGCCGTCCGGAATGCGAAAAATCTCCTTGTAGCCGGGAGTGATAAATCGGATGCCCTGCTTGGCCTTTTCCATGTGGTGTTCCAGGAACCGACCAACATAGGCATAGAGGTAGAAATTATAATCCCCATAATTGGGATTGCACCGCAACATATAGGTGTGCTGGTCGGTTTTCAGCTTAAAGCCGTACTCGGTACAGTAGTTGCCCACCATCTCGGCTTCCGGGCGTTGCCGACAATAGCGGGTCATGCTGTCCCGGCTGAAAAGCAGCCCGTCCTTCTTCCGCAGGCTGTTGACCACTTCATCAAACTCCGCTTTGAACTCGTCGGTCTTATACTCTCCACGGTGGTCAAACCATGAGCTGAAAAACTCTTGGCCAGCACCAAAATCACCGCGCAGGTGGCCGATACAGCCGATCTGGGCCTCGATCTGGCTGCTCTGGCTGTAAGAGTACATCCGTTCCTGCGGGGTCATACTGATGATTTCCAGTTCCATTATCGTTCACGCTCCTTCTTTTTTCGTTGGATAGAAGGCTGGCCTTTTTCCTTCAAATCCTTTGCCCGTGCCTGCCAGTATTCGGGATGATAGGTCTGTAAGCTGCGGTTGATGACTGCTTCATATTCACCAGGGCGGAAATACTGGTTGACGGGAGCCTGATACATCTTTTTGTCCATCAGTTCTCGCAGGGCTACCGGCCCGTCACAATCCTCTTCGTAGCAGAGCCACGCTCCCTCCACAAAGCTGCAATCCCGCGCTGCTTTTCGGAACTCCTTTCCCGCCAGCTCCTGACGCACCATAACGCCGCCATGTCCCGCTGTGCTGACGGAATACGCGCCAGGGCAGAGGGTTTCACAGGTCTGGATTTCTCCCCAGGGGGAATCATCCGGTGCTTCATACACACTGGTATTCTGCCGTTGTTCCTCCAGGCATTGAACTTCCTCTTGCGCCCGTGCTACTAAATCTTTCTGTGCATCAAATAGGGTGCTGAAATAGTGACCCCAATAGTAATCTGTCCGATCTTTGCATTTCCAGGTTACAAACTGCTGGGGTGCTGTTGAATGAACCCCCAGAACAAATTCACTATCACCTACATGACAGGAATCCGTGATGATATATCCTTGATTGATACGAACATCCATCGTTCATCGTGCCTCCTTTTCGCCTTTGTGCTGTTCTTTTTTCGCCCGTTCCTGCTGAACAGTCAGCAGCCCGTGTTTTGCCCATCCGGGCAGTTTCTCCGGTTCCATGACGCCGAGAATATCCATCCGCTCATACCGGCTCTCTTTTCCGGTATAGAGGTCTACGCAGAAGCAGGCCGAGCCACGACTATGGGGAGAAGCACCAAAGCCGCCTGTGCAGAGCTTTAACTGGCAGGTAGCTCTGCGGTATTCCCGGCGCAGCACTTCCGGCTTGATGACCACGATCTTGTTATTCAAGTCGTCCTCGTGGGACACCACGGTACAATCGCTTGCCGTGATAGGTCGGTCATCAATGCCCTGTATTTTCGGCGCATTCATTGCCACACGGGTTTTTTCGGCCTGTTCGGTGACGCGCTCACCGAACATCTTTACCATCTCCGCATAGTTGTCGCTGCACATGACCTCGCTGTACGCCGCAAACAACTCATTCTGCTGGCAGAAGGCACACATATACTTATCGCCGTTTTCGCTCTGGGGCTTTTCTCCCAGAACGATTTCCCGATCACCGATGTGGATGGCCTGGATGATCTCATAATCGCCTGCCATACGCTTGTATGTTTCATCTTTCATGCTTTCACCTCATTTCGCAAAAACGCTTTGATTTCCTCGATGGTTGCAAAGTCTTTCTCAATACCTGTCAGGTATCGCACGGTATCCTGCCATTGAGAGAGGGGAAATTTGTTTGTTTCCATCCTGCACAGGTCTAAAAGGGCCGCCCTCCGCAGAATAGGAGAAAGATTCAGGTCTGAGATAAAGCACCCTCGCCGTGCGGCAAGGATGTCCAGCAGATGCAGTTCACTCATGGCAACACCCGCTTTCCTCTGCCTCCTTCAAAAGTGCCTCTACCAGCTTGCCACTGCGAACCTTGTTCCGATCCGCCAGCACTTTGTTCTGAACACAAAGCACCGCGCGGATATTGGGGACGGTGATACCGGGAATCTCCACCATTTCTTCCGGGGTGATCGTTAGAAGCTGCACCGGCGAATATCCCGCCTGGGCAAAGATACGGAATAACCGTTGTTCAAATCGTTCTCTCATCGCAATCACGCTCCTTTCGTCTTTTTGGGATATGTAAAGGGGCGGCCCCGCAAAGCCGCCCCCGCTGGATTACTTCTTCCGGCTTTTGATCTTGAGAAAGATCAGGCCGCCGAGAATAAAGAGTACCAATCCTACCGCAATGATGGTTTTCAATTCCATAGTCAATTCCTCCTGTCACAAATTTTGACCGCTGTATTATTCAGCGGATTCTTCGTCCTTCCGGCGCTTGCTCACATAGGCCGCAATCCCCAGAACAGCGGCTCCGGCGGCAGATACGCCCATCAGGGTCATCCACAGCCACGGTTTGCTCTCATCACCGGTTTTCGGGGTGTCGCGCAGTTCGTTGTGCATCTGTGCAACGGTGGTCTTATCCGCAAAGATCGTCACCGTCTTATCAGCAGGCAGCACATAGTTAGCGCTGGCATTGTCCGATACCTCCGATACGGTGTAATCGCCCACGCGCAGCCCGGTGATCTCAATCTTGCCGGTGCTGTCGGTCTTGAATGTCTGGTCATAACCATTGGCACCCGTCACGCGGAAGGAGAACCCTTCCACCTTGCCGTCGCTGGATGTCTTTTCGATCCGCAGGGAGCCGGTCTGTGCCGCATTGACAAAGCCCTTTCCGGCTTCATTTTCCACTTCGTAAATTTTGCCGTTCTCGACAATCTCCACATAGTAGGCGTTTTCATCCAACAGGTAGCCCTCCGGCGCTTTGGTTTCCTTCACGAACACACCGCCGTAGAGGATATGGGACATCTCATAGATACCGGTGCTGGTTTCCTCCAGCTTGCCCAGCAGCTCGTCGCCCTCGTCCAGCTCCTTGTTGCCGTTGGTATCACGATATACCTCAAACTCGGCACCGGTCAGCTTGTTGTCCGGGTAATCCTTATCCACTTTGGTAAGGCGCAGGTCGCCATAAACCCGCTCATTGGCGAGAGAGATTTCCACAACCTGTCCATCTTCCTCAATGGTAACGGAGAAGATCTCATCAGAGAGGACAAACCCTTCCGGGCTTTCCAGCTCTTTCAGCACCCAATTTCCATATGGCACATCGGTAAAGGAGAAGCTGCCGTCGTCCGCAGAGGTGGCGGTGGCAATGGCATTTTCTGCGGTAAATTCGCTTTCATCAGACTTGAACAGGCCAATCACAGCCCCACCCAGACCAGTGCCGTTCTCGTCGGTTTTGAGGCCGTGGATTTCACCGCGAATCAGCTCGTTGGTGATGGCCTCGCCATCGTTTGCAGTAATCTCCACCACAGCAACGGACGGCCCGCCGTATTCAAAGTTGAACGGGAAGGTTTCGCCGTTCAGCAGATAATGGCTGTCCGTGGACAGTTCCTTCAGATAGAAGCTGCCGAAGGGCAGGTCGGTAGCACAGGCAGCCTGACCGTTCTCATTCACCGAAATGATTTCCAGAAGCCCATCTGCCGGAATTACGGAACCATCCGCTGCGGTAATATCCTCCTGCGCGTATAGGCCAAAGGTGACAGCGGAAATCTCGCCATTCATACCGATACCGAAGGCTTCATCCTGCTCCAGCAGCTTATTCAGAGTGACCTGTACTTTCTGGCGCTGGTTGTAAAAGCTGGCGGAAGTTTCGGTAATCTCTACCTCCTGGCCTGCATACACCAGCTCAACATTGGTGACATTCTCACCGGTATCCACCATGCCGTGGGGGAACTCGATTTCCTTCACCTGGAACTTGCCCAGATAGAGAGGCTGGCTCTGGGCTGTGCCATCCTCGCCGGTGGTAATGGTGTCCACCACCTCGCCCGCAGAATAGCGCAGCGTACCATCCAGCGTGTAAACGTCCTCCAGCGCCGTGATTTCAAACACCGCACCAGACAGGCCGGTTACGTCATACACCGGCTGATATACCCCGTTGGATTCCGTGACGGTGGAGAACACCTCGCCGGTTTTGCTGACTTTGATGACGCCTTTCTGCGCCATATTGGGTTTGGTGACTTCAATGACTGTCACGCCGCCTTCCTCGCTGGAAGCGTCCTCGGTCACATCAAAGTACACCGGTGTGCTGTCCAGCACATAACCATAGGGAGCCTGTACCTCTACCAAAGAGTACCCGGAGCCATACTCCAGCTTTTCGGGTGTTACCAAATATCCTTCAGCATTGGTATAGAACGTGTCGATGGTTGTGGGCGTAGGATAGGTGAAGGTCATTTCCACCTTGCTGCCATCGGGACGATAAATCTGGAACCCGGCTCCTGCATAGGGGATGGTAACACCAGTTTCCGCGTCCACCTTGACTACCTTGATATAGCTTTCAAACGCAGCGTTGTTGATGAGGTAGCGATAAGTCTGGCTGTCCTGAGCGATATACACTTCAAAATCGTCCATCAGCTCGCGGCCTTCCCAGCCTTTCGTCTGGTGGACAATATAGGTTCCATAGGGCAGCTTTTTGGACTGTGCAAAGCCATTCTCGTCACAGGTGAGAACATCGCGCTCAGATTCCTTTGCAGCATCGTAGCTGCCTGCCGCCTTGAGATAAATCTGGAACTCCGCACCGGTTTCCGGGGTTTCGATCTGGGTTTCTCCGTCATCGGTATGCTTGATGATGGCGATGTCGCCCTTGATAACCTGCTCGGTCACATCGTTGGCGGTGTCGTTCAGCTCAATCTCATACAGTTCCGGCTCCGCACCTACCTTGTGAATGGTGGAATCCAGCAGATACCCCTCGCTGGGGTTGATTTCACGAATTGTCCAGTCGGAATCACAGACATAATAATCCGTGGTGAACTGACCGTTCTCATCGGTGGTATAGCTGTCGATAAGGGTGTCGCCCTTATAAAGCCCATAGGTTGCTCCGGCAAGAGAACCGTCGCCCTGGGGCGCGCCGGTTTCCACATCGCTCTTAGTTACTGTGACACGGAACTTTTTCAGCACATTGTTCACGCTCTTGTTTGTGACTTCGTTCCAGGCAATCGTGGCGCTCTGAGCCTCCGGCACCACATAGCGGATCGGCGTATCAACCTCCTCCAGCACGAAGTCGGAGCCGATGAGGACGTTTTCAAACCTTGCCACACCGCTGGAGTCGGTCACAGCGTATTCATCCACCGGCAGGCCGGAAAGAGAAGTTCCATAGAGATGGAAAGTCATTCCCTCCACCAAACCGTCCTCGCTGGTCTTTGTGACCTCCAGACTGCCGCGCTTCAGCACGTTGTTAAAGTTCACGGTGGCCGTCTGGCCGCTGACGATGGTCACGCGCTGAGTAGCCTGGGGTTCGTATTTGTCGATGGCCTGCTCGGTGACGGTATAAACACCGGGATTGAGGTCGGTGATGTCGATTTCGCCCGCCGAATTGGTGGTCTTGGTGGCGCTGTATCCCTCGCCGGTGATCGTGAAGGAGATGCCCTCTACTTTGCCGTCCTCGGAAGTTTTAATCAGCTTCATGTTGCCGGTTTTGACTTCCAAATTGAGATAGCCCACCATCTGGTCGGAAACGGTAGCTCCATAGGTGGCGAAGTCCTGCGTACCACCACCGGTTACACCGTCCGTCCAGACCACAACGCCGCTGCGCTGGGCGGTGATCTTCTCCGCTTTCACCGTCACAGAACCTTTGATGGCCTGATTGGATGTGATGGTAAGTTGGTTGCCGTCCACCGAAAAGTTCAGGCCGGTGGTGCTGCTGGTAAAGGTGTAATCACCCAGCACATTGTTGGTGTCCGTCAGGGTAACGGAATACTTCTCGCCATCCCATTTCAGTTCATAAGCTCCAGCATCCGGGGAACCACTGAAAAAGCTGGGCAGCATGGTGTGGCGCTTTACGGCGCTCTCAATGGCGGAATACTGGCTGAAAATCTGGCTGCGCAGCGGATGACTGCTGCTGATATATTCGGCCACGTTGTTTTTTCCCTGGGCATTGGCATCCACATGGTTAAACTGGCTATCACGCTCACCGACAACCGTTTCCCAAACAAGAAGCTGGGTAGCGATATAGCCCGCCATCTCATTGGCATCATCGGGATTGTTGCTGTTCCACGAAGTATCGGCGTTGCCCTGCCAGCCGTAGGTCATGATCCGTCCGATATATTCCTTGATGGTGCTGGGCGGAATGGTGGGATTCAGATGGGACGGATAGTTGTCCCAGAAATCCTCGCCCCGGCCCGTGTACTGGTCGCCGGTTTTCACACCGATACCAGGCTCAATGCAATAGATGGCTTTTCCGGTGAAGGAATCCTGTGTGTGAACAGTGAAGTTGTCATTGCCCTGCGTAGACCATCCGCCCAGGAAATTGAGGGCAGGATGGCCCCATCCGGCCTTGTTGGGATCGCTGGCACGGGGAATATCCACCATATAGGTGGTCATGGTTTCGCCTGCGGCAAAGGCCGTAACACCTGTCCCAGCAAATACTCCAAAGCACATCAGGAGCGCCATGAGCAGGGACAAAGGCTTTTTCAATGCTTTCATCTTGTTACCTCCTGAAAATTGGCCGAAAAAAACAGCACATCGTTTCCTGATGTGCTGTCGTTCGGCTGATGATTGTTGGTTACTGTCTAAAAAAGAAGTGGTACGCCGCTTTTTCTCCATGTCGGCCTTTTACCAATACAGCCGGTATCTTTTTGAAACAGGCTGCCCCAATATCTTCTTTTTGGGGTTGTTTAGGCTGTTTGTAGGGGGGTGAGGTGTGGAGAGGGGGGGCGGAAAATTCGTTCCCCGGCAAATGGGCGCACTTTTCCCTTGTGAGTGGGATTATCGTTCTAAACTGCGTTGACGTCTGCGGTAAAGTTCCAGAGCCTGAACGATGGTATCCTCGATCTTCTGCGCGGGCGTCCCCGGCGCAAAATACTTGCTGATTCGCTCTTTCGGAATTTTGATTTGTTCTTTTTGATTTGGCTTTTCCTCCTTCATAATGGCGACAAGGGCATCTTTGGCAAGCCGCTCATCGCCGGTCTTGGCTTCGGACATCTGCCGCATTTTGATTGCCTGGGCATGGGATGGAGTGCAGTCCATTTCTTCCATGATAGCAAACAGGTCTGCCTGTTCTTCTTTTCGCAGGTAGGACAGTTCCACCGCAGGACGCATGGCGATTTGCAGCACTTCCGGCTCTCGCAAAACGGAATTATCCACCAGTTCCAGAATATCCGGGATAAGGTGAGTAAGGCGGATATATCGTCTAACCTGTGTTTGACTATCCCCACCTTCCTTTCCAACAATACCCGCAGATTCTTTCCCGTTTAACTTCCAACCCACTGGGTCGGAAGTTAAATCTGTCCGCTGGCCCTGACGTTTCATCGCGTCCAACTTCATTTTGTAGGCAAACGCTTTTTCCGAGGGCAAAATCTGCTCCCGTTGCAAGTTAGAATCTACCATGATGATTGTGGCTTCATCATCGGTGAGATTTCGTACAATACAGGGGATTTCCGGGAGCTGCGCCAGCTCCGCCGCCATTTTCCTGCGGTGTCCGGCTACCATTTCATAGCCGCCGCCTTGCTTGGGGCGTACCAGCGCAGGAACCAACACGCCATACTGCTTGACACTCTCCGCCATTTCCTGCATGGCTGCATCCATCCGTACTTTGAAAGGGTGATCTGGGAAATCGCTGATCTCTGAGGGATTCAGGTTGACGACTTTCTCCAATCTGGCCTCCGCACGGCTTTCCTCGGTGGAAAAGAGGTCATCGACTGAGGGCAGATTGAAGTTTAGCGCGTTGTTTCTCGCCATCCGCCTGCACCTCCTTTGAAAATTCCGCATAAGCCTGAGCTACCTTGCTGCCATTATCATAGGCGTAGATGCTCTTGCCAGCGGCGCTGATTTCTGCGGCTTTGATTGCAACGGGAATCTCGGAACGATAGATTTTCAAAACACTCCCGTAGCTCTGCCGCAAGGTTTCGGCTGTCTGCTTGGCCAGATTGGTGCGCCCATCCACAAGGGTCAGCAGTACGCCGTCCACCTTGAGGGACGGGTTGATCTGCCGCTTGACCTTGCCAATGGTTCGCATGAGCTGGGTCATGCCTTTGGCCGGGAGATAGTGGGCCTGCACCGGGATAATCACGCTGTCTGCCGCCGCCAGCGCATTGATCGTAATCATACCGAGGGACGGCATACAGTCGATCAGAACCGTGTCATAGTTCTTCTTGACTTCATTGACATAGGTTCGCAGCGTGAACTCCCGGCTCATGGCGTTTACCAAGCTCATTTCCATAGCCGACAGCTCAATGTTGGCTGGCATAAGGTCAACACCCTCTTTGTGGTGCAGGATGCCCTCATTTACAGAAAACGGCTCGTCGCGGATCACCTTCTCCATGATGGTTGCAAGGGTGGTCTGCAAGCTGTCCTGATCCTGCCAGCCCAGGCAAGTGGTGAGGTCGCCCTGGGGGTCTGCGTCAATGAGCAGAACCTTTTGTCCCAGGCGGGCCAACCCAATGCCCAGATTCACCGTTGTGGTGGTTTTGCCTGTTCCGCCTTTCTGGTTGGCCAATGCGATGACACGGCCTTCCTTCGGGCGGCTTCTCTGTTCCGGCATTTTCATGTCCTCCTTTTTGATAGATTTAGCTGCCCGTTGGCAAGACGAACAGCTATGTATGCGGTAAAATGGGCATGAAAAAAAGCCGTCTACTCTATGAAAGAATAAACGGCTTGATTCAGTCGGTAACAATATGTAGTTTTCAAATTCTCTTGACAGGGGCGCACATGACTTTGAGCAAAAGATCATCCACGCAGCCGGTGTCCCGATTTTCCCGCAACAGAGTGTTCCGCAGACGATTGAGGCTCTGGATTACGATGCTGTTTTCGGCAGGGGTGAGGGTTATCTTGAATTTCTGCTTCCTCATAGTGCAGTCCTCCTTTTCGCCTTCATTGTATCTGCTCAAAGACGTGTAGCGCAAATGTGCGAGCATTCACCGGCTTCAAAGAGTTTGGATGGCATGAGGAAGAAAAGATAAACCGAATTTAGTTTGGTCAAATCCTGACAAATCAGGACAGCCCTTTCAAAAGAAAAACCATAACGAAAAGCTCGTAAATGAGGGACAAGGGACAGGGTAAAAGCACCTCAAAAACGGCTCGATTTTGGCTCCCGGTTGCCCCATTTTTTAATCATAATGGGGTCAAAAAGGGCCGGTTGCCCCATTTTTAATCAAGAAAAACAGGGTCAGAACAGTTCAAATCCTGCCAGAATCAGACAAGCTGCAACAGAAGATGTGAAATAGAAAAACCCCGAAAAACCGCAGTTTTTCGGGGTTTTTGAGCATTTTTGAACCAGTTTGAAGTGCTGATTAGCGCTTGCTGAACTGGGGAGCGCGACGGGCAGCCTTGAGGCCGTATTTTTTACGCTCTTTCATTCTCGGGTCGCGGGTCAGGAAGCCTGCGGCCTTCAGGGATGCGCGGTAGCTCTCATCGACGAGGAGCAGTGCGCGTGCGATGCCGTGACGGATAGCGCCGGCCTGACCGGAAACGCCGCCGCCGTGGACGGTTGCCTCGATGTCGACCTTGCCGACGGTGCCGGTGGTGACCAGGGGCTGACGAACGATGAGCTTCAGAGTCTCAAGACCGAAGTAATCGTCGATATCACGGCCGTTGATGGTGATAACACCGGTGCCGTTGGGGATGAGGTGGACGCGTGCTACAGACTGCTTTCTGCGTCCGGTGCCGTACATATACGGTCTTTTGCACTTATAAGTTGCCATATTCTCTTCCTCCTATTAGCGATCCCAAACTTCGGGCTTCTGAGCTGCATGGGTGTGCTCTGCACCGGCGAAAACGCGCAGGCGCTTGAGCTGCCACTGAGCTATGGTGTTCTTCTGAAGCATGCCGCGGACTGCAAGACGCATTGCCAGCTCCGGGCGATTTGCCATCAGGTGCTTGTACTGAGTCTCCTTCAGGCCGCCGACCCAGCCGGAGTGAGTACGATAGTACTTCTGCTCGAGCTTCTTGCCGGTCAGGACTGCGTCCTTTGCGTTGATGATGATGACGTAATCGCCGCAATCGACGTGAGGAGTATAGGTGGTCTTAAGCTTGCCGCGAAGCAGATCGGCAGCAATTGCAGCGGTCTTGCCGAGGGGCTTGCCTGCTGCGTCAAGGACGTACCATTTTCTTTCAACGGTCTCCTTGGTAAGCATTGTCGTGGACATATTTGTGCCTCCAAAAAATTTAAATATACTTTGACATTTTAACGGGGCGCTATTAAAATACAAACATTGAAAATAGCGTGCTCTATTTTTATACCACAGCCGCGAAACAGTGTCAATACCGATTTTAATCCGCGTTTGATAAACTCGCAAAATCTCGCAAATGCTCCTCAAATCGGCTTGATGCTCAATTTCATTTTTGCATTTTTCGAGAGGTTTTAGCATGGACATACGCGCACTTAACGAATTTACCGGCATTATCCGCAAGGCCGTTGACGATTACGGCATGATAAACGAGGGCGACAGGGTCGCAGTCGGCGTTTCCGGCGGCAAGGACAGCATGCTGCTCCTTCTGGCGCTCAAGCACCTGCAAAGCTACTATCCCAAGCATTTTGAGCTTGAGGCGATCACGATAGAGTTGGGCTTTGAGGGCATGGATTTTACGCCCGTGCGCGAGATGTGTAAGGAGCTGGACATTCCCTACACCTGCCTGAAAACCGACATCAAGGAGATAGTCTTTGACGTGCGCAAGGAGGATAACCCCTGCTCGCTGTGCGCAAAGATGCGGCGCGGCGCGCTCAACGACGCGATCCGCGCGCGCGGCATATCCAAGCTCGCGCTCGGCCACCACTTCGACGACGCGGTCGAAACGTTTCTCATGAGTCTGCTGTTTGAAGGCCGCCTGAGCTGCTTCCGGCCGGTGACGTTCATGGATCGCAGCGGCGTTACGCAGATACGTCCGCTCATCTACGCCGGCGAGCAGAAGATCATGAACCTTGCCGACTCGCTTGATATTCCCATCGTGGAAAATCCCTGTCCGCAGGATAAGGCCAGCAAGAGATATGAGATAAAGCAGCTTATAAAGACTCTATCGCTCGCCTATCCCGACATGAAGTCGAAGGTTTTCGGCGCGATGCAGCGTCTGCCGCTGCCCGGCTGGGGCATTGAAAGTTAAATGAAAAAGAGCACCCGACCGGGTGCTCTTTTTTTGCGATTATGCTTTTTACTCGTCCTTATCGTCGGGGCTCATGTCGAACTCAAGCTCAGCGTCGCACTTCGGGCAGCGGATCGAGCCGAAATCGAGATCCTCCTCATAGACGGTGATCGTTTCGCCGCATTTCGGGCAGGTCACTTCGTACTCCTGCTCGTCGCCGCAGCTGCCGCAGCAGCCTGTGCAGACGTCGGCGTCGTCATCATCGTCATCGATCTCGTCGTAGTCCTCGTCATCGTCGTCCATATCACCGATGCAGAGATCCTCGAGGTATTCCATATCCTCGCTTATATCGCTGATGCTGTCGGAAAGATCCTTTGCATGAGCGTCAACGGCTTCGATATCGTCGGCCATGGCTTCGAGCACGTCGATAACGGCGAGCATCAGCTTGCCCTCGTTGGTGCTGTCCTTAATGCCGAGGCCGTCTGCAAGACCCTTGAGGTATGCGACTTTTTCACTTACTGTCATATTAATAAATTTTCCTCCATTTTTGCGTCGGTATGCCGACAGGCAACCGATAGCCGATAGCGGATATTTTTTTAGTAGCGCCTTTTAGTAGCGCCTTTGCGCTGATACCGATACGTTTATTGCGGTATCCCGACCGGGAACTGCCGACTAAACCATTACGCACGGAACAGGCAAGCCAGTTCCCTACAAGCGGCTGATGTCGCAGCGGAGAGCTAATAGCTGATAGCTAATAGTTATTGCGCTTTAATTCAACCCCTCGGCAGCAAAGCTGCCTGCTCCCCTTGACATGGGAGCCAATGGGGTGCGGTGCAGAATTTAACATCGCACTAATGTGTAGCGGCAGTTTTCCGGTTTTGCCGGTAACTTCGACACCGGGCACCGGCAAAACTCAGCTTGCACTACCGGGTTGCGTAGCAGTCACAGTATATTCCAATGTCCCGAACCGGGCCACCAGAGATAAATGTATTGGTAGGTGCGTCAATGCGCCACTAAAATCACTTGGAGCGGCTGAGGTACTCGCCGGTGCGGGTGTCGATCTGGATCTTCTCGCCGGGCTCGATGAAGAGGGGAACCTTGACCTCTGCGCCGGTCTCGAGGGTTGCGGGCTTGGTCGCGTTGGTAGCGGTGTTGCCTGCAAAGCCGGGGTCGGTGTCGGTGACTACGAGGTCAACGAAGAAGGGAGGCTCGACGTTGAAGACCTTGCCCTTGTAGGAATAGATGGTGCAGGGCATATTCTCTTTGACGAACTTGAAGCTGTCGTTAAGGACGGACTCGTCCACAGGCTCGAGCTCGTAGGTTTCGGGGTTCATGAAGTAGTAAAGGTTGCCGTCGTTGTAGCTGTATTCCATGGTCATACGATCGACGGTAGCGCTCTCGAACTTTGCGGTGGGGTTGAAGGAAGTTTCGGTGACGGCGCCGGTGATGACGTTTTTCATCTTGGTGCGCACGAAAGCTGCGCCCTTGCCGGGCTTAACATGCTGGAACTCGACGACCTGCATGACCTGACCGTCCATCTCAAAGGTAACGCCGTTTCTGAAATCGCCTGCTGTAATCATAATAGGTGATCCTCCTATGTGAATTAAAATTAATGTCTATAGCCTTAATAGTTTACATTAAATTACGCCATATTGCAACGATTATTTTTTGCTTTTGTTCTTATTTGTATTATCCGGAGCGTCGTTTTCGCGTTTTCCGGTGCGTTTTTCAAACGCGATCTGGAACATATAGACGACCATCGCCAGAACGCCGACTATGTAAAGCACGTTCCGCAGAACCTCCGGAAAAGCCGGAATGAAGCTTTGCAGCAGCGCCGTTACGCACACGACTATGAATCCGCCGTAAAGAAACGGCGTGAGCGAGAAGTTCATCTTTCTTTCTTTCTTGTTTCCCTTTGCCATTGTTTTTCCCCTCCGTTACAGTATCAAAAGCTGCTTTGCGGCCTTTGTTATCACTTCGCAGCCGCCCTCGCGCAGGATGAGCACATCCTCGATCCTCACGCCGAATTTGCCCGGCAGATATATGCCCGGCTCGGCGGATATCACCGCGCCCTCCGGCATCGGCGTTTTCACCGACGGCGACGCCGCCGGCGATTCGTGGATATAAAGCCCCAGCGAGTGGCCGAAGCTGTGTCCGAAATATTCGCCGTAGCCTGCGTCGGAGATCACCTTGCGCGCAGCGCCGTCGATCTCCGCTCCGGTGACGCCGGCGGCGGCCCTTGCAATACCTGCAAGCTGGGCGCGCAGGACGATATCGTATACGTTTTTCATCTCGTCGGTAGCGTATCCGACGGCGACGGTGCGCGTCATGTCCGAGCAATAGCCGTCCTTTATGCAGCCGAAATCCATGGTGATAAAATCGCCCTCGCGCACAACGGCATCCGACGGAACGCCGTGCGGCATGCTGGAGTTTGCGCCCGTCACGGCTATGGGGTCAAAGCTGTTGCCCTCGCCGCCGTGCTTGAGCATTCGGTAGCTTATCTCGGCTGCGATGTCGCGCTCGGTGATGCCGGGACGGATGATGCCGAGCACATCGTCCAGCGCCTTCTCGGCGATCGCCTGCGCGCGGCGCATGCTGCGAATTTCCGCCTCATCCTTGGATGCGCGCAGCCTGTAAAACAGGCTCTGGCACGGGTGCAGCTCAACGCCGAGCACCCTCTGCCAGTTGAGGTACGCCCCGTGCGAGAGCGAAAACTCCTCCGCGCCGAGCATTTTCACACTGCATTCGGTCATTGCCTCGCGCACGAGCTGCGAAAGGCGCTTGCCTGCGCCGAACATGCGCACCGTTATATCGCCCGAAACGCTTTTTTCCGCCGCCTCGATATAGCGCGAGTCGGTCAGCAGAAACGCCCGGTCGAGCGTTACGAGCACCGCGCCGTCGGTAAAGGCAAAGCCCGCTGCGTAGCGCTGATTTAATTCATCGGTTATAAGCACCGCGTCAAGCCCGAGGTCTATGAGCCCTCCGCGAATTTTCGCAAGTCTTTCCACTGTGTGCCTCCGTCTCAGAAGCCGCCGCCCGGCTCGTCGCTTATCGGCTCGAACGAGGCTGCCCGACTGAATGGCGTCCTGAAGATCGACCAGCAGTGAAGATCGACGAGCAGTATCGAGCCGTCGTTGCCGCTCTGGAATATGCCGCGGACTATCTCCGTTCCGTCGGCAAGCTCATATGAAATGGCTATGTTCGGCTGCGCGTCGGGAATGAAGCTTTTGACCTCCACACCTTCGCCGGTCGTGAGGTAGTTGCGCTGCCAGAGCATCCTGCCGGAGGTGTAGATCTTCACGTTGTAAACCGTCTCCTCGGCCGAGAGGACAACGCTCTGCCCGTCCTCGTCAACGGTGACGGTGCCGAGGATATTCAGGCTGCTGCGGTCGAGCTTGTCGCCGTCGTCGGCCAGCAGCATGCCGTTATCTCCCTCGTATTCGACCGGCATGAAGCTCTCGTCGATAAACTCGGCAAGCGCCGAATACGGTATCTCGAACGTCAGCACGCCGCGGCTGTATGGCGCGATGTCATAGGGATTGGCGTAGAACACAAGGCCGCCGTCGCTGAAATACCAGTTTGCGCCGGCATCGACGAGATCGCTTATCGTGCTCTCAAAATCGTCAAACAGGATGCTGACGCCGCCCTCTTTGTAATCGTCCCCGGCTGCAAGGCCGATGACATAGTTTTTGATGAAGGTCTTGAGCTGCTCCTCGTTTTTGGCAATGTCCGCAATGGTCAGAAGCGAGCCGTCATCGGCGTTGTAGCTGCGGCTGGTGCGCGTAGAATCGGCGTGTATGCCGCCTACATCCTGCGAAACGTCAAACACGACGCTCAAAACGCGTGTATCGCAGCGCGTCACGCTCGGCGCGCAGTAGTAGCTCAGCGCGATCGGCTCGCCGTCGGTCTGATCCTCGGCAACGCGCTGGGTGTACTCCGCGTCGGCCCTGAACTTGACATACAGCTCCGCCAGCGATGAATTTATGCGCTCGGCCGCGCGCTCGTCCTTCGAGCTTATCGTTGCCGTGCCGAGGCTCTGCCTGTAATACGTCGTGCCGTCGCCGCTTTTAAGCTCCTTATCCTCGAAGCCGTAGCTCACCGTCATGTCAAACTGCGGCACATAGGTTCGCTTCTCGTAATCGCTGCCGTGCTGGCATGCGCACAACGCCCCAAGCATCGCGCAGCAAAGCAGCATGGAAATTGTCTTTTTCATTATCTTCAACCTTTCACACCGGTATCAAAATGTTAACAAATTGCTAACAAAACCGTTGAATTTCAAGGGTTTTGCACACTTTCAACAAAGTTATCAACACATTATGTAAATCACAGAGGGCTATCCGCATTCAGAAAGCCCTGGATGCCGAGCGCGCAGTAAGTATCGAGCACATAAGCCACTCGCTCGGGCGCGGCCTTCATGCCGGTATCGAGCCAGTATTTGACCACAGTCGATATGGACGAAACGAGCAGCTGTTTAAGGCACTGCGAAAGAGTCTCGCTCACGTCCCCGAGCGTCAGGATCTCCTGCTCGAGGTAGTCGTCGGCGTGCTTTGCAATGACCTTGAGCATCGCGTCATTGTCGCCGTAAGGGCCGGCAAAGACGCGGCAAAGCTCTCGGTTTTCGCTCAGAAGCCGCAGCGTTTGCAGCGATGTCAGGCGCTTAAGCCCCGACTCCTGAAGCCGCTGCGCAAGCGCGTCGGAAAGTTGATCCTCCAGGCTCCTTTTCAGCTCATACGGGTCGGAATAGTGCGCGTAGAACGTGCCGCGGTTTATGTCCGCCTCGCGGCAGATCTCCGTCACGCTTATTTTTTCGATCGGTTTTTCGGCGAGCAGACGCAGAAAGCCATCCCTGATCGCCTGCTTGGTGTATCTTACTCGTCTGTCTTCCTTCTTTGGCTTCGCTGTTTCCATTCCCGCCACGCTCCTTATTTCTTTATACATACATCTTACTATACAAATGATAGAAAATCAACACAATGCCTGTTTTTTTAGAGGCGAATTGACGCAGTCACGGATACATATATCTCTGGTAGCCCGGTTCGAAACATTGGCGGAAACCGTATGTGCCTCGCGCCACATTAGTGCGACATGCGTTTTGTTGCCCGGTTCGGGACGCCGGTGGAAACCGTATTTTTAGAGGCGCATTAAAATTTTACGAATACGTCTATTGCAGTGCCCCGATTCGGAACATTTGAATAAACCGTAGTTGCCTCGCGCCACATGAGATCGTGCTATATTAGTGCAAAACTTTGTCTGCACCCAATTGTCTTCCCCTTGCGGAGCTTGAGGGGAAGATGCCGCTTGCGGCAGATGAGGTGTAAATAAATCCGCGCCGTAGGCGCTACCTTATTGCAATATGTATCGCCTTTACCTGCGCCAAAATCTATGGTCGTAGAGGCGCATCAACGCTGATACCGATACATTTTTTGCGGTATCCCGACCGGGAGCTGCCGACAAAACCATGGCAAGCGGAACGGATAAATCCGTTCCCTACGAGGTGCAGGGGAAGGCAAAGAGGGACGGTCTGCGGCCGCCGCCAATGAATAATGAATAATTAATAATTAATAGTGAATAGTGAACAGGCGCGATGGGGGTACGGGCAAGAACTTTTGTAAAAAATGATAAAACGCGAAAAAAGTGCTTGACAAATGGCCGAAACGGCGCTACTATGCCCACGTCAAAACAAACTGACAAATCTCGAGGAAAGGCAGAAAGCATCGATGAAGAAGCTGAGCAACGCAATGATGATGATGTACATGTGCATGTGCCGCATGTGCATGTTTCGTCGCGCTCACTTCGGTCAGAAACTTTCTGAAACCTGTTTAACGGCTTAAAGCCGAACCTCTTTGGATAGTAAACAGCGGAAGGTCGATGACCTCCCGCTGTTTTTTGTTTATCCGAAACGATTTCGATTTGAAAGGAGATGTGCCGTATGAAATGGCAGGTCATGCGAATGTGTCCCCGGGACACAGAGGATATTAATTACTGACAGACTACACGGCCCATTAATTTCTAAAACTTTTAAGGAGAAAACGAAAATGAAAAAGTTCACTAAAATAATCGCACTTGCACTCGCGGTAGTGCTCGCATTCAGCCTCGCGGCATGCTCCGGCTCCAATAACGGCGGCGACAACGCCTCCGACAAGGTCATCAAGATCGCAGTTCCCAACGACACAACCAACGAAGCCCGCGCACTGCTCCTCCTCCAGGAGGCCGGCATCATCAAGCTCAAGGACGGCGCAGGCATCACCGCAACCAAGAACGACATCGCAGAGAACCCGTACAATGTTGAGATCGTTGAGGCCGAGGCCGCAGCGATCCCCCAGCTTCTTCCCGACGTTGACTACGCAGTCATCAACAGCAACTATGCAATAAACGCAGGCCTCAACCCCGTTAAGGACTCCCTGTTCAAGGAAGGCTCCTCCTCGGCATACGGCAACATCCTCGCAGTCAAGGAAGGCAACGAAAACACCGACGCAGTCAAGGCACTCAAGGCAGCTCTCGAGAGCAAGCAGGTAGCAGACTTCATCAACGAGAAGTACAACGGCAGCGTAGTTTCCACCGTAGACAACCTCACCGACGGCTTCGACAGCAGCGTTGACTACGCAGCTCTCGCAGGCACCACCATCTCCGTTGCAGCATCCCCCACTCCGCACGCAGAGATCCTTGAGATCGCAAAGCAGATCCTCGCAGAGAAGGACATCACCCTCGACATCCAGACCTACAACGATTACGTCGTTCCCAACAACGTCGTTGAAGACGGCACCGTTCTGGCAAACTACTTCCAGCACTCTCCCTACCTCGATGACTTCAACGCCGAGCAGGGCACACACATCGTCTCCGTGGCTTCCATCCACGTCGAGCCCATGGGTCTGTACGGCGGCACCCAGACCACTCTGGACGCAGTCTCCGGCAAGTAATTAATATTAAATAGCAGCCGGCAGGGTCAAGCTCCCTGTCGGCTACATCAGAGAGAGGGAAACGACAGTGATCGAACTAAAAAACGTCAGCAAGACCTTTGACTCCGGAACCGGCGAGGTTGACGCGCTCAAAAACGTCACGCTCACCATAAACGACGGAGACATATACGGAATAATAGGCATGTCCGGCGCAGGAAAGAGCACGCTCGTGCGATGCATAAACCTGCTCGAAAAGCCCTCGAGCGGCGAGATAATCGTAAACGGCGAGAGGCTTGACACAATGAGCCCGGCTCAGCTTCGCGCGGCAAGACGCAACATAACGATGATCTTCCAGCACTTCAATCTGCTCATGCAGCGCACATGCCTGAAGAATATCTGCTTCCCGATGGAGCTTGCAGGCGTCAAAAAGGCCGAGGCCGAAAAACGCGCAAGAGAGCTTCTTGAGCTTGTCGGTCTTCCCGACAAGGCAAACGCCTATCCCGCTCAGCTCTCCGGCGGCCAGCAGCAGCGCATAGCCATTGCCCGCGCGCTCGCCACCGACCCCAAGGTTTTGCTGTGCGACGAGGCCACCAGCGCCCTCGACCCGAAAACGACACGTCAGATCCTTGAACTGATAAAGGACATAAACCGGAAGCTCGGCATAACGGTCGTCATCATCACCCACCAGATGAGCGTTGTCAAAGAGGTGTGCAACCACGTTGCCATCCTCGATGACGGCGAGGTCGCCGAGGAGGGCCTTGTCGCCGCGGTGTTCGCCGCGCCCAAGTCCCCTGCCGGACGCAGGCTCGTGTTCCCCGGCGGAGTTGACGAAATGGTCTCCGACCCCAAAACCGAGCGCCGCGTAAGGCTCATTTTCCGCGACAGTCAGACCACGGCTATCCCCCTTGTCGCGCGCCTTGCATCCGAGGAGACCATCTTCTGCAACATCATTTCCGCATCGACGCAGAAGCTCTCCGAGGAGGTCTACGGCAGCCTTCTGATAGGCATCCCCAGCGCCCATTTTGACAGAGCGCTGAAATTCATTTCATCCGTTGCAAACGTCACGGCAGAGGAGGTGGACGGCAATGTACAGTAATCTGTTTTCCGAAAAGTCCGTTCAGGATCTTATCTCGATACTGCCCAGCCTGCCGACCGCTCTGTGGGAGACGTTTTACGTCACCGTTCTGAGCACCGCGCTTTCCCTCGTGATCGGGCTTCCGCTCGGCGTTCTGCTCGTCACCGGCGAAAAGGACGGCGTTCTGCCGCTGCCGGGCTGGCTTATGCACCTGCTGAACATCATAATAAACCTGCTGCGCTCGATCCCCTTCCTTATATTGATGATCATGGTTCTTCCTCTCTCCAGAGCGCTCATAGGCACCGCCGTCGGCACGACGGCGACGATCGTTCCGCTGGTCGCGGCTGCATTCCCCTTCGTCGCGCGCCTTGTTGAAAGCAGCCTGCGCGAGCTTGACGGCAACATCATCGAGGCCGCGCAGAGCATGGGCGCATCGCCCTTCCAGATAATCTGCAAAGTCATGATCCCCGAAAGCGTACCCTCGCTGATCCAGAACGTCACCATCGCACTGACGACCATCCTCAGCTACTCGGCAATGAGCGGCATCATCGGCGGCGGCGGACTCGGCAAGATCGCCATCGACTACGGCTACTATCGCTACAAGTACCTCATCATGGTCGTTGCGGTCATCATCCTCATCCTGCTCGTCCAGTTCTTCCAGAGCCTCGGAACATATCTGGCAAAAAAGAGCGACAAGCGGCTCAAATAAAAATCCCCTCTCTAAAAATTCTCTCTTATTATAATGTATAATGAACAGTCCTTTTCGGACTGTTCATTTTTTTAGGCAAATCGCGCCTAATGCTTGATTTTAGGACTGATAACTGATATTGTCTATGTTAAATAAAGTTACTTTATTGTAAGTTTAGTTTGAGTAAAAGTCGATGCAAGGGTGGTTATATGAAGAATACATTCAAAATATTCTTTTCCGACATTAAAAGCCTCTCCAGGCACTTCTTTGCAGTCCTCGTCGTGATCGCCATAATGATCATACCGGCACTGTATGCGTGGGTAAACATCTACGCAAACTCCGATCCTTACGGAAACACTGGCAACATAAGCGTTGCCGTCGCTTCCGACGATCTGGGCTATGAAGGCCAGAACATGGGTGAGAGCGTACTCGAAGGCCTGAAGGACAACAAGTCGATAAACTGGGTGTTTACCGGCAGCACCGATAAGGCCATCAAGGGTGTTGAAAGCGGCAAATATTACGCCGCCATCGTCATAGGCGAAAATTTCAGCCGCAACATGTATGATCTCAAAAGCGCGCTGACCGACAACGAAAGCAACGTTACATATTACAAAAACGCGAAAACGAACGCCATTGCCGTGAAGATCACCGACACGGCGGCCGAAACGGTTCAGAATAACGTTAAGGTGCAGTACCTCAAGGTGCTGTTCCAGACCGTTTTCACCAAGGGTCAGGAGCTTGGCGAGGACATTGACGAGGAGCAGGCGGTGAACGCCGTTATCGCGCAGCTTACCGACCTGAGCAAGAGCCTGCGCCATTACAGCGACTCGGTCGGCCGCTTCGTCAGCGACAGCTCGTCGATATCCTATGTTCTCTCGGGCATAGGCAGCAGCACGGCAAACGCCTCGGCTGCGCTCTCGGGCAGTCAGGCGACGCTAAACTCCGCGCAGGCGGCAGTTAGCAATGCGCAGACCTCGATAGATCAGCTCGCCAACGGACTTGACGGCAAGCTCGCAGAGCTTGAGGCCGATCTTGACGCTGTGACGGACGCGCTGAACAAGCTCGCCTCCAGCGAGGTCATAAACGGCAGCATCGAGCTGCACAATCAGATGGTCGATAACGCGAAAAACGCGGCGGCCAAGCTCCAGACGCATCTTGAAGCGCTGCGCGCCATCCTTCCGGAAAACAGCGCGCTGAGCGGAACGGCATACGTTGCCAACACGCTTGACGCGCTCATCGAGCGCACAAAGCAGATGCAGAACCAGCTCGACCTGCTTTATAACGACGCAAGCTTCGTCGAGGATGCGGCGAACATCACCGGCGCGTGCGCCGACACGGTCTCGCTCATGCGCTCGATGATAACAAACCAGCTTAAAACCGGCATCGACATGATGCTCACCAATCTCTCGAGCACGCTGAACATGATGAGCCCGCTCATCTCGAGCCTCGGCATAACGCTTGACGATATCGCGCCCGTTGTCGAGTCGGCAGGCGATACGCTTTCGTACGTCTCCTCGGCAATGACAAGGCTCCAGTCGCTTATGACCCGCGTTGCAGACGCCTGCGACCAGCTTCTCGTCAAAATAAACGAGGGTACGGCAGACGAGCGGCTCCAGACGCTCATAACCGTTCTCAACGGCAACGCGGAAAAATACGCGGAGTTTCTCTCCTCGCCGGTGAGCGTGACGGAGGAGACCATATATCCCGTCGCAAGCTACGGCGACGCAATGACGCCGTTCTATTCCGCGCTGGCCATCTGGGTCGGCGGCGTTATCCTCACCGCGATACTCAAGGTCGAGGCCGAGCCTAAGGGTCTGCGCAACGTGACCGAAGGCCAGAAATACTGGGGCAAGTTCATCCTGTTCTTCGTCCTCGGTCAGATACAGACCGCGGTCATCGTTTTGGGCGATATATATCTGCTCGGCTGCCAGTGTCAGGAGCCGGTCATGTTCTGGGTGGCGTCGGCAATAACGAGCTTTGCCTTTACGGCGGTGATCTATTCGCTGGCGCTGGCGTTCGGCGATATCGGCAAGGCGATCGTGATCGTCATCGTCGTCATGCAGGTCGCAGGCTCCTCCGGCTCCTACCCGATCGAGATCCTGCCGGATATATTCAGCAAGATCTATCTCTTCTTCCCCTTCCCGTACGCCATAAACGCAATGCGCGAGGCGATATGCGGCATGTATCAATGGGACTACTGGATCTATCTCGGCGAGCTTATGATATTCGCCGTCGGCGGCATACTCATCGGCCTTGTGCTGAGAAAGCCGTTTATAAAGCTCAACCGCTTCGTCGAGCACGAAGTGGAGAAATCGGGGGTGCTGTGATATGGCGAAGAAACTCAATGTCCGCGTCCGCGAAAACAGCACCGATGTGCTTTACGGCAAGCTGCTTATGTACGCCGAGCAGGTGCATCAGGGCAACAAGCGCCGCATAAGGCACGGCCTTGTGAGCCTTATAGTGATCCCGATCGTTCTCATGGTCGTTCTTCTTCTGACAGAAAGCTCGCGCATAGTGTTCCTGCTTATCTGGATCGCGTGCATGTTCGTCGTTGCGGCGTTTTTGCTGTACGTCGCTTATTCCGACTGGATGCTGCAAACCACGATAAACGAACTGTCGCGCGATGAGCTGGGCGAGCTGGACAGCCTCATAACCGTCAAGCAGCCGCGCAGCCTTAAGCTGCTCAAAAAGCTTGAAGAGGAGGTGACGAAGTGAAAAATATCTTCGCAATATGCAGAAACGATCTGCGCAGAATATCTTCAAACGTCGTCGCCATAGTCCTCATCCTCGGACTTGCCGTTGTTCCGTGCCTGTATGCGTGGTTCAACATCTTCTCAAACTGGGACCCCTACGGCCCGGACGCGACCTCGCGCATAAAGGTCGCCGTCGCGTCGGAGGACTCCGGCGCCTCGGTGCTGGGACTTAAAATCAACATCGGCTCGCAGGTCATATCCGCGCTCGAGGCAAACGACACCATCGGCTGGCAGTTTGTTGACACGAAGCAGGAAGCACTCGACCTTGTTTACAGCGGCGACTGCTACGCAGCTCTCGTCGTGCCCGATGATTTTACCGCAAACGTCACAAGCTTTCTAAGCGGAGACATCACCAATCCCGATATCATTTTCTATCAGAACGACAAGAAAAACGCCATCGCGCCGAAGATAACCGGCAAGGCCAAGACCGCCGTTCAGGAGCAGGTAAACGCCACCTTCGTTCAGACGATATCCGACGATATCGCGTCGCTGATCTCCGTTGCCAACGCAAACGGCATCTCGGCCGAGGATCTTCTCAACGATCTGAGCAAGGACATAAACGACCTGAGCACCAAGCTTTCCGACTGCTGCGCGGCTTTGAGCGCGGCAAACGGACTGACAAACTCCGCGCGAAACCTTATAAACGTTTCGGTGAAGCTGTGCAACAGCACCTCGGCAAGCCTTGAGCAGTCAAAGGCTCTGCTGGACAAAACCGGCGACGACGCTGCAACGATAAATAACCGCATCGACACGACGGTGCAGAGCGTGACCACCGCGCTCGCGCAGGCAGACTCCAACCTCGCTGCCATTCAGGCAAGCCTCGAGGACGCCTTTTCCGACATAAACCGCTATAACGACTACGTTTCCACCGGCCTTGCGGCCGACGTCGCCATGCTCGATGCGTTCAGCACCAATTGCAGCGATATGGCGCAGTCGTTCACGTCCATCGGCTTTGACGCCGCGGCAGCCCAGATGAACGCGCTTGCCGCAAAGCTCAAAGCCCTCAGCTCCGCTCTGTCGAGCCTCAAGGAGGCAAACGATGACAGCTGGGCCGGCATCCGCGAGCAGCAGGCCGCGCTCATCGACCAGATCACCTCCGCACGCGAGACGATCAGCAATCTCTCGGCAAGCGTCAACAGCGAGCTTTCGCCGAAGCTGCACGAGGCGCTGAACAAGGCTCAGGGCGCATCGTCGTCCGTCAGCTCCGTGCTCGGCAAGCTGCAAAGCTCGACGAGCGCACTCAGCGGAACGCTCAACTCCTACCTCGGCTCCATCGGAACGATGCAGACCGGCTTTGCCGACACGCAGAAGGCCATTGAGGGCGCGCAGGCCGAGCTGAAGGTCGTTTCCGAGTTCGTATCCGCCCTTGCGGGCAGCAATCTGCTCGCCGAGGTCTCGGATACGCTCGAGAGCGAGGGCGACCTTGTCGGCAATTATCTCGCCTCGCCCATAAAGATGGACACCGTCATTAAATTCGACATCAAAACCTACGGCTCGGCAATGGCTCCGTTCTACACCGTGCTTGCCCAGTGGGTCGGCGCGCTGCTGAGCGCCGTGTTCCTCAAGGTCAAGATCCGCAAGGAGCATGAGCCGGCAAATCTGCGTCTGCACGAAAGATTTTTCGGCAGATACGGTCTGTTCTTCCTCGTAGCCATCGGTCAGGCGATCATAGTTTCGCTCGGCGATCTGTTCTATGTCCAGATCCAGTGCGTCGCACCGTGGCGGTTTATACTCGCATCCGTGGTGACGGGACTTTGCTTCTCACTCATAAACTACGCGCTTGTTTTTGCGCTTGATAACATAGGCATGGCGATCTCCGTTATCGTCATGGTCTTGCAGGTCGGCGGCTCCGGCGGAACGTACCCCGTCGAGGTGCTGCCGGAGATATTCCGCAAGATGTATGACTTCATGCCGTTTAAATATGCAATGAACGCAATGCGCGAGACCATCGGAGGTATGTACGGCGATGTGTATCTGCACAACATTGTTGTCCTCCTGTGTATATGCGTCGGTTCGATCATTCTCGGACTTGCGCTGTACTATCCCTGCCTTGGTCTGAACCGCTTAATTGAATCAAGTAAAAGAAAGAGTGAGATTATGCTATGATCATCGATTTCAAAGCGCATGTTATGCCCGGCATGGACAAAACCTGCAAAAACCGGATCGACACTATTCGCCGCCTTATGGCGGCGAAGGATGCCGGGGTCGATCTGATCGTCGCCGCGCCCGTTTACGATCCCGACGAGTGCAGCGTCGAGGAATTTCTTGACCGCCGCCGCCAGAGCGAGGATATCCTCGGCAGTCTCATGAACGATGAGCTTCCCGAGGTCATGACGGCCGCGATGGTCAAATTCAGCGATAAGCTTCTGACAGCCGACGAGCTGGATAAGCTCTGCTTCGGCGACAGGTGCTTTATCCTGAACATGAGGGACACAACATGGGACGACACCACCGAGGCCGTGCTGCGCAGGCTCACGGGAAGGCTGTGCATGAACGTCATTCTTGCCGACGCGAGCGAGGATGTGCTCAAAAACAGCGATAAGCTCCAGCAGCTCGGAGTCCACGTCATGCTCGATCTCGAGGAGATCCACCACAAAAAACAGATCCGCGCCTATCTTCCGCTGATCGGAAGCGGCCTTATCTGCGCCATCGGCAGCGACTGGGGTTCGGAGGCGCCCTACCGTTTCCTGCGCAAGACCAAAAGGCGTATGGACGAAGCGTTTGACACCGTTATGGCAGCGTCCGCGCACCTGCTCGGCCGATAACGCCACAGCACGCAAAGAAATAGAGACGATTTTACCCCCGGCGGATCCCGCCGGGGGTAAGATCATGTGTGGGTGTGTGATGCGGTTTATCCGCGGCGGTCCGGGTAAAAGAAAATCCCGAAGCTCAAAAGCTTCGGGATCAACTATGGTGGACGATACAAGACTCGAACTTGCGGAGGCCTGCCGCTTTGCGCCCGGCATCCGCCGCCTGTTCCGCTTGAGCAGGCTCAAGCTCGAATTCGGTCACAAGCTTCGAGTCCTGCTGCCTAAAGAGAAAAAAGAAAACCTACAGCTCAACAGAACTGTAGGCTTTTGGTGGACGATACAAGACTCGAACTTGTGACCTCCCGCACGTCAAGCGGATGCGCTACCAGCTGCGCCAATCGTCCATTTTCATCGGCAACGGTTATTCTACCCGATGCCGATGGATTTGTCAACACTTTTTTTCAGTTTCTCACATAAACCGTGCATTCGGCGGTTTTTCCGTAGCACGAGAGGACGACCTTCATCGTTCCTGCGCTTACGCCCGTCACGGTGCAGGTGCCGTTTTCGTTGGTCGTCACGGTCGCAACGTTCGGGTCGGTCGATGACCACTGATACTCGGCAGTGACCGTCATCGGGAAGTGCGAGCCTGTGAGCGTTATCGACTGGCCGGCCTGGATCGCAAACTCCGTGCAGGGATTTGCGTAGGGGCTGCTCATCGTGACCGAGGTTATCTCCGGCGTAGGAGTCGGAGTCGGGGTCGGAGTCGGGGTCGGAGTCGGCGCGGCAGAGACATCTGCCGGAGGCGTCGGCATAACCGGAGCATTGGGATTGTCCGCATTATCGAGGCTCACGGTTATCATGACTATGAGCGCCGCTATGATGGCAACGATGAGTATCGCGCCGAAAATAAACTGCCATTTGCGATTATCGCCCGCTCTTTTATTTGCAGCCGTGCCTTTGACGGCGCTGGGCGTTGTGCCGGGAGCGCGGCGGCTGTTCTGGACTCTGCGAGTGCTGCACTTGGGACAGCGGCGGCGCATTGCGGAATACTTCTCTCCGCAGCGGCGGCAGGTCACCTGAGGAATCAATGCCATATATGCTCCTCCTTATTGCTTGATATCTTAAATATAATACAATATTATAGCTTTCCCGTCAAGTATCGCACCCGGCAAGCCGGCGGCGGATATACTCGGCAACGTCGTCGGCGGCAATGCCCAGAGCATAGGCCAGCTCGCCGTGCAGCATGCGCTCGGCCGTTTTGAGATACTGCGCATCGACATTGTGGAAGTGCTTTTTCTGATCCTTGAGCGCCTCGCGACGGCGATACAGCATTCCGACAAGCTGCATGAGCTGCTTGCGGCTGCCGTTTTTGACGATATCGTCGCAGACCGTTTTGCGCTCGTTATCGCTCGTTATCCAGTCAAGCGGCTCGTTCGCTGCCTCGTCGATAAGCGCGTTTGCCTCGCTGCCCGTCAGCACCGGGCGGAGCTTATTTGCAAGCTTTTCGCTCGCCGTCGGCACATAAACAGTGCTGCCCGGATCGTCGATCGGGCTGAGGACATAGTACTCGCCCTTCGTTTTTCCGAGCTTGAGCATGCTTATCTCCTTGACCATGCACACTCCCTGCGTTCCATAGACAACCGTTTGACCAACCGCCAGCATTTTTTCGACCTCCAAAAAAATTGCGCCGCTTCATGCGGCACCACAAAAGCTTTTATCCTTAATACATTATTAACATATATTAATATATCACATTTTTAATTTTGTTGCAAGGAAGAAAAAAATAGTATATAATAATCGCTTGTCAACAAACAAAACAAAAGATTGGAGTGTTATTATGAAACGCACTAAGATCGCTCAGATATTTGCCGATGCGGACAGCTTCGGCGGCAAGGAGATAACCGTCTGCGGCTGGGCGCGCACCATCCGCGACATGAAGAATTTCGGCTTTATCGAGCTTAACGACGGCTCGTGCTTCAAGAGCCTGCAGGTCGTGCTCGAGCGCGAGAAGCTCGATAACTACGACGAGCTTGCGCATCAGAACGTCGGCGCGGCGTTCATCGCCAAGGGCGAGCTTGTGCTCACGCCCGACGCAAAGCAGCCGTTTGAGCTGAAGGCGACCGAGGTCACCGTCGAGGGCGCATCCACCCCCGACTATCCGCTTCAGAAAAAGCGCCACAGCGTCGAGTTTTTGCGCACGATCCAGCACCTGAGACCGCGCACGAACCTGTTCTCGGCGACCTTCCGCGTCCGCAGCGTTGCGGCGCAGGCCGTGCACGAATTTTTCCGCAATAACGGCTTTGTATACGTCCACACGCCGATCATCACCGGCTCCGACTGCGAGGGCGCAGGCGAGATGTTCCGCGTGACCACCCTCGACCTGAACGACCTTCCTCTGCGCGAGGACGGCAAGGTCGATGACAGCAAGGATTTCTTCGGCAAGGTCACGAGCCTTACCGTTTCCGGCCAGCTCAACGCCGAAAACTTCGCCATGGCCTTCGGCGATGTTTACACCTTCGGCCCGACCTTCCGCGCCGAGGTATCCTACACTCAGCGCCACGCCGCCGAGTTCTGGATGATCGAGCCCGAGATGGCGTTTGCCGACCTTTACGACTACATGGACAACGCCGAAGCGATGGTCAAGTACGTCATAAACACTGTCATCGAGCGCTGCCCACAGGAGATGCAGTTTTTCAACTCCTTCGTGGACAAGGGGCTGCTCGAGCGCCTCGAGAACGTCGTTTCCAACGAGTTCGGCCGCATAAGCTACACCGAGGCCGTCGATATCCTCAAGAAAAGCGGCGAGAAGTTCGACTTCCCCGTTGAGTGGGGCATCGATCTGCAAACCGAGCACGAGCGCTACCTGACCGAAAAGGTCTTTAAAAAGCCCATCTTCGTCACCGATTACCCCAAGGATATCAAGGCGTTTTACATGCGCGCAAACGACGACGGCAAGACCGTTGCCGCGGCCGACTGCCTTGTTCCCGGCGTCGGCGAGATCATCGGCGGCTCGCAGCGCGAGGAGCGCCTCGACGTTCTGCTTGCACGCATGAACGAGCTGGGTCTGAACCCCGACGACTACTGGTGGTACCTCGATCTGCGCCGCTACGGCTCCTGCCGACACGCAGGCTACGGTCTGGGCTTCGAGCGGCTGGTCATGTACCTCACCGGCGTTTCCAATATCCGCGACGTCGAGCTTCATCCCCGCACCACCGGCAACGCTGATTTTTAGAGGCGATTTGACGCACCTACCAATACGGTTATCTCTGGTAGCCCGGTTCGGGACAATGGAATAAACCGTGATTGCCACGCAACCCGGTAGTGCGGAGTTGTGTTCGCGGTAGCCCGGTTCGAGGGTGCCGACAAAACCATAGTTGCCTCGCACTTTTTCAGAGGCGCATTGGGGCACCTACCAACACATTTATCTCTGGTTGCCCGGTTCGAGGCAATGGAATAAACCGTGATTGCCACGCAACCCGGTAGTGCGCTGCAAAGTTTTTTGCCGCACTCCATTGGCTCACCTGTCAAGGGGAGCAGGCAGCTTTGCTGCCGTGGG
>ERZ827458.417-NODE-417-length-61364-cov-5.068734_pt1 | contig 61364 bp, 52 predicted proteins | sample MGYA00519706_ERZ827458 | MGnify/ENA primary metagenome ERZ827458 (study PRJEB31778, sample SAMEA3449309) | human gut metagenome | biome: human gut; feature: human-associated habitat; material: faeces | place: United Kingdom | collected 2010/2012 ...
CCCAAGCTGAAAGCTTGGGGTACGCCGGGCGACGGCTGTATCCTATGAGTGGAGGGCATCCTGATAGCCTTTGCCCCAGCTTTGCATCGCGTCCAGAATCGGTCGCAGGCTCAGGCCGAGCGCGGTCAGGGAATATTCCACGCGGGGCGGGACCTCCGCGTAGACCTTTCGCTCCACAAGCCCGCTTTCCTCCATCGCGCGGAGCTGCGCCGTCAGCACCTTCTGCGACACGCCGCCAAGCGACCTTTTCAGCTCGCCGAACCGTTTCGTACCCGTCAAGAGGTCGCGCAGGATCAGTACCTTCCATTTGTCCCCGATGAGAGTCAGCGTTGTCTCGACGGGGCAGACCGGCAGCGGCCGGCATTCGTTTTGTCCGGGCATACGCGAACGCCTCCCTTTCTTCTTGCTTCGTCCTTTACGGCATTTGCAGCGCCAAAGCAGCACTCACTCGTCCGCGCGGGCATTTTGCGGGCCCGCCGCGGCTGCTTCACGGCCATTATAGCACACTCGGCCTCTTTCGTCAAGCCGCGCCGCCGCGCGGCGGTTTCTTCGCGGTAACTACGGCACAAAAAAGTGCGTACTTTACAAACGGCGCGTTCGGCGGTATACTTGCGTCGGAAACTGCGGAGAACGGCCGCTGCGCAGCAAACCGAACGCAAGACACCAAAACAGTAAGACACCAAGAAGACACAGGAGGCTGTTGTAATGAACAAAAATACTTTTCGGACCGTAAAGCTGGAAAAGGGCGAAATGCATATCTACGACGGCGGCGCCGTCCGGCTGCACGCCTACAAGACCAACGACCCGATCGACAACGAGGTTTTCATCGTGGAAAAGGACGGCAGGGCCGTCCTGCTGGAATCGCCCTGCTTTTATGATAACATCCGGGAGCTTACGGCGTATCTGAAGGATATGCGGGTCGAGGGGATGCTCGTGGCCTACCACGCGGCGGGCGGCTCCTTCCTGCCCGACGTGCCGAAGTACGCGACGCAGAGCGCGAAGGACTACGCCGAAGCCGGCGGCGGAAAGGCGTTGATCGACGGCTTCTCGGCGGCGTTCGGCGCGGCCTTCGACGCGTCTGTCCACACCGTCACCAACCTTGTCGGCGCGGGACGGGTTTGTATCGGCGGCATCGACTTTCTCCTTCGGCCGACCGCAGACGCCTTCGACGTGGAGATCCCTGAAATCAACGCCGTCTATACCCATATGCTCGGACACGACTGCCACTCCATCGTGGCGGGGCAGGCCCACGTCGACAGCATCATCGCGGAGCTGCGGGAGGACATCGCCCGGGGGTACGACCTGATTCTGACCTCCCACTACACGCCGGAGGACCTCAAGGACGCGCAGACGAAAATCGATTACCTCGAATCGCTCAAGCGGCTCGCCGCCGGCTGCACGGGCGCCGAGGCCTTCAAGGCCGAGATGCGGAAGCGGTATCCGTCGTACAGCGGGCAGAATTATTTGGATATGACGGCGGGCTTTTTCTACGCCTGAGACGGCGCCTGTCTGGTAGGAAGGGAGGTATACGGGCATGACGCAGGATGAGAGAAGGCGCTTTTTGCTTGCGGCGCTGCTGCGGGAACGGACGCCCTCCCGCGCGCCGGCGCTGCCGCCCGATGCGGACGGACAGCGGCTTCTGCTGCGTGCGCTGCTGAATCTGCGCCCGCCGGCGCCTGTCGGACAGACGTTTTTGCGGGTGCAGGACGCGTATTTGCAGGAGGAGCTGCGGCGCAGGGGTATCACCGACGCCGCCGACCTGCGCCCGGTCCGCCCGGGGCTGTACCTCTGGCGGGGCGACCTGACGACGCTGCGGTGCGACGCGATTGTGAACGCCGCCAACAGCCGTCTGCTCGGCTGCTTCTGTCCCAACCACGGGTGCGTTGATAACGCCGTCCACACGTTCGCGGGCGTGCAGCTCCGGCTGGCCTGCGCGGCGCTGATGCGGGCGCAGGGGCATGAGGAGGAAGTCGGCGGCGCCAAACGGACGCCGGCCTTTAACCTTCCCTGCAAAAGCGTGCTGCACACGGTCGGACCGCAGGTCCGTGGGAGGCCGACGGCGGCGGATGAGGCGGCGCTTGCCGCCTGCTACGACGCCTGCCTGACGCTTGCGGACGAGGAACGGCTGAAAAACCTCGCGTTCTGCTGCGTCTCCACAGGCGAATACGGGTTCCCGAGCGAACGGGCGGCGGAGGTGGCCATACGGGCCGTGGAGACATATCGGGCGCGGACGCGCAGCCGAATCGAGGTGATTTTCAATGTTTTCAGGGAAACCGACTACGCCGTCTACCGAGCGCTTCTCGGCGCAGACGGCGCGGCTCCGGCGCGCGCTGGAGACTGCTGACGCGGTCGTGGTCGGCGCGGGCGCGGGACTGTCTGCGGCGGCGGGGCTTGCATACGACGGGGAGCGTTTCGAGCGCCTGTTCGCGGATTTCCGCGAAGCCTACGGGTTTACGGATATGTATACCGGCGGCTTCTATCCTTACGAAACGCCGGAGGCATACTGGGCGTGGTGGTCGCGGCACATCCTTGCCAACCGCTACGACGTCGCGGCGGGGGAGCCGTATCTGGCCCTGCTGCGGCTGCTGCGGGACAAGGACTATTTCGTACTGACGACCAACGTGGACCACCAATTCCGGCTGGCGGGCTTCCCCAAGGCGCGGCTGTTTTACACGCAGGGCGATTACGGACTGTGGCAGTGCGCCGCGCCCTGCCACGACGGGACCTATGACAACGAAGCGGCGGTGCGGGCTATGGCGGCGTCGCAGCGCGGACTGCGGGTCCCCGCGGCGCTGCTGCCGCGCTGTCCGGTCTGCGGCGGGCCGATGACGATGAACCTGCGGTGCGACGAGCGCTTCGTTCAGGACGAGGGCTGGTATGCGGCGGCGGGCCGCTGCGAAGCGTTTCTGCGCCGTCTGCGGGGCCGGCGCGTCCTGTTCCTCGAACTGGGCGTCGGGGCGAACACGCCGGCGGTCATCAAATTCCCCTTCTGGCGGATGACCGCGGCGAACCCCGACGCGGTCTACGCCTGCGTGAATCTCGACTTCGCCTGCTGTCCGGCGGGGATTGCGGCGCAGTCGCTCTGTATCCGCGCGGACATTTCGGCGGTGCTGGCGGCGCTGGAGGAAACGGCTTGACAAACCGCCGCGGCTGCGATATACTGTTGCAAAACAGTTTTGGGGGAGGTGACCATCGGATGAATACGCCGACACTGGAAACCGAGCGCCTGCTTTTGCGGAGATTTACCGAAGCCGACATAGACGCGCTTTATGCCCTTTTGCGGGACGAGGAGGTCAACACCTTCCTGCCGTGGTTCCCCGCCGAGTGCGTCGAGGACGCGCGGCGGTTCTACGAGGAGCGGTACGCGGCCGTCTACGCCCGTCCCCGGGGTTACGCGTACGCCGTCTGCCTGAAAGCCGGCGGCGGACCGATCGGGTACATCAAGGTGGAGATGGACGACAGCTACGACTTCGGCTATGCGCTGCAAAGGCCGTTCTGGGGGCAGGGACTTGTCACGGAGGCCGGCAGGGCGGTCGTGGAGCGGGTGCGGGCGGACGGCCTGCCCTACATCACGGCCACGCACGACGTCAACAACCCCCGCAGCGGCGCCGTGATGCGGCGGCTGGGGATGAAGTACTGCTATTCCTACAAGGAGCAGTGGCAGCCCAAAAACTTCCCCGTCGTTTTCCGGCTGTATCAGCTTCATTTCGACGGGCAGGACGACTGCGTCTATTCCAAATACAGGGAGTTGTACAAAAACGCTTTTGCGGAGCCGGATTGCGTGCAGTAAACCGCGCCGGCGGCAGGATACGGGGCGGCGGAATCTTTCCGCCGCCCTTCGCGCCGTCTGTGTACAGACCGGCGGTTACAGACCGACGCTATGCGGCTTCCGGCGGGGACCCCGTTTCGGGGTCCCCGCCGGAAGCCGCTCCCGTCTGCGCTGCGGCGCCGGAGGCGGGCGGGTTCCTCTGTGCTTTTTCGGGAAATTCCCCTTTTATGTGCGGCGGTGCGGCGGAATCCTTTCCGCCGCACCTGCTTTTATGCGCTTGCCGCTTTGCGCCGAAGAGGGAAAGCTGCGCCGGCTTGCCATGTATCCGTCCGTCCGGCCTGCACCTGACCGGTGCTCTTATCCGGCCTGCGGTGCAGGGCTTCGGCGTCCACACATTGTTTCCCTGCAAAGCCTTTGCAGCGTTCTCTGGATATGGAGGGAGTATAGCCCCTCCGCCGCTTTTGACAATCTGCACGCGATGCGCGCTTCAAAAAAGGCGGATAATCGGCGTTTTCACCAAATTGCTGCCGAAATATATGTGCAAAATGCAGATTGTAATTTGACAAAATGAATGATATACTCATCAATGGGAATAAGTGGTGGAGTCTGTCATAGGAACGGTTTCGTTCCTATTTATTCCGAAATGGTTTGCAGGTGAAGGGAGTCGGCCGGCCGCGCGGCGGGCGGCGCTTTTCGCTTAGAAACGGTTTACGGGCAGGGGCGGCTCCGAACGGAGCCGCCCTTGTTTTTGTGCCGCGCAGTACGTTTGGCTTGGGATGGGACCTTTCTGCTTATGAACACATTTTATTAACGGAAAGGTTTTGGTGATCTCAGCATGGAAAGTCATCTTTCCCTCTTCTACGGTCTCTCCTTTCTGACCGTGGTTCTGGCGTTCGCTTTCGCGGCCTATCTTTACCTGTGGGTGAAGAAGCAGAAAACCGTGAACGCGAAGATTCAGGAGGTGTCCGCGCTCATCAAGGAGGGGGCGAACACGTTTATGCGGCGTGAATACAAGATTCTTGCCAAATTCGCCGCCGTTGCCGCCGTTTTGATTCTGCTCTTCCTGCCGTCGCCGATCTGGCAGGGAGACCCCGTTCCCAACATTTCGATGGCCGTCGCCTATATCGCGGGCACCGTCCTGTCGGCAATCGCCGGCAAAATCGGCATTCTGGTTGCGACGCTTTCCAACGGCCGCGCGGCCGAGGGCGCGCAGAAGGGGCTGAAGCCCGCGTTCCTCATCGGCTTCCGCGGCGGCGCGGTGATGGGCCTGCTGGTCGTGGGCTGCTCGCTGTTCGGCGTGGCGGCCGTGCTGATGCTCACGGGTGACTCGAGCATCCTGCTGGGCTTTTCGTTCGGCGCCAGCTCGCTGGCCCTGTTCGCCAAAGCGGGCGGCGGCATTTTCACCAAAGCGGCCGACGTGGCGGCGGACCTGACGGGTAAGGTCGAGCTGGGCATCGCGGAGGACGACCCGCGCAATCCCGCCGTCATCGCGGACAACGTCGGCGACAACGTCGGCGACGTGGCCGGCATGGGCGCCGACCTGTTCGACTCCAACGTGGCGGCGATGGCCTCCGCGCTGGTCATCGCGCAGTCGCTGTCGGGCGGGGCGTTCGCGAACACGTCGATGGTGTTCTGCTACGCGATCCTCGGCCTTCTGGCGTCGGTCGTCGGCATCGCCACGGCGCGCGTCGGAAAGAACGGCAACCCGACGAGAGCGCTTAATTCTTCTACATATGTGACGACGGCCATCTTCCTCGCTCTGACCGCCGGCGCGACGCTGCTGTTCGAGGGCTTCTCCTGGCGCATCTGGGGCGCTTCCGCGGTCGGACTGCTGGTCGGCGTCATCATCGGGATCGCGACCGACTACTTCACGGACGATTCCAAACCGATTGTGCGCAAGGTGGCGCATGCCTCCGGCTCGGGACCGGCGTTTACCATCCTGTCGGGCGTGTCCTACGGCTTCATTTCCGCGCTGCCCGCGATGCTGGGCATCGCCGTCTCGGCGCTGGTCGCCTATAAGCTCTGCGAGCCGATGGGCGACGGCTACGCCATTTTCGGCATTTCGATGGCGGCCGTCGGCATGCTTTCCATCGTCGGGATGATCATTTCCAACGACGCATACGGTCCCATCGTCGACAACGCCCGCGGTCTGGCCGAAATGGGCGACCTCGGCGAGGAGACAATCCGCACCGCCGACGAGCTGGACAGCGCCGGCAACACGGTCAAGGCGGTCACGAAGGGCTTTTCCATCGGCGCGGCGGGTCTGACCGTCATCTCGCTGCTGGGCGCGTTTATGTCGGAGGCGAACGCCGCGCTGGCTGAGGCCGGCAAGGCGCTGATTACGGGCTTTGACATTATGTCCCCGACGGTGTTCTTCGGCATCCTCATCGGCGCTGCCATTCCCGCCGTGTTCTCGGCGATGCTGATTCTGGGCGTGGACAAGAACGCGCAGCGTATGGTTGCCGAGATACACCGGCAGTTTGCTTCGATCCCGGGCCTGAAGGAAGGCCGCGAGGACGCGAAGCCGGAGTACGGCAAGTGCATCGACATCGCCACCACGGGCGCGCTCCGCGAGCTGATTCCGGCCGGTCTGATGAGCATCGTCGCCACGCTGGTCGTCGGGTTCATCGGCGGTCCGCTGGCCATCGGTGGGTTCCTGCTGGGGAACATCGTCAGCGGTCTGCTGCTGGCGCTGTTTATGTCCAACTCGGGCGGCCTGTGGGACAACTCGAAGAAGTATGTGGAGGCCGGCAACGAGGGCGGCAAGGGCAGCGAGGCGCATAAGTCCGCCGTCATCGGCGACACCGTCGGCGACCCGTTCAAGGACACGGCAGGCCCGTCCATCAACACGCAGATCACGGTCGTGTCACTGGTCTCGTCTCTGCTTTCGTCGCTGTTCGTCCTGTTCTCCATTTTTGATTGAACCGATTTTTCCCGACGGGAGCGGCTGTGTGCCGCTCCCGTTTTTTTGCCCTGTCCATGCGGTACACGGAGTTTGGAATCACCGCTGCGAGCGGGAGGAATCGGCGTCGGGCGGCGGCATAAACAGGGGGTAGGGTGGCGTCGCGGAGAGGGAACGGCCGACGGGCGGCTGCGGCAAAAATGTGTCTACGCGCATATGGTCAGGACGCAGAACGAGAGCCTGAGTCGGACGCTGGGTTGGGCCCCCGGCGCTCCCCCTTTACGGGAAAAAGCGTGCGGGCTATTGAAAACCGCCGCCGAATTTTGTATAATAACGAAAAACAATGAACGCGCCGCGCAGACACGCCGGCGGGAAAGCGAGGGGCATATAAAAACGGAAACAGCCGCGCCCGACAAAATCCGAATTCGGGGCGCAAGGGTACACAATCTGAAGGACGTGGACGTGGACGTTCCGCTGCATCAAATCGTCGGCGTCGCCGGCGTGTCCGGCTCGGGCAAATCCTCGCTCGCGCTGGGCGTGCTGTATGCCGAGGGCTCGCGGCGGTATCTGGACGCGCTTTCCGCCTACACGCGGCGGCGGATGACGCAGGCCGCCAGACCGCAGGTCGACGAGGTGCGGTATGTGCCCGCCGCGCTCGCGCTCCGGCAGCGGCCGGGGGTGCCCGGCATCCGCTCCACCTTCGGCACGGGGACCGAGCTGCTCAACAGCCTGCGGCTGATGTTTTCCCGGCTGGCCGCGCATAGCTGCCCGAACGGACATCTGCTCGAGCCGACGCTGGACGTCGCGGCCGAGCGCGAGCTGGTCTGTCCGGTCTGCGGGGCGCGCTTTTTCGCGCCGTCGGCGGAGGAGCTGTCCTTCAACAGTCGTGGCGCCTGCCGCCGCTGCGGCGGGACGGGAAATGTGCGCACGGTTGACCGGGACACGCTGGTACCCGACGAATCGCTTACGATTGACGAGGGGGCCGTCGCGCCGTGGAACTCGCTGATGTGGTCGCTGATGACCGACGTCTGCCGGGCGATGGGCGTGCGCACCGACGTGCCGTTTCGGGATTTGACGGCGCGGGAAAAGGACATCGTTTACAACGGGCCGGCCGAGAAGCGGCACATCCTGTACAAGGCGAAGAACTCCAATCAGGCCGGAGAGCTGGATTTTACCTACTATAACGCCACCTACACGGTTGAGAACGCGCTGGCCAAGGCCAAGGACGAAAAGGGCTTAAAGCGCGTGGAGAAGTTTCTCAGGGAGGACGTCTGCCCCGACTGCGGCGGCACGCGTCTGTCCGAGGCGGCGCGGCGGCCGCGGCTGCTGGGCCTGTCGCTGGACGAGGTCTGCCGGATGCCTTTGGCGGCGCTCGAAGACTGGGTGCGCGGCGTACCCGCGCGGCTTCCCGCAGAGATGCGTCCGATGGCGGAGAGCATCTGCGACGCCTTCGCCGTGACCGCGCGGCGGCTGCTCGAGCTGGGGCTGGGCTATTTGACGCTTGACCGCGCCGCGTCCACGCTGTCCACGGGCGAGCGGCAGCGGATGCAGCTTGCGCGTGCGGTCCGCAACCGCACGACGGGCGTGCTGTATGTGCTGGACGAGCCGTCTATCGGGCTGCATCCCTCCAATCTGGAGGGGCTGTGCGGCGTGATGCGGGATTTGGTGGCGGACGGCAACTCCGTTCTGCTCGTCGACCATGACACGCAGGTCCTTCGGGAAGCCGATTGGCTCATCGAGCTGGGGCCGGAGGCCGGCGCGCACGGCGGACGGGTGATCGCGCAGGGGACTGTCGCGGACGTTTGCGCGGACCCGCAGTCGCAGATCGGGCCGTTTCTGGACGGCCGCGCGCGGGTCTCTGCCGCCGGCGCGGGCGGCGCGCCGTTCGAGCGGGGCCGAATCCGCCTGTCCGCGTCCGCGCTCCATACGGTCAGGCCGCTCACGGCGGAAATCCCGAAGGGCAGGCTCACGGTCGTGACCGGCGTGTCCGGCTCGGGCAAGACGACGCTGGTTTTGGAGAGCCTCGTCCCCGCGCTGCAGGCGCACATCGCGGGGACAAAGCTGCCGGCACATATCCTGTCGGTCGAGGCCGAGGGCATCCGGCAGGTCAAGCTGATCGACGCGACGCCGATCGGGGTCAACGTCCGCTCGACCGTCGCGACCTATGCCAACGTGCATGACGAGCTGCGCAAGCTGTACGCGGCGACGGACGACGCCCGCCGGCAGGGGCATCGGGCCGGAGATTTTTCTTACAACACGGGCGCGCTGCGCTGTCCGGAATGCGACGGGACGGGCGAAATCGCGCTCGACGTCCAATTCCTGCCGGACGTGGACATCCCCTGTCCGGCCTGTCAGGGGTCGCGCTACGCGAAGGCGGCGGACGGGATTCGCTTCACGAACAAACACGGCGACTCCCGCTCGCTGCCCGAGCTGATGGCGATGGACGTTGCCAATGCGCTGGAATTCTGCGGCGAACGCCGCCTCGTGCGGGACAAGCTGCGGGTGTTACAAGAGCTCGGGCTCGGCTATCTGACGCTGGGCGAAGCGACGCCGAGCCTTTCGGGCGGCGAGGCGCAGCGCCTGAAGCTGGCCGGCGAGATGGGGAAAGCGCAGTCGGATTCGGTGTTCGTGTTTGACGAGCCGACCGTCGGGCTGCACCCGCTGAACGTGCAGACCCTGCTCGGCGTATTTCGGACGCTGATTGCAAACGGCGCGACGGTGATCGTCATCGAACACGACCTGGACGTCATCCGCTCTGCGGATTACATCCTCGATATGGGGCCGGGCGGCGGCGAGGCGGGCGGCCGAATCGTCGCCGCGGGGACGCCGTCCGACGTCGCCCGCTGCGCGGAGAGCGTCACGGGCAAATTCCTGCGGGAAGTTTGAAGCGGGCTTCGCTCTACCCTTTTCGGCGGTGAGCGGGGTGACGGGGACCGTGTGCCGCGCGCCCGTTTTGCGGACAACGCCTCGTATGCGCACGCAGGGGATGCGCTTTCCCCTATGAGGTACCGCCGCCCCGTTGCGCGTCCCGACAGGGGCGGCGGCCGGAGGATAAGCGGGCGCGCTTTTTGGACTGCTTTCCGCCGGCCGACGGGCTTGACCGCTCCCGCGCTATCGGGGAAAGCGGACGCGCGTTTTAGAAGCGCCCCTGTCCTTTCGCGCCTGTCCCCGCCCGCATTCGGAATGGCGGGAAACGCCGCGCGGCAGTCGATCAAAGGCAGGACGGCCGTTCGGGCCTGTCTGCCTCCGGGGCTGTTGCGGGACGCCGCCCTTCGCCGCAGCCGGGGCTTTCGCCGCCGCGCGGCTGCCGCCGTATCTGCTTGTGAAATGCCCTTGCGGAACAAATAAAACCAAACGCAGGGAGCATAATAGCTCCCTGCGCAGGTCAATTGTTTGTTCATTCGTGTATTTCACGCCTGTGTCCGACAGTAAGGGCCAAAATAACCAGCTTATCGTCTTCGATCACACAGATAAGCCTGTAATCGCCTATTCTGTATCGCCAGTGCCCTTTCCGATTTCCGACCAACGGCTTGCCCTGTGCTTTGGGGTCGCTGCACCCTTGCAGGTTTTTCCGCACCCAAGCCATGATCATCTGCTTGGTGTATTTGTTCAGCTTTTCAAGTTCCTTCAGGCATCTTTCCGAAAATCGGACTTCATATGTCATAGGTGTTATAGGTGTTATAGGCCCAATTTTCGTGCCGCTTCATCAAATGTCAGGCTCTTTTTTCCGCTTTCGACGTATGCTTTGTATGCTTCGTTTGCAACGGCAATATCGTATTCATCCTCGATTTTTTCAAACAAAGCGCATTTGAAGGCTTCGCTCAGCGTTTGCGAATGCAGCCTTGCATAGCTTTCCGCCAGTTCTTTTTCTTTCTCTGTCAGCCGGATAGAAAAACTCATATGAACGCTCACCTTCCTTGTACTACATTGTACTACAATTATGTGCGTTTATCAACAGGTTTATGCAAATATTTTAAGCAGGGAAGTGAAGCAAACATCCGCGTGCATCAAATGTCGGGCAGTACTGCCGGATGGAGTGAAATACGGTCCGCAGTGCGGGAAGAAGCAGGTCAAGGAGGCACGCAAGCGCGCCAACGGTTTCGACATCTCTCGCAAGACGCCGCACTCGATGAGGCTTACATACGCCGGACGCGCCGGAATGCTGCAAAAGATACTCGGGCGCTTCGTTTACTCAACCACGGTAAACCTTCATACGCACATGGATATATAAGCGCTCATCGACGCGGTCAAAAACAACACATCCTTCCCGAAGTGAAGGGTTTGTATCCGTGTTAGTAACCTATTGTATTCTCAATGGATCCCCCGCAATGCGATGCAATAAACATCATTGAAAACAAAGGAATTTTTACGATTGCGCATTTTGAAATATTTGTCAAAGATAACTGCGCCGCAGTATAGCGTTTTACACGCTTTTTTGCTTTCTGTGTGTCGCTGCGGCTTGCTGTGGACGGCCGCGGCCTGTATAAAAACAGCGGACGCCGTAATCGGCGTCCGCTGAACAAATGTGTTGCGTTATGCGTGTCTTCTGCGCACCAGCAGCACCGCGCCGGTCAGCGCGGCGGCCGTGAGCACGAGCGCGGCGACGGCGCCCGCATCGCCCGTCACGGGCGTTTTGGAGCTGTCGTCGGCCGGAGCCGAGGTCGGAGCATCGGACGAAGGCGAAACCGGCGCCTCAGAGGAGACGGCGGCCGCCGGGCTGCTGTCGTCCGTGCTTTCGGCTTCGGACGTCGTCGCGGCGGGCAGCGTCTTGGTGACGACGCCGTCCTGATTCATATACGCGTCGGCGGAGACGGCCGCGGCGGTGTTGGAAACGGCGGTTGGCAGCAGGTAATTGTAGAGCTCGTAGGCGGCGGTGTTGTTGTCGTTCGGCGAGGTGTGGTCGGCGACGTTATCGGGGTTCGCCTGATAATAGAACACGAGAACGAAGCCGCCCTCCGGGATCGCCACGCTGTTTTCCTCCCAATCCGCGACGAGGTTGTTGCCCGCCTGCACGGCCTTGTAGCAGTCGGTGCCGACGACCGGCGCAAAGGTGATGAAATACTTGTAGCGCAGGAACGCGTCGGAGGTGTGCAGATAGCCGACCTCGGAGGCGTCGCCGTTGAAATCGGCGTTGTAGATGTACAGCGGCGCTTCGTTGCTGTACTGGTCGTTGTCCGTTTCTTCCGTCAGATCGGGGTTTGTCGGCCCGAGCGTGAGCTGCCAGCCGTCCGTTTCGGCGGCGGCGAGGACTGCGGTCAAGCCGGCAAGCAGCGCGGCCGCGCAGAGGAGCAGGAGAAGTCTTTTGCATTTGCGCATAGGAATAACGTCCTTCCTTTTGTTGGATTATAGCTATATTGTAACATTTGATTGCATATTTGTCAATACTTTTTTCAAAGCGCTCTGCTTCTGCGCGCCGCGGGCGGCGGAAAACCGAAAATCGCAACCGGCGGTTGACAGCTTTGTCGGCGCGTCTTGCTTGCATGCAACCGCTTTGCTGTGCTATAATAGCCGCATAGAGCAATGTACGATATAAAAGTTCGTGCGGCGGCTATTCGCTTTTTAGCGCCTGTGGCGCAAAAAAGCCGGGGCTCAGCGATCCGGCAAGGCCGCATAAACGAAAAGCGGTGTCAGAGTCTGTACGGCGGCTATCCAAGTTTTTCGCGCTGTGGACGCGAAAAACTCTGGGGCTGTGTGATGCCGCGAGTACTCTGTAATGTGAAGTCTGTGCAGCGGCTATTCGCTTTTTTGCGCCTGCGGCGCAGAAAAAGCCGGGGCTTAGCAAGTTGGTATGGCCGCATAAGGCGCTTCGCGGTGCAAAAGGCTGTGCGGCTTTGTGTCTGCGGCGCAAAATAACGCCGGACATATGCGGCAATGCGCCGCACAGGATGGACGGGGGCCGGACGCGCTCGGACGGCCGCGTTTTCGCGGGAAGGGCTGCGCGGCGGCGCACGGCCGCATTCCAAAATCAGAAAGGGCGTATTGAAGATGCGTTTGTCACAAAATATCGCCGGCCTGCGCCATGCGGCCGGATGGTCGCAGGAGGAGCTGGCCGCGCGGCTGGACGTCACCCGCCAGTCGGTGTCCAAGTGGGAATCCGGGCAGTCGGTGCCCGACGCGGAGCGGCTGGTCAAGCTCAGCGAGCTGTTCGGCGTGTCGGTCGATTTTCTGCTCAAGGGCGACGGGCCGCCGGCCGGAGACGCGCCGCCGGCCGCTTCCGCGGCGCGGTTGGTTACGGCCGGCGAGGCGGCGGACTATCTGGCGCTGCGCGGACGCGCGGCGGGGCGCATCGCGGCCGGGACGTGCCTGTGCATCCTGTCGCCGGTCTGCCTGCTGCTGCTCGCGGCTATGAGCGACGCCGGGGACGGGGCGCTGAGCGAAACGGCCGCCGTCGGGTACGGTCTGGCGGCGCTGCTGGTGCTCGTGGCGGGTGCGGTGGCGCTGTTCATCCATTGCGGGCTGCAAAGCGCGCCCTATCGGTATCTGGACGAGCCGTTCACGCTCGAGCAGGCGGCGGCGGAGCTGGTGCGCGGCCGGCTCGAGGCGGACAAGCGCGCGTATGGCCGGAAGTGCGTCGCGGGCGGCGTGCTCTGCGTGCTGGCGGCGCTGCCGCTGCTGCTGACGGCGATTCTGACGGGCGGGGACGCGCTTGCGGTCGTCGCTTCGCTCTGCGGGACGCTGCTGCTCGCGGGCGCGGGAAGCGCGCTTTTCATCCTTGCCGGCGTTCCCCGCGCCGCCGCCGAGCGGCTTTTACAGATCGGCGAGTACACGCGCGAGGCCAAGCGGAAGGGCGCGCTGCTGGAGGTGTTTTCCTCGGTGTACTGGCTTGCGGCGACGGCCGTTTATCTGCTGCTGAGCTTCCGCAACGGCTGGGACCGCTCGTGGATGCTCTGGCCGGTGGCGGGGGTGATATTTGCGGCGCTCTACGCGCTGCTGGAAGCGCTGACGGGGCGGAAAAAATAAAAAAAGACGGCCGGTATACGGGTTTGTATACCGGCCTTTTTTGCGTTACACTTCGACGATGATGTCCTTGAGCTCTTCAAAGAGATTGGGGTCGTCCTTCTCCGCGATCAGCTTGATGGGCTGCAGAAGGTCAAGGCTGAAGATGCCCATCAGGCTCTTCGCATCGACAAGGTACCTGCCCTCGCTCAAATCGACGGAAAACGGATACTTCTCCACGACGCTGACGAGCTTGCGCACGTCGTTGATCGTCTGGAGCTTGATGTAAACTTCCTTCATAAAAATATACGATGCCTCCGTTCAATTATTCTTTGGCGATGGAATAGTGCATATAGGTGATCGTCACCGTATCGTTGGCGGCGATGGCCTTGGTCGAGGAAAGGCTGTTGTCCTCCGCGTCGCCGTCGTTGATGTAGACGTACCAGTCGTAATCCTCCATCGTAGTTTCGGTCTCGTCGGTTTTGGGAACGAGGTCGTTGATGCCCGTTATAATCACGTTGTCCCCGTCCGCTTCGGTCACGAGATTGATTTTGCCGGCGTCCCGCAGCTTGACGAGCAGATCGTTCAGCGTCGGCGTGCTGCTTTCATAGGCAAAATCGGTCTCCAGAATGGTTTCGGTCACTTCGCGGCGGCCGCGGTCGTCCTCTTCGGCTACGTTGATGACGACCTTTACCGTGATCGGCTCAACCTTGCTGCACGCGGCGAGCGCGGCGATAGACGTAAGCATCAGCAAAGCCAACAGCAGCGACAGTTTCTTTTTCATTTGAACGATACCTCCAAAAAGAATAGGGTGGTTTTTCTTACCGTCTATTATACAGTCCTCAATGGCGGCTTGTCAAGTGAATTTTAACATTTTTACAATTTGGCGCCATTGTTTTTTTGTTGAAATTCAACTTCTCCTGCGATCAGCCCACCAGACGGAGCGCCTGGTCGGTCACCCAGAGCATCAGAGGAATCGTCCCGACCGACAGCAGCGTCGAAATGCTGATGACCGAGGCGGCGGGGGAAGCGTCGGACGTGTACAGCTCGGCGAACATCGCTGTATTCGCGCCCGCGGGCATCGCGGCCATCGTCACGCAGATGCAGACGATCGTCCGGTCCAGCCGCAGCAGCAGGCAGAGGCCGAGCGTCAGCAGCGGGATGGCCAGCAGCTTGACGGCCGAAAACACGAACGACCGCACGCGCAGCATCCCCGCAATCGACTGATTGCAGACCAGATTGCCCACCACCAGCATCGACAGCGGGAAGGTCACGTCGCCCATCGCGGAAAAGGCGTTGTAGAGTGGCGCGGGCAGGCGGATCGAGAACACGAACAGCAGGATGCCGACCACCGAGGCGACCGTGCCCGGGTTGACGAACGCCTTAAAGAGACTGCTTTTCCCGCCGCGCGTGAGCAGATGAATACCGTAAATGCGGATGTAGATGTTGTAGAACAGCGTGAAAAAGGCGCCGTAGAACAGCCCCTCCTCCCCGAATACGACGACCAGCACGGGGTAGCCGAGATAGGCGCAGTTGGCGAACACCGTCCCGAACTCGAGCACGCGCGCATTCTTGACCCGTCCGTAGACCAGCCGCGCCAGCAGCGAAAGCGCCACATGGAACACCGCCGACACAAGCGCGATGTGCAGACCGGTGCGCAGCCGTTCCTCGGTATAGGTGATTTGCAGCGAGGTCAGGATCAGAAGCGGCTGCGTGACGTTGACCAGCAGCGAGGAGAGCAGCTTGGTCGAGTCCTTGGTAAAGACTTGGAACAGCCGCGCCGCGACCCCGACGAGCATCATGCAGAACAGCGTCAGGACCTCGGCGGCGACCAGCGAGATGTCGGCGCCCATACGGATAAACCCTCATTCCTTCCAAAGCGGCGGTATGCCTGCGCGGCAAAACCGCTGCGGAATGGTGCTATTTTACCATTCTGCCGCGGTGTTGTCAATCGCGCCCAAATAAATTTGAAGCAAATATCTAAAAAGGTGTTGTTTTGTTAATAAAAATAGTATATAATGATATTCGGTCTCGAGCGCTCTTTTTTGAAAGAAGCGGACGCTGCGCGCGTGCGCGCGTCGGCTGCATCGGAGATGCGGGCAAAATGTCTTGCGGCCAAAGAAGGAGAAACCGCTTATGAGGAAAATACGAAAGGCGTGTATGTCCCTGCTGACCGCCGCGTTCGCGCTGCCTGCCGCGCTTTCCGCCTGCGGAAGCCTGGAGGACAAACCTTCCGAAGTCCCCGCGCCGCCGCATCCCGAGCCGTCCGCGCCGCCGCGGGAGGCGTTCGTGGACACGGAGGCGATGGCGGCAATCGACGCGCTCTATACCGGCGAGGCCGACCGCACGCGGAAGCGGGTCAATCTGGCGCAGGGTCTGTCTTATGCGCTGTCGAGCGCGCCGTCTGCGCAGTATCCGGATACAGAGGGGAAAAAGCTGACGGACGGGGTCACGAACGAGGCGTTTTCCAAAACGGGCTGGGTCGGCTTCGAGGGCGTGTCCGCGCTGACGGTTGATTTGGATTTGGGAGAAAGTATAGAAAACGTTGCAGAGCTGGACGTCGGCTTTCTGCGCGTGGCGGAGTATGGCATCGAATTGCCGGAGCGCGTCGTGTTTTCGGTTTCGGACGACGGCGGGACGTATGTCGCCGTCGGCGAGATGCTCGCCCCGCAGGGGGTGGCGGCCACCATCAAGAAAACATACGCCGCAGTCCTTCCCGGGACGATTCGGGCGCGCTATGTCCGAATTGCGGTAAGCGGGATGAAGGGCTGGACCTTCATCGACGAGATCGGCATATATAAATATGAAGGCGAAAACACCGCCGGCGACACCCTCGTTCGGGATTACTACGGCGCGCCGGCGCTGGAGACCGGCGGCGAGCCGACCTACTGGGATTCCTCCGAGCGTGATTATAACGATACGGTCAACCTTATCGCCGGAAAGCCGGTGCAGATTGAGCTTGTCGACGCGCTGCAAAGCGACCGCGCCACGGCCTTCTACAATTCGCCCGAGAGCAATCCGGCGCTCACCGACGGCAGGTTTGCCGCGCGGGCCGCTTACGAGGACGGTGCCTTTTTCCGCTTCACGCAGGGCGCGGCGCGCAGCCTGTATTTTGACCTCGGGCATGTGAGCGCGGTCACCGGCCTCCGCGCGTCCTTTCTGCGCGAGGACGGCCCCAACGTCCGCTTGCCCGCCGGCCTGCTCGTTTACGGCTCGCTCGACGGAAAAGAATGGAAGGTCATCCACTGCGTCGATACGATTCGGTCGGAGGGGCCGGCTTCTATCGCGAAGATAGACGAGTCGTTCGACAAAGCGTATGCGGCGCGGTTTATACGCGTTTCCTTTGAAGTGGTCGTACACGTCTACTGCGACGAAATTGAGATTCTGGGCCGCAAAAACGCGGAGGACGCCGCCGCGCTGTCCGAAAGCACGGCAGTCTGCGAACGCTTCCCGCAGTCGTTCGTCACGCCGGACCGATTCGGCGGCGTGGAGAATATGCTGCTTTCGTACAACTACAATCCCGATACGGCTTCCGGCGGCACGATGACGGCGGAGGACTATCTGCCGTATGTGGGGTATTACGACCGCGAGGGCAATCTGGCGGACACCTTCTTCGATTCCTTCCTGTATCTGCCTTACGGCTCCTATGTGGGGGAGGGGAAGGGGAACCTGGCCGCCTGGAGGGCGTATGTGGACAACGTGTTTGCCGAAAACGGGAATATCAACGCGCTTTCTAAAGCCGTCGGGCAGGTTTCGTCGGCGCTCGGGCGCGAGGTGCGGGCGAGCGTGTTTTTCTCCATCCTCTACACCTGGCCTTCGCATACCGCGTTCGGCGATGTGGACGGCGACGGGGTTATCGAGGACTTTTCCAAAGCGGAGGATCGAAAGAAGGCGATCAAATGGATTGTGGACGAACAGGTCCGCCGCTTCGAGGAAGGCGGCTATGGCAACCTTGACCTGCGCGGCTTCTACTGGTACGAGGAGCAGATCACCTACGCCGATCCCTGTGAAACCGAGCTGATTCGCTATGCGGGCGAGTATGTGCGCTCGCTCGGCTATAAGCTGCTGTGGATCCCGTGGAACTATGCGCCCGGGTACGCCGAGTGGAAAAATCTGGGCTTCGATCTGACCTGTATGCAGCCGAATTACGCCTTCCGATACGATCGGGACAAAAGCATCCTTTACCGCACGGCCGACACGGCCAAGCTGCTGGGCATGTGCGTGGAGCTGGAAATCAACGACGTTGAAAATCCGCTCGACGTTTCCCGATACAAGGAATACCTCGCCGTCGGCGCGGAAACGGGCTATATGGACGCGGTAAAAATCTATTATAACGGCGGCGGTGCCGGCCAGCTTTACAAAGCGTATCGGTCGGCCAACAAATACAGCAATTCGGTCTACCATGACACCTATCGGTTCGCCAAGGGGCTTTACAGCGCCGATACGGAGAGCGGCTTGGACGAGATACGCGGCTGTGCGGATATGACGCTGGACTGCCGCGCGGGCTCGACGGTGAGCGGCCGGCTGGAGATCGACACCGAGGCGGGCTATTCGGTCAGGCTGGCCGTCTCGCCGAAATACGGCGCGCTCCGGCTGAATGCGGACGGCAGCTTTTCATATACATCGAGAAGAAATTTTAAGACGACAGATGTTTTTTATGTTTGCGCGGATTACGGCTACGGCCTTTCCCGGCCCATTGCCGTCACCGTGCAGGTGAAACCGTAAGAAGCGGAACAAGAAAGGAGTTCGTGGATTTTTCATGAAGAATTTCAAACGTATTGCCGCGCTGCTGATGGCGTTTACGATGCTGACACTCGCCGCCTGCGGCGACCCGGAGGACGGCGTTTCCGATCCGTCCGGCGTCTCGTCGGACGCGTCCGCGCCGACCGAGGAGTCGCGGGAGGTGTTCGTGGACGAGGAGGCGATGGCCGCCGTCGACGCGCTCTATACCGGCGAGGTCGACCGCACGCTGAAGCGGGTCAATCTGGCGCAGGGCCTGTCCTACACCCTTTCGCGCGCGCCGTCCGACCCCTATCTGGACGCGGGCGGGATGCTCACCGACGGCAAAACGAGCGAGAGCTTCAATAAAACCGACTGGGTCGGCTTCTCCGGCTCTGAGGGCGTGACGATCAACGTCGACCTCGGCGAGGTCGTCGACAACATCGCGGAGTTGGACATCGGCTTCCTGCGCGTGACCGACTATGCCGTCAACCTGCCGTCCCGCGTGACGTTCCTCGTCTCGGACGACGGCGAGACCTATACCACCGCCGGCGACGTCCTGACGCCGGAGGGGCTGGCGAACACGATTAAGATCACCTACACCGCGGCGCTGCCCGGCACCATCCATGCGCGCTACATCCGCATCACCGTCACCGGCCTGTCGGGCTGGACGTTCGCCGACGAGCTGGGCGTCTATAAGTACGAGGGCGAGGACACCGGCGACGACTCGGAGACGGTGAAGGACTACTACGGCGAGCTGGAGCTGGAGACCGGCGGCGAGCCGACCTACTGGGATTCCTCCGAGAGCGATTACAACGACACCCTCAACCTCATCGCCGGCAAGCCGGTGCAGATTGAGCTGGTGGACGCGCTTCGGAGGGACCACGCGACCACTTTCTACAATTCGCCCGAAAGCAACCCCGCGCTCACCGACGGCAAGCATGCGTCGAGCGCGGCGTACACCGACAGCGCGTTCTTCCGCTTCACCAACGGCGAGGGGCGCAACCTGTACTTTGACCTCGGGCATGTGAGCGCCGTCACCGGCATCCGCGCGTCCTTCCTGCGCGAGGACGGCCCCAACGTCAAGCTGCCCGCCGGCCTGCTCATTTACGGCTCGGTCGACGGCGAGGAGTGGAAGGTGTTCCGCCACGTCGATTCGGTCTACTCCGAGGGCGCGTCGTCCATCGCGCAGGTCGACGAGACGTTCGACAAGGCGTATAAGGTCCGCTATATCCGCATCACCTTCTCGGTGCTGCCGCACGTCTACTGCGACGAAATCGAGATTCTCGGCCGCAAGAACGTCGAGGGCGCCGCCGAGCTGTCCGAAAGCACGGCCGTCAACGACCTCTACCCGCAGGCCTTCATCACCCCCGACCAGTTCGACGGGGTGGAGAATATGATTCTTTCCTACAACTGCAATCCCAGCCTTTCCTCCGGCGGCAAGACGACGGTGGAGGAATATCTGCCGCACGTCGGCTATTATGACCGCGACGGCAAGCTGGCCGACACCTTCTTCGATTCCTTCCTCTTCCTGCCTTACGCGGCGTTCACCGGCACCGAGTACCGCGACTTTACGGCGTGGAACACCTACGTCGACAACGTGTTCGCCGAGGACGCCAACATCAACGCGCTGTCCGAGGCGGTCGAGCAGGTGTCGGAGGGACTCGGGCGCGACGTGCGCGTGAGCGTGTTCTTCTCCATCCTCTACACCTGGCCGGATAAGACCTCGTTCGGCGACGTCGACGGCGACGGGGTCATCGAGGACTTCTCGAAGGTGGAGGACCGCAAAAAGGCCATCAAATGGATGATCGACGAGCAGCTTGCGCGCTTTGAGGCGGGCGGCTACGACAACCTCGACCTGCTCGGCTTCTACTGGTTCGAGGAGCAGATCACCTACTCCGATCCCTACGAGACCGAGCTGATTCGCTACGCGAGCGATTACCTGCATTCGCTCGGCTACAAGCTGATGTGGATTCCCTATAACTACGCCAGCGGCTATTCCGAGTGGAAGAGCCTCGGCTTCGATATGGCCTGCATGCAGCCGAACTACGCCTTCCGCTACAACGAGACGCGCGATATCCTCTACCGCACCGCCGAAACGACCAAGCTGCTCGGCATGTGCGTGGAGCTGGAAATCAACGACGCCGACAACCCCGCCGACGTGGCGCGCTACAAGGAGTACCTCGCCGTCGGCGCCGAGACCGGGTATATGAACGCGGTCAAGGTGTACTATCAGGGCGGACTGCCCGGAGAGTTCTACAAGGCGTACCTCTCCGACAACAAGTACACCAATTCGATTTACCACGACACCTACGCCTTCGCCAAGGGGACGTTCAGCGAGGAAACCGAGACGGGCCGGGATGAGATCGTCGGCTGCGAGGACATCGAGCTGGAGTGCCGCGCCGGCTCGGGCGTCAGCGGCCGGCTGGAGATCGACACCGAGGCGAGCTACTCGGTCAAGCTGGCCGTCTCGCCGAAGTACGGCGCCGTCCGCCTGAACGCCGACGGCAGCTTTTCCTACACCTCCCGCCGCGGCTTCGACGTGTCCGACACCTTCTATGTCTACGCCGATTACGGCTACGGCCTGTCCGATCCCATCGCCATCACCGTCAACGTCAAGCCGTAAGGCTTAGACGCAAGAAAAGGAGATTTGTAAATGAAACGATTCAAACGCGCCGCCGCGCTGCTGCTGGCGCTCTCGATGCTGGCCGCCGCCGGCTGCACCGATCAGCCGGAGGAGACGTCCTCGGCCGCCGAAAGCGGCTCGTCCGACAACTCCGATACCTCATCCGAGCCGTTCGTCGAGCCGGAGGTCAACGAGGTTCGCGATACGATCGACGCGCTGTACGGCACGCCGGCCGACCGCAGCCTGAAGGCGAACAACGCGCTTTCGGGTCTGCTGCCCGCGTTTTCCCGCCCCGCCAGTTCGGAATATCCCGGCAACGGCGGCAGGGCGCTGACCGACGGCGTCCGCACGCAGATTTTTGACACCCAGTCCTGGGTGGGCTTCAACGGCCGCGAGCCGGTGACGCTGACCTTCGACCTCGGCGAGGTCGTGGACGGGCTGGCCGATTTTGAGGTCGGCGCGTTCGAGGAACGGGATTACGGCATCGGCCTGCCCGCCGCAGTCGCCGTGTCTGTCTCGACTGACGGCGAGAATTTTAGCTGGATCGGTTCCGTGCTTGCGCCGGCGGAGGTGTCGGGTACCGAGGCGTACCCGTTCACCCTGCGTTTGGCCGGCACCGTCTCGGCGCGCTACATTCGGTACGAAATCGGCGCGCCCTCCAACACCTGGCTGTTTATCGACGAGGTGACGGCGGTCCGATACGGGGCCGGCGCCGACGGCGACGGGCCGACCTCCGGCGAGGTCGGCGATTACTACGGCGATACCAATATTCCCGAGATCACCGAGCCGGAGTATTGGGACCCCTCCGAGAGCGACTATGCGCAGGAGCGCAACCTCATCGCCGGCCTGCCGCAGCAGATCGAGCAGCTTGCGTCGTTCAGCGCGGAGGTAGCGACCACGTTCTATAACTCCAAAGAGGACGCGGCGATGCTGACCGACGGCAAATTTGCCGGACAGGCGGCTTACAGCGACCCCGCCTATTTTCGCTTCACAGGCGGGCTGGGCCGGACGATTCTTTACGACCTGGGCAGGGAGAGCGCAGTCAGCTCGTTTGCGGGCAGCTTTCTGTACGAGCTTTCGACCGCCGTCGGCCTGCCCCGCCGTCTGCTGATCAAGGCCAGCCAAAACGGCGTCGATTGGCAGACCATTCACGTCACCGAAGCGTTTAAGACCAGCGAGACGGCCGCGCGCGTCGAGGTCGCCGAGGCGTTTGCGCAGACGTACAGAGCGCGCTATATCAAGTTTGTATTTCCCGTCAATACCCACGTTTACTGCGACGAGCTGGCGGTCTACGGCACCAAACGGATTCCCGACGACGCCGCCGACCTCGTCGCCGACGCCGTCGAGGTCGCCGTCTACCCCGACAAGTACATCACGCCCGACGATTTCCTCGGCGTGAACAATATGCTCCTGTCCTATAATCACGATCCGGCCTCGGCGTCGGGCGGCAAAACGACGGCGGAGGAATACATGCCGTTTGTCGGCTATTATGACCGCGGCGGCAAGCTGGCCGACACCTTCTTCGACTCGTTCCTTTTTCTGCCGTACGGCGCATATGTGAACGAGGAGAACGGCGATTTCACGGCGTGGAACGCTTATGTCGACAACGTGTTCGCCGAGGACGCCAACGTCAACGCGCTGTCCGAGGCCGCCGAGCGGGTGTCGGAGGGACTCGGGCGCGACGTGCGCGTAAGCGTGTTCTTCTCCATCCTCTACACCTGGCCGGACAAGACCTCGTTCGGCGACGTCGACGGCGACGGGGTCATCGAGGACTTCTCGAAGGCGGAGGACCGCAAAAAGGCCATCAAATGGATCATCGACGAGCAGCTTTCGCGCTTTGAAGCGGGCGGCTACGACAACCTCGACCTGCTCGGCTTTTACTGGTATGAGGAGCAGGTGACTTATACCGACCCGCACGAGCTGGAACTGATCCGCTACGCGAGCGACTATGTGCATTCGCTCGGCTATAAGCTGATGTGGATTCCGTGGTACTGCGCGCCCGGCTATACCGACTGGAAGGAACTGGGCTTCGACATGGCCTGCATGCAGCCCAACTATGCCTTCAGCGGGCAGGCGACCGTTGAACGTCTCTATGACAACGCCGAAACGACCAGGCGGCTGGGCATGTGCGTGGAAATCGAAATCGGTCAGTACGATGCGCAGGCCGATATCCTCCGCTACAAAGAGTATCTGGCCGTCGGCGCCGAAACCGGGTATATGGACGCGGTCAAGTGCTATTATCAGGCCGGAATGCCCGGCGCGTTCTATGCGGCCTGGAAGTCCGCCGACCCGTTTGTGAACTCGGTCTATCACGACACCTACCTGTTCGCCAAGGGCAAATACGATTCGAGCGAGACTGCCGGCGGCGCAATCGCCGACCCGTCCGACCTCGAGCTGGACACCTCGTCCGGCCGCGGCGTCACCGGCTCGCTGAACGTGGAGACCGAGAGCGACTACCGCGTCCGCATCGAAACCTCGCCGAAATACGGCACGCTCCGCTTCGGCGGCGGCACCGTCACCTACACGCCGCTGGCCGGCTTTGCGGGCACCGACACCTTCACGGTTTATCTGGAATACATCCATGGCGACAGCAAGACCGCGACCGTCACCGTCCGCGTACATGAGAAATGATATAAGCCCCCGACGCGGGGCGAGAGAGAGGGAAGAAAAACGATGATTGAAAAAATCAGAAACGAACAGACCGACGCGCTCTGCAAGGCGTTCGCATCGCTCAAAACGGTGGAGGAGTGCTACAAGTTCCTCGACGACCTCTGCACGCTCAGCGAGGTCACCGAGATGGGCAAGCGCCTCTCTGCCGCGCGGATGCTGCGCGAGGGCATCACCTACAACGAAATCGCGGTCAGAACCGGGCTGTCCACGGCCACGATCACCCGTGTCAACCGCGCGCTGCGCTATGGCAGCGACGGGTATCATATGGTGCTCGACCGGCTGATGACATGAGCTTTGATTCGCTGTACGCACTGCATTACGACCGGTTTTCCGGCGCCGACTACGCGTCCTACGCCGCCTTCTTCATGGAGGCGGCGCGGCGCTTTGCGGACGTCGCTCTGCGCGAGGCGCTGGACCTCGGCTGCGGCGCCGGCGGCCTGTCCGCCGTACTCGCCGGCGCGGGGCTGGACATGGTGGGGCTGGACGTCTCGCCCGAGATGCTCAGCGTCGCCCGCGCCAAGCCCGAGAACAGGGATGTGCTGCTGCTCTGTCAGGATATGCGCGAGATGGAGCTGTACGGCACCGTGCAGGGCGCGGTCAGCGCCTACGACTGCCTGAACTATCTCGGCAGCCTGTCCGAGCTGTCGGACGTGCTGGCGCTGCTGCACAATTACATCGAGCCGGGCGGCGTGTTCGTGTTCGACGTCAATACGCCCGCCCGCTACGAGCGGGTGTACGCCGACAACTGCTTCTGCTTCGAGGACGACGGCGCGCTGCTGGTCTGGCGCAACGAATACGCGCCGAAATCCCGCCGCAACCGTATGGAACTGACGCTGTTTGCCCGCCGCGCCGACGGCGGCTACGACCGCTTCGACGACGTGGCGGTGCAGCGCTGCTTTTCGCTGCCGCGCATCGAGCGCGCGGCCGTGCAGGCGGGCTTTGCGGTCTGCGGCGTGTTCGGCGGCACCGATTTTTCCGCGCTGACGGCGGAGAGCGAGAAGGCGTTTTTCGTACTGAAACGAATCTGAGGCAGGGCCGCGCCCATTTGCGCATAGGAAACGGCGCGGTAGACGCGGCCGTCCGAGGCCGAACGGCTTCCTGCGCCGAGCCGCCCGTGACGCGAGACGAATGCGGGCGCTGGGCGGCGCGCGGCTTTGTGCGCCGCCGCCGGATGGCCGGGCGGGCCGCGTTCGCGGCGCCGGCAATTTGCCGTCCGAAGGGGACGGAACAAAGGAGAAAGAGCCGGATATGGCAAGAATCATACGCATTATGACCAGAGACGGCGCCGCGCGCGCCGTGTTCGCGGAGACGCGGAGCATCGTGGACGAGGCTGCGCGCATCCATCACACCGCGCCGACGGCCACGGCCGCGCTCGGCCGTGTGCTCACCTGCGCGTCGATGATGAGCTCGCTGCTCGGCGAGGCGGACGACGTGCTCACCCTCCGCTTCGGCGGCGACGGGCCGGGCGGCACAATCGTGGCCACCGGCGACTGGAAGGGGAACGTCCGCGGGTTTATCCAGAACCCGTTCGTCGACCTGCCGCTGCGCGCGGACGGCAAGCTCGACGTCGGCGGCGCGGTGGGCAGGGGCCTGCTGCGCGTGCTGCGCTCCAACGGGGAGGGCGAGCCGTACTGCGGGGTCAACGAAATCGTTTCGGGCGAGATTGCCGAGGACGTGGCGTCCTATTACGCCGTCAGCGAGCAGATCCCCACCGTCTGCGCGGCGGGTGTGCTGGTCGACCGCGACCTGAGCTGTCTGTCGGCCGGCGGCGCGCTTGTGCAGCTTTTGCCCGGCGCTCCCGACGACCTTGCGGCGCGGCTGGAGCAGAACGCCGCCTCCGCTCCCGCAGTCAGCTCGATTTACAACGGCGGCACGCCCGAGGACGCGGCGGCCGTCTATCTGGCGGGGATCGAATACGACGTTTTCGATTCGTTCGAGTGCGGTTATGTCTGCCCGTGCAGCCGTGCGCGCACGACCCGCGCGCTGCTGGCGCTGGGGAAGGATGAACTGGAGGATATGTACCGCTCGCCCGAGGAGACCTCGCTCGGCTGCCAGTTCTGCGGCCGGCAGTACGTCTATTCCAAGGACGAAATCAAGGCGCTGGCCGAAAAGGCCGCGCGGGCGAAGCGGTGACAGGGGCGCGCGTTTGCGCACCCGATATGGAATGAAAAAACCGGCGCCGCGGCGGCGCCCTCCCGAAAGGAGGGCGCGCGGGCCGGACGCCTGCGGGAGTCGGTACGGCGGAAGCCGGAGGCTGCGCCCGCAAGGGCGGCGCGCAGCACAGGTCATGTGCTTCGTATGGCGGCCCGCTCCCGCAAGACGGCGGGCCGCAGAGGAAGAAAGGTGGTTTTACGATGACGGCAAGAGAAAAAATACTGCCTCTGCTGGAGGAAAAGGGGGCCGACTGCGCGCTGTTTCTGGACGAGGTCTCGATCCGCTGGCTGACGCGCTTCGCCGCCAGCGACGGCGCGGCGGTCGTCGACCGCACGGGCGTGCGGCTGCTGGTCGATCCCCGCTATTACGCGGCGGCCAAGGACGCGAAGGCGGCCGGCCGCCTGTTTGACGACGTCTGCCCCGAGCCGTTCAGCGGCGGGCTGCTCGCCGCGCTCGCCTCCCTTTCGGGCCGGCGGGTGCTGCTGGATTCCGCGCGGGTGACGGTCCGCACGGCCGAGCGGCTGCGCGGACCGGTCGGCGGCGAGCTGCTGTTCTGCGACGACGTCTGCGGTCCGGCGCGCCGGGTCAAGGACGCGTTCGAACTGGACTGCATCCGCCGCGCGCAGGCCGTCACCGACGCGGCGTTTGCGCACATTCTGGGCTTCCTGCGCCCGGGGCTGACCGAAACGCAGGTCGCCGCCGAGTTAGAATACTTCTGCCGCCGCAGCGGCGCGGACGGCATGGCGTTTGAGACCATCGCCGTCTCGGGGAACAAAAGCGCGTATCCCCACGGCGTCCCCGGCGATGTGCCGCTTAGCGCGAACGCGTTTTTGACGATGGATTTCGGCGCGCGCGTGGACGGCTACTGCTCGGATATGACGCGCACCGTCGTCCTCGGCCGCGCCACGCCCGAGATGAAGCGCATCTACGACACCGTCCTGACTGCGCAGGAAAAGGCCATCGCCGCCGTGCGGGGCGGCGTGCCGTGCAGCGCGGTCGACGCGGCGGCGCGGACGCATATCGACGCCTGCGGCTACGCGGGCCTGTTCGGCCATTCGACGGGCCATTCGCTCGGGCTGGAAATCCACGAGCGCCCCGCCTTCTCGGCGGCCTGCGCCGACCCGGCCGCGCCCGGCACGGTGATGACCGTCGAGCCGGGCGTCTACGTCGAGGGGCTGGGCGGCGTGCGCATCGAGGATATGGTGCTCGTCACCGAGACGGGCTGCGAGAATCTCACCCGCTCGCCGAAGCAGCTCATCGAGCTGTAAGACCGTTCCCGAGTTGCAAAAAAGCCTTGACAAAGCGCTCGGTTTGGTATAGAATAAGACGTAAAACACATGAAAACGATATAGTGGAGGAATTTTTATGGTATCCGCAGGCGATTTCAAAAACGGCCTGACCTTTGAAATGGACGGCAACGTGATGCAGGTCATCGAGTTCCAGCATGTGAAGCCGGGCAAGGGCGCGGCCTTCGTCCGCGCAAAGCTGAAGAACGTCATCTCCGGCGCCACGCTGGAGCAGACCTTCAACCCCACGGCGAAATTCGCCGCCGCCGTCGTCGAGCGCAAGGATATGCAGTACAGCTATTCCGACGGCGATCTGTATTATTTTATGGACAACGAGACCTTCGATCAGGTGCCCCTGAATGCGGATAAGCTGCCCGACAGCTTCAAGTTCGTCAAGGAGGGCATGGAGTGCCGTCTGGTGTCGTTCAAGGGCAACGTGTTCTCGGTCGAGCCGCCGATGTTCGTCGAGCTGGAGGTCACGCACACCGAGCCGGGCGTCAAGGGCAACACCGCCACCAACGCCACCAAGCCCGCCACCGTCGAGACCGGCGCGGAGATCAAGGTGCCGATGTTCATCAACGAGGGCGACGTCATCAAAATCGATACGAGAACAAGCGAGTATCTGGAACGCGTGTAAGAGTTGAGCGCTGGCGCGCTCAACTCTGCAAGTTCGCCCGTAGGCGAACTTGCGTAAGTGCGGAGCTTAGAGTTGAGCGCTGGGGCGCTCAACTCTGCAAGTTCGCCCGTAGGCGAACTTGCGTAAGTGCGGAGCTTAGAGTTGAGCGCTGGGGCGCTCAACTCTGCAAGTTCGCCCGTAGGCGAACTTGCGCAAGTGCAGACCTTGGAGTGAGCGCTGGGGCGCTCAACTCTGCAAGTTCGCCTGTAGGCGAACTTGCGCAAGCGCGGGATTCGGAGCGAATGCGTAGGGCTGCGGCGCTGCGGATTCGGCTTTGGACGAACCGCGTGCGGCGCGCAGGCAAACGCGGAGGGCATTCCGTTCTGCGCGCACGGCGCGCAGGCCGTGCGGCATTTCGCGGCGGAAGCCGGGACGCCGGGGCGGCATCGCCATACTCTCACGCGCCGCGTCATCGCACACGAAAAGCTGCGGGCGCGGACGGCTGCGGCACAGATGTGCCGGCGCATCTCGCTTTTTGCCGCCGCAGGAAGCGCTTCGGCTCGCTTTCTGTGCGGATTCCCCTGCTTTCTCCCGAAAGGCCGCGCGGCCTCCCATAAAAAACGAAAGGAAGCACCAAATATGAACATTTCCGAAAAAGCCGCTTACCTGAAAGGGCTGATCAGCGGTATGGAGTACGACGTCAATTCGCGCGAGGGCAAGCTGTTTGCGGGCATCATCGACCTGCTGGAGGACATCTCGCTTTCGGTTCTCGACTTGGAGGACGAAACGGCGACGCTCGGCGAATACGTTGAGGAACTGGACCACGACCTCGGCGCGCTCGAGGAGGAGTGCTACGACTGCGACTGCTGCGAGGACGACGACTGCGACTGCTGCGGCGATGATTTCGAGGAACTGGAGTGCCCCGCCTGCGGCGAGACCATCTACCTCGACCCTGACGCCATCCCCGACGACCATCTGATCGTCTGCCCCTCCTGCAACCGTGAAATCGAAGTGAAGGAAGAAGAGGCCGAGTAAAAGCCGGCCTGTGCGGGGAAGGACGCTCTCCCTGCCGGGGTTCGGTACGGAGAGCGTCTTTCGTTTTTGTACGCAAACGCGAAAAACGCAGGGTCCGAATGCGAAATCCTGCAAACGCCGCGCGGCGGCTTGAGGGGTAGCGTTTGGCGGACGCTGCCGCCGTTCGGCAGACGCTGCCGTTTGGCATACGCTGCCGTCCGGCAAAATGCCGTTGTTCGGAAAAACGCCGTCATCCGGCATACCGTTGTCCGGCAAGCGCCGCCGGATTCGGCGTTTCCGGGGAGCAGCGCCCATACCTCTGTTCAAGCGCTGCGAGGATTGAAGAATTGCGAAGAAAGGATGGTCAGAGGAATGAAAAAAGCCATCAACATCGATATTTTTCCGGCGGACACGCCCTATGAAAGCATTTTTGCCGCGCTGCGCGCGGCGGGCTTCGCGGGTGCGGAGCTGAATATGTTCGACAAGAAAAAGGATTTCCCCTCGCTGTGGGAGGGTGCGGACGAGTCCGAACTGAAGGCCGTCGCCGACTGCGCCGCGCAGCAGGGTATTGAGATCGTCGGCGTGGTTTCCGCGGCGTTCTGGACGTATAAGCTGTCCTCCGACGACGCGCAGGAGCGTGCGCGCGCGACGGAGCTTCTGCAAAAGCTCGTCCGGGCGGCGTCGGCGCTCGGCACCGATTCGGTGCTGGTCGTGCCCGGCACGGCCGAGAGCGGGCAGTCCTATTTGCAGGCGTTGGACAACGCGCGCGGCTGTATTTCCGCCGTTCTGCCGGAGGCCGAGGAAAAGGGCGTGTGCTTAGCCATCGAAAACGTCTGGAACCGGATGTTCTGCTCGCCCGTCGAGCTGCGCGATTACATAGACGCTTTCGGCAGCAAGGCGGTGCGGGCGCATCTTGACGTGGGCAATATGTGCAAATGGATGTATCCGCAGCACTGGGTCGAGGTGCTGGCCGAGCGCGTGCACCATGTGCATGTCAAGGGCTACAACACCGACACCAACACCTTCTGCTATCTGCACGAGGGTACGATGGACTGGCCCGCGATCGTCGGCGCGCTGCGCAAATACGGCTACGACGGGAACATCACCGCCGAGCTGTGGTCGAAGGGCGACCCGCAGGCGGACGTGCGCGCCATCTCCGCGGATATGGATCAAATTCTCAATAGCTGAAACGATAAAGGAAAATACGAAAGGCGGTATAACGATCATGGCAGAAAGACTCAAGGCGGCGCTCGTCGGCGTCGGCAGCATGGGCCGCGGCCATTTGGACAACTATGTGAAGCTGCTCAAGGAGGATTCGGACATCGAGATCGTCGCGCTCTGCGACATCGACGAGAAGAAGTTCACCAACTATAAGGCCGATTTCAATCTCGGCCCCGTCGGCGAGGACGGCTACGACTTCGATAAATTCCGCCTCTACACCGATCTGGACGAGATGCTCGAAAAGGAGACCGCGCTCGATATGGTCACCATCGCGCTGCCGACCTACCTGCACGCGTGGGGGACCATCAAGTGCCTGAACAAGGGCATCAACGTGCTCTGCGAAAAGCCGATGGCGCCGACCTACGAGGACTGTATGGCGATGATCGAGGCGGCCGAGAAAAACGGCAAATTCCTGATGATCGGGCAGTGCCTGCGCTTCGCCACCCCCTACCTGACGCTCAAGAAGTACGTCGACGAGAAAATTCTGGGCGAATGCGTGGCCGCGCATTTCTTCCGCGGCGGCGGCACGCCGCTTTGGTCCTACCAGAACTGGCTGCTCGACCGCTCCCGCGGCGGCGGCGCGCTGTTCGACCAGCACATCCACGACGTGGACGCGGTCAACTTTATCTTCGGCCGTCCCGACCGCGTTTCCACCGCGGCCAAGACGCTGTTTGAAAAGAGCGCCTACGACACCTGCTCGACCAACTATTACTACAACAACAGCGACCGTCCGATCAACACGCAGAACGACTGGACGCTGTCCGGCCCGTACTTCTATCAGGATTTCCGCGCCAATTTCGAGCGCGGCACCATTGTCCGCGACAGATACGGGATGAACGTCTACCATAAGGACGGCAAGGTCGAGGCCATCGAGCTGCCGTCGGAAAACGCGTACTACAACGAAACGGTGTACTTTGCCGAGTGCATCAGAAAGGGCTGCGCGCCCGACCGCGTTCCCGCGCGCGAGACGGCGGAGACCGTCCGCATCGCACTGGCGGAAATGGCTTCGGCCGACGCGCATGGGAAAATCGTCAATGTCTGAATTCCGCAGGCTCATCGACGTGCATGCGCACGTTTTCCCCGATAAAATCGCCCGCCGCGCGGCCGATAACGTAGCCAACTATTACGATCTCGTCATGGAGGCCGACGGCACCGTCGCCGGCCTCCTTGCCGGCGCAGAGGGGCTGGACGCGCGGTTTGTCATCTCCTCCGCCGCGCTTAAGGCCGAGCATGTGGCCACGGGCAACGATTTCCTGCTCGATGCGGCTGCGGCCGAGCCGCGCTTCATCCCGCTCGCGTCGGTACACCCCGATATGGGCGCCGCCGCTGCGGTGGACGAGCTGGAGCGCGTGAAGGCGCGCGGCGCGCGCGGCGTCAAGCTTCACCCGGATTTCCAGCGCTTTATCGTCGACCGCGAGGATATGTTCCCCGTCTATGAGGCGTGCGCTGCGCTGGGGCTGCCGGTTTTGTTCCATGTGGGCGACCAGAACAGCGACGCGTCCTCGCCTGCGCGCGTGCGGCACATCGCCGAGCGCGTGCCCGCGCTGAAGGTCATCGCCGCGCATATGTGCGGGTACAGCGTGTGGGACGAGGCCGAGCGCGAGCTCATCGGCACGTCCGTGTACACCGATACCAGCGACGCGCTCATCGGCCTGCCGCCCGAGCGCGTGTACGCCCTCATCGAAAAGCATGGCGTGACCCGCGTGATGTTCGGCAGCGATTATCCGCTGCGCACGACGCGTTCGGCCTACGACGCGCTGATGAAGCTGCCGTTTACCGACGCCGAACGCGAGCAGATTCTTCTGAAAACAGCCGCCGATTTGTTCGGGGTGTAAAAAAGTGTAAAAAACCTCTTGACAAGCCGGCGAAATTGGTGTATAGTAAAAGCAACTTGAATGATACGGGAGCAGTTTCGATTCTTATGAGCAAAGCATCGGCAGCGAAGTTTTACTTTTTTAGCTTTACCTACTTTTATTACGGTAAGGCTTTTTCGCGTTTCGCTGCCCGAGAGAACGAAAGTGTAAACTGAGCAATTTCGTCTGTCCTCGCAACACGGCCGCAGTGAAACCACTGCGGCCGTTTTTTCGTCCTCAAAGGCCTTGGTCGAAAAGCGCGCGCAGACGCCCGTGTCGCGCATCGGCAGTTCCCCCTCCGGCGGATTCGCGGTCCGCTGCGGCGGGCGGCGCCGCCTGTGCCGAAACAAAAAAGGAGTCGTGTATTATGGTTGTATTGTTAAAGAAAAACCCCGATCAGAATCAGGTCGAGAACCTCGTCGCGTGGCTGAAGGGCCAGAACTTGCAGGTGCATATGAGCGAGGGCACCACGCAGACGATTATGGGACTCATCGGTGACACGACGTCGGTCGACATCGACCTGCTCAAAGCGCTGGACATCGTCGAGGACGTCAAGCGCATTCAGGAGCCGTATAAGAACGCCAACCGCAAGTTCCACCCCGCCGACACGGTCATCGAGGTCGGGGGCGTGAAGATCGGCGGCGGCAATTTCGCCATCGCGGCCGGCCCCTGCTCGGTTGAGAGCGAGGAGCAGATCTGCCTCGTCGCCGAGCTGGTCAAGAAGAGCGGCGCCTCGCTGCTGCGCGGCGGCGCGTTCAAGCCCCGCACCTCGCCCTACGCCTTTCAGGGCATGCGCGAGGAGGGCATCCGGCTGCTGCTCGAGGCCAAGGAAAAGACCGGCCTGCCCATCGTGACCGAAATTATGGACCTGTCGCACCTCCCGCTGTTCGAGAACGTCGACGTGATTCAGGTCGGCGCGCGGAATATGCAGAACTTCGAGCTGCTCAAGGCGCTCGGCCATACGGATAAGCCGATCCTGCTCAAGCGCGGGCTTTCCTCCACCATTCAGGAGCTTCTGATGAGCGCTGAGTACATTATGGCCGGCGGCAACGAGCGCGTTATGCTCTGCGAGCGCGGCATCCGCACCTTCGAGACGGCCACGCGCAACACGCTTGACCTCTCCTGCATCCCCGTGCTCAAATCGCTCACACACCTGCCGGTCATCATCGACCCCTCGCACGCGACGGGCGTGGCCAAGCTGGTGCCGCCGATGGCGATGGCCGCCGTCGCCGCCGGCGCCGACGGGCTGATCATCGAGGTGCATAACGACCCGCCGCACGCCGCCTGCGACGGACAGCAGTCGCTCACGCCGCAGGCGTTCGACGAGCTGGCGCGCAGCGTGGAAAAGCTGCGTCCCTTCGCCTGCCGGTACTGAGCCGATGCGCATCGGAATCGTGGGGCTCGGCCTCATCGGCGGCTCGCTGGCCAAGGCGCTCAAGGCCTATACCGGCCATGAGGTGCTCGTGTCCAACCGCACCGCGGCGACCGCGCAGGCGGCCGTCGAAGCGGGCGACGCGGACGGCCTGCTGACCGACGAGGCGCTGTCCGGCGCAGAAATCGTGTTTGTCTGCCTCTACCCGGGCGCGACGGTCGCGTATGTTCGCGAAAAGGCGGCGCTGTTCGCCAAGGGCGCGCTCGTGGTCGACTGCTCGGGCGTGAAAACGCCGGTCTGCGAGCCGCTTTTCCCCGTGGCGCGGGCGCACGGCTTCGTCTTTGTCGGCGGGCACCCGATGGCGGGGAAGGAGACGTCGGGCTATGCGGCGGCGGAGGCCGGCCTGTTCCGCGGCGCGTCGATGATTCTCGTGCCGGACGTCGATTCCGGACTCGGGAAGCTGTCGCGCCTCTGCACCGAGCTCGGCTTCGGGCGCGTCGTGGTCACGACCGCCGCGCTGCACGACCGCACCATCGCCTACACCTCGCAGCTCGCGCACATCGTGTCCAGCGCGTACGTCAAGAGCGAGACGGCGCGCAACGAAAGCGGCTTTTCGGCCGGCAGCTTCCGCGACCTGACGCGGGTCGCCTATCTCAACGAGGAGATGTGGACCGAGCTGTTTCTGGACAACCGCGGCCCGCTCTGCGACGAGCTGCGGACGATCATCGCCCACCTGCAGGAATATCTCGACGCGCTCGAAGCGGGCGACCCGCCAACCCTGCGCGCGCTGCTGAAGGACGGCAGAGAAAGGAAGACCGCCATTGAAAACGCTGACCGTACACGCCTCAAGCACCTATGACATCCATATCGGGGAGGGCATCCTCCCCGCCGCGCTCGAACGCGTCGCGGGCCGCGGCCGCTTCTGCATGGTGACCGACAGCAACGTCGAGCCGCTGTACGGCGAAACGGTGCGCGGCCTGCTCGCGGCACACGGCCGCGTGAGCGGCTTCACCTTCCCGGCCGGCGAGACCTCCAAGACGCTCGGCACCTTCTCGCTGCTGCTCGAGCATTTGGCCGGCGCGGGGCTGACCCGCAGCGACACCGTCGTCGCGCTCGGCGGCGGCGTGACCGGCGACCTGGCGGGCTTTGCGGCGGGCTGCTATCTGCGCGGCGTGCGCGTGATCCAGATTCCGACCACGCTGCTGGCGATGATCGACTCGTCGGTGGGCGGCAAGACGGGCGTGGACCTGACTGCGGGCAAGAATCTGGCGGGGGTGTTCTGGCAGCCCGCCGCCGTCGTCGCCGACACCGCGCTGCTGTCCACGCTGGAGCCGTCTGTTCTCGCAGACGGGATGGCCGAGGCCGTGAAGTACGGGATGATTGCCGACGACGCGCTGTTTGCCTCCATCGAACGCGGCGAGCCGGTGACGGCGGATATGATCTTTGCCTGCGTCGACTGCAAGCGCCGGCTTGTCGAGGCCGACGAGCGCGACACCGGCGCGCGCCAGCTTTTGAACTTCGGCCACAGCTTCGGCCACGCCATCGAAAAGGCCAGCGGCTATGCCGTCGGCCACGGCGCGGCGGTGGCCGCGGGCATGGTCGTCGCCTGCCGCCTGTCCGAAACGATTGGCCTTTGCAGCGCGGAAACGACCGCGCGCCTGCGCGCCGTGCTGCGCGCCTGCGGGCTGCCCGACGAGCCGCCCTATCCGCCGGCGTCGCTGGTCGATACGCTGCTGCTGGACAAAAAGCGCAGCGGCGACGGCATCACGTTCGTATTCTGCGAGCGGCCGGGGCGCTGCCTGCTGCGCCGAATGCCCTTCGACGAGCTGCGCGCGCTGACGGCGCGCACCTTCGGGGCATAGGAGGGAGGACGACCGTGGACATCACTGTCAACCCGGGCAGGCTGTCGGGGACCGTCGCCGCGCCCCCCTCCAAGTCGGACCTGCACCGCAAATGCATCGCCGCCGCCTTCTGCGGGGACGGTGCGGCCGTGCGCGCCGCTGCGCTCTGCGACGATACGCGCGCCACGCTCGACTGCCTTGCGGCGATGGGCTTTTCGGTCGGCTTCGACGGCGAATCCGTCCGCATCGGCGGGCGCGACCCGTCTGTCCGCGAGGCGACGCTCGACTGCGGCGAGAGCGGCTCGACCGCCCGCTTCCTGCTGCCCGCCGCCGCCTATTTTCTGGACTGCGCGACCCTCGTCGGGCGCGGACGGCTGCCCGCGCGTCCCTTTGCGGCGCTGACCGACGCCCTGCGCGCCAACGGGACGGCGGTGCGCGGCGATTTCCTGCCCATCGCCGTTTCCGGCGGGCTGCACGCGGGCGTGTACCGTATGCGGGGGGACGTCTCCTCGCAGTTCTTTACCGGCCTGCTGCTGGCCCTGCCCGCGCTGGGACGGGAGAGCAGCGTAGAGCTGACCACGCCGCTGGAAAGCGCGCCCTACGTCGCGCTGACGAACGCGGTGCTGCGCGCATTCGGCGTGGAGATTGAGGAGACGCCGTCGGGCTTCCGCGTCCCTGCGGGCGCGGCCTACCGCGCGCCGGCGGGGCTGGCCGCCGAGGGCGACTGGTCGTCGGGCGCGTTCTGGCTGCTCGCGCGGGCGCTGGGCAGCGACGTCGCCGTCACCGGCCTTTCGGAGACGTCCGCGCAGGGCGACCGCCGCGTGACGGCGCTGCTGGACGAAATCGGCGCGCCCGCGCCGTCCCGCAGCATCGATATGACCGACGTGCCCGACCTGCTGCCGGCGCTGGCGGTGGCGGCGGGCGCGTCGACGGGCCGGACGGTGTTCCGGGGCGCCGCGCGGCTGCGGCTGAAGGAGAGCGACCGGCTGCAAAGTATCTGCGCGGGGCTGAACGCCATCGGCGGGCGCGCGTCGGAGACGGCGGACGGCATCGTCGTCGAGGGCACGGGCGGCTTCGCCGGCGGGCGGGTGGACAGCTTCGGCGACCACCGCATCGCGATGGCCTTCGCCGTCGCGGCGACGGCGTCCGAACGGCCGGTGACGGTCTGCGGCGCGGAATGCGCCTCGAAATCCTACGAGACCTTTTTTGACGAATACGAACGGCTCGGCGGCCGGCTGAGCATAGAAGGGAGTGCGCGCGCATGAGCGCAACGTTTGGAGAAAGACTGCGGGTGACCGTGTTCGGCCAGTCGCATTCCGAGGCGATGGGCGCCGTCGTGGACGGGCTGCCCGCCGGGCTGCGCATCGATACGGAGCACCTGCGCGCGTTTTTGGCGCGCCGCGCGCCCGGACAGGGGCCGCTGACCACCGCGCGGCGCGAGCCGGATGCGCCGGAGATTGTCGCCGGACTGGCGGACGGCGTGACCTGCGGCGCGCCGCTGTGCATCCTCATCCGCAACACGGACGCGCGCAGCCGCGACTACGAGACCCTGCGGCGCGTTGTCCGTCCCTCGCACGCCGATTATCCGGCCTACGTCCGCTTCGGCGGACACAACGATATCCGCGGCGGCGGCCAGTTTTCCGGCCGTTTGACCGCGCCGCTCTGCGCGGCGGGCGCCGTCGCGCTGCAATGTCTGGCGGCGCGCGGGGTGGGGGTGTACGCGCATATCGCGTCGATTGCCGGAATTAAGGACGCCGCCGTCGACCCCGTGTCGCCCGACCTGCCGGCGCTGGCGGCGCTGGCGGCGAAGCCGCTCCCCGTGCTCGACGCGCGCGCGGGCGAGGCGATGGCGCAGGCCGTCCGCGACGCGGCGGCGGACGGCGATTCGGTCGGCGGGGTGGTCGAGTGCGTCGTCACCGGCCTGCCCGCCGGCGTCGGCGAGCCGCTCTACGACAGCGTCGAGAGCCGGCTGGCCGCGCTGCTGTTTGCCGTCCCCGCCGTCAAGGGCGTGGAATTCGGCGCGGGCTTCGCCGCCGCCGCGCTGCGCGGCAGTGAAAACAACGACGGCTATACGGCCTCCGGCGGCGAAGTCCGCACGCTGAGCAACCATAGCGGCGGCATTTGCGGCGGCTTGACGACGGGGATGCCGGTCGTGTTCCGCGCCGCGTTCAAGCCCACGCCGTCCATCGCGCGGCCGCAGCGCACGGTCGCGCTGCCGGGGCCGGAGGAGACGACGCTGACCGTGGGCGGCCGCCATGACCCCTGCGTCGTCCCGCGCGCCGTACCCGTGGTGGAGGCGGCGGCGGCGCTGACGATGTACGACCTGCTGCTCTGCGCAGCGCTTTGACAGAATCGAAAGGATGGAATTACCGAATGGACTTGCAAGAAATCCGAGCACAAATCGACGGCATCGACGATGAGCTGGTGCGCCTGTTTGAACGCCGCATGGCGCTCGCCGGCGACGTGGCGGCCTATAAGCGCGAGCAGGGGCTGCCGGTTTCCGACCGCACGCGCGAGCGCGAGATCGTCAGCCGCGTGACGCAGGGGATGGACGAGCAGAACGCCGCCTATACCAAGGTGCTGTTCTCCACGCTCTTCGACCTCAGCCGCAGCGCGCAGGACCGCGCGCTTCAGGGGCCGTCCGCGCTGACGGACGCCATCCGCGCCGCGGCGGAAAACACCCCGCGCGAGTTCCCGTCCGGCGCGACCGTGGCCGTGCAGGGGCGGGAGGGCGCCTATTCCTCGTTCGCCTGCGACCGGCTGTTCCAGCGGCCGTCGATTATGTATTTCAGCACCTTCGAGAGCGTGTTTCAGGCCGTGGAAAAGGGCTTCTGCCGCTACGGCATCCTGCCCATCGAGAACAGCCTTTACGGGTCGGTCACCGAGGTGTACGACCTGATGAGCAAATACAATTTCCATATCGCGCGCAGCGTTCGGATCAAAATCGACCACGCGCTGCTGGCGAAAAAGGGAACGGCGCTGTCGGACATCCGCGAGATCGTCTCGCACGAGCAGGCGCTCGGCCAGTGCGCCGACTTTATCAAATCGCTCGGGGACGTCCGCGTGACGGTCTGCTCCAACACCGCCGAGGCCGCGCGCGCCGCCGCCGAGAGCGGCCGGAACGATATCGCCGCCCTCGCCTCGCCCGACTGCGCGTCGCTCTACGGGCTGAGCGTGCTGAAAACGAGCGTGCAGAACAGCGACAACAACCACACCCGCTTCATCTGCATCTCCAAGGACATCGAGGTCTATCCCGGCGCCAACCGCATCAGCCTGATGCTCACGCTGCCGCACCGCCCCGGCTCGCTGTACCGGATGATGGCGCGCTTCGCTGCGCTCGGGCTGAACCTGACCAAGCTCGAGAGCCGTCCGATCGAGGGGCTGGACTTTGAATTCATGTTCTATTTCGATATCGAGGCCGACGTCTGCGCCGCGCCGGTGCTCGGCCTGCTCGGCGATTTGGACCGCGCGCCCGAGACCTTCAACTTCCTCGGCGCGTATTCGGAGCTATGAGCTTCGGGCTGGTCGGCGCAAGGCTGGGCCATAGCTGCTCGCCGCGCATTCACGCGCTGCTGGGGAATCCCGACTACCGCCTCATCGAGCTGGACGAACCGGCGATGCGGGACTTCTTCGCCGCGCGCGATTTCGACGGCGTCAACGTCACCATCCCCTACAAGCGCGCCGTGCTGCCGCTGCTGGATTGCGTAGACAGGCGCGCCGCCCGCATCGGCGCGGTGAACACCGTCGTCCGCGGCGCCGACGGGCGACTGACCGGCTACAACACCGATTTCGACGGCTTTTCGGCGCTCTGCGCGTATGCGGACGTGCCGCTTCGCGGCCGGCGGGTGCTGATTCTCGGCTCGGGCGGCACCGCGCAGACCGTGCGCGCCGTCGCGGAGGAGGCGGGCGCTGCGGATATCCGCACCGTCTCGCGCAGCGGCGAACTGAATTACGAAACGATGTACGAGCTGCGTGAAACCGAGGTGCTGGTCAACACCACACCGGTCGGGATGTTCCCCGACAACGACGGCTGCCCCGCCGACCCGTCGCGCTTCCCCGCGCTGCGCGGCGTGCTCGACGTCGTGTTCAACCCGCAGACGACCGAGCTGGTCCGCCGCGCGCGCGCGGCCGGCCTCCCCGCCTCGGGCGGGCTGCCGATGCTGGTGATGCAGGCCGTGCGCGCGCACGAGCTGTTCTTCGGCCGTCCGGTCGAGCCGCAGACGGCCGCTCGCGTGCTGGAAACGATTCTCGGTGAGCGCCGCTCCTACGTCCTCATCGGGATGCCGGGCTGCGGCAAGACCACCGTCGGAAAGCTGCTGGCGGCGCTGTGCGGCCGCCGCTTCTGCGACCTCGACGCCGAGATCGCGCACCGCAGCGGCTTATCCGCCGCCGAGTGGATCCAAACGCGCGGCGAGGCGGCCTTCCGCGCGTATGAAATCGAGGTCTGCGCCGCGCTCGCCGCCGAAAGCGGGCTGGTCATCGCCTGCGGCGGCGGCACCGTCACGCGCGAGGAAAACATGCGGCGTCTGGCGCGCAACGGGGTGCTTGTGTACCTCACCCGCCCGCTGGAGGCTCTCGCCACTGAGGAGCGGCCGCTGTCGGCGGGGGGCGTCGCCGCGCTGTACGAAGCCCGCCGGCCGCTGTACGAAGCATACGCCGACATCACCGTCGCCAACGACGGCGACCCGGCGGAGACCGCCCGCGCCGTCTTGGCGCGGGTGCAGAACAGAAAGGAGGCGCCCTGATGCGGATCGCCGTGCTCAACGGACCCAACCTCAACCTGCTCGGCGTGCGCGAGCCGGACGTGTACGGCAGCGCCGACTACGCCTCGCTCGTCCGCACCGTCAGCGACTACGCTTCGCAGGCCGGAGCGGAGGTTATCGTCGCGCAGACCAATTCCGAGGGCGGGCTGGTCGGCATGATCCAGCGCTGCCTTGGCCGCGCCGACGGCATCGTCATCAACCCCGCCGCCTACACGCATACGAGCGTCGCCGTGCTCGACGCGCTCAAGGCCGTCGCGCTGCCCGCAGTCGAGGTGCATCTCTCCGACGTGTCGGCGCGCGAGGACTTCCGGCAGGTCTCCTACGCGGGCCGCGCGTGCGCGCAGACCTACGCGGGGCTGGGCTTTGCGGGCTATCTGCGCGCCATTGACTGGCTGCTGGAAAATATCACCCCGCGGGAGACGTATGCCGGCCCGCTGTCGGAAATCGCGGACGGGGAGCGTCCCCGCGTCGCGCGCTTCGAGCGCGTGCCCGGCGCGCCGGAGGCACCGCTGCCGCGCCGCGCGACCGCAGGCAGCGCGGGATACGACTTCTTTGCGCCGGCGGAAATTTCGCTCGCGCCCGGCGAAAGCGTGACGGTCGATACCGGCGTGCGCTGCCGGATGGATTCGCGGTATGTGCTGCTGCTCTTTCCCCGGTCGTCGCTCGGCTTCCGATACCGCCTTGCGCTGGACAACACCGTCGGCGTGATCGACGCCGACTACTATTTCGCGGACAACCTCGGCCATATCCGCATCCGAATGACCAACGGCGGCGGAAAGCCGCTGTGCATCCCGGCGGGACAGGCGTTCGCGCAGGGCGTGTTCGTGCCTTACGGGCTGACGGAGGATGACGCATCGGACGGCCGGCGGACGGGCGGCTTCGGCTCGACGGACGGGCGGCTTCGGCTCGACGGACGGCTGATGAAAACGCTCTATGTCGTCGGCGGCGCGATGGGCGCGGGCAAGACGACGACCTGCCGCCTGCTGCGCGACCGGCTGGACAACAGCGTCCTTTTGGACGGCGACTGGCTGTGGGATATGCACCCGTTCTGCGTCAACGACGTGACGAAAAAGCTGGTGACCGACAACATCGTCGCCGTGCTCAACAATTTCCTTTCCTGCCCTGCGCTGGACAACGTCGTCTTCTGCTGGGTGCTGCACCGGCAGGAGGTTCTCGACGGCCTGCTTTCCCGTCTGCACACCGCCGGCTGGACGGTTCGCCGCATCTCGCTCGTCTGCACGCCGGAGGCCCTGCGCGCGCGGCTTGCGCGCGATGTCGCCGCCGGCCTGCGCCAGCCCGACGTGATCGGGCGCAGCCTCGCGTACCTGCCGCTGTACGGCGCGCTGGACACCGAGAAGCTCGACGTGTCGGCCTGCACGCCGGAGGAAGCGGCCGAAGCCATTCTGGCGGGAGGGCGGCAATGAAGCAGAAACTCATCCTCATCACCGGCTCGCCCTGCGTGGGGAAAACGACCGTGGCCGAGCGCCTGTTCGAGACCTGCGAGGACAGCGCCTACTTCGACGGCGACTGGGCCTGGTGCGTCAACCCCTTTTCGCTTTCCGACCCACGGCTGCGCAACGGCGACAAAACGATGTCGTTTGCGCTTTCCAATTATCTGCGCTCGGGCTTTGCCTATGTGATCTTTTCTTCCGTGGTCATCATCGGCGCGGAGATCCGCGAGGCCATCCTGCGGGACATCGACGCCGACGGGTATACGACGGTCGCCTTTACATTGACATGCTCGGAGGCGACGCTTGCCGAGCGGCACCGCCGGCGCGGCGACAGGACCTCGGTCTCGTACCAATGGCTGCGGATGCCGCCCTGCCCCGGCGACCGCGTCCTCGACACCGACGGCAAAACGCCCGCGCAGCTCGCCGCGGAAATCAAGCGCATCGCGGACGCGGCGGAATAAAAAGCCGTCTGTGAGACGGCTTCCTCGGTGAATAAGCGCGATAAAAACGGAAAATCGAAAAAGCGTCTCCTATGGCAGTTTCAGTCTGCCATGGGAGACGCTTTTTGTGTTGTGCGCACAAGTCGGGGGCGGTTCGCTGACGCTGCGGCTCCAAAGGCATTGTATCTTCGGAACCGTATCGCTGCGCCGTTTTTACAGTGCCCGCCGCTGCTTTTTGTATGCGGAAAAGCGTTTCTTTTTTTGTTTTATTCTATGATCCGCGGGCGGGTGAGCAGCGCGGCCAGACGTCCGGCGCCGCGTCGGTAGACGGCGCGGTATTCCGCGGCGGTCACCGGCAGACCGTCGGCGGTCAGCAGCTCCATCCGCTGCCCGAAAATGCAGGCGCGCACGCCCGGCGCGCGCATCCCATTGCGCAGGTAGAAGGCTTTGCGCCGCGCGCGCAGCGTCTCCTGCTCGGGCGGGGTGTCCGGCTCGCCGAGGGCCTCGATTTCGAGGAAAAAGCGCCGGCCCGCATAGCGTTCGCGCAGCAGTCCCAGCGCTTCGCCGCCGATTCCGCCGCCGCGCGCGGCCGGGTCGACGGCAAAGTAGTCCAGCAGCACGAGCGATTCATGCAGCATCGTCACCGCCAGCCCGAGCGGCTCGCCCGCTTCGCCGCGCAGCGTCAGCAGCTCCATCCGACCGCGCCGCGCCTGACGGCACAGCAGCCGGAAGGGCTTGCGCTCGGCGCGCGGGAAGGCGTCCAGATACAGCCGCCGGAGCGCGTTTTGCTCATGCGGGGCGGCCGGAGCAAGCGTTACCATAATTCCCTCCGTGATGTTCTGCCCGCTTCTGCCGCCGTCCGAACGGAAGCGGGCCGCAAATTGCTCTGCGGCCCGCGAAAAAACGGCAGTCGGGGATTTTGTTTACTTGCGTTCCTCTACGATTTCGCTTTCCTCGACCGTGTGGGCGATCAGACCCGGGTCGGTCTCCTTCGGCTCGGGGAGGATGAGGTTGAGCAGGATGCCCGCGATGATGCCCAGACCGATGTTCGTCAGCGAGAAGTTCGGCCCGCCGATGACGGCTTCGCCGATGGCCAGCACCAGCATCACGGCCGCGATGCAGAGGTTGCGGTTCTTGGTGAAGTCAACGTGGTTTTCCACCAGCGTGCGCAGGCCGACCGACGAAATCATACCGTAGAGCACGATGCACGCGCCGCCGAGCACGCAGGTCGGGATCGTTTCGATTGCGCCGATGGCCTTGCCGAAGAAGGAGACGATGATGGCGATGAGCGCGGCGATACGCAGCGTGACGGGGTTGTAGTTGCCGGTCGCGGCGAGTACGGCCGTGTTTTCGGAGTAGGTCGTGTTCGGCGGGCCGCCGAGCATACCGGCCGCCATCGTGGCCAGACCGTCGCCCAGCATCGTGCGGTGCAGGCCGGGGTCCTTGGTGAAGTCGCGTCCGACGACGGCGCCGTTGGCGTACACGTCGCCCACATGCTCGACGACCGTCACGATGGCGATCGGGGCTACCGAGGCCACCGCGCGGAGGATTTGGTCGCCGCGTCCTGCGAAGTCAAACGTGGGCAGCGTGACGTCGGGCAGTTCCAGCCACGAGTGCGCCGAGACCTTCGCAAAGTCGGTCAGCCCCTCGGGCGCCAGCCCCGTTTCCACGGCGATGAGCGTGACGAGGTAGCCGGAGACGAGCGAGATGACGATGGAGGACATCTTCAGCATCCCCTTGCCGTAGCTGGAAAGGATGATTGCCAGCAGACAGACGAACAGCGCGATGCCCCAGGACCAGTAGTAGCCGGGCGTGAAGTTCTCGAACGTCTGGATGTTGTTGATGGCGGAGCCCGCCAGATTCAGACCGATGAGCACGATGCCCACGCCGCGCACGACGGGCGGGAACAGCCGGTCGATGAACCGCTTGCCGAACAGGCGCACCAGCAGCGCGATGACGAGGTAGACCGCGCCCGCGGCGATGATGCCCCACATGGCGACCGAAATCTGGTCCTTTTTGGTCTCGCCGAAGCTCGGATTGCCCACGATGCCCTGAATGGCGGCGATGAACGCAAACGAGCTGCCGAGAAACACGGGGTTCTTGCCCCCGGTGCAGAGATGGAAGATCAGCGTGCCGATGCCGGCGCAGAGCAGCGCCACGCCGACGTCCAGCCCCGTCAGCAGCGGTACGAGGATGGTCGCGCAGGACATCGCGAACGCGTGCTGGAAGCCGAGGGCGATCTTCTTGCCTGCGCCGAGCGGCTCATAGGTGGCCGAGCCGGGGAAGAACAGGCGGTTGAGTTTGCCGAAGAATCCCATTTTCATACTCCTTTGTTTTTTATTTCGAGTCGTTGAACACACAAGAAAAGAAGCCGTTCGGCGCGCGTCGCGCGTGAAAAACGGGCGGCTTCCCCGCAAAAAAGGTCCCGCGCGGCGTCGTGTACGCCGGACCAAACGACAGTATAGCATATCATGTCGAATTTGTAAAGGCGCAGCGCCTCATTTTCGCACGATTTGTAAACATTTTGACGCGCGCGTCAAACACCGCGCGCAGACGGCGTTTTTTCTTGACAAAAGGACGAAAAAATGCTATGATACAATATATATGACTTGTGCTAAGGGGAGGGCGCTTTCGTGGGCGGCAGCATATTCGTAACGTCGTTTAAGGGCGGGGTCGGAAAAACGACCGTCTGCGCCAATCTGGCGGGCGCGCTCTGCAACCTCGGCCACACGGTTCTGGTCGTCGACGGCGATTTCGGCATGCGGTGCATGGACATCGTCCTCGGGCTGGAAAACGAAGCGCTTTTCGACCTCGGCGACGTTCTTGCCGGGCGGACGGAGCTGGAGCGCGCGGTGCTGCAAAGCCCCCGCGTGCCGTCGCTGTCCTTCCTGCCCGCGCCGATGAACTGCCGCGTCCCGCCCGACCGGGAAGCGGTCGCGGGCGTCATCGACGCGCTGCGGCGGACGTACGATTATGTGCTCATCGACTCCTCCGCGGAGGAAAGCGATACCTACGCCGCCTTCGCTGCGGCTGCGGACGACGCGGTCATCGTGTCGCTGCACCAGTCCTCGTCCATCCGCGCGGCGGAAAAGACCGCGCTCTGTCTGGACGGGTACGGCTTCCGCAACCTGCGGCTGATCGTCAACGGCTACCGCGCCGCCGCCGCGTCGAGCGGGCTGCTGCCCTCGCTGCGGGAGATCGTCGAGCGCAGCAGCGTGCGGCTGCTGGGCGTGGTGCCCTTCGACCCGCTGCTGCAAACCGATCAGGAGGCCGGCCGCATCACCTTCGACGACTTCGCGTCCCGCCGCGCGCGCTGCTACGAGGCGGCGTTTATGAACATCGCCGCGCGCATCACGGGCCGCCGCGTGCCGCTGCTGAAAAACGTCGCGTATCCCGTGAAGCGGAAGAAATATGTGCGCGCCTGAACGGCGGACAGCCGCCCTGCCCGGCTTCCGCGTTCGGAGCGCTTGGAGCGTTCGGAAAAAGCACCACCGGCAGTTTACTATATAAGGAGAGGCGTTGCGACTGCGCCGGTCCGATACAACAGAAAGGATTTGGTCGAAAATGGACATCGCGATCATTGCCAACGACAAGAAAAAAGAATTGATAGCCGAGTTTTGCATCGCCTACTGCGGCGTGCTCAGCCGTCACAACCTGTGCGCGACCGCGACAACCGGAAAATACATCAGCGACTCCACGGGTCTGGAGATCGAGCGCCTGCTCTCCGGCTCGCACGGGGGCGAGCAGCAGATCGCGTCGCGCATCGCGTACGACGAGGTGGACATCCTCATCCTCTTCCGCGACCCGTCCTCGCCCGAAAATTATCTGGAGAGCGAGTGCGACCTCGTTCGCCTGTGCGATTTGCACAACATCCCGGTCGCGACCAACATCGCCACGGCGGAGGCGCTGATTATGGCGCTGGACCGCGGCGACCTCGACTGGCGCAATAACGTGAGAAAAAAAGGAATCGATCGCAGATGACAAACATCAAAAAGCCGCGCGGCACGCTGGACATCCTGCCTGCGGAGACGCGCGCGTGGCGCTACGCGGAGGACATCATCCGCCGCGAGGCCGCCGCGAGCGGGTTCGAGGAAATCCGCTTCCCCACCTTTGAATCGACCGAGCTGTTCGACCGCGGCGTCGGCGGCACGACCGACATCGTGCAGAAGGAGATGTACACCTTCACCGACCGCGACGGGCGCAGCCTGTCTCTGCGGCCGGAGGGCACGGCGGGCGTGGCCCGCAGCGTCATCGAAAACGGGCTGTACGCCGGTGCGATGCCGCTCAAGCTCTATTATCTGACCAACTTTTTCCGCTATGAGAAGCCGCAGGCCGGCCGCAGCCGCGAGTTTTTCCAGTTCGGCACCGAGCTGTACGGCGCCGACGGGCCGGAGGGCGACGCGGAGGTCATCGCGCTGGCCGACCGCGTGCTGCGCAGGCTGGGCCTGCAAAGCTGCGCGCTCAACCTCAATTCCATCGGCTGCGCCGACTGCCGTCCCGCTTACCGTGCAGCGCTTGTGGACTATTTCCGCGCGCACGAGTCCGAGCTTTGCCCCACCTGCCGCGAGCGGCTGGAGACCAACCCGCTGCGCATCCTCGACTGCAAAAGCCCGATTTGCGCGGGTATTGCCGCCGATGCGCCGAAAACGGTCGATTATCTCTGCGGACACTGCCGCGACCATTTCACACAATTGCAGGCGCTGCTTTCCGGCTGCGGCATCGCGTTCACGGTCAATCCCCGCATCGTGCGCGGGCTGGACTATTATACGGGCACGGTGTTTGAGTTCATTTCCTCCGGCATCGGCGCGCAGGGCACCGTCTGCGGCGGCGGCCGCTACGGCGGGCTGCTTGCCGAGCTGGGCGGGCCGGATATGAGCGGCGTGGGCTTCGGCATGGGGCTGACGCGGCTGCTGCTGGCCATGGAGGCCGAGGGCGCGCTGCCCGCGCTCGACGGCGGCCCGCAGGTCTACCTCGCCCCGATCGGGAGCGACGAGCGCGGCCGGGCGTTCGCTCTGGCGGCTGAGCTGCGCGCGCAGGGCGTGCGCGCCGAGACCGACCTCGTCGGCCGGTCGCTGAAGGCGCAGATGAAATACGCCGACAAGCTCGGCGCGCAGCATACGGTCGTGCTGGGGACGGACGAGCTGTCCGCCGGCGAATGCACGCTGCTGTGTATGGCGACGGGCGAGAAGAAGCGCATCCCGCTCTCCGCGTCGTCGATTGCCGAAAACCTGTAATTTTTTTGGATGGGAAGTATATAGATATGGCTGAATCTCTCGGTTCTCTTAAACGGACGCACTACTGCGGCGTTCTGACGGAAGGCGACATCGGAAAGCGCGTCTGCGTGATGGGCTGGGTGCAGCGCCGCCGCGATCTGGGCAGCCTGCTGTTCATCGACCTGCGCGACCGCACCGGACTGGTCCAGCTCGCCTTCGACGAGCAGAGCGACCCCGCCGTGCGCGAGAAGGGCGTCGCCTGCCGCAGCGAGTACGTCGTCGCGGCGACCGGCGTCGTGCGCGAGCGGCAGAGCAAGAATCCCAACCTGCCGACCGGCAGCATCGAGGTGTACGCGGACGAGCTGCGCATCCTTGCCGAAGCGGAGACGCCGCCGTTTGAGATCGTCGAGGGGACCAAGGCGAACGAGGAGCTGCGCTTAAAGCACCGCTACCTCGACCTGCGCCGCCCCGATTTGATGAAAAATCTGCTCTTCCGCCACCGCGTGGCCAAGCTGACCCGCGATTATTTCGACGAAAACGGCTTTATCGAGATCGAGACGCCGATGCTCATCCGCTCGACGCCGGAGGGCGCGCGCGACTATCTCGTTCCCTCGCGCGTGCATAAAGGCTCGTTCTACGCGCTGCCGCAGTCGCCACAGCTTTACAAGCAGCTTTCCATGGTCGCCGGCTTCGACCGCTACATCCAGCTTGCGCGCTGCTTCCGGGACGAGGACCTGCGCGCCGACCGCCAGCCGGAATTCACGCAGATCGATATGGAGATGTCGTTCGCGGACGAAACCGACATTATGCAGATCATAGAGGGCTTTATGAAGCGCCTGTTCGCCGAAACGCTCGGCGTGGAATTGCAGACGCCGCTGCCCCGCTACACCTACCGCGAATGTATGGAGCGCTTCGGCTCGGACAAGCCGGATATGCGCTACGGGATGGAGATTATCGACGTCTCCGAGACCGTCGCGGGCTGCGGCTTCGCGCCGTTCGAGAGCGCGCTGGACGCCGGCGGCAGCGTCCGCGGCATCAATGCGAAGAACGCGTGTGAAAAGCTCACCCGCAAGGAACTGGATAAGCTCACCGACTATATCAAGGGCTGCGGCGCCAAGGGACTGGCATGGGTCAAGCTCGGCGCCGACGGCGCCACCGCCTCCTTCGCCAAGGCCGTGTCCCCCCAGCTGCTGACGGCGCTGGCGGCGAAAATGGACGGCGAGCCGGGCGACGTGCTGCTGCTTGCCTCGGGCGGGGACACCGGCGCGCTGCTCGGACAGCTCGGCGCGCTGCGCATCGAGGCGGCCAACCGCCTCGGCGTGGAAAAGCGGGGTTATAATCTCCTCTGGGTGGTGGAGATGCCCTTCTTCGAGTACGACGCGGAAAGCGGGGAATACGTTGCGATGCACCATCCCTTCACCGCGCCGCTGGAGGAATGCCTGCCCTATCTCGATACGGATAAGGCGGCCGTGCGCGCGCGCGCGTACGACCTCGTGCTCAACGGCATCGAGCTGGCCAGCGGCTCGGTGCGCATCACCGATCCTGCGCTGCAGAATCGGATTTTCGGACTGTTAGGACTTTCGAAAGAGGAAGCAAACGAAAAATTCGGATTTTTGCTCGAGGCGTTCCGCTACGGGCCGCCGCCCCACTGCGGCATAGGCTTGGGGCTGGACCGGCTGGTGATGCAGCTCTTGGGGGCGGACAGTCTGCGCGACGTCATCGCCTTCCCGAAGGTGCAGAACGCTTCGGAGCTGATGACCGAGTGCCCGGCCGCCGTGCCCGAGCAGGCGCTGCGTGAACTCGGAATAACAACGGAAGGAAACAGTCTCAAATGATCGAAATCAACGGCATCTATAAGAATTTCGGCGCCAAGCAGGCGCTGCGCGACGTCAGCTTCAACGTCGCGGAGGGTGAGATTATGGGCTTCCTCGGGCCGAACGGCGCGGGCAAGACGACGACGATGAACATTCTCACCGGCTACCTGTCCGCGACGGCGGGCACGGCGCGCATCGACGGCGTGGACGTGCTGGAAAAGCCGCTCGTCGCCAAGTCGAAGATCGGCTTTTTGCCCGAGCAGCCGCCGCTGTATATGGATATGACGGTCAAGGAATACCTCAACTTCGTTTACGGGCTGAAAAACTGCCGCCTCCCGCGCGCGCAGCACATCAAGGAAATCTGCGAGGTCGTCCGCATCGGCGACGTGTACGGGCGGATCATCAAAAATCTCTCCAAGGGCTACCGCCAGCGCGTCGGCATCGCGCAGGCGCTCATCGGCAACCCGAAGGTGCTCATCTTCGACGAGCCGACCGTGGGTCTGGACCCGAAGCAGATTATTGAAATCCGCAACCTCATCAAGCTGCTGGGGAAGGAGCACACCGTTATCCTCTCCACGCATATCCTGCCCGAGGTGCAGGCGGTCTGCGACCGCATCGTCGTCATCGATAAGGGCGTCATCGTCGCCAACGAAAAGACCGAGGACTTAATCAACGCCGTCGAAGGCTCGCGCCGGCTGATCGCCAAGATTGTCGGCCCCGAGGACGAGGTGCTGAAAATGCTGCGCGCGACCCCCGGCGTCAAATACGCCGAGCTGCTCGGCCGGCGCGACACCGACTCGTTCAGCTATATGCTCGAGTCGGAGGATAAGGTGGACATCCGCAAGCCGCTGTTCTACAATCTGGCCCGCAGCGGGTGGCCGCTCATCGGGCTGGAGGGGATGGAACTGAACATCGAGGACATTTTCATCCGCCTCATCGACCGCGATAAGGAAAAGGCGAAAAAAGGCGCGAAAAAGGGAGGCAATAAGCAATGACCGCCGTATATCTCCGGGAGCTGCGCTCCTACTTCATCACGCCGATCGGCTATATCTACGCGGCGATGTTTCTGGCCGTTTCGGGGCTGCTGTTCGGCTATACCACGCTTCTGCCCGAAACCTCGACGACGGACGGCAGCACGCAGCTTGCGCTTTATTTCCTGTTTATGATGGGTGTGTTCTGCATCCTCATCCCGCTGCTGACGATGAAGCTGTTTGCCGACGACCGCCGTCTGAAAACCGAGCAGCTTCTGCTCACCTCGCCGGTCTCGCTGTTCGGCATGGTGATGGGCAAATATCTGGCGGCCTTAACCGTCTTTGCCGCCACGCTCGCCGTCAACAGCTTCAACTTCTTCCTGCTGTATCGGTACGGCACGCCCAACGGCGCCGTGATTGCCGCCAACGTGCTGGGCGTCTTCTTCCTCGGCGCGGCCTTCATCGCCGTCGGCGTGTTCCTGTCCTCGGTGACGGAAAACCAGCTGATCGCCGCGGTTTCGTCCATTGCGGTCATCGGCATATTGATTCTGCTTTCGTTCCTTGCCGATGAAATTCCCGTCGTCTGGGTCCGCACGGTCATCGACTGGTTCTCGGTCATGAGCCGCTACGCGCCCTTCACCAACGGCTTGCTGGACATCAGCGCAATCATTTACTATGTCAGCTTTGCGGCCGTGTTTTTGTTCCTGACCGTCCGGGTCTACGAGAAGCGCAGATGGTCCTGAGTCTGCCGCCGGACGCATCCGTTCCCTTTGCAAAAACAGAGAAAGGCATAAGGCTATGAAAAATACGACAGCAAAGAAATTCAAATACGGCTCGCTTTCGGTCGTGTTCACGGTCGTGTTCATCGCGCTCGTCATCGGCGTGAACCTGATCGTCTCCGCGCTGGACACCTCCTTCAACCTCCGCGTGGACCTGACCGAGACAGAGCTTTACTCGATCAGCCCGGAGACAGACGTGGCGCTGCGCGCGGGGCTGGGCGATAACTACGAGAGCTTCAAGGTCACCATCAAGTTTCTGGACGAGCGCGACGTGATTGAATCCAGCGAAACGGCGCTGTATGTGCAGCAGCTTGCCGAGGAATACGCGCGCCAGTACCCGAACAACATTTCCGTCGAGTACATCGACATCACCAAGAACCCCGGGGCGGTTGAAAAGTATCTCAACGAGACGCAGACCTCCGTGGACCGCAACTATGTCATCATCGAGGGCGCATATCATTACCGCATCCTGCATTTGGCCGCCTTCTTTATCACCTCGGAGGATACGGGCGCGCTCTACGCCTTCCAGGGCGAATCGCGCTTCACCGCGGCGATTCTCCAGTCCTCCATCGAGACGCCGCAGATCGTCGCCTTCACCACGCAGCACGGCGAAACGACCTCCGCGTCGATGATGTCGATGTTCGACGAGGCCGGCTTTGAAATCCAGACCATCGACTTGGCCGCCGAGGAAATCCCCGAGGATGTGCGCATCCTCGTCATTTCCAATCCGACCAACGACTTTCAGGGCTTCGACGGCACCAACCCCGACGTCCGCACCGAAATGGTCAAGATCAGCGAGTATATGCAGTCCTACCGCAGCCTGATCGTGCTGGTGAACAAGGAAACGCCGGCTCTGCCGAATCTGCAGGAATACCTCTGGGAATACTGGGGGCTGAACTATAAGCCGCAGCACCTCATCAGCGACGAGAAAAGCTCGCTGCCCGGCACGGATTACTATTCGGTCATCGCCGAATACGTCGGCACGTCGGAAAGCGCGCCCAACGCATACCAGCTTCACCAGACGGTTTCGCAGACGTCGGGCGTGCGCACCGTGTTCCGCAACGCCACCGAGCTGGTCGCCGATACCGGCAAGTCCGGCAAGAGCGTCGAGGTGGCGCTGCAAACCTCGTCCAGCGCGAAGAGCACCTACGGCGGCGAGGAAACGACCGGCAGCTTCCCGCTGCTGGCCCTCTCGACCGAGATGAATTACGCCGAGGACAACTCGGCGCAGTACCGCTATGTGATGCTCGTCGCCTCCACCGATTTTGCGAACGACTCCTTCCTCACCAGCGGCTACGGCAACCGCCGCATCCTCAGCAGCGCCGCGCGTATGATGTCCACGCAGCGCAACATCCCCGATATCGACTATAAGAAGTTCGAGGACGACGCGCTCACGCTGGACCAGGAGACGGCGAGGAATTTGACCATCTTCATCACCGTGTTCGCGCCGCTCATCATCATCGTCATCGGACTTGTCGTCTATCTCAGAAGGAGACATCTGTAATGCTGAAAAAACAGTATCTCATATCCGGCGTCATCCTCCTGCTGGCCGTGGCGCTCATCCTTGTCTACTTCCTCTTCCTGCGGGAGGAAGCGCCGGTGACCGAAACCGACCCCTTCTTCGTCCTCACCGACGAAGCCAAGGCGCAGGTCGATACGCTGCGGGACGATGTGCGCATTGTCCTGCTCCGCAGCGAGACGGAGATCGCCGCCGACGCGCTCCGCACGCGGATGCGCAGCTTTCTGGAGCTGTATCCGCAGGCCAACGACGCGGTCAGCCTCGAGTACGGCAGCCTGTCCGATTGGCCGGACGCGCCCGACGCGGATGCGATTGTGTTCGCCGGCAAGGCGGAAACGGTTTACGTCCGCTACGACGACCTGTATAAAAAGCTGGAAAACGGCACCGCCTATGCCTTCGACGGCGAGCGGCTCTTCACCGCCGCGCTGCTGAAGGCCGACGGGCTGGACGCCGCGCCCGCCGACGGGCTGGCGCTGCGCGCGCTCGACGGCTACGATACCGACGGGGATACCGTCGGCACCGGCAACCGCGCGTTCATCTATCCCAACATTTCGCGCTCGGACGTGCAGTCGATTAAAATCCGCAACGAGAGCGGCAGCTATGAGGCGTACCGCAACGAAAGCGGCACGTTCTACTTCCGCAACGCCGAGCTGTGCGGCTACGACAGCGAGAAGTTCGCTTCGTTTATGGTCAACTGCACCTATATGCTATCGCTTTCCAAGATCAGCGACCCGCTCGCGCTGTCCGAGTACGGGCTGGACAGCGAGGAGGACGCGCTCGCCGTCATCGAGGTGCTTCAGACCAACGGCGCGTACCATAAAATCCTCGTCGGCAATAAGCTGGCCAACGGCAGCGGGTATTACGCCAAGTACGACACCAAGGATTTCGTCTATGTCATCGATACGCAGATCGAAAACGACGTCCTTCTCCCGCTGGTCAATATGCTGCAGGCGAACCTCGTCTACGGCATCTCGCAGCAGAGCGACCTCTACGGCGTGGACAACATCCTGCTGAAAAAATACAACTATGAGGAGGGCGGCGCGGACACCGACGTCGTCGGGATGCTCATCACCAAGATCGAAGCGTCCTCCAACCTTGAGCTGTGCAACGCCAAGCAGACCGTCGGCGGCGTGCTGCTGAATAAAAAGAACTTCACCGCCTCCTCCACTTCCGCGTGGAAGGAGAGCGACGAGCTGCTCGGCTTCACGTCCTCCAACGGAAAATCGGTGTATATCGACCTCGAGCTGGAAAACTACGCCGAGGACGGCAAATACAGCGTCGCCTTCGGGCTTGTGTACGACAGCAAGGCCGGCGCGGTCAAGCCGAACGCCGTCCGCGTGCAGCTTCACACCGGCGACGGCTTCTCGGACGAGGGCGGCGTCACGCTCGAGTCCTTCGAGCAGACCGACGGCAGCTATAAGCGCTACGAGCTCAGCTTTGAGAGCGCTTCGCCCGTCCGCTGGGTGCGCGTGTACTTTGATTTGCCGGACTCGGGCTACGTCGTGCTCGACGAGCTGACGCCCTACGCCTCCGGCAAGGACGCCATCCCCGAGGATACCGTCACCAGCATCTGGAAGCTGGTCTCGCCGGTCGAGTATATCCCTTCGGGCAAGAACTTCGCCTATCCCGACGCGACCGCCTTCAACGAGTTCGTGTATGGGATGACCACCCTCGTCGGCGACCGCGTCGTGGAATACAATTTGGACGTCGCGCTGCTCGAGAAATATGGGCTGACCGAGCCGGAGCTGGGTGCGTCCTATACCTTCAACGGCTATACCGTCTACCTGTGGTTCTCCGAGAAGAACGAATCCGGCAACCGCTATTGCTATTCCTCCATCGTCGGGAAGGACGATTCCGGCGAGGAAGTGACGATGAGCACCGACATCATCGCCGAGATTTCGCCCGAGACCGCGCCCTGGCTGGAATACGACGCGCTTACCTTCTTAGACCCGGGCATCTTCTCGATGTATATCAATAAGATCGACGAGATTACGATGTCCTATGGCGGCAATGACTATGTGTTCGCGCTCACGCGCAACGACGCGGGCGAGTTCACCACCGTCACCTGCAACGGGCAGACGGTTGATACGCAGAACTTCCGCTATCTCTACGTCTCCATCCTCAACCTCAAGCTGGAGGGCGAGTACAGCGAGAGCGACAGCCAGCCGGTCGAAATGTTCCGCCTGACCGTCAAGAGCGGCAACCGCACGGACGAGATCGTGTTCTATCAGGTCTCGTCGGCCAAGGCGTACTATACGCGCAACGGCGAGGGGCGGTATTATATGCTGGTCGACGGCATTACCAAGGTGCAGCGCAACATCCAGCTTCTGCTCTCCGGCCAGCCGGTGCCGAGCAAATGAGAGGGAAGCCTCTGCGCCGGCTTGCGCTCTGCTGCGCCGCCGCACTGCTGCTGAACGGCTGCGGCGGCGCGCCGGACACGAGCGATTACCCCGTGCTGGAGGCGGCCGTCGCGTCCGCGAACGACGCGGGCTGCAAGCAGGTCAAATTTCTGATGCAGTTCACCTTCGGCGAGGAACGGACGACGATGCTTTTCGTGCAGGGGGAATATACCGTCGATACGGAAAACGGCTATGTGCTGTCCGGCAGGATGTCGCAGACCGTGCTGGGCGCGTCTGTCACGGTCACGTTCAGCTACGCGGACGGCTGGTACGCCTACACCATCGACGGGCAGACGATGAAGCGCGCTTACGAGGAGGAGACGCTGCGCAGCGGCTTTCTGTTCTCCGACGCGTTCCTGTTTGACGAAGCGGACGTCACGTCGATGACCCGCTCGTCGGGCGACGCCGGCGCGGGTATCTACGAGCTGGAGATCGGCGGCGACCATACCGCGCGGTTGGTAGAGCTGCTCGGGGAGGACATCTACGCGCTTTCCCAGCTTTCCAAGCCCGACAAGAGCAAGACGCAGGCCACGGACCTCGTCTGCGGCTACACCGTGGCGGCGGACGGGCGGCTGACCGGCCGCACCCTCAACTATGCGCTCTCGCTCTACGATACGCCGCCCTATGTCCCGGGCGTGGAGCCTGATTACGAGGACTATCATCTCGAATTGCAGATTACGATGCGGATGCAGTATGTGTACGACGGCGTGCAGCCGCCCGAGCTGCCCGATACGTCGGGCTATGAAACCGTCTCCGGCTGAAAAGCGGTCGGGACGACGACGAAAGGAAACGGATACCATGCCTGTGTTTTCAACCGCCGACGGCGTTTTTTCGCTGGACGGCAAGCCGATGACGATCCTCTCCGGCGCCATCCACTATTTCCGCACCCATCCCGACCAGTGGCGCGACCGGCTGGAAAAGCTCAAGGACTGCGGCTTCAATACCGTGGAGACCTACACCCCCTGGAATCTGCATGAAAAAACGCCCGGCAAATTCGATTTTACGGGCATGCTCGACATCGGCCGCTTCCTCGACCTCGCCGCCGATGTCGGCCTGTACGCCATCGTGCGCCCCGGCCCGTTTATCTGCGCCGAATGGGAGTTCGGCGGTATGCCCGCCGACCTGCTGACCGACGACGACCTCCGGCTGCGCTGCCGCGACGCGCGCTTCATCGAGCGGCAGGCGCGCTACCTGCAAGCGCTGCTCGCCCATGTCGTACCCCGTCAGGTCACGCGCGGCGGCAATGTGATTATGCTGCAGGTGGAAAACGAATACGGCAGTTTCGGCGACGATAAGGTCTATATGCGGAAAATGCGCGACGTCTACCTTGAAAACGGCGTCGACGTCCCGCTGTTCACCTCGGACGGCCCGGTCGCGTTCTATCTGCGCAGCGGCACGGTCGAGGGTACGCTCGCGACCGGCAATTTCGGCGGGCATGTGGCCGAAAACGCCGCGCAGCTCAAATCACTCGTACCCGAAGGCCCGCATATGTGCACCGAGTACTGGTGCGGCTGGTTCGACCATTGGGGCGAGCCGCATCACGTCCGCGACGCCGCCGACGCGGCGGACACCTTCGCGCAGCTTTTGGACAGCGGCTGCTCGGTCAACGTGTATATGTTCCACGGCGGCACCAATTTCGGCTTTATGAATGGCGCCAACTTCCAGGAGCGCTACGAGCCGACGACCACCAGCTACGATTACGACGCCGTTCTCAGCGAGTCCGGCGACTTAACAGATAAATTCTTCGCTTTCCGGCGGGTGATCGAGGAGCGCTTCGGCGCGCTGCCGCCCGTCCGCGTCAAAAACAGCGAAAAACGCGCCTACGGCAAGGTCGCGCTCGACGGCTGCCTGCCGCTGGCGGAGACGCTGGGCGCGCCGGTGGAGAGCGCCGCGCCCGTCGATATGGAAAAGCTGGGCCAGTCATACGGCTATACGCTCTACCGCGCCTCGTTCGAGACCTTCGGCGAGGACGTGACGCTGCGCGTATTCAACGTCCGCGACCGCGCCATCGTGTTCGTCGACGGCGTGCGCGTCGGTGTGCTGTACCGCCGCGACGGCGGCGAACGGCTGGCGGTCGGCGGTCTGTCCGCCGGACGGCATACGGTAGAGCTGCTCAACGAGAATATGGGGCGCGTCAACTACGGCGTGCATCTGCGCGACCCGAAGGGGATCGACGGCGTGGCCGTCAACGACCGCTATATCTTCGGCTGGGAGAATTACCCGCTGCCGATGGAGCGGCTCGGCGAGCTGTCCTTCGGCCCGTACCGCGCCTGCGCCGCGCCGGCGTTCTACGCCGGCAGCTTCGAGGTCGACGAGCCGGCCGATACCTTCCTCGACGTGACCGGCTTCGGCAAGGGCTTCGCCGTCATAAACGGCTTCAACCTCGGCCGCTTCTGGCCGGACGAGGGGCCGCAGAAGCGCCTGTATGTGCCCGCGCCGGTTCTGCGGCGGGGCCGCAACGACATACGCTTGTTTGAGACCGAGGGGCGGAGCGCGCCCTTCGTCACCCTGACCGACGCGCCTGACCTCGGCTGACGCCGGGGCGGATAGATCATCCGGATGAAAGGGGAAATTTTTGTGTCAAAACGAATGACCGGCCTGCTGCTGGCGCTGCTGCTCACCCTGAGCGCGCTGTTCGCCTGTACGCCCGCCAACGGGGAGGAAAGCAGCCAGCCGCAGCCGGCCGACTCTTCGGCCGAAGAAAGTGAGGAACCGAAAGTGCCCGATGAAAACGCCAAGCTCGTCTGGAACGAGCTGTATGCCGACGAGGCCAACGGCATCGCCTCGCCGTCGGACGTGTACGGCGTCGAATATTACTTTGACGGCGAGCGGATCGACGACTACGCGCGTGACCCCGCCGAGGGCGACGCCAAGCTGCTGTTTGCCGGCGAGAGCGCGACCCGCGCGGTCAATTTCGCGTATGGCTATGTGCTCACCTTCCCGTATACCGGCGTCACGCTGGACAATTCACTCAGCGCCTACCGTACCAAGTACATATCCGACAATTCCATCCTCACCGTCTCGTATGAGGACAAAAATCCTTACGGCGACAATGAGAACGGCTGGAACATCTATCTGACCGAGTGGCTGAACATCCACATCGACTCGCTGGACTTCCTGGCCGCCAACGAGCTCAGCCGCAGCCGCCCGCTGCCCGACAGCGAATCGGTGCTGGAGGGCTATACCGTGCTGGAGTACGACATGTATATGCGCAACGCCGGCGACGCGGAATATCCCTATTACAACATCGCCATCATCCGCCGCACCGGCGAATACGACCACTTTATTCTGATGGTGATGAAGTCCAAGACCAAGAGCGACGAGCAGTTCGATAAGATCACGGCCTCGTTCGTCGAGACCGAGTGCGTCGGCGAGGCGAAGAACCCCGAGACCGCCTACGAGTTCGAGCTTCCCGAGAACTGGTCGGAGGAGACGCGCAGGTACTACGAGCTGTTTTCCGCCGCGCAGAACGTGTCGTGGGGCGCGTTCACCAAAACCATCGTCTCGAAGAAGGACAGCGCCTACGCCGTCCGCCGCGGCGAGATCATCACCAACCTTGAACGCTTGCAGGGCGAGAACGGCTGGGACTATAACTTCGACATCCTGCCCACCTATTCCGCGATGGGCTGGTACGGCACCGAGAGCCATTTCCCGCTGGAGATGGCCGAGGAGTTCGCGGGCGGCAACGGCTTCAACGGCAAGCCGGTTCTGCAGTTCACCTATCAGTTCACCGATTCCAACAACGGCAACCTCGGCGGGTTCAACCCCAGCTTCGATATTCTCCGCGGCCGGTACGACGACCAGTTCCGCCGGCTGGCGCAGGACATCAAGAGCTACGGCAAGCCGGTGCTGTTCCGCCTGAACAACGAGATGAACAGCGACTGGACCTCCTATTCGGGCATCTGCGCGCTGCTCGACCCGGACATCTTCCGTATGACGTGGTCGCGGCTGTACGGCATCTTCGAGGAGGAGGGCGTGGACAACTGCATCTGGATCTTCAACCCCATCGCGGTCTCCTGCCCGTATTCCAACTGGGGCGAGGCGCTCAACTATATGCCCGACCCGTCGCAGATGCAGGCGCTCGGCCTGACCTACTACGAGATGGGCAACGGCGCGTCGCTGATGTCCTTTAAGGATATGTACACGACGCTCTACGAGATCAATATGCCCTACTTCGATAACTACCCGTGGATCATCTCCGAGTTCGCGGCCGGCTGCGGCGGCGAGAAACTGTACGACTACGGCATCAGTGCTTACCGCGATACGGTGCTCGGCCGCAACGAAGCGCTGCAGGCGCAGTGGATCACCGATATGTTCGAGTGCTTCTCGCACTACGGCGAGGCGGGCTATGAGTTCCTGTCGCATATCAAGGGCGCGATCTGGTTCTCCTGCAACGACTACGCCGACATCGGCGGCAAGACCTATATCATCAACTACCTCGACCTCGCGCCCGAACTGACGAAGTCGCTTGCGGCCTTCCGCGAGGGGGTCAACGCCACCGGCGCCAAGACGGTCCCGAAGGAATAGGCCCGCCCACATCCCCATCGGCGCGGCGGCCGTCCGGCGCACCGCGGCGGGAACGAACGCGTTCGTTCCGCTTCGTCCGGCGGCGGGCAGGGCTGCCGGTATCTCGCAGCACAGCACGGCGGCCGCGGAAAACAGTCCGCGGCCGCCTTACTTTTTCTCCGAAAGGATGACGCTTTATGCCCTTTCTGCCTGTATGCCCCGCGGACATGCGCGCCCGCGGCTGGGACGCGCCCGATTTCGTACTCGTCACCGGCGACGCGTACGTTGACCACCCCTCGTTCGGCACGGCGGTCATCTCCCGCGTGCTTGAGGCGGCGGGCTTCCGCATAGCGATTCTTCCGCAGCCCGACTGGAAAAGCTGCGCGCCGTTCAAGGCGTTCGGCCGCCCGCGGCTGGGCTTCCTCGTCAACGCGGGCAACGTCGATTCGATGGTCGCGCATTATACCGCCGCCAAGAAAAGGCGGGGCAACGACTGGTATTCCGCCGGCGGCCGGGCGGGCAGGCGTCCCGACCGCGCCGTGATCGTCTACTGCAACCGCATCCGCGAAGCGTACGGCGACGTGCCGATTGTCATCGGCGGCATCGAGGCTTCCACCCGCCGGTTCGCGCATTACGATTACTGGGAGGACCGCGTCCGCCGCTCGATCCTCGTCGATTCGGGCGCCGACCTGCTCAGCTACGGGATGGGCGAGAACGCGCTGCGCCGCATCGCCGCGCTGCTCAACCGCGGCGTCCCCGTGCGGAAAATACAGGATGTGCGCGGCACGGCGTATTTTACAAAGGATAAAACGCATACGCCGCATTACGACTGGGTTTGCTGCGGCGATTACGAGACGCTCAAGACCGATAAGGCCGCCTACGCCCGCGCCTTCGCGCTGCAATACCGCAACACCGACGCCGTCACCGGCAAGGCCGTCGTCGAGGCGTACGACAACGGCCTGCTCGTGCAGAACCCGCCGCAGCCGCCGCTGACACGCGCCGAGCTGGACGCGGTCTACGAGCTGCCCTACGAGCGGATGTGGCACCCGATGTACGCCTCCGAGGGCGGCGTCCCCGCCATCGAGGAGGTGCGCTTTTCCATCACGCATACGCGCGGCTGCTTCGGCGCGTGCAACTTCTGCGCGCTCGCCTTTCATCAGGGCCGCACCGTCACCTCGCGCAGCATCGAATCGGTTGTGCGCGAGGCCGAACTGCTCACCCGCCTGCCCGGCTTCAAGGGCTATATCCACGACGTCGGCGGCCCGACGGCGAACTTCCGCGCGCCGAGCTGCGAGAAGCAGAAAACCGCCGGCGTCTGCCCCGACCGCAAGTGTCTGACGCCGACGGTCTGCAAGAATCTGGTCGCCGACCACAGCGAGTACGTCGAGCTGCTTGCGCGCGTCCGCGCCGTGCCCGGCGTGAAGAAGGTGTTCATCCGCTCGGGCATCCGCTTCGACTATCTGCTGGCGGATAAGAACCCCGCCTTCTTCGATACGCTCGTCGAGTACCATATCAGCGGTCAGCTCAAGGTCGCGCCCGAGCATTGCTCGGACGCCGTTCTGCGCTGCATGGGCAAGCCGGGCATCCAGGTCTACGAACGCTTCCGCGAACTGTTCTTCCGCAAGACGAAGGCGCTGGGGAAGGAGCAGTACCTTGTGCCCTATTTGATGTCCTCCCACCCCGGCAGCACGCTCGACGACGCCATCGAGCTGGCGCTGTACCTCCGCCGCCATAAGCTCAACCCCGAGCAGGTGCAGGATTTTTATCCCACGCCCGGCACCGCCTCGACCTGTATGTTCCATACCGGGCTGGACCCGTTCACGATGCGGCCGGTCTACGTCCCGCGCAGCTATGAGGAAAAACGCCGCCAGCGCGCGCTTTTGCAGTCCGCGCGGCCCGAAAACTACGCGATTGTACGCCGCGCGCTCGAGCAGGCCGGACGCACCGACCTCATCGGCTATGGCCCCGACTGCCTGATTAAGCCTGCCGCAAACACGGCGGCGCGGCGGAACAAGCCCGCCGCGACGTCCGCCCCGCCGCGCCGCGGACGGAAGCCCGCACCCGCAAAGGGAAAACGGGGCCGCGGCAAATAGCCCTCCGCTGTCCCGCCGCCGAATCCGAAGCGGGCGGGGGCGACCGGCCGGCTGGCCGCCGAGGGCGAGTTTATAGGAGGATTTGTTATGAACTTTTATGAGGAACAAAAACGCAATGCCTTCAAGCCGATTCGAGAGAATCCGATTCTGCTTGATTTCACGGGGTGTAAATATTTGCGGGAAATGCACAGTATTTTGAAAGTAACGTTCGGTCTGCCCGAATACTATGGCGAAAACTGGGACGCGCTGTGGGATTGTCTGAACGGTTTGTTCATAGGGGAGGGGGACGTTACGGTGATTGTGCGCGGATTGTCCACAATGCCGGAGGAATTTGCCGAAGATATTAACATTATGCTCGAAATATTCGCCGACGTACATGAATCGACGCCGAACGTGACGTTTACCGTCTGTGCGCCATAATAACATACGCCGATACG
>ERZ827458.425-NODE-425-length-60434-cov-22.896537_pt1 | contig 60434 bp, 47 predicted proteins | sample MGYA00519706_ERZ827458 | MGnify/ENA primary metagenome ERZ827458 (study PRJEB31778, sample SAMEA3449309) | human gut metagenome | biome: human gut; feature: human-associated habitat; material: faeces | place: United Kingdom | collected 2010/2012 ...
TCACCTGACCCTCCTTGCGGTAGGTCAGGTGTTGCAACGATCACTAGAACCCGCCTGTTTTTAATGTTGCAAGTGGGGGGGGATGACGCTGCTTGAACATGGCTCGGCTTCCCCAGAATGAAAAACTGGCGGAAAGGCGTATAAAGTGGCGGTAGACTGGCGGAAAGGCGTATAAAGTGGCGGTAGACTGGCGGAAAGGCGTATAAAGTGGCGAATTCTGACGTTATTGAGTTGATTTCTCTTGCCAGCCTTTCCGAGTCGGATGTGAGGCTACTTCGAGAAGATAATTGTATTGAGGCGAAAAAGGCCAAAGACAAATTACCAGACAGTCTATGGGATACGTATAGTGCATTTGCCAACTCTGATGGCGGTCTTATTCTTCTTGGTGTTTCAGAGAACTCGCGACGAGAATTGAATGTAACAGGGGTAACGGATGCAGAAAAGCTCAAACGGGATTTTTGGAATACTGTCAATGACCGTTCCAAGGTCAACGCCACAGTACTTTCCGACCAAGATGTTGTGATTCGACATGGATCGTCCGGTGATTTCATCGTGATTCATGTCCCTCGTGCAGGGCGGGAGATCATGCCTATATATGTGGGCGCTGATCCTTTTAGCCGGGAACAGCATAGGGGCACCTTCAGAAGGAATAACGAGGGTGACTACCATTGCGACCGGGATGAAGTCAAAGCAATGTTTCGCGATGGCAGTGACACTCCTCAGGATCTTCGTATCGTGGAAGATTTGGGTAGTGCCGCATTGGATTCAGGCACGATTGCCTCGTACCGTTCTTATTTTCAAAGGATTCGCCCGAACCATCCGTGGCGTAACCTCAATGACGAAGATTTTCTCGTGCGTCTGCAGGCGCTCGCTCGTTCTACCAAAGATAATCAGTTGCATCCAACTATTGCTGGATTGCTGATGTTTGGGCGCGAATATGATATCGTGCGGGAATTCGCAAATTATTTCCTTGACTATCGTGAAGAAATTGGACTCGATCGTTGGGATGATCGCATTACCTCTACTGACGGAATTTGGTCCGGCAACTTATACGATTTTTGGCAGTCAGTATATGGTAGGCTGCGGCAGGCGGTGCCGCGCCCATTCCGTTTGGACGGAGAAGCGCGACGTATGGATGAAAATCCCATGGAAATCACTATTCGCGAGGCGTTAACCAACGCTATCGTTCATGCGGACTATATGGGTAGAAGAGGCACTGTGATTATTAGGCGCCAATCAACCATCGAGTTCACCAATCCTGGGCGGCTCCGTGTTACAAAGGCCGAGGCGGAGCAAGGTGGAATATCTGATGCACGCAATCCTATCCTCATGAAAATGTTTTTTCTCATCGGTATCGGTGAAAAAGCAGGAAGTGGCTTTGATGTGATGCGAGCTGGTTGTGATTCTGTTGGCGCGCCGCATCCACTGCTGGAAGTGCTAACTCGTCCTGATCGCGTAAAACTTGTAGTACGGTACACAAACCTTGGCGGATCTGTTATGACGCCAGCAAATAGCGAGTCCATGAAATCCTGGACTTCCGTGGGACACCTCTCCAAATCGGAATCAGAAGCGCTACAGTATCTTGTGAGTCAAGGCAGCATATCAACTTCCGAATTAGCGGAGCATATGGAATTAGGGGTCTCGCGTGCTCGGGCACTGCTGAAAAGTCTCGTTGAAGACGGCTTTGCGCAATCTCGTGGTCGTGGCCGCGCCACGCGCTACGAGCCAGTCGAGGGGCTGCCCGTCTTCTGACGCAAGAATCGCTCCGCAGAGAGTGGTTTGAACAGCTGGTTTGGAGACCGCGCCAAATGCACAAAGTTTGAGCGTGATTGGTGTTCGTGAAGCAATTATTTGACTGAATTGGTAAAGTGCCACGTCGCGTCGATGACGGGGACAAATTTCCTGGGGTACTTAAGGCTCGCCACGAGGAGTACAGTTGTCTGTAACGCACAATGTGGCGCGTAAGACGAGGGGCGCATCTCGCAAGTGGGGTGCGATGCAGTTGAAGGAGTGCATGTCATGACTGATCCGAATGTCAATCCGAACGGCCAGGTGCCGTGGCAGCAAGCTGACGCCAATCCGACTGAGCCGTTAAATGCGATGACGGCGGAAACGGGAACCGCCGCCAACAATGCTCCAACCCAAGCAATCGCAGCGGGCGAACAGTCCACTCAAGCGTTCACTCCTGTTGAGCAGCCTACACAGGCGTTTACACCTGCCGAGCAGCCCACCCAGCCTTTTGCACCGGCCAATCAGCCGGTACCGCCTACGCAGGCTTTGCCACCAGTGACTCCTGCCGCTGCGCCCGCGCCCGCACCGGCAGCGCCCGCGCCCTATCCGGGGGCGGCTCCGGCAGGCGGATCGGTTCCTCCGGTCTACGGCAGCGTCAGTGCTCCGGTATATCCGGGCGGCGGGGCCGTGCCTCCGCAAACGCCCTATAACCCGTATATGCAAGGCGGCCAACCGAACGGCCAGCCGGGATGGTCTGGTTCTTACGGCAGTGTGCCGCCTGAAGCGAACCAGAAGTACAACGGTCTGGCTATTGCCGGTTTTATCTGCTCGTTCCTTGTCTCACTCCTCGGTCTGATCCTGAGCATCGTGGGCCTCAACCAGATTAAGAAACAGGGCGGCAAGGGCAAGGGCTTGGCCATCGCCGGCATCATCATCAGTGCGGCGGGCATGGTGATACAGGTAATACTGGTCATCGCGCTGATCGTCGGCGGTGCCTCGTATGCCAGCAAGGCTATAGATGAGGCGAAAACCGATTCCTTCTATAGTCAGTCCTCTTCGGGCAACGGTGATAGCAGCGATAAGAGCAAAGCTCAAGATAATCTTGACGATGTGCTGGACGACACGTTGGGCGAAACCCATGACGATCTAACCGACGGCGATTATGGGCTGTACGATTCGATTCAGGATTTCGTCGACTCTTTGGAATTCAAGGACTCCATTGAATCCGAAGCGGATACGTTTGCAGACACCGGCATCACCTTCAACTACCGTGTCGACGGTGACACCTTGGTGTACGAGTACGTGCTCGACGACAGCTACGCCTCGCTAGGCGATACCTTCGCTTCCTCACTGGATGCTATGGACAGCACCTATCAATCCACCGCGAATCTGCTGGGCTCGATGTGCAAGACCTCCAGCGGCAAGGCATCATTGCGCGTCATCATGCACACGCAAAGCGGCCAGTCGCTGTATGACAAAACCTGGACCGAAAAGTAGCAATCCCAGCGAACGTGCGTTTTGGTCGATTGAAGGCCGGTCTGCTTGCTCCTTGGACGGATGCTTCTGCGGAAGGAACCGCCAAGGAGTAGGCTTACAGGCATGAGACTCGCACGTTTTTCTTTGAATGATTCGCCGCGCTACGCCTTCGTGCAGAAGGACGAAACGGACGGCAAGGACTACCTCATCGAACTCGACGGTCATCCGCTGGCCGGCGACCAGGTCAAGCCCACCGGCGCTCGTTACCCGGTCGACGGCGATGGCATCCGTCTGCTCTCCCCGGTGATTCCCTCCAAGGTCTACGGTCTGGCCAAGAACTATGAGGCGCACGCCCAGTTCATGCACGAGGCCGGCCACTCCGAAATCGCCCACGCGCCGGAAGACATGGTGATCTTCACCAAGCCGTCCACCTCGGTAATCGGCCCCGACGACCCGATTGTGTACCCGGCCTGCTCCAAGGACATGAACTTCGAGCCGGAAGTGGCCGTGGTGATGGGCCGTATCGCCAAGAACGTGACCGTCGAGAACGCGATGGATTACGTGCTCGGCTTCACCTGCGTCAATGATGTGACGTTGCGCGATCTGCAGGGCATCGACCCCACGTGGACGCGCGCCAAGGGCTTCGATACCTCCTGTCCGCTTGGCCCGTGGATCGTGATGCGTGACGACCTCGACTGGAAGGACGCCAAGATTTCCTTCACGCTGAACGGCGAGGATGTGCCGATGGCGTCTGGCACCACCGCGAACCTGATTCACGGCATCCCCGAGCAGATTGCCGCCATTTCGTCGTTCTCCACGCTGCTGCCTGGCGACGTCATCATGACCGGCACCCCGAACGCCTCCGGCCACCTCGACCCAGGCGACGAGACCATCGTGCACGTCGAAGGCATCGGTGATCTGCGCAACGTAATCGTTCGGGCGTGACTCGTTCTGGCTCCCCTCTCTGAGGGGAACCGTCCAGGCGGAGAAGCTGACTGAGGGAACCAAGAACGCGCCTTACGCTCCCGGCAGAAGTGCGTGCAGGGCGGTCATCACCACCAGGCTGATGATGGCCGTCACTGTCAGCGAGAAGCCGGCGAGTTTGGCGTTGCCGGTCAGCGAATCGGTGAACTTAGTTGAGAAAATCGTGATCGGGGCGAAGGAGCCCAGCACGATGATCTCGCGAATCCTCATGTCAAACTGCCGACCGCGCCGAGACGCCGGGACAGTTCCGTGCCGGCAAGCCGCAGCTTGGTCTTAAGCGACCGCTCCTGTTCGGGGCGCAGCGATCCGCTCACGAAAGTGAGAGCCAGCCCGGCGATGGGAAAGTCGTTGTAGTCGCGCACAGCGACGGCGTATGAATCAAAGCCGGGCGTCACGTCTCCGTGTTCCTCGGCAAAACCGGTGCGTTGGGTTTCGGCGAGCGTTGCCTCCAGCTCCTTGGGCGATTTGGGGCCGATGCCGGTGCGGTCGGTGAACGCCTGACGATTGGGATATAGCGCGCGGACCTGATTGCGGGGGAGTGCGGACAGAATGGCCCGCCCGGTGGCGGTCAGGTGACTGGGTAGGCGCACGCCCACGCCTGACACTAGCGGCGGGCGATGCGCGGCGCGCTCCTCAATCACATAAATGATTTCGTTGCCGTGCAGCACGGCCAGATGTCCGTTTTCGCCGGTCTCGTCAACAAGACGCGCCAACACCGGACGCGCGACCTGCGATACACGATGTTGGCGAGAATAGGCCGATCCCAGCTCGAAAGTCTTGAGTCCGATGCCGTACGCGCGCTGCTCGGCAAGGCGGGTGACCAGTCCGTGACGCTCCAAAATCTCCAACAATTGGTACACCGTGGAGCGCGGAATGCCGAGTTCGCGAGCGAGCGTGGCGGCTTGCGTCTGACCATTGCTCGCGATGAACTCGAGGATGTCGAGCGTACGGTCGGCCGCCGGAGCCAGCGAGACACGTGGCGCGGATGATGATGTCTGATGTTCCCGTTCTGATGGCTTCACCTGCGCCCGCTTGACGGTACGTGGCTCGGTGAAGGCGTATTGCTGCGAGGCATGGCTCATATTTCCATCACCTTACATGTCTGAGATTTCAGACACAAGATGGACGAAGTGGCTTATGGCGGGCATCCGACTGAGGTGAAATGGCCAAGGTTTGATTACTCGGGGAGCGATTGGTCGCGTTTGCGTCGCCTGCTGTTGATGGGCAGGTGCGGTGAGCGAATGCGGGCAGTCGCGGATCCCCGGCGAAGCATGTGCCGCATATGTCGTATATGCGGAATGCGGCACATATATAGAAAGGTATGAGCATGGCAGAGCAGACGGTCACCGTAGGTGTTGGAGCGCTGAGCATCGAGGACGTTATCGCCGTAGCGCGCGGCGGTGCCAAAGTGGCGATTTCGGACGAATCGAAGCATGAGATGGCGCTGAGTCGCGCGGTTATCGATCATTTGGCCGACGACACCGTGCCGCATTACGGTATCTCCACCGGATTCGGCGCGCTCGCCTCCACCTCCATCCCCAAGGAACAGCGTGCGCAGCTGCAGAAAAGTCTGATTCGCTCGCATGCCGCCGGTGCCGGACCGGAAGTGGAGCGTGAGGTGGTGCGCGGCCTGCTGGTGCTGCGCCTGAGCACCCTGTGCACCGGACGCACCGGTGTGCGCCCGGAAACCGCGCAGGTCTACGCCGATATGCTGAACGCCGGCATCACCCCGGTGGTCTACGAATACGGTTCACTCGGATGCTCCGGTGATTTGGCGCCGCTCGCAGCCTGTGCTTTGGTGGCGATGGGTGAAGGCGAGGCCCGCAACGCTGACGGCCTCAAGATCGGCGGCGGCGAAGCGCTGCGTGCGGCCGGCATCACGCCCGTCGATTTGAAAGAGAAGGAAGGACTGGCGCTGGTCAACGGCACCGACGGCATGCTCGGCATGTTGTGTATGGCCATCACCGATCTGCGCCTGCTGCTCAAGACCGCGGATGTCGCCGCCGCGATGAGCGTGGAAGGCATGCTCGGCAACGACCGCGTATTCGCCGCCGACTTGCAGGCGCTGCGCCCGCATCGCGGCCAAGGCGATTCCGCTGCGAACATCGCCCGCATGCTCAAGGACTCTGGTCTGATTGAGGCCGGCCGCCCGGGCTCCACCGTGCGTGTGCAGGACGCCTACTCGCTGCGCTGCACCCCGCAGGTGCACGGCGCCGCCCGCGACACCGTGGAATACGCGGCCTCCGTGGCGGGCGTGGAACTCGCCTCCGCCATCGATAACCCGTGCGTCACGCTGGACGGCCGTGTGGAGTCCAACGGCAACTTCCATGGCGCGCCGCTGGCCTATGTGCTCGATTTCCTGGCGATTCCGACCGCCGACGTAGCCTCTATCTCCGAGCGTCGTACCGACCGCTTCCTTGACGTGGCGCGCAACCGCGGCCTGCCGGCGTTCCTGGCTGGTGACCCGGGCGTGGACTCCGGTTTCATGATCGCCCAATACACCGCTGCCGGCATCGTCTCCGAAATGAAGCGTAACGCCGTGCCTGCCTCGGTCGATTCGATTCCAAGCTCCGCCATGCAGGAAGATCACGTGTCGATGGGTTGGGCCGCCGCCCGCAAGCTGCGCCGGTCGATTCCGGCCTTTGCGCGCGTGCTGGCCGTGGAACTGCTGTGCTCCTGCCGCTCCTTCGACTTCCGCAAGCCGTACCGTCCGGGTGCGGCGGGCGCCGCCGTATACCGCGTGGTGCGCCAGTACGCCAACGAAATCGGCCCCGACGTACGCGATACCTGGACCACCCCGCAGATTGAGGGCGTGGCCGAGGCGATTCTCTCCGGCGAAGTCCTCGCCGCCGCCGAATCCGCCGTCGGCGCACTGAAGTAGCGGCTGCCCAAGCTTCCTCATCAGAGGGGGCTACTAGTCACCCTCCCCACCAAAATCCAAAACTTGAGTCATATGCACTCAAGTTTTGGGAATAGAATGGGTTCCAGGTCGGTTGACCATATCAGACAACGACAAGCTGCGGTCTGTCGCAACGCTCGCAGGGCTTTCGAAGCCCGCGAGCCGCACTGCGCAGACCGCATGATATGGAGGAATACGATATGGAACAGAAGTTCACCACTATGGCCCAAGAAGCCGTCGGCGACGCGATTCAGAGTGCGTCCGCCGCAGGAAACGCGCAGGTCGAGACCCTGCACGTCATGGATGCGTTGCTGCGCCAGGAAAACGGCGTGGTGCGCTCCCTCATCAAGGCCGCGGGCGGAGACCCACAGGCCATCGGCGCGGCGGTGCGCAACGCTTTGGTCGCACTGCCGAGCGCATCCGGCTCCAGCACCTCGCAGCCACAGGCCAGCCGCCAGCTGACCGCCGCCATCGCCCAGGCTGAGAAGGAAATGCAGCAGATGGGCGACGAATACGTCTCCACCGAACATCTGCTTATCGGCATCGCGGCCAGCAAGCCGAACCAGTCGGCCGAAATCTTGGAGAAGAACGGCGTCACCGCAGCCTCCCTGCGCAAGGCCGTACCCGGCGTGCGTGGTGGCGCGAAGGTCACCAGCCCGGACGCGGAAGGCTCGTACAAGGCCCTAGAGAAGTACTCCACCGACCTGACGGCCGCCGCCAAGGAAGGCAAGCTGGACCCGGTCATCGGACGTGACCAGGAAATCCGCCGCGTGATTCAGATCCTCTCCCGTCGTACCAAGAACAACCCGGTGCTGATCGGCGAGCCCGGCGTCGGCAAGACCGCCGTCGTGGAAGGCCTGGCCCAGCGTATCGTGGCGGGCGACGTGCCCACCACCCTGCAAGGCAAGAAGCTCATCTCCCTTGACCTAGGCTCCATGGTGGCCGGCTCGAAGTACCGTGGCGAGTTCGAGGAGCGCCTGAAGAGCGTCCTCAACGAAATCAAGAACGCGGACGGCCAGATCATCACCTTCATCGACGAGATCCACACCATCGTCGGCGCGGGTGCGGCCGAAGGCTCGATGGACGCCGGCAATATGCTGAAGCCCATGCTGGCCCGTGGCGAGCTGCGCCTGATCGGCGCGACCACGCTGGACGAGTACCGCGAGAACATCGAAAAGGATCCGGCATTGGAACGCCGTTTCCAACAGGTGTTCGTGGGCGAGCCGAGCGTGGAAGACACCATCGCCATCCTGCGTGGCCTGAAGCAGCGTTACGAGGCGCACCATAAGGTAACGATCGGCGACGACGCGCTGGTCGCCGCCGCGACCCTCTCGAACCGGTACATCTCAGGCCGTCAGCTGCCGGACAAGGCCATCGACCTGGTCGATGAGGCGGCCGCTCACCTGCGTATGGAGCTCGACTCCTCGCCTGAGGAGATCGATGAACTGCAGCGCAAGGTGACCCGTCTTGAAATGGAGGAAATGCAGCTCAAGAAGGCCGAGGATCCTGCATCCAAGGAGCGTCTGGGCAAGCTGCAAGCCGAACTCGCGGACACCCGTGAGAAGCTCAGCGGCCTCAAGGCGCGTTGGGATGCGGAACAGGCTGGCCACAACAAGGTCGGCGACCTGCGTGCCAAGCTCGACGACCTGCGCGTGCAGGCGGACAAGTATACCCGTGAAGGCAACTTGGCGGAGGCCTCGAAGATTCTGTACGGCGAGATTCCGTCCATTCAGAAGGAGCTTGCCGCCGCGGAGAGCGCGGATGCTGAATCTGCTGATGCCAGCGCGGCCAACCCGGCCGATGAGCCGATGGTCCCGGACCGTGTGGACGCCGACTCGGTGGCCGAGATCGTCTCCGACTGGACCGGCATTCCCGTCGGCCGCCTGATGCAGGGCGAAAACGAGAAGCTGCTGCACATGGAGGACTACCTCGGCAAGCGTGTGATCGGCCAGAAGGAAGCCATCGCCGCCGTGTCCGACGCGGTGCGCCGTTCGCGTGCCGGCATCTCCGACCCGAACCGTCCGACCGGATCGTTCCTGTTCCTCGGCCCCACCGGTGTGGGCAAGACCGAACTGGCCAAGGCGCTCGCCGACTTCCTGTTCGACGACGAGAAGGCCATGGTCCGCATCGACATGTCCGAATACATGGAGAAGGCTTCAGTCTCGCGCCTGATTGGCGCGGCGCCGGGCTACGTGGGCTACGAGCAGGGCGGCCAGCTGACCGAGGCCGTGCGCCGCCGCCCGTATTCCGTGGTGCTGTTCGACGAGGTCGAGAAGGCCAACCCGGAGATCTTCGACGTGCTGCTGCAGGTACTTGACGATGGCCGCCTGACCGATGGCCAGGGCAGGACCGTGGACTTCAAGAACACGATCCTGATCATGACCTCCAACCTCGGCTCGCAGTTCCTCGTGAACGAGGACATGGACGCCGACGCCAAGAAAAAGGCCGTGATGGACGCCGTCCACATGAACTTCAAGCCGGAGTTCCTGAACCGTCTGGACGACATCGTCATGTTCCACCCGCTCACGCGCGAGGAGCTTGGCGGCATCGTGGATATCCAGGTGGCTGGCGTGGCCCAGCGTCTGACCGATCGCCGCATCACGCTGGACGTCACCGACTCGGCTCGCGAATGGCTGGCCAACACCGGTTACGACCCGGCTTATGGCGCTCGTCCGCTGCGCCGCCTGGTACAGACCGAAGTGGGCGACCAGCTGGCCCGTATGCTGCTGGCCGGCAAGGTCCACGACGGTGACACCGTGCTCGTCGACCAGACCGGCGGCGAACATCTGGAGCTCTCCGCTTGGGCGAGCGACCAGATTGTCTCCGACAATCCGGACGTGAGCGTGGACAACGTCACCGAAGACAAGTGACAATCACTGGCTCCCCTCTCTGAGCAAAGCTGTCAGCGAAGCTGACTGAGGGGAGTTCGGGCTGGCGAGCTTCACTATATTGGCTCTCCTCTGAGGAGGAGAGCCTTTTCGCTACCATGGTGCTGAACTTCATACGAGGAGGGCCAGTGACTGGACGATTCGCGCCGACGCCGTCGGGGCGCATGCATATCGGCAACGTGTACGCCATGTTGGGTGCATGGCTTTCGGCCCGCTCGCGTGGCGACCGCATGCTGATGCGTATCGAGGACGTGGACAAGCCGCGTGTGGTCGCCGGTGCGGACCAGCTCATGATGGATGACCTGCATTGGCTCGGCCTCGACTGGGATGGCGAACCGATGTTCCAATCCCAGCGCACTGAACGATACGAATACGCTCTCGAATGCCTGCGCTCGCAAGGTGTGCTGTACCCCTGTTTCTGCTCGCGTGCCGACATTCGCGCCGCCTCGGCCCCCAACGAGGGCGACGGCTTCATGGTGTACCCCGGCACGTGCCGCCGCCTGCTGCACGACCATCCCGACGAGGTCCGTGCCCGTTTGGTTCGCGGCGACCAGCATTCCATCCGTATCGCCATGCCGGAATCGGCAGCGGGAGAAAAGCAACGTACAGTGCCTGACGATTCCGCTGCGCTGTCGGGAGCCGTGCCGCCGGAACAGCAGGGCGATGCCGGAATCGTTGATGGTGTCGCATGCTTTAACGACCGTGTCTATAGTCCACAGCACTACGATTTGGCCCGCGAGGTAGGCGATTCCGTGATTCGCCGAGCCGATGGACTGTTCGGCTATCAACTGGTCGTGGTCGTGGATGACCTCGATATGGGTGTTGATGATATCGTGCGCGGCCGTGATCTGCTGCGCTCCACCGCGCTGCAAATGTGGATTCGCCAGTGTCTGTTGGCTGGCGGCTTTGAGCCGGAATGCGGCAACACGGAAAAGCCTCTCGCCGAGCACCCCGAGTATGCGCACCTGCCGCTTATCGACAATGCGGCCGGCCGGCGTTTAGCCAAGCGCGAACGTTCGCTGGATATGGGAGCCTTGCGCGCCCGCAACGTAACCCCCGAGCAAATCATCGGATACTGCGCCTGGCTGCTGCGTCTGCAACCCACTCCAATTCCTTGCAAACCCGCCGATCTGCTGGCAGATTTCAGCTGGGAGCCACTGCGCGCCAACCACCTGGACCGCGCGCTGAAACCGGATGATCCAACCACTCCACAATGGCTGGCAGAAGCGTTAGGCTAGAGGCAGCCCAACAGGAAGGATTCCAATGTCGTCGAAGCTCTGGAGAAACGTGGCGCTGGCAGGCGTGGCCGCCGCCGGTGCTGCCGTGTGGGCCGTGGCCCCGCGCACGTTCAATGACAAGCGTCGTAATTTCGTGCCCTCCATTCCGGAGGTATGGTATGCCCATCGTGGCTTGCATGATGCGGGTTCTGGTTTGGTCGGCTATACCGATATCGCTGATTATGGTGGGGATAATCCGGTTAGCGCCCAAGCCGATACCACTGAGCGATCCATCGCCGAAAACGATGATTATGTGTCGCTTGCCCGTCGTATGGCTGTCAAGGCCGGCTACGGCAGTGCGGATATGACCGGTCCGATTGCTCCCGAAAACTCGCTGGCCGCGTTCGCCGCCGCCTGCGAGGCTGGCTATGGCATCGAACTCGACGTGCAGCTTACGCTCGACGGCCAAGTGGTCGTGGTCCATGACGCCGATTTGTTGCGCGTGGCCGGCGATCCGCGCCGCATCGAAGACCTGACTTACGACGAACTCGCCCGTATTCCGCTCTTCCCGAACGGCGAGTCAGGCGATTTGAAGGCCGAACCGTTGCCGGGTGCCGATGCGAACCCGCCGCTGGTGGTCACGCCGTCCGCCGCGCCGAAGGGGTACTACCAGCATGTGCCGCTGTTCTCCGATGTGCTGGACGTGGTGGCCGGCCGGGCTCCGCTGATTGTGGAATACAAGTTCAGCAACAACAGGGCTTGGGATGAGCGTAGCGAAGAGCTCATGGAAAAGGGCCACGCCTTGCTTGAGGCGTATGACGGCCCGTACGTGATCGAATCCTTCCACCCGGGCGCGGTGAATTGGTACAAGGAGCATCACCCTGAGGTGTGCCGCGGTCAGCTGAGCTGGCCGGCGAAGCTGAGCAAGAATGGTGCGGCTGAATGGGCCGCCGGCTTACTGGCGTTCGACTGGCTGTCTCGTCCTGATTTCGTGGCTTATGACTGGACCGGTGGCGCTTCGCCGCAAGTCAAGCTCGCTCGTTCGATGGGTGCGATGCCGGTTTCATGGACCGTGCGCAGCAGCGATGAACTCGCCCAGTGCGCCCCCTACTTCGACCGCCACATCTTCGAAGCGTTCGTCCCCGACGCAGTGTGAGGTTGAGGGCGTTATTGATGCACCCATGGGGTGGTTACAGGCTCATCGGGCGGTAACTTGCCCATGGGGCGGTTTGAAGAATATGTGAAACCGCGGAATTAAGCCATTTTGGCATACCGCCCCATGAGGATTTTGCCGCCTCATGGGGCAATTACCGCCCCATGGGGGATTTCCCGCCCCATGAGGTATGGCGTTTTACTTGTGATACGGCTCGCCAGCGTTGATTTTATAAGCGCGATAGATCTGCTCCAGCAGAATCACGCGCATAAGCTGATGCGGGAACGTCATCTTCGAGAAACTCAGCAGAAAATCAGCACGACGCAGAATCGCGTCGTCAAGGCCGATTGAACCGCCGATGACCAGCTGAATATGGCTGGTGCCACGCAATCCAAGGTCGTTGATTTTGGCGGCCAATTCTTCACTGGACAGCTGCTTGCCATTGATGGCAAGGGCAATAACAAACGCGCCGTCCTTCAGATGCTTGGCGATGCGTTCGCCTTCTCTGGCCTTGATCTGTCGGTCAACGCCTTCGGAGGCATGGTCAGGCGTTTTCTCATCTGCCACTTCAATGATGTTGAGCTTGCAGTAGCGCGAAAGTCGCTTGGAATACTCGTCAATGGCGTCGCGAAGGTAACGCTCCTTCACGCGCCCCGGCGCAATAATGTCGATTTGCATAGATGTTCCGTTATGTTGGCTCCCCTCGGGGAGGGGAGCCAGGGAAATCAGTCAATTACGCCATAGAGACGGTCACCGGCGTCGCCGAGTCCCGGCACGATGTAGCACTTGTCGTTAAGACGTTCGTCGACCGCGCACACCACGACCTTGAAGTCGATGGACGGGTCGATGTGCTCCTCGACGTACTTGATGCCTTCGGGGGCCGCGATGATGTTGATCGCGGTCACGTCCTTGGCGCCGCGCTCGGCCAGGTAGTGCGTGGCGGCGACCAGCGTTCCGCCGGTGGCGAGCATCGGGTCGATGAGGAAGCACTGGCGGCCGGACAGGTCCTCGGGCAGACGGTTCGCGTACGTCACCTGCTGGGTGGGGTGCTCCTCGTCGCGCTTCATGCCCAGGAAGCCGACTTCAGCAGTCGGAATCAGGCGGGTCATGCCGTCGAGCATGCCCAAGCCAGCGCGCAGCACCGGCACGATGATCGGGCGCGGGGAGGCGAGCTTCTTGCCGGTCATCGGGGCGACCGGCGTCTCGATCGGCGCGGCCACCACGGACAGGTTGCGGGTGGCCTCGTAGGCCTCAAGCATCACGAGTTCGGAGACGAGCTCGCGGAAGGTGGAGGAGGGGGTGTTCTTGTCGCGCAGCACGGTGAGCTTGTGCTCGACCAGCGGATGATTCAAAACATGGAGTTCCATGATTCCCAGCCTAGTCCAAGTTTGCCGACCTGCCGAATTGGTAATGGCGCGGCTTGCTTATCGGATTGGATTTGTGGGTGATTCGACTTTTTGCTGCGATAGGCCAGTTGCAGCAGGACAATGCCCTGTCCGTGCCGAGATCTGCCTCTGATACCTCTGAGAGGGTAAAGCGTAAAAAACAACACGGTGTAAAACAGGGAATGAAACTGGTGTAAAACCGGGAATGAGATAGGTGTAAAATCGGGAATGAAACTGGTGTAAAATCTATATTGTTAGAACGATAGAACTGGGAAAGGCTGCAATATGAACGATTTGAGTGGTCGCGATGGTACCTTGACCAGGCCTGATTATCGTTCACGCGTGGTAGATAGCAGATTAAGTAAACTGCTCAAGGCGTTCGGTGCAGTGGAAATCGTTGGGCCGAAATGGTGCGGCAAGACATGGACCGCGCTCTCCCGGTCTCGAAGCGTTGATCGTCTGGATGATGTGGCAGTTTTCGCGGCCGCCCAAACCGATCCTGTATTGGTGCTGATGGGGGAGGAGCCCCATCTGGTGGACGAATGGCAAGATGTACCGCAAATTTGGGATGCCGCTCGTCGCCATATAGATGACAATGCGAACCGCAAGGGGCAGCTGATTCTTACAGGTTCGGCTATTCCAAAGGATCGTGACGCCATTCATCACAGCGGCACTGGTCGCATTGCTCGTCTGCGCATGTGGCCCATGAGCTTGGCTGAATCCGGAGAATCCACGGGCGCGGTCAGCCTATCCGATTTGTTCGAGGGGAAATTCGAGCCTGCCGAATGCAATACGAGTATCGAAGACATCGCCAGATGGTGTTGCCGTGGCGGATGGCCCGCGAATCTTGAGCTAGACGATGAATTCGCCTTGGAAATCCCGGGCGAATATATCGCAAGTGTGCTGGATATCAGCGTGCCGAAGATGAAGAAGAATCCTGAAACTGCACGAGCTTTGATGCGAGCTCTTGCCGTGAACATCTCGCAGGCACCAAAATATGCGACGCTGGCTGCGGATATGGCATATGGCGATGAGCGGCGTGAGCCGGATACGCAGACGGTGAAGAGCTATTTGGAAATGTTCAAGGACTTGTACCTTCTGACGGATTTGGAGGGTTGGGAACCGCCACTCCGCGCAAAGAGTCGTGTGCGAACCAAGCCCAAGCGATATTTCGTGGATCCTTCGTTGCCTGCTGCGGTTTTAGGTGCCGCGCCGAATACTCTGATGCGCGATACACAGACGCTCGGCGATCTGTTTGAAACGCTGTGCATTCGTGATTTGAATGTATATCTGTCGGCTATGCCGGGTGCCGGGAATCGCATTGCGTATTACCGCGATGACAAGGGGCTTGAAGTTGATGTCATTATCGAGTTGTCTGACGGCAGGTGGGGTGCCATCGAAATAAAACTCAGTGACCTTAAGGTGAACGATGACAATGCGGATAAGCTCAAATCCTTCCGCAACAAAATCTGCGGCAATCCCATGGCTCAGGTCCGAGACCCCGAATTCATGATGTTCCTTACCGGCCGAGGTGGGAAGGCCTATCGCCGCAATGACGGCATACTGGTCGTGCCCATCGCAACGTTCGGGGCGTGAATCTGGTAAAAGAAAAGAAGCGCCGAACCGCGAAAGCGCCTGTCGGCGCAAGGGCCGCTCGCGGCGGCAAAAAATGGAGCCCGGGGCTTAAGCACGGTCCGACGCGGATACTTAGTATAGCTTGCGATGGGTCTCGCCGCGCCGGGGAAGGGGTGGCGTTGGCCGGTAGCTGATTGTTGGGGTGCGGTCGGTGGGTTTCTCCCTCAGTCATGGGCATCGCCCGTGACAGCTCCCTCATCAGAGGGAGCCTGGAGCGGGGTTACTCCAACCGTCCGCGACGCCAGAGGTTGGCACCGTGTTGGAAATCCTTGGCGGTGGCCATGAGGCTGCCGGCGGTGTGCATAAGGCGGGCGGCTTTGGTGCGCACGGCCTTCTCATCGGCATCCGAGGAGAAGCCGCCGTTGGCCTCGGCCCGGGTCACCATGCGCCGCGCCTCCACGCGCAAGCCCAACGCCACCACATCGGTAAACGCCGCCGCACGCTCAAGCGCCACGGCAAAATCGCCCACAAAAGCACCGGAGAGAATCGAATCGGCCAATCGCACGATGTCATCTTCACTGGGAGCCTGATCCACGCCGGCGATGGCGGAGGCGGTAGTGGCCACCGGCTCACCCAAGCGCCACAGATGCGCGATCGAGTCGCGATTCGATCGCATCCACGTACGCAACATATACAGTCGCCACAGCACACCAGGCAGCGAATCCGGCTCGGTATCGCTCCATAGTTCGGCGATTTCATCCACGCCGACCGTCTCCACCAACGTGAGCACCCGCTCAACAACCGCCGGGTCTTCGCTATGGCGCACACGATCCAGCAATGCGGCAGCAGACAGATGACTCATCTCGCTCAACGCCTGCGGGTCCATGCCACCGGCCAATCCATCGGCCACAGCCGGGTCGAGCTGAGCCGGGCGCGAGGGGCGTGAAGAACCCATGCGAGCAGGTCCGAATGCCGCTCCGGCCGCACGCAACGAGCCGAAGCCCGGGCTCAGACTGCCGGCGGCACCATTGTGCGCGGCATGAGCTGCAGCGGCAGCGGCCGAGGAGTTGGATGAATCAGGAAATGCGGGTCTAGTAGACAAGCGGTTGAACCTTCTGAATATCGATGATTTTGGGACCATGAGGCGTCGGAGTGACGAACAGCGCCACCGCCGTGCCGGTCGGCATGAACGGTGTCTTGGCGATCAGGCGTTTGCTCAGAGACGGCGCAACGCACATGCTGCGCAGGTGTCCGAACATACCACCAATCACCGGCCGGTGCATGCATATCGCTATGGGCTGACGGCGCTCAAGTGCGAACTCGATTTCGCTGAGTAGACACTCCCATGCGGTGTCCGGCGCAGCGGCGTATGCATCTTCGGTGAGCGGATCGAGATGAACCATGTCTCGTCCGGTCTGCCACGCGAACATCTCCAACGTCTCCTGGCAGCGCACCCAAGGCGACGTGGCCAGTCGGGTCGGATTGAAACACGCCAGCTCGCGGTTCAGCGCGTATGCCGCAGCCGCGCCGCGCGGCGTGATCGGACGGTTCGCGTCCGAACCCTTCCACAGCTTGCGCGCTTCCGCTTTGCCGTGGCGCACGATAATCACCGGCACGGCGTCAAGCGCGCCCTCCTGCACCCGATCAACGAATAGCGCGAGGATGTCCTTATCGGTGGAATGGCTGAGCTTCTTGCGGGCCTCGGCCGGCGTCAGCCACAAAACTTCGTCGATTTCGCCGATGTCCGCCCGATGCACCGGGCCAAACGCATGGGTACGCCGCAGGTTGTCGATGGCGCTGATCGGCGTGGCCATCCAGAACTGGATATGCTTGGTATCCGCCGACCGATCCTTGGTATGGCGCTGTTTGCTGCCTTCTTCGGACAGCGGGTACTCGATGTCGCCCAGATAGGGGCCAAGTTCCACGGACAGGCCCGATTCCTCGCCGATCTCGCGTACGGCGGCATGCCGGTGCGATTCGTTCGGGTCGACCTTGCCTTTCGGCCAGCTCCAGTCGTCGTATTTCGGGCGATGCACGACGCACAGTTCGATGCGGTTGAGTACGTTGTCCACCGCGGCCGGGCTGTCGGCCTGCGCCGGGTCCGGGGTGGAAGCCGCGTCCGATGCGCCGTGTGCTGCCGTGGCCTTGCCGTCAGAATCCGCGGTATTCGCGATGATGGTGCCATCGGTGGCAATATTGGATTTCGCTGATGGAGACGATGCCTGCGTCGGCTCGGCATCATCCTTCCACCGGTACAGAATACCGCCGGCGGCTTCCACGATTCGTCTCATACTGTTCGTACCCATCTCTTGTATTGTAGGTCACGTTGGACCGCTGCTACGTAGTTTTTGCGCGCTGAACAACGATGCCCGGCATCCTCTCGAAAGAGGAGCCGGGCATCGTAACCACCCTCAGTCAGCTCGTGCTGACAGGGAGCATCGAATGAAATCAGTTGTGCGAATTGGGGCGGCGCTGGTGCTTGCGAATCAGATATTCCTGACTGTCGACCAGCGGGCGGCCCTCGTCGTCCTTGGTGTGCAGCACATACGTGCCGTCGGGCTGCATGTGCCAGCTCATGGTGGAGTCGGCCATCTGCAGGTCCACGTACTTGATGAGCCCGTCGACCTGCTCCGGGGCGGTGACACGCACCAGAGCCTCCACACGGCGGTCAAGGTTACGGTGCATGAGGTCAGCCGAACCGATGTAGACCTCCGGGCCGGAAGCCGGGCCCTCGCCGATCTGCGGGCCGTCCGCATTGCAGAAGGCGTAGATGCGGGAGTGCTCCAGGAAGCGGCCGAGAATCGAACGTACGCGGATGTTCTCGGACAGGCCGGGAACGCCGGGCTTCAGAGCGCAGATGCCGCGTTCGACGATGTCGATCTTCACGCCGGCCTGAGAGGCACGGTACAGGGCGTCGATGGTCTTCTCGTCCACGATGGAGTTGACCTTGATCTTGATCCAGGCCTCCTTGCCGGCGCGGGCGGCGTCCTCCTCGCGGCGGATGCGCTGAATCAGGCCGGTGCGCACGGTACGCGGGGCCACCAGCAGACGGTGGAAGCTGGACTTCGGCGCGTAACCAGAGAGCTGGTTGAACAGACGAGTCAGATCCTGGCCGACCACCGGGTCGCAGGTCAGCAGACCCAGATCGGTGTACAGTCGCGCGGTCTTCGGGTTGTAGTTGCCGGTGCCTACGTGGCAGTAGCGGCGCAGACCGTCCGCTTCCTGACGCACGACCTCGATGAGCTTGCAGTGGGTCTTCAAGCCCACGATGCCGTACACCACGTGCACGCCGGCGCGTTCGAGCTTGCGGGCCCACGCGATGTTGGCGTCCTCGTCGAAACGAGCCTTGATTTCCACCAAAGCCAGCACCTGCTTGCCGGCATGAGCGGCGTCGATCAGGGCGTCGATGATCGGCGAGTTGGAGCTGGTGCGGTACAGGGTCTGCTTGATGGCCAGCACCTTCGGGTCCGCGGCGGCCTGCGCAAGGAAGGCCTGCACGGAAGTGGAGAAGGAGTCATAGGGGTGATGCAGCAGGATGTCGCGCTCGCGGATGGCAGCGAAAATATCCTGTGCGCGGGAGGACTCGACCTCGGCGATCTGACGGTTCGTGGTCGGCACGAACGGACGGTTCTTCAGGTCCGGGCGGTCCACGCTGCCGAGCTCAAAGAGCACGGTCAGGTCCAGCGGGCTGGGCAGACGGTATACCTCGTCCTGGCTCACGCCGAGCTGGTCGGCGAGCAGCTGGGAGAGGAAGGGGCTCGTGGTGTCCGTGATCTCCAGGCGGATCGGCGGTCCGAAGCGGCGGCGCAGCAGCTCCTTCTCCATGGCGTTGAGCAGGTTCTCGGCGTCATCCTCTTCCACGTCGATGTCCTCGTTACGAGTCACGCGGAAGGAGCGGGCCTCCTTGATGATCATGCCCGGGAACAGGGATTCCAGATGCGCGGCGATGAGCTTTTCCATGGCGATGAAGCCGTAACGCTCGTCCTTGGACTCCTCATCGGTCATGTCGTCCACCGGCACCAGGCGCGGCAGGTTGCCCGGGATCTTGACGCGGGCGAAGTGCGACTTGCCGGAGGCCGGGTTCTCCACAATCACGGCCAGGTTGATGGAACCGCCGGAAATGTAGGGGAACGGGTGGGCCGGATCCACGGCGAGCGGCGTCAGGACCGGGAACACCTGCTGGCGGTAGTAGCGCGAGAGGCGCTCCTGCTCGGAGGATGTGAGCTTGTCCCACGTCAGCAGGACGATGCGCTCCTTCTCCAATTCCGGCAGAATGGTGTCGATCGTGTAATGTGCGTGCTCGTCTTGCAGACGGTGTGCGGTCTCGCTGATCGCGCGCAGCTGCTGACGCGGGCTCAGGCCGGCGGCAGACGGCACGGCGATGCCCGAGTCGATACGGCGCTTCAGGCCGGCGACGCGGACCATGAAGAACTCGTCAAGGTTCGAGGCGAAGATCGCGGCGAAGTTGGCGCGCTCGAGCAGGGGCATGTCTTCGTTCTCCGCACATTCGAGCACGCGCTGGTTGAACTTGAGCCAGCTGAGCTCGCGGTCGAAGAAACGGTCCTTGGGCAGCGGTGCCTCGCCTTCCTGATCGACGCGGCGGTCGTTGTTGTCGTTTTCGGCAATATGCTCTGCGATTTGGCTGCGCAGAATTGCCTTCGAGGGTGCGTCAAATATCTGTGCCATAGCTTATATCGTAAGCTTTGGCGTGGCCGGAAAACGACTGAACGCGCCAGAATTCAACGGGTGTTCATGTTAGTTCGGTGTTGGTTGGTTTTGAGTGTGCTAGCGTCGCTCGCGACACGCCGTGAGCGGCGGTGAAACGAACGAAATCGAACATCGGACGGGTTCGATGTGAACGGTTCAGCTCGTTTTCCGATAGCCAGAAAGTGCGATTGAACAGTTGTGATAAAAAACGCACAACGACTCTCTGCAGGTTGCGAGAAACGGGAGTGATGAATAGATTATGAGGTACAAGAACAACTGAACAGAGCAGAGCCCACAAATAGTGTATGGTCACGAGGACTGTTACGTTGGACGGGCATTGGAAAGACTTACCGTTACAACGATGATGTTGTGCAGAGATTCTGCTCCAGTAGTTGAACTTGTAGAAAAGGCCCGCTCCGGCGGGCCTTTTCGTTTGTGTGTACAGTGGAGGGCATGACGGAAACACAGCGTACGCCAGAGGGGATGTCGTCGAAACCTCGTATCAAGCCGGCCGATGCCGAAGACGGCCGTCCGGTCTCTATCTCTGCGCGTCTCGGACGACTGCAATTCCACTATTCCGGCAAGTTCCGCGTGCTGCAGATTGCCGACATTCAGGATGGGCCGAAAGTCTCCAAAGACACCATCACCCTGATTGAGGCCAGCCTTGATGCCACACGGCCTGATCTGGTGATTTTCTCCGGCAACCAGATCGCCGGCTACGATCCGGCGTTCGCCGATTCATTCCGTAAACGTCGCTGGTGTGACGAACCTATTGCCGAATCCGCGCTGAACCATACCCGAGCGCTGGTGCGCAAGGCCATTGGCCAGTTCACTGAGCCGTTGGCGGCGCGCGGCATTCCGTGGGCTGTGACGTATGGCAACCATGATTTCCAATGCGGGCTAAGCAATGCGGAACTGGACGGTATCTATCGTGAGTTCCCCGGTTGTGTCAATCCGCCGAGTGAGACCTTGCCGAACCAGATTGCATATACCTGTGGAGCGGGTGGCGCTGTGCAGACGCCGTCTGGTGCCACTGGCTCCGGTGCGGGGATTACCGCGAAGGCTGATACGTTGGGCGTCGTTGACGATGCTGGTGCCGATGCTGTTGTGCCTTCTGCTGTGTCTTCCCCCGCATCCGCAGTGGGTTCCGGTGAACCAGGCACCTTCGCGCTGCCGGTTATGGACGTTGACCATACGCGCAATGTGCTGGGTCTGGTCATTCTTGACTCCGGCGATTACGTGCATGGCGGCGGCTTCGGCGCACCATCGCCCGCAGCGCTCGCCTTCCTGAACGCCGTGCCCGACCGTATCGGTGCGAAATCAATGGTGTTCCAGCACATGCCGATGCCCGAGTATTACAACGTGCTGAAGCCGGTGGCGGCCAACGCGGCGTTTGCCATGCAGGGCTATCGTTCGCACGCCGATACCTACTACGTGCTGGACGAATTGCAAACCCAGCCCGGCGGATATCTGGGAGAAGGCATATCCTGCCCTGATACGTCAGACGAATTCGAATTGCTGCGCGAGGGGTATTTCGGCGTCGTAGCTGGTCATGATCATCGCAACGGTTTCGTCGGCGAACATGAGGGTCTGTTGCTTATCGCTACGCCAACCTGCGGATTCAATACGTACGGACCGGCTCCGGCCAAACGTGCCACGCGATTGATCGAATTTGATATCCGTCACCCTTACGAGCCGCGTACGCAATTGCTGGAGTTTGGCGAACTGGTGGGCAAGCCCAGTTCCAAACGCGCCTACACCTATGCGGTGAACCAGACCACGCCTGGCGAGGGTGAGGGCGATGATTTGCTGCGCAAGCCGTCGCTATGGAGTCAACTGTCCGGTTTATTCAGGTAACTGTTCCTGATAGAGGCGGGAAGCGGCGCGAAGTATTCGGGGTTTCGGGGGCCTTCCGCTGTGTATTAGTGGCAGAAATCCCGCGTCTCGACGGATACCTCGCGGGATTTCTGCCGGTTGGGCTATCGGTTGGATTGACTGGTATGTTTCAGCGAACGGCTTTGACCAGTGCCTCGGTGAGGTACTTGCCGGCGGCCATCACCAGCGGCGCATAGCGGCGTCCGGGAGCGGCGCCCATGCGGCCGGTCGGCCCAGAAATCGAGATGGCGGCGATGACCTGGCCGGAGGCGTTGCGGATCGGGGCGGAAATCGAGCACACGCCCTCTTCGCGCTCGTTCACGGACTCGGACCAGCCGCGCTTGCGTACGGCGGCCAGCTTGGTGGCGGTGAACTTGGCGTGGCGCAATCCCTGGTGCAGACGGTCGGAATCCTCCCAAGCCAGAAGAATCTGGGCGGCGGAACCGGCTTCCATCGACAGCATGGCACCCACGGGAATGGAATCACGCAGGCCGGAGGTGCGTTCCACAGCGGCGATGCACACGCGCTGATCGCCCTGGCGGCGGTAAATCTGCGCAGACTCGCCAGTACGATCGAGCAGGGTCTGCAGGATCGGGCCGGCGGCGGTCAGCAGACGATCCTCGCCTGCTGCGGCGGCAAGTTCGGCGAAACGGGAGCCGAGTACGAATCGGCCATGCTGGTCGCGCAGTACGAAACGGTGGCGTTCCAGTGCAATAGCCAAACGATGTGCGGTCGGTCGAGCGAGACCGGTGGCGGCCACAAGCTGTCCCAGCGTGGACGGGCCGGACTCCAGTGCGTCAAGAATCTTTACGGTTTTATCAAGGACGCCAACGCCGGAATGGATTTCCCCATCGTCCTTGGCGGTGGTGTCTTCGACCGGCTCGGACTCGGTCAAGCTGTTGTTCAATGGCTCTTCTTGGGAATCAGTCATAATAAGGGCGATTATGCCATCTCACATAGTGAAATAGCAAATTGGGGAAGTGTCTCACAGGGTGGCCGTGAAGTTGAAGCGGCGTTCCTGGACGCCGAAGAGACATGTCTGGAGTGGAACCGAGTCATGACTAGGTCATGTTCGAGTCGTATCCGAGTCATATTGAGGCCGTCATTTGACCGTATCTCAATATCCGGCATGCTTATGGCCGGGCCCATCGCAAGCACATAGGCTAATACCACGAACAAGGCGCGAACACAATACCTCGCGCGGAATATTTTGGAGGAATCACTATGGGAACGACACTGGCCGAGAAGGTCTGGGCCGATCATCTGGTGCGCAAGGGCGGCGACGGAGCTCCTGATTTGCTGTACATCGATCTGATGCTCATGCATGAGGTCACCAGCCCGCAGGCGTTTGAGGGCCTGCGCTTGGCCGGCCGCAAGCCGCGTCACGTGGATCAGCTCATCGCCACCGAGGATCACAACACGCCGACCGTTGATATCGATCGCCCGAACCCGGACGAGACGAGCGCGTTGCAGTTGACGACTTTGGAGAAGAACTGCAAGGAGTTCGGCGTGCGCCTGCACCCGCTGGGCGACGCTGATCAGGGCATCGTCCACGCGTTCGCCCCGATTCTGGGCCTGACCCAGCCGGGCATGACCATCGTGTGCGGTGATTCGCATACGTCGACGCACGGTGCGTTCGGTGCGCTGGCGTTCGGCATTGGCACTTCCGAAGTCGAGCACGTGATGGCCACACAGACGCTGTCCCTGAAGCCGTTCAAGACCATGGCCATCAACGTCGAGGGCAAGCTGCCCGCGGACGCGACCGCCAAGGACATCATTCTGGCGATCATCGCCAAGATCGGCACCGGCGGCGGCCAGGGTTACGTGATCGAATACCGTGGCGAGGCGATTCGTAACCTCACCATGGACGAACGTATGACCGTGTGCAATATGTCCATCGAGGCCGGTGCGCGTGCCGGCATGATCGCGCCGGACGAGACCACGTTCGAGTACCTGAAGGGCCGTCCGCACGCGCCGGAAGGCGAGCTGTGGGATCAGGCCGTGGCGTACTGGAAGACGCTGAAGACCGATGACGATGCCGTATTCGACAAGGTGGTGGATATTGACGCCACCAAGCTTGGTCCATATGTGACGTGGGGCACCAACCCCGGCCAAGGTCTGCCGATCACCGCCTCCGTGCCGGAGCCGGACAAGATCGCCGACGCCACCAAGCGTGCCGCCGCCGAACGTGCGATTACATACATGGGTTTGAAGCCAGGCATGCCGATCAAGGACATCGCCGTGGACACCGTGTTCATTGGTTCGTGCACCAACGGTCGTATCGACGATTTGCGCCAGGCCGCCGCGATCATGAAGGGTCACCACAAGGCCGAGAACATTCACCGCGTGCTCGTGGTGCCGGCCTCCTCCCGCGTGCGTCTGCAGGCGGAGAAGGAAGGCCTCGATAAGGTGTTCAAGGACTTTGGTGCCGAATGGCGTAACGCCGGCTGCTCGATGTGCCTGGGCATGAACCCCGACAAGCTGGTACCGAACGAGCGCTCGATTTCCACTTCGAACCGTAACTTCGAGGGCCGCCAAGGCAAGGGCTCGCGCACGCATCTGGCGTCGCCGGCCGTAGCCGCCGCCACCGCCATCCGCGGCACAATCTCGTCTCCCGCCGATCTCTGAGTCAATACACGTGAGCCCCCTCTGACGAGGGGCTGTCAGTCGAAGACTGACTGGGGGAGAGATCCCCGAAAGGAAAATTGTTATGGAAAAACTCACCACACTGACCGGCGTGGGCGTGCCGCTGCGCCGCTCCAACGTCGATACCGACCAGATCATTCCCGCTGTGTTCTTGAAGCGCGTGACCAAGTCCGGCTTCGATGACGCCCTGTTCTACGCATGGCGCCGAGACCCGAACTTCGTGCTCAACAAGCCGGAATACGCCGGTAAGGGCCAGATTCTGGTCGCCGGCCCCGAATTCGGCATCGGCTCCTCCCGCGAGCACGCCGTGTGGGCGCTGCACGATTACGGTTTCCGCGTGGTCATCGCGCCGAGCTTCGCCGACATCTTCTACGGCAACACCGCCAAGAACGGCGTGCTGGCCGCGATTATGCCGCAGGAGTCCGTCGAACTCCTGTGGAAGCTACTGGAGGAAGAGCCTGGTCGTGAGATGACTGTCTCGCTGGAGACCCGCACTGTCACTTGCGGCGACGTGACCCTGCCGTTCGAGGTCAACGATTACGTGCGTTGGCGTCTGATGAACGGCTACGACGATATCGATCTGACGCTGCAGCACGAGGACGACATCGCCGCCTACGAAAAGATGCGCGCCGAAAAGTTCCCCTTCAAGCCCAAGACCATCCCCGCCAAACACTGGGCCGAAGAAAGAATCGAGTCCGCCCGCGAGCCTGAGGACGCAGACTGGACAGGGCCGTTGGCCGATCGCGGCATTATTTAGCCGCGATCGGCCTGCTGAAAGCCCGGTGGGCTTTCAGCAGGCCCTGTGCCGAGCTGCGACAGCAGCGAGGCCAGCATTGAGCCTCGCCGAAAGGCGAGTCCATAATTGCAGGCCCAGGGCCGTTGGCTCTGTGTCTGATTGAGATTATTGGGTCGCTCGCATCGCATCAAACAAAGGTCTCACTGGTGCCCGCGCCCCACATCCATTGCGCGGCGGGCAGGAGTTGCGGCAATATTCCCTTCAGTGCCAACAACGCCATACGGTCGTTATCCACCGCAGCCACCAACACCGGCGTGGCGGCGCTTTCCTCAACACTCATGAACTCCGTCCTAGCGTTCGAAATACTGTGCCTGAATTCGTACACATTTGTGGACATAATCACGATTCATCCAGTAATGACGGTTAGGTTGAGCATCATGACCATGAATGGCATGAATCCGTCGAACGATTCCGATACGGCTCCGGCGCAATCGCTGTCAGCGCAACCGTTGCCACCTCGACCGGCACCGCAGTCTGCGGCACAGTCACAGACGCCGATGCCACAGACGCCACAGTATGTTCAGCCTGGGCCGAGTATGCAGCCGCAATATGCGGGTCAGCCGGAGGCATGGGCACAACCGCTACCTCCACAAGATGTTTCACGGGGTGTTCCACGGATTGTTTCACAAGGTGTTTCACAACCTGTGCCGCAAGCCGCAATACCTGCTGTGCAGCCTGCACAATACGCCGCGCAGCTCGTATACCCGACATATCCCGTCCAACCTACGTATCCTGCCCAGCCGATGTATCCCACGCAGCCGACGTATCCGGCGCAATCCGCCTATTCCCCATACCCGGCGCAACAGTCGGCTCCACAGCCCCTCGCTCATCCGTACTACGCTCAACCAGTGGGCTACGCGCCACAACCCTATTCCGCTGCGCCGCAACCATTCGTGCAAACGGCTCCGGCAATGCCAGTCACAATGCCCAACGCAATGCCTGCCACGATGCCCGCAGCAATGCCCGTGGTCATGCCGATCGATCCTCGCCGTGTATGGCGCACGTGGCGTCGCAAGGTGGTCAATCGTGTAATGGGACTGACTCTCGCCTATGAAGGCATGATGCTCTTGGGCGCAATGGTCGCCACCATTATCGTCGGCGTAATAACCGCGAGCGATTTGTCCGGCGTGCAGTGGGATGGCATCATCAGCCTGATATCGGTGTTCGTCGCGTTCGGATTTCTGCTGCTCATGCGCCACCGTGACATCTTCACCTGCGAATTCTGGCTTGGTGGCCAGCATCGCGACTCGTACGGGGAGCCCAATCAGCTTGGCCACATCAGCCAATATGGCGGCGGGCGCATGCAGCCTCTCTGGGCGTTGATGTTCATCGTGCTGGGCATGGGCGTGCAAGGCATCGTTATGTTGGTGCAGGTCGCTTTTTCCAGGCTGGGCACCGATCTTGCCTCTCCCACGTCAGACAGCATCGCCGAATCCAGCGTCACCGTAAGCATGTGGCTGTACGTTGGGCTGGTCGCTCCGATTTGCGAGGAAGTACTGTTCCGCGGCGTACTGATGAAGGAGCTCAAGCCGTTGGGCAAGAACTTCGCCATCGTCACCTCGGCAATGGTGTTCGGCCTGTTCCATGACGACGTAGTGCAAGGCACATTCGCGTTCCTCTTTGGCCTGATTCTGGGATTCGTGGCCATGGAATACTCGTTGGTTTGGTCGATTGCACTGCACATCTTCAACAATGCGATTCTTTCCGGCGCCATCGATACCCTTGCCGGCAACTATCTTGATGACAACGCATATTTGATATTCTCATTGTCGCTATCTGTGATCGGCGTGATCGGATCGATTATCATATTCGTGATATACGGCAAAGAGATGCGCCAATATCACCGTACGAATCGTAGTATTCCAGACACGTACTTTGGCTGGGCAGCTCCGACGTTCATCATCTTTGTGGTAGCCAATGCCGCTTTCGCCATTATTTCGTTTGTCGGCGCGATGATGGGTTGAGTGTGCGTGTGCGCATGCAGGTTGGCTTATCGTTGAAGCATGAGTGATTTTGAGCCGTTTTACGATGTCAGCCGCAGTTACGAAGACAACTATGAGCAAGGGCCGTTCGGCTCGTTCGCCGAGGCGCTGAAGGATGGCAACGGTGCCGATGCCGCCGGAACCACCAGCGAGGGTGCCTCCGAGGGTGCCTTGGCCACCTTTTTGGGCCAGCCGGTCAACCTGCCTTTCGGCATTCCCGCAGGCCCGCTGCTCAACAGCCGTTTCACCACGGCCGCTTTCCACATGGGTTTCGATCTGGCGACCTACAAAACCGTGCGTTCGCGCGCCTGGGGCTGCAACCCGTTCCCGAACGTGCTCGCCGTACACCCCAAGTCGGCGGACGGTTCACTGACGCCGGGCAGCGCCGAACTGGACGAAGGCGTGCTGGCCGACACCAACTATGAACAGCCGATTTCCATCTCCAACAGCTTCGGTGTGCCCTCGCAGAGCCCTGACGTCTGGCAGCCGGACATGCGCGCCGCCATCGAGGCCGCCGGTCCCGGTCAAGTGCTGGTCCCGAGCTTCCAAGGCTCGCGTGTGGAGGGCATGAGCGAGGAGGAGTACATCGCCGACCATGCCACTACCGCCCGCCTGGTCAAGGAGACCGGTGCCAAGCTCATGGTGATGAACACCAGCTGCCCCAACGAGGGCCACAACCGCCTGCTATGCCACAATCCGCTGCTCGTGGGCCGCATCACCGAGGCCGTGAAGCAGGAGATCGGCGACATCCCGCTGATGGTCAAGCTCGCCTACATCCCCAGCGACGACGCTCTGGAGCTTATGGTGCGTTCCACCGTGGGCCACGGCACCGTGCAGGGCTTCAGCACCATCAATACGATTTCCGCCAAACTGGTCGATGCCAATGGCAATCAGGCCCTGCCCGGCGCGGGCCGCGATCACTCAGGCGTGTGCGGCAATGCGATTCGTGGCGCCGGCCTCGACATGGTCGCCCGTCTGGCCGCGATTCGTGAAAAGCTCGGGCTCGATTTCGCGATCAACGGCGTCGGCGGCGTGGTCTCGCCCGCCGACTACCAGGCGTACCGTGACGCCGGCGCGGACTCGGTGATGTCCGCCACCGGCGCGATGTGGGACGCCGAACTGGCCCACAAGATCAAGGCCAGCCGGTAAATCGGCTCCAAAAACAAGCAACAGCCTGTACGGGCCGTGATTCCCAGACGATTCCCAGACAGTGCCCATGTTGCATTGAAACTGTTGCTGTTATATGTAATCACGGCCGAACAAGCTGCATAACTTAACCTCTTTCTTCTTCTCTCCTTTCTCTCCCCGGCGCCCATCACGCCGGGGTTTCTTTTTTGCGGTGGGTACAGCCGTCTTACTCGGCCGCCGCCTTCATGGCCACGGCGCCGACGTAGTAGACCGGCTTGTCGAAGTTCGGCTGGAACAGGAAGTCCACGTTGGCGAGCTGGTCGATGGTGAAGCCGGCCTGAATCGCCATGGAAATCACGTTTGCCGCGCCGGAGATATCGGCCTTGGAACAGAACTGGCCGCCCTTGACCTTGCGGGTTTCCGGGTCCCAGGTCAGAATCGACGTGACTGGGGTGGTGGTGAGCATGAAGTCCGGGCGATAATCCTCGGTGAGCGAGGTCTCGCGGACCGTGAGCCCGCGGCGTTCGGCACCGGCGCGGGTCAGGCCGGAGGCGGCGAGCGAGAGATCGTACAGCTGCACGGCGGACGTGGCCTGCGTGCCCATGTACTTCACGGTCGGCGTCTCGATGTTGCGGCCCACCAGCAGGCCCTGGCGCACCGCGTTGGTGGCCAGCGGAATGTAATCGTGCTGGCCGGTGGGGTTGTAGAACACGGTGGCGGAGTCGCCGGCGGCGTACACGCCCGGCGCGGACGCCTGCATGTAGTCGTCGACCACGATCGCGCCGTTCGGCAGCATGTCCACCTTGCCCTTGAGCAGGTCGGTGTTCGGCAGGAAGCCGACGGCCAGAATCGCCATTTCGGCCGTGTACTCGCCCTTTTCGGTGACCACAGTGACGGTGTCGTCGTCATTGTCGCGGAACTCGACCACCTTCTGGCCGAGCGCGAGCGTGACGCCGTGCTCCTCGAACGCGGCCGCCACCTGATCGGTGATGGTCTTATCGAAATTATTGGCCAGCGGGCGATCAAGGCCGTCGACCAGCGTGGTCTTGACGCCGGTGACGCTGAACTGCTCGGCGATTTCCGCGCCGATATAGCCCGACCCGATCACCACTGCCGACTTGGCGGTTTTCGCCTTTTCCTTGATGGCGATGGCGTGATCCCAGTTCTTGCACAGCAGCACATGCGGGCTGTCGATGCCGGGGATCGGCGGGATGACCGGGCGCGAGCCGGTGGTCACGACCAGTTTGTCGAAAGCGAGGGTCTGTTCGGCGGGGTCTCCGGCCTCGTCCAGCGCGCGGTAGGTGAGGGTTCTGGCGTCGAGGTCCACGGACGTCACGTCGGTGCGCATATGCATGGTCGCGCCGGCTTCGGCCAGAGCGGCAGGGGAGGAGTAGAACATTTTCTTCGGGTCGGATACGTGGCCGCCCACCCACAGGGCGATGCCGCAGGAGAGGAAGGACAGCGTACCGTTGCGCTCGAAAACATGGACGGTCCAATCGGGGTGCTCGGCGAGAATCGAGGTGGTGGCGAACGTGCCGGCGTGCGTGCAGCCGATGACGGCGACTGTGGTCATGAATGCTCCTTTGCTTGTGGACATGGCGTCTGATGCCATTGCCCTGAATCGTAGCGTAGAAGTATGGAGAACGCCGTGGCGGCAAATGTGAGGAAGATCACGTTATCGGTTTGATTCGACGGGGGGTATGGGATCCGTCGTGCACGGTGATCAAAGTTCGGCTGGGGTGCATTTCACGGAGTCGGCACATGGCTTATGGCAAACTGGACGGTAGCATTTTTTGAATCTTGATTGATTGAGGAGAGTGGCGTGGCTGAGAATCCGGATGACGTGTTGCATGTCGAGGGCGGCAAGCCTTTGAATGGCACGATCAAGGTGCGTGGCGCGAAGAACTTCGTGAGCAAGGCGATGGTCGCCGCGTTGCTGGCACCGGGCAAGTCGGTGCTGAAGAACGTGCCGGAGATTCGTGACGTGCATGTGGTGTCCGATTTGCTACGTCTGCACGGCGTGGACGTGGATGTGGACGGTGCGAACGGCATTGTGACCATCGACGCCTCGCGTGTGCAGCTGGCCGATGTGGCCGACGTGGATACACTGTCCGGTTCGTCGCGCATCCCGATCCTGTTCTCCGGCCCGCTCGTGCACCGTTTGGGTGAAGCGTTCATTCCCGCGTTGGGCGGCTGCGCGATTGGCGGACGTCCGATTGACTTCCATCTGGAGACGCTGCGCAAGCTGGGCGCCACGGTGGACAAGGAACACAAGGACGGCATCCACATCACCGCGCCCAACGGCCTGCACGGCGCGAAGATCCACCTGCCCTACCCGTCGGTGGGCGCCACCGAGCAGACTTTACTGGCGGCCGTGCTGGCCGAGGGCAAGACCGAACTGTCGGGCGCGGCCACTGAGCCGGAGATCATGGATCTGGTGTGCGTGCTGCAGAAGATGGGTGCAATCATTTCTGTGGACGTTGATCGCACCTTCCGCATCGAGGGTGTCAAGGAACTGCAGGGGTACACGCACACGTCGCTGACGGATCGCATCGAGGCGGCGTCCTGGGCGTCCGCCGCGCTCGCCACGCACGGTGACATTTTCGTCAAGGGTGCCACCCAGCCGGAGATGATCACGTTCCTCAACGTGTTCCGCAAGGTGGGCGGCAAATTCGAGGTGACGGACAAGGGCATTCGTTTCTGGCATCCGGGCGGGGACTTGAAGCCCGTGGCGATCGAGACGGACGTGCATCCCGGGTTCATGACCGACTGGCAGCAGCCGCTCGTGGTGGCCCTGACCCAGGCCAACGGCCTGTCGATCGTGCACGAGACCGTGTACGAGAACCGTTTCGGCTTCACCAAGCCGCTGGTCGAGATGGGTGCCACCATCCAGTTGTACCGCGAGTGCCTGGGCTCGCTGCCGTGCCGTTTCCGGCAGCGCAACTACAAGCATTCCGCCGTGATCTTCGGACCGACCCCGCTGACCGGACGCGACATCGACGTGCCGGACCTGCGTGGTGGGTTCAGCCATCTGATCGCGGCCTTGGCCGCGTCAGGCCCCTCGGACGTGCACGGCATCAGCCTGATCGACCGAGGCTACGCCGACTTCCGCGGCAAACTCGAAGCGTTGGGTGCCGACTTCGATTAATTCGGCCGTTCCTCGGCTCCCCTCTCTGAGGGGAGCCACAATTTTCTACAACAGCCCGTCCGCCTCAAGTGCGGCGGCCATGCGGTCGAAGCATTCCTCCAGTAGCGGGTAGGGCATGGCGAAGTTCATGCGTACGCATCCGCGCCCGACCTCGCCGCATTCACGGCCGTCCGTCAACGCCACGTTGGCCTTCTTGAAGAAATAGTTGGCCGGGTCATCGATGCCCAGTGGCGAGAAATCCAGCCACGCGATATACGTGCCCTGCGGCTCCACATAGCGCACCTTGGCGAATCTCGTGCGCATCTGCTCGTTGACCAGCGCGATATTGCGCTCGATATATGCCATCACGCCCTCGAACCATGCCGCGCCGCCGTCATAGGCCGCTGTGGTGGCTATGGCACCGATGGTGGCCGTCTGGTGCTCGGACCATTCCGCGTTCCTCATCCATAGTTCCAGATCGTCCGGATTGGTGAGAATCACCTGCGCGCACTTGGTGCCGGGAATGTTGAACGACTTCGAGGCTGAAGTGGAGGTGAAAGCCTGCATGGCCGTCTGCCGGTTGATTGAGGCGAATGGCACATGCGTGTGGCCTTGGTAGACGAACGGCGCGTGAATCTCATCGGAGAATATACGCACGTTGTACTTGGCGGCCAGATCGGACAATCGCAGCATTTCTTCGCGCGTCAATACCTTGCCGATCGGGTTGTGCGGGTTGCACAGCACGAAGGCATGGCAGCCGTTCGCGAACGCCTGCTCAATGGCGTCGAAATCGAACAGCCATTCATCATTGCGCCCGCTGCTCTCGCCGGCGCCCGCGCACAGCATCGGAATCTCAAGGACCTCCACGCCATACAGACGCGGCACGCTCAGGAACGGCATATAGGCCGGAGTCGGTACCACGATGGAGTTGCCGGCGCGCACGATCTCGCGCAGGAACACTTCGAACGCCTCCAGCACGTCCGGCACCGGGCGGATGCACGTCGGATCCACCTCCCAGCCGTAGCGGCGCTGCCATGCGGCGCACGAGCGGGCGACCTCCTTCTTCCACGGGTCGGGAATGTAGCCGAGCGCGCCACGTTCGGTGGCCTCTTCGATGGCTTCGGCCACGCATGGTGCCAGACCGTAATCCATCTCGGCGATGAATGCGCCGATGCAGCCGGGGTAGCGGGTCCATTTATCCGAACCGACCTGCTCCAGATCCTCGATGGTCGTCACGTCGATGTGATTGGCATCAAAGCAAGAGGTGCCGGCGGTTGTGTTGCTCAAAGTCGTTGACTGGGGAATGTTGTTCATGCTCATAACATGTCATTGTTCCCGGTGCAGAAGGGCTGCTCAACGGTCTGGCTCCCCGAAATCGTGATGGCGCTCGCAAGCTTGCTTATCGCTGTGCGACTACTTGGCACTCAAATATTTGAGTGACGTGCGCTCGAGCTCCTCGAGCAATGAACCAAGCGCGGGGCGATGGTCGCCGGCACGAGTCACGATGCCGACCTCGCGCGCCGCAAAATCGTCGGCAATGGGACAGGCCACCAGATCGCCCTGCAAGTTGATATGCGTATCGAGCGCCGGCACCAGCGAGACGCCCATACCAACCTCGACCAGGTTCTGCGTGGCCCAGTAATCATCCGTGCAGTGGCGGATATCCGGCTTGAATCCGGCACGGGTGGCCAGTTTCACCAAATTTGCGCGGCAGGTGGGGCAGCCGGCGATCCAATGCTCGTCTTTGGCGGCGGACAGCGGCACAGGTTCGCCGGTCTCCTCGAATCGTTTGGCGATGCCGCTGGAGCGGCGCACCAGCAGTCGCATCGGATCGTAACCCAGCGAATGGAAGGTCAGGTCGTCGCCGATGTGCAGGAAGTTCGGGATGCTGCTGTAGCGGAACACGGCGGCGGTATCGGCCTTGCCTTGGGAAATCAGACCGATCGCCTCCGGCGGCTCCATCTGAATCAGGCTCAGCTCGATGTCCGTGAACATACTGAGCTTGACCACGGTACGGGCCGCGATAGTAGAGCAGATTGACGGTGGGGCCACCAAATGCAGGTGATCAAACCGATGATGCCGATAATCCTCGACTTCACGGGCCGCCCGCTCCAGCCGATCGGCGATGGCCTCGCCGTGGCGGGCGAGCATCGAACCGGTGGCGGTGAGTTCCACGCCATGCGAGGTGCGTTGCACCAGAGTCGAACCGCACTGTGCCTCCAGCTTTTTGATCTGCTGGCTGATGGCCGGCTGCGACCAACCCGTGGCCTTGGCCGTGGCGGAGAACGAACCATACTGTTCGATTTGCCACAACGTGACCAATGATTGGGGGTTGAGCGTGGCCATAGGTACCTCTTTCGTGCCTTTTCGTGCCTTTTCGTGCGGTGATTCAATTATGGCCGGGCGGCAGGATGTGGCGTGCGCGCCGATCGTCAGTCCTCGAACTGCTTGGCGAGCGGAACCATCAGCACGGTGAGCACGGCGAACAGGGCGGTGGTGATGAACAGCACGATGGCGACCGGCATTTGGTCGTAGGCCCAGCCGTACACCATCTGGCCGAGCGGCTGGGCACACATGCTCACGGCCGCGGCCATGGACATCACTTTGCCGGCCATTGCCTCGGGCGTACTGAGCTGGATGGCGGGCACGGCGATGAGATTCGTGAAGCAACTGGCGACCATCGTGCCGCAGGTGAATACGATCAGCACCACGAGTTTGGTCCATGCGTCGACCGGCAGCAGGAACACAATACCCTGTGGGACCATGGCCAGCGTAAGCGTCGCCATCAGCCCCGGCAGCCAGCGCATCGTGAGCTTGGCGGCGAACAGGCCGGCGATGAATGCGCCCGCCACGCCGGAAACACCGATCAGGCCGTCGGCGATGCCGTAGACAGTGGCGTCGAAGCCGAGCACTGTACGAATCGTGTACGGGAAGCCGACGCCGGAATAGCCGATAAGCACAAAGTTGAGCGCCGCCGCGAACAACAGCAGTCTGAACACGTTCGGCCGGTCCTTGATGAGGAATCGCACGCCTGCCTTGAGGTCTTCAAGTGGGGTGGGCAGCTCCTCGTCGCCGCGATCCGGGGCACTGAGGCGGATGAAGCATTCGAGCGCGGCTGCGCCGGCGAAGCTTGCGATGGCGATGATCATCATGAGACGGATGCCGAACATCGCATACAGCACGCCGCCGAGGAAGCTCGGCAGCAGACTGCTTAGTTGTTGGACCTGATTGATCACGGCCATGCCTTGGCGCATGGTGGCCGGGCCGTACTGCCGGAACATCTGGGGGAGTGCGGCCTGCACGGTCGGGGTTTCGAAGGCGCCGAGCACGGCGAGCAGCACCTGCATGGTGGCGATGGCTACGATATGGAAGCCCGTGGTGGCGAAGACGATGGCGCTCGCCAGCACGAGCACGGCGGAGATGGCGTCGAGCGCCACCATGATGGTGCGGCGGTTGACGCGATCGGCCAGCACGCCTCCGAACGGGGAGAGCAGGATGGTCGGCACGATGGAGATGGCCAGCACCGAGGCGAAGATGGTGGCTGAGCCGGTTTCGTCCAGCACCCACATCGACATCGCGAATCGCAGCATCACATTGCCGAACAGCGAGATGCCTTGTCCGGCGACCAGCAGCACGAAGTCGCGGGACAGCAGCGGGCGTTGGGTGGCGGTGCCGGCGATGTCATTCTCGGGTTTCACTGTGCTATTCATTCTGAGCCTTTCTCCGGCTCCCCTGCGAACGTCATCATGCCCTTCGCGGCGACCGTGATGAGCTCGTCATCGAAAATCGGCACGCCGATCGCGTCGAGCATGGTGGCCAAGCAGCGGATGCGATGCTCCATTTCGGGCAGGGTCACCGGGTAGAAATACGGCATCAGCCAATAATTCGGCAGCAACGAAAGCAGCTCTGCGGCCTCGCGCGGATACTCGGTGGGGATGGAGCCATCCTTGACGCCCGCCTCGATCAGCGGCAGGAAGCGTTCGGGCAGATGCTTGCTCCATACCTGCATATTCGCGGCGAACGAAACCGGATCGCTCAGCATCGGCATGGCGGCTCGCATGATCTGCACGTGGTCTTGCTTGGTCATCGAATGCCGCCATAGCACGCGGAACTTTTCGAGGGCGGTAAGGTCAGTGCGATTCATGACGGATTCGTTGAAGTCGTCCTGCATATTGTTGTCTCGGTTGGTGAGCTCTTCGAGGATGGCTTCCTTGGATTTGAAGTGATGGTAGATCGCGCCTTTGGAGAGGTCGCCGAGCTCGTCCACGATGTTCTGGATGGAGGTGTGCTCATAGCCCTGGGCCATGAACAGCCGTTGTGCGGCGTCGAGGATGCGGGTGCGCGTCACCTCGGGGTGAGCGTTACGTGCCATGGTGGCCTCCCTACTGTGCTTGATGTTGCAGATCACTATAGATACCGACCGACGGTATGTATAGCGGTTTCGGCGAGCCTCCAACGATTCCGGCGATTGTCGCCTACCCTTTTTCGCTTGGTATCTTTCGGCTGTGTGCTTGCCCCCGCCAGCAGGGGCAGCATATAGGCATACCAGGGCGCAAGTGTCGCCGTTCTCAGTATCCTTAGAAGAATGAGTCCTGAAGCCTTAAGTGAACTGATTTCCAGCATTGCCCACAACCTCGTCGCCGCCGGCCAGGCCGGCGCGTTGACCGACGAGCTGATTCCGCCCGTCGACAAGCTCGCCGTGATGCGCCCGAAGGACCGTGCGCATGGCGACTGGGCCTCCAACATCGCCATGCAGCTGGCCAAGAAGGCCGGCATGAAGCCGCGCGATCTGGCCGAGCCGTTCGCCGCCGCGCTCGCTGAAGCCGACGGCATTGCCAAGGTCGAGGTGGCAGGCCCCGGCTTCATCAACATCACGCTTGACTCCGCCTCGGCCGCCGCCGTGGTGGACACCGTACTCGCCGCCGGTGCCGTGACCGACGCCGACAAGCATCTCAACAAGGTCAACGAATACGGCCGCAACGACCATCTGGGCGGCCAGACCCTGAATCTCGAGTTCGTCTCCGCCAACCCCACCGGTCCGATTCACATCGGCGGCACCCGTTGGGCTGCCGTCGGCGATGCCATGGCCCGCGTGCTCGAGGCCAACGGCGCCAAGGTGGTGCGCGAATACTACTTCAACGACCACGGCGAGCAGATCAACCGCTTCGCCAAGTCGCTGATCGCCGCTTGGGCCGAGGCCAATAACTTGGGTGAGGCCGGCTACCAGACCGAAACCCCGTGCGACGGCTACAAGGGTGCCTACATCAACGAGATCGCCGCCCGTGTTCAGGCCGAAGCCGAGTCCGACGGCGTGGACCTGACCGCACTGGCCCACCAGGATCAGGGCCTGAACGATGACGGTGAACCGCTCGGCGAGGCCGATACCGAAGTGCGCGAGGAATTCCGCAAGCGCGCCGTACCGATGATGTTCGACGAGATTCAGAAGTCCATGAAGGACTTCCGCGTGAACTTCGACGTCTGGTTCCATGAAAACAGCCTGTACGCCGACGGCAAGGTCGACGCCGCCATCGAAGAGCTCAAGTCCCGCGGCGACATCTTCGACAAGGACGGCGCCACTTGGTTTGAATCCACCAAGCACGGCGACGACAAGGACCGTGTGATCATCAAGTCCAATGGTGAGTTCGCCTACTTCGCCGCCGACATCGCCTACTACTGGGACAAGCGCCATCGCGCCGAAAACTCGGCCGACGTGGCCATCTACATGCTTGGCGCGGACCACCACGGCTACATCGGCCGCATGATGGCCATGTGCGCGGCCTTCGGCGATGAGCCCGGCAAGAACATGCAGATTCTCATCGGCCAGCTGGTCAACGTGATGAAGGACGGCAAGCCCGTGCGCATGTCCAAGCGCGCCGGCAACGTCGTGACCATCGACGACCTGGTCTCCGTGGTCGGCGTGGACGCCGCCCGCTACTCGCTGGCCCGCTCCGATTACAACCAGAACTTCGACATCGACTTGGCCCTGCTCGCCTCGCACACCAACGACAACCCGGTGTACTACGTGCAGTACGCGCACGCCCGCTCCAAGAACGTGGACCGCAACGCAGCCGCTGCCGGCATCAGCTACGAGGGTGCCGACCTGGCCCTGCTCGACACCGAGGCCGACGGCGAAGTGCTCGCCGCCCTCGCCCAATTCCCGAGCGTGCTCGCCACTGCGGCCGACGACCGCCAGCCGCACAAGGTGGCCCGTTACCTCGAAGAACTGGCCGCCACCTATCACAAGTGGTACAACGTAGAGCGCGTGGTGCCGATGGCCCTGACCGATCCGGAAACCCGTGGCGACGACGAGGCTCGCAAGGCCTTGGAGATTGCCAAGAACCCGGAGCCGGCCCGTGCCGCCGCCCGCCTGAAGCTCAATGACGCCGTCCAGCAGGTCATCGCCAACGGCCTCGACCTCCTCGGCGTCACCGCCCCCGAAAAGATGTGATTATGCCTATTTCTCCAATTTGGCCGGCCGCTACGGCTGTGAATGCCGAAGGCTCCATCGAATTTCATGGTCGTACCGCCGAATCGCTGCTTGACGAGTTCGGCTCGCCGCTCTATCTCATCGACACTGATGAAGTAGTCGCACGTGCTGGGCACTTCGTGCGCGCTGCCGCCGAAGCATTCAACACCTCCACTACGCACGTGAGCTTTGCCGGCAAGGCGTTCTTGTCCAAAGAAGTCGTGCGATTGGTCACCGAGACCGGCATGTTTGTGGACACTTGCACGATGGGCGAGATGAAAATCGCCCTCGCCGCTGGCGTTCCCGGACGTCGTCTGGTGCTGCACGGCAACAACAAGTCCGATGAGGAAATCGCGCTGGCCATCGAACAGGGCTTCGCCAAAATCGTGATCGACGAGCCCGACGAGCCGGAGCGCGTTGCTGCCATCGCCCGCAAGCTCGGCAAACGCGCCCGTGTGATGCTGCGCGTCACCGTCGGTGTCCACGCCGGCGGCCACGAGTACATCTCCACTGCTCACGAGGACCAGAAGTTCGGCGTGCCGCTGCTGGCCGCCGGGGCCGACGCCGCCGTGCTCGACGTGCTGAACGACCTCAAAGACGTGACGCCTGCCGCTACCAACGCGCGTATCTCTGCGACGCATTCCCCGGAAAATGGCGCGGAAAAGACCGAGAAATCAGAGCGCGAGCTGCACTACGACGTCAAGTACCCGTACGACCTGAGCCACGAGGAAGTCTCCGACACAGACAAGGCGCTGGCCGCCGCGATGGAAGCCATTGCGGACGGTCCGTCCATCGCCGTGCTCAAGACCATCCTCGCCAACCAGGACGTACTCGAACTGGTCGGAGCCCACTCGCACATCGGCTCCAACATCCACGATGCGGACGCCTTCATTCACGCGGCCAAGCGCATGATGCTGCTGCGCAAGACCCTGTGGGCCACCGACGCCTACATCCTGCCCGAAATCGACCTCGGCGGCGGCTACTCCGTGGCCTACACCGATGGCGAAGATTCAATGGACATTGACGTGGAACTCACTCGCTTGGCGGATGCGGTCAACAGCACCAACCGTGCGCTCGGCATGCCCGCCCCGGCCATCAGCTTCGAGCCCGGCCGCTACATCGTGGCGCCCGCCGGCGTAACCCTGTACCGCGTGGGCACCATCAAGCACGTGCACTTGTCCGATGCCAAAGACAGTGACGGCAACCCGATTGCCGAGCGCGTGTATGTGTCTGTGGATGGCGGCATGTCCGACAACATTCGCCCGGCACTCTACGGTGCCGACTACACCGCGCGTCTGGCGAATCGCACCGGTTCCGCTGAAACGATGCTTGCCCGTGTGTGCGGTATGCACTGCGAATCCGGCGACATCGTGGTTCACGAGGTGCAGTTGCCCGCCGATTTGAAGCGCGGTGACATTCTCGCCGTGCCGGTTACCGGCGCATACGGCCGCACCATGGCCAGCAACTACAACCAAGCGCTGATTCCGGCGGTGGTTGCTGTCAGCGAGTCCGGTGCGCACGTCATGCTCCGCCGCCAGACCGTAGACGACCTACTCAACCTCGACGTCAGCGAGTGATCCACGTGCAGAGGCGAGCGCCTGACAGTCTGTAATGTGCGGCCAAATCCGTCATAATACGAAAAGGACCGTCAGCTTTGATGAGTACTTTCGGTCTGCTGTCGGAAATAATCCGTAAAATAGCGGTGGGATATAGAAAACTTTTTGGAAGGACCCTGAATTGGCTCGCAACAACGAAACCCCGATTCGCGTAGGCCTGCTTGGTGCCGGCACCGTCGGCTCCCAGACCGCCCGCCTGATTGTCGAGCAGAAGGACGAACTGTCCGCTCGTATCGGCCGCCCGATCGAACTGACCGGCGTCGCCTGCCTCGACCCGAAGGAAACCGAGAAGTTCCCGTGGATCGACCAGTCCATCGTCACCACCGATACTTTGAGCGTGGCCACCAACTCGGACATCGTCATCGAGCTCATCGGCGGCACCACCGTGGCCCGCAAGTTCGTGCTTGCCGCCATCGAATCCGGTGCTTCCGTGGTCACCGCCAACAAGGCGCTGCTGGCCAAGTACGGCCCGGAGATCTACTCCGCCGCCGAGGCCAAGGGCGTCGACATCTACTTCGAGGCCGCTGTGGGTGGCGCGATTCCGTTCCTGCGCCCGCTGCGCGAGTCCTTGGTCGGCGACAAGGTGACCAGCATGCTCGGCATCGTCAACGGCACCACCAACTACATTCTCGACGAGATGACCACCAAGGGTCTCCAGTTTGACGACGTGCTCAAGGACGCCCAGGCCAAGGGCTACGCCGAAGCCGACCCGACCGGCGACATCGAAGGCTACGATGCTGCCAACAAGGCCGCCATCATGGCCACCCTCGGCTTCCACACCTCCGTGACCATCGACGATGTGTCCGTTGAGGGCATCACCAAGATCACCGCCGACGACATCGCCGCAGCCACCGCCGAGCACAAGGTCATCAAGCTGCTCGCCGTGGTCGAGAACGGCGAGGCCGGCGTCTCCGCCCGCGTCTACCCGGCCCTGATTGACGAGAACCACCCGCTGGCCTCCGTGCACGGCTCCTTCAACGCCGTGTTCGTCAAGGCCGAGGCCGCCGACGACCTCATGTTCTACGGCCGTGGCGCCGGCGGCGCTCCGACCGCCTCCGCCGTCGTGGGCGACGTGGTGACCGAAGCCCGCCACATTGCTGCTGGCTGCACCGGCCCGTCCATCCCGCTGTACAAGAATCTGCCGAAGGCTCCGATTACCGCCTCCAAGGCTGCATTCGCCGTGCGCTTCCTGATCCACGACAAGCCGGGCGTGCTGGCCGCCATCGCCGCTGAGTTCGCCAAGAACGGTGTCTCCATCAACGGTGTGAACCAGGATCTGAAGCCCACCATGACCGACCCCGGCTACGACGGCGAGATCCAGCAGCTGCGCATCGTGACCCACCTGACCGACGAGGAAACCCTGCGCAACACCGTCAAGGCCGTGCAGGCGCTCGACTTCGTCACCGGTGACCCGTCCATCCTGCGCGTGCTGGACTGACACCGTCTAGGCTCCCTCTGATGAGGCGGTCGAACGGTGAAAGCTGAATACCCAAGCTCCCCTGACAAGGGGAGCTCCTTTTTAAGGAACAACCATGAACCCAATCTGCAATAGCGTTCACGTGCGCGTGCCCGCCACGTCCGCCAACCTCGGCTCCGGCTTCGATACCGTGGGTCTGGCGCTCGACTACCATGACGAGCTCACTTTCACGCTCAACGACGACCCGAACGACGGCATTGCCCACGTGATCATCCACGGCGAGGGTGCCGACACCCTCCCACGCGACGAAACCCACCTCGTGGTCTCCACCTTCCGCCGTGCCTGTGCCACGTTCGGCCTCGGCCGACTCGGCTTCACGCTGGAAGCGACCAACAACATCCCTCAGGCTCGTGGCATGGGCTCTTCCGCCGAGGCCATCGTGGCCGGCATCGCCGCCGCCGCGGCCTTCGCCCAGACCGGTGACCTCAACCGTCCGGCCGTCTTCGATATGGCCGCCCAGATTGAAGGACACCCGGACAATGTGGCCCCGGCTGTGTTCGGTGGCCTGACCGTCTCTTGGGACTTCGAAACCGCAGAAGGCGTCGGCTCGGTCGCCGTTCCTGGTGGTGAACCGCTGCACGGCGGATTCCACGCCGTCAACTACCCGGTGGACCCGTCCATCACCGCCGCCGTGTTCGTGCCCGACTATGAGCTGTCCACTGAGAAGGCCCGTCAGGCGCTGCCTAGGGAACTGCCATACAAGGACGCCGTCTACAACGTGTCTCGCGTGGGTCTGCTGCCCGCTGCGATGAATCCCGTGGTGCTGGCTCAGGCCGCCCAGCAGGGCAAGTCCGGCGTCGCCGCTGCCCCGGCTCAGGATGCCGATACGTGCGCTTGCTCTGGCGGAACCCGTGAATCGGCGTTCGCCGACGAGCTTGCGGCCGCTCAGGCCCAGTCCAACGCGCTGCTGTTCACCGCCACGCAGGACAAACTGCACCAGCCGTATCGCGGTGCCCTGATGCCGCCGTCCACCGAGCTCATTGCGCTCTTCCGCTCCAAGGGCTATGCCGCCGCAGTCTCCGGTGCCGGCCCCTGCGTGCTCGTGCTGCATTACGGCAACGCCCGCGAAGCCATCGACCAGATCGCATCGGAGCAGCTTGCTTCCGGCCATTGGCGTGTGCTTCACCTGCCCATCAACACCGCCGGCGTCGAAATCGAGCGTCGCTAAGTCGAGGAGAAGGCTCCCGCTGGCGGGAGCTGGCCGCCGCAGGCGGTCTGAGGGTGGTCCGCCATACCGGCAGAGACCACCCTCAGTCTCACTTCGTTCGACAGCTCCCGCCAGCGGGAGCATAAGGACTTAAGTCATGCCCATTCCACTAATTCTTGCTTCCAAGTCCAAGCCTCGCCGTGACGTGCTGTATTCGGCGGGTATCTGCCCCACAATTCGCGTCTCGCATGTGGATGAGCCTGCTGCGCTGGAAGCGGCCGCCCGTGAAGAAGGCGTCACCGTCGACGATTTGAGCATCAAGCAGCGCGTGATGATTCTGGCCGCGGCCAAGGCCGAGGCCGTTCATCGTGCGTATCGTGATGTGGCCGATACTGCCGCCGCTGCGACCGGTGACCGCGTGATCGCCTACCCGCTCAAGGCCAAGGAAATCAAGGATTCGGAACGCGAAGCTGCCGTCGAAGACTTGCGTGAAGCCGCCGCTGGCAAGCCCATTGACTATTCCAAGGCGGAAATCGCCACCACGCGCGACTTCTCCGGCATCGATATGCCGACCGTCACCGAACCCATCGCCACCGCTATTGCCGGACAGCCGGGACTGACCGAGGCGACAGTCGGCCCGCTGATTCTCGGCTGTGATTCGATGTTCCTCTTGGGCGGCGAATGCTACGGCAAGCCGCACAGCGAAGCCGTGGCCCGCGAACGACTGAAGCGCATGAGCGGCGCGACCGGCGAACTGTGGACCGGCCACTGCCTGATCGATTTCGCGACCGGGCGTACCGTGCGCGGCGCAAGCCACGCCAAAGTCCATTTCGGCGAATTCACCGATGCCGACGTCGAACGGTACATTGCCACTGGCGAGCCGCTGGAAGTCGCCGGATCGTTCACGCTGGAAGGCTTCGGTGGTGCGTTCATCGACAGTATTGAGGGCGATCCGCACGGCATCATCGGCCTCAGCTTGCCGCTGGCCCGGCATCTGGCCGGCGAACTGGGCATCACGTGGACTGACCTGTGGAATGTCGGCCGTGGTGAACTGGAACCGGAAAGCAAGGCATCGGGCAACCAGCACGCTGGCATTCTGCCGCCGGTCGAAAACGTACACCAGCCCGGCGATGGCTGGGTGGACTGCGCCTGCGGCCGCAAGCATTGGGGCACCAACGGTGCTTCCGGTATTCTGCTGGCTCGTCGCGACCCGGTGAGTGGCAAGGTGACCCACGTGGTCATGCAACATCGCGCCGCGTGGAGCGCCGAAGGCGGCACGTGGGGTATTCCCGGCGGTGCCACCGCGGACGGCGAATCGCCCATCGAGGGCGCGCTGCGCGAAAGCTATGAGGAAGCCAACATCACTCCCGAAGACATCGAGGTAGTCGGCTCCTACCGCGAGGACCACGGCCCGTGGGCCTACACCACCGTGTTTGCCTTCGAAAAGCCCGGCCACACCGTCGAGCCCAAGGCAAACGACGACGAAAGCATGGAAATCTGCTGGGTCCCGATTGACGACGTGCCCAACCGCAAGCTCCTCACCGCCATGAAGACCGACTGGCCCCGCTTCGCCGCCCGCCTGGACGAGCTGGCTACCGCGCAATAATGCGCGTAGCGCCTGAATGCAATGCTCATAATGACCGGCACCGAATAGTGGTTGCCGGTCATTAATCATTTGCGTATCTCTAATCCTTGCGGATGAGGAGCGGGCCGGTAATCCAGAAAGGTTCATACCGCAGCCCGATGGTCGGCTGGGCGTTCGCTCCGTACGCTCGGGAGTATGAATACAGCAGCATCGCAATTGCAGCAGCCTCAGCCGGCGCCGGGACCGGCGGCTCAGCCTCAGCAGTCTCAGCAACCCCAACAGTTCCAGCAGCCGGCATCGCACACCCAGCAGTGGGCCCCGGTCATCGAGGCCCATGACCTGGTCATGGACTACACCGCCAGCATGGCCCGCGCACAGGCCGGGCACGGCGTCACCGGCGTGATACCAGCCGGCACGGGAGCCGGTTATGCGTCGGCGAATCCCGCTGCGGCCGGACCGGGTGCCATTCAGGCCGGCCAGCCATCCCAGCCAGCCCAGCCCGGCTTCGCCATGCCGACCATGCACACGCTCGCCCTGAACCACGTGAACTTCACGCTCCGGGAGGGCGAGACGGTAGCCGTGATGGGCCCGTCCGGCTCCGGCAAATCCACTTTGCTGCACGCGCTCGCCGGCATCATTAAGCCGACCGCCGGCACCGTCATCTTCCGTGGTGCCGACCTGAGCCGCATGAGCGACGCCGAGCGCACCAAACTGCGCCGCAACGACTTCGGCTTCGTCTTCCAGTCCGGCCAGCTGCTGCCCGAACTGCCGGCGGTCGAAAACATCGCCCTGCCGATGATGCTTGACGGCATGCCCTACCGCACCGCCACCGACACGGCGATCCTGTGGCTGGAACGCATGGGATTGCGCGCGCTCGCCACGCACCGGCCGGGGGAGATGAGCGGCGGACAGATGCAGCGCATCGCCATCGCCCGTGCACTCGCCGTCAAACCTGCCGTGGTCTTCGCCGACGAGCCGACCGGCGCGCTCGACCAAGCCACCGGCCGCGAGGTCATGGGCATTCTCATGGCCGCCGCGCGGGACAACGGTTCCGCCGTGGTCGTCGTCACCCACGACCCCAACGTCGCTTCGTTCTGCGGCCGTACCGTAATGATGCAGGACGGCCGTCTGCACCAGACAGACGCCAACCCCAACTCCGCCCCCGCTGGCGGGGGCTGTCAGCCGCAGGCTGACTGGGGGTGGCCCGAGGGCGCTGAACCACCCTCAGCCTCGCTACGCTCGGCAGCTCCAGCCGGCGGGAGCGAAACCACCGCAGGAGGCGCGCGATGAGCACGTTCGCCCTCTGGCGGCTGTTTCACCGCCCCGGCTTGCGCGGCAGCGCCGGCCACACCTCGATGCTGGCAATCATCGCCTTCGCCGCAGCCACCACCATCTTCCTCACCGTGCTCGGCGGCGTACACGGTTTCATCTGGCGGGCTTCGGCCGATCATACCGTCGCCTGCGCGTTCGACTTCGGTGCCTGCCGGCCCGATACGGTGGCCGCGTGGAAACGGCAGATCAGCGACCCGACGAGCCTGGCCCAATTCTCCACCGCCTATGTGGCGTTGGCGGTATTCGCCTGCATGCTGCTCGTCGTGCCGTTCGTGGCGCTCGCCGGTTCCGCCGCACGACTGGCCGCATCCCGCCGCGACGCCCGTCTCGCCGCCCTGCGTCTGGCCGGCGCGACCACCGGTCAGGTGGTGCGTCTCACCGCGCTTGACGCCGCCGGACAGGCGCTGATCGGCGCGCTTATCGGCATTGCCGGCTATTGCGCCCTGATGCCGGCAGTCATGCTGATTCCCTTCCAGGAGCAGCGGTTCACCTTCGAACAGCTATGGGTCGGCCCGCTGGCGCTGGTAATCACCTTGGCGGGCGTGGCCATCTTGGCGCTGATATCGTCGCTGGTCACCTTGCGCCGCGTGGCAATCACCCCATTGGGTGTCACCTCGCGCACCGCCACCGCATTGCCCTCAGGCACCCGTATGGTGCTGTTCGTGGTAGTCGTGGTGGTGGCCATGATCGTCTTCAAGAACCCGGCCATGCTGGCTCAGGCCGGCCAGGCGGTGATGTACGGCGTGATCATCGGTTTCATGCTGCTGTGCTTCGCGCTGGTGAATCTTATCGGCACGTGGGTGATCACCGCTCGCGCCAAGGCCAAGGCCAAGCGCCCCAAGGATGCGGCCACGATGATTGCCATGCGCCGTATTCTCGACAACCCTAAGCGCGCCTGGCGCAATGTGTCCGGCATTGCGTTGGCCGTGTTTATCGCCGGCATCACGTCGATCTGCGGATTCTTCGGATCGGCCGCCGTGGTCGATGACGCCAACGACCCGTTCACCGTGTTCATTCGCGACATCGGCACCGGCGGCATTCTGACGCTCGTGTTCGCCGCTGTGCTTGCCGCGGTCAGCTCCGGTGTGATGCAGGCCGGCAGCGTGTACGATCAGGCCGGCGAATATCGCATGCTGGTGTTGGAGGGCACTGATGTCAAGACCTTGAACCGTGCGCGATTCATCGAGGTACTCACCCCGCTCAACATCGTGGTGATCGTGGCCGGCGGCTGTTCCATGCTGCTTATGGCCCCTCTGTTCGCCGCTTCGATGACCGAACCGGCCACGCTGGCCAGCTTCTTCGGCGGGCTTGTGTTGTGCTATGCGCTGGTTTCCATCGGCGCGTTCGCGTCCAATCATGTGGCGGCCAGCTTGAATCTGACCGATTATCGGGCTGATGACTGAGCCGAGCTGCGCAGCGAATCGTTCTCAATAACAACTGTGCGTACTTTCGTATACGCAAATCGAACGTAGAAACGCTGAAATCACCGCAAATATGCGGATGAGCAAATGTTCGTTTGTGCGATATCTGTGCATTTGCGCGCACGGATACTATTGAGAACGCTTCTCTGCGCACCCATCACGACAGCAGCGCCGCGATGATCGCGATAAACACCGGGCTGGTCATGGTGCTCATCAGAATGCCGTCGCGCGCGAAGGTGAGACCCACGTTGTAGCGGGCCGCGTAGTTGTATACGTTCTGGCCGGTGGGCAGAGCGGCGAGTACCACGCAGGCGTACAGCTCGGAGCCGCGGAAGCCCATCACGAAGTAGGCGAGCAGGAACGCGATAATTGGCATGATGATGTTCTTGAGGACCGCGACCGTGAAGATGGCCGGGCGATCGCCCTTCTGCTGTAGCGGCTTGGTGCCGTGCAGGGACATGCCGAACGCCATCAGGATCATTGGCACAGCCGAATCGCCGATCATGTCGATCGGGTCGAAAATGAATTTCGGCACTGGGAACCAGCCGCTTTTAGCGGAAATCGCAGAGACCACAATGCCCAGCAGCGAGCCGATAAGCAGCGGCTGATGCAGTGGCTGCTTGGCGATTTCCTTGATGGAGACCTTGCCCTTGGTGGTCACGTCCAGCACTGTCAGGCCCACCGGTGTGAAGATGGCCTGCTGCATGACCAGAATCGGTGCCACAAGAGCCGGATTGCCCAGAATGTAGGTGGCGATTGGCAGGCCGATGTTATTGGAATTGAGGTACAGCGAATTCAGGGCACCGATGGTGGCGTCCGGGGCATTCAGGTGGAAGAACATACGGTTGAGCACCAAAAACACCACGCCTACCAGCACGGCGGAGAAGAACGCCACGATAATCGAGGGGTGGAAGATGTCGAAAATCGGCTCCTTGGAGAGAATCGCGAACATCAGGCACGGGCTCGATACGAAGAAGGAGAACCGGTTGAGCACCATCTGAGCGGACGGCCCGCCGATTCGCATTCGTGCGGCAACATATCCCACCGCGATTACGATGCCGATAACGCAGAAGCCTTGCATGGCGCTGATTAGACCTGGCATAATCCTCCCTTTCGCCACCCCAGTGTGGCACATAAAAATGTATTCGGCCGCAAAATCTCATGTAGTGAGTGTGCTGGGCCCGCCGCCCACGCGGTACGCTGTTCACATGACGCTTGAATTGAACCGCACCGCATCCACTGCCGAGCAGCTGAACAGCCTGCTCACCCAGATCATGGAGAACTTCTCCGTGTCCGACCACGAGGGCCCCCTCACCGACGAGGTCGAGGCCTTCCTTAACGAGCAAGAGCACCTGACCGTCCGCCGTCACGGCGACACAGTGGTGGCCAGCACCGACTTCGGCAAGCCGAGCCGTGTGATCTTGGCCGGGCACCTCGATACTGTGCCGGTCATCGACAATTTCCCACCAAAGTGGCTGGAGCCCGGCGATTCGCTGATTCGCGAAGAAATCGCCCACGCTCATCCCGAAGACCGCGTGCTGTGGGGCCGCGGTGCCACCGATATGAAGGCCTCCGACGCGGTGATGCTCTACCTCGCCGCCACGCTCGACGGCCGCACGCCGGAAACCACCCCGAAAGTCGACCTCACCTACGTCTTCTACGACCATGAGGAAGTCGTCGCCGAAAAGAATGGCCTACGCAAAGTCGTCGAGGCCCATCCCGATTGGATCACCGGCGATTTCGCCATCATCGGCGAGCCCACCAACAGCGGCATCGAGGGCGGTTGCAACGGTACGATTCGCTTCGACGTCGTAACCCACGGCGTGGCCGCGCACTCCGCCCGTGCATGGATGGGGGAGAACGCCATCCACAAGGCGGCCGACATTCTGAACCGACTCAACGCCTACGAGCCGGCCACCGTGAACGTGGACGGGCTCGATTATCGCGAGGGCCTCAACGCCACGCTGATCTCCGGCGGCAAAGGCACGAACGTCATTCCGGATGAATGCCGCGTACACGTCAACTACCGCTTCGCCCCGGACAAGTCGTTGGCCGAGGCCAAGGCTCTGATGATGGGCGCGGACGCCGGTGCCGAACTCGGCAATGGCGAGCATGTGGCTACCGGCGGCGTGTTCGAGGGCTACGGCATCGAAATGAAGGACGAAAGCCCCTCCGCGCGCCCGGGCCTGAACGCCCCGCTCGCCCAGGATCTGGTCCGACTGGTTAAGGAGCGCACTGGCCGCGACCCGCTGTCCAAGCTCGGCTGGACCGACGTGGCACGCTTCTCTCAGCTCGGTATCCCGGCCGTCAACCTCGGTGCCGGCGATCCGCTGCTGGCTCACAAGCACGACGAGCAGGTGCCTGAATCCGACCTGACCGCCATGGCCGCAATCCTTACCGACTGGCTGGTCTGACACCTCTCTAGCTCCCCTCCCTGAGGGGAGCTGTCACCGCGGGGGAGGGGAGCCGAGAGAACGTCAGCCTCGCCGGGCCACGCCCGCACAAAATATGTGGCATACTAAAGGATGGTGGTTCTGCATAACCATCAGCGTGCGAGATGGCGTCGATCCCCTTGCGGCTCTTGAGAATGAGACAACGCAAGCGCCGGTGTCCGCCACCCGCAGGACAGACTTGAGACGAAGTTGCCTTTACGCGGCGCGTTTTCGTGCGGCCACGGTGAGAGCGTGGTGTGAGACAAGCGTATAGGCCTGGAAATAGGCGTCGTGATGCAGCGCGCCGCGAGGAGCATTGTGCCCACTGACAACCGTGAAGGTTTCGTCAACGACGGAACCGATAATTCAACCGTATCCAATGCCGATTCGGCTGCAGCCGTGAACGCTGCGCCTGCCGCCGCCTCCCAGCCCGCCGAACCTGTTCGCCGTCGTCGTGGCGGCCGCCGCGTGGTCCGCGGCACCGGTGCTGCCGGCGCTTCTCTGGAACTGCAAGTGCAGGAACGCGCCCCGCTGTTCGAAGCCCCCGCGCTTCCCGATGCCGGCACTGCGGCCGATTCCAAGTCAGCCGATTCCAGCGATTCCGATGAATCCAGCGATTCCCAGGATTCCGCCGAACGTCCAACCCGCCGCCGTTCGCGCCGCGCCGCTTCCGCAGTGGCCGACTCGGATAGCGAGGATGATCGTCCTCATCGTTCGCGCCGCACTGTCAGTGCCGATGATTTCGATGACGATGACGCCCCACGTTCCCGCCGCCGTTCGGTTGTGGACGATGACGATTACGACGAGGACCGCCCGGTTCGCCGCCGCTCTCGCTCCCGCCAGTCCGACGATGATGACTACGAGGATCGGCCGGTTCGCTCCCGCTCTCGCCGTGCGTCTATGGATATGGATGATGATGACGAGGACCGTCCGGTTCGCCGTCGTTCTCGCCGTGCAGTTGCGGATACGCACGAGGACACCCCGGATGAGCGCCTGTTCGACGCGGTCGAATCCCTGCCCTCTGGCCACGAGGCCGTGCGTCGCGGCAAGCCGATGACGTCCCTGCTCTTCCAGGAACCGGTACTGCCCGCCGCTGTGGATGCGCACGATACCGCTGACACTCGTGATGACGATGTTGACGACGACGAACGTCCGTCGCGTCGCTCCCGCCGCTCGCGCAGCCACGATGATGACGACGCGCAGCCGCGCAGCCGCCGCCGTGACGACCGTGACGATCGTGGCCGCAATGCCGCCGACCGTGATGCGTCTCGTGACGCTTCCCGCAACGCTGCCGCCGGTGACGCCAATGCCAGCGCCAACACGGACCATGATGATTTCGATTCCGATGACGCTTCCGACTCTCGCCGTTCCCGTCGCTCCCGCCGCCTGAACGCCCAGGAGCGCCGTGCAGCCGCCGAAGTCGAGCAGATTGAGGAAGACCTCGAGCTGGACGATATCGCCTACTCGCCGATTGCCGAAGAGGAGGGCGACGAAGAATCCGACGCCACCCGCACCCGTTCGCGCCGTCGCCGCCGTCGCGGCTCACGCGGCGAAACCGGTGCCAACGGCGAGCACGATACCGCCGAGAACGATGCCGAAGATACGCGTTCCCGCCGTCGTGACGATCGCGATGATCATGACCGTGATCGCGATGAGGACGATGAGGAGCAGACCGTCACTCGCCGTCGCCGCCGCCGTCGTGGCGGCAAGAACGGCGAGGGCACCGACGACCAGAGTCAGAACAGCGAACAGCCGCTGGTCCGACGCTCCCGCAAGCAGCAGTACATCGACGAGATCACTGATGTGGAAGGCTCCACTCGTCTCGAGGCCAAGAAGCAGCGCCGCCGTGACAACCGCCGTGAGCGCAGCCGCCAGAGCCAGCTCATGGAACAGGACTTCCTCGCACGCCGCGAGAACGTGGACCGCCTGATGGTGGTGCGTGAGAAGGAACATCACACCCAGATTTCCGTGGTGGAAGACAATGTTCTGGTCGAGCATTACGTCTCCGACATTCAGGAAGTACAGACCGTCGGCAACATCTACCTTGGCCGCGTGCAGAACGTGCTGCCCAGCATGGAGGCCGCATTTGTGGACATCGGCCAGGCCCGCAACGGCGTGCTCTACGCCGGCGAGGTCAACTGGGATGCCGCTCGTCTCGAAGGCCAGCCGCGCCGCATCGAGCTGGCGTTCAAGTCCGGCGACCCGGTGCTCGTGCAGGTCACTAAGGACCCGATCGGCCACAAGGGTGCCCGCCTGACCTCTCAGGTCACGCTCGCCGGCCGCTTCCTGGTGCTCGTGCCATCCGGCGGCATGACCGGCGTGAGCCGCAAGCTTTCGGAGCGCGAACGCAGCCGTCTGAAGAACATCGTCTCCAAGATCGCCCCGAAAGACATGGGCGTGATCATCCGTACCGCAGCCGAGGGCGCATCCGAAGACGCCATCGTCAAGGATCTCGAATCACTGGTCCGCCAGTGGGAGCGCATCAACGCCAAGCGCGAGGAATTCTGGCACGGCAAGCGCCCGAAGCTCCTGCAGGGCGAGCCCGACGTGGCCATCCGCGTGGTGCGCGACATCTTCAACGACGACTTCAGCAAGCTCATCGTGGAAGGTGACAAGGTCTACGACCGTATCGAGGAATACCTTGACACCATGGCCCCCGACTTGAAGGACAAGCTGGAGAAGTGGGACCCGGCCGAGCATGAAGGCAAGGACGTGTTCGACAAGTGGTCCATCGACTCCCAGCTGCGTAAGGGCATGGAGCGTCAGGTCTACCTGCCGTCCGGCGGCTCGATTGTCATCGATCGCACCGAAGCCATGACCACCATTGACGTGAACACCGGCCGCTTTATCGGCAAGGGCAAGTCCTTGGAAGAAACGGTGACGCGTTGCAACCTGGAGGCGTCTGAAGAGATCGCCCGCCAGCTGCGCCTGCGCGATATCGGTGGCATGGTGATGATCGACTATGTGGATATGGTCATGCCCGCCAACCGCGATCTGGTGCTGCGCCGCTTGGTCGAATGCTTGGCACGCGACCGCACCAAGCATCAGGTGGCCGAAGTCACCTCGCTCGGTTTGGTGCAGATGACCCGCAAGCGCATCGGCCAGGGTCTGGTCGAGGCGTTCTCCGAGGAATGCCCGACCTGCAAGGGCCGTGGTTTCATCCTGCATGATCAGCCGACCGTTTCGGCCGACTACGACGATCCCTACGCGCTTCGCGGTGGCGACCCGTTCGTCAAAACCAACAAGCACGGTCGCGGCACCGCTCCCGCTCCCGAACCGGCTGGTTCCAGCGCCGACGTCAAAGCCAAACTGGCTCAGATTGCCGCCGCTGCCGTCGCTGCCAACAACACGGCGGAAGAGTAAGCGGAAGAGTAACAGGTGTGTCGTGCTTGACACGCGGGCAAAAATCATTTGATTTAGTCCGCATGGTGGTGTAGATTCGAAACTCGGTGTCTGACCGCAAGCTCGGTGCGTGTTAGGCAAGGTAGCTTTCCAAAACATAAAAGGAACGATAATGTACGCGATTGTGAAGGCCGGTGGCCATCAGGAAAAGGTCGAGGTTGGCGACGTCATCCTCGTGAACCGTCTCGACGCCAAGAAGGGCGATACCGTGGAATTCCCGGTCTCCCTCGTTGTCGATGGTGACAAGGTCACCCTCGCCGCCGCCGATCTGGCCAAGGTGTCCGTCAAGGCTGAGGTTGTGAACGACGAAGCCAAGGGCCCGAAGATTGACATCCAGAAGTACAAGAACAAGACTGGTGTTGCTCGCCGTAAGGGTCATCGCCAGAAGCTGACTATCGTCAAGATCACGGCGATTGCCTGAGTTATAGAAAGGACCATGAATCATGGCACATAAGAAGGGTGCGTCCAGCTCTCGCAACGGTCGCGATTCTAACCCGCAATACCTCGGCGTGAAGAAGTTCGGCGGCGAAGCCGTCGTGGCCGGCAACATCATCGTTCGCCAGCGTGGCACCAACTTCCACCCGGGCCACAACGTCGGCATGGGCAAGGACCACACGCTGTTCGCCCTCACCGATGGCTCCGTGAAGTTCGGTGTGCGTCGCGACCGCAAGGTTGTCGACGTCATCGCCTGAGCGATATAGCGTCAAGCTTTTTCAAGCCGCGCCCGTAAGGACGCGGCTTTTTTGTAAGGTAATCAATATGAGTGATTTTGTGGATCGAGTAACCGTCCATGTCAAGGGCGGCGATGGGGGCAACGGTTCGGCCGGCATCCGTCGTGAGAAATACAAGCCGTTGGCCGGCCCGAACGGTGGCAATGGCGGCGACGGTGGTTCCGTGGTGTTCGTGGCCGACCGTAACGCCACCAGCCTGCTCGACTATCGTTTCATGCCGCATCGTGTCGCCGGCAGCGGCACCATGGGTTTGGGCGACAATAAGGACGGCTCCAAGGGCGAGGACCTGATTCTGCCCGTGCCCTGCGGCACCGTCGTCTTTGAGGCGCGCGGCGAACAGGGCAAAGCCAAGCATCCCGGCGCGCAGCTCGCCGACTTGCGCCACGAGGGCGACCGCTGCGTCGTCGCCCAAGGCGGTGCCGGCGGCCTCGGCAACATCGCCCTGGCTAACAAGACCCGCCGCGCCCCCGGCTTCGCCCTGCTCGGCGAACTCGGTGAAGAGCGCGACGTGATTTTGGAATTGAAGTCCATCGCCGACGTGGCGTTGGTCGGTTTCCCCTCGGCCGGAAAGTCGTCCCTGATTGCGGCGATGAGTTCCGCCAAGCCGAAGATCGCCGACTACCCGTTCACCACGCTGGTGCCGAATCTCGGCGTCGTTATCGCCGGCGACTCTCGATACACCATCGCCGACGTGCCGGGCCTGATTCCGGGCGCCTCCGAAGGCAAGGGCCTGGGACTGGAGTTCCTGCGCCACATCGAACGTACCGAAATCATCGCCCATGTGATCGATTGCGCCACGCTTGAACCGGACCGCGACCCGATGTCCGACTACCACGCGCTGGAAAACGAGTTGGCGCTCTACGCCGACAAGCTCGAGCTGCCGTTGGGTGCCATCCCGATTCCCGAACGCCCGCGCATCGTGATTCTGAACAAGATCGATGTGCCCGAGGCCAAGGAATTGGCTGAGTTCGTGCGTCCGGAGTTCGAGAAACTCGGGCTGAAGGTCTTTGAGATCTCCACTGCCTCGCACGAGGGTCTAAAGGAGCTCAACTTCGCGTTGTCTGCGCTGGTGCACGAGATGCGTGAGGAAGTGGCCAACCGCGAGCAGGCCGAAGAGGAGGCTCGCGTGGTCATCAAGCCATTGGAGACCAAGGGCCGCCGTCCGCGTCGTGCTGACGAGGGCGGCAGTGCGCTTGAGTTCACGGTCGAGCGCCGCGAACTCGGCAATGGCGAAGTGTTCTTCGAGGTGCGTGGCGTCAAGCCGGAGCGCTGGGTCATGCAGACCAACTTCGACAACGACGAGGCCGTGGGCTACCTGGCTGACCGCTTGGCCAAGCTGGGCGTGGAGGACGAGCTGCGCCGCAAGGGTGCTCACCCCGGCGACGAAGTGCGCATCGGTCGTGGTGCCCGTATGGTCGAATTCGATTGGGATCCGACCATCTCCGCTGGTGCCGAAATGCTCGACGGCTCCAACCTCGGTGCCCGAGGCAAGGATCTGCGTCTCGAAGAGCTGGACCCGCGCACGCACCGCCGCTCCAACGCCGAACGTCGTGCCCAATACCACGAGATGATGGACGCCCGTGCCGCCGTGCGCGACGCGATGATGGCCGAACGCAAGGCCGGCCACTGGGCCGACCCGACCGTTGACGACGATCGCCATGACGAAACCAGCCTGTTCGGCCACGGTGAGTCCAGCGAAGATGGTGAAACCGAGGAATAAATGAGCACTCCGAGTCAGGCCGAGGTGCGGCGCATGATCGCCGCAGCCGGAACCATTGTCGTGAAAGTCGGCTCCAGCTCGCTGACCCAGCCGAGCGGTCACCTCGACCCGGACAAGCTCGACGCGTTGGCCGCGGCCTTGGCTCAGGTCCGATTGATGGGCGGACGTGTGGTGCTGGTCTCGTCCGGTGCTATCGCCGCCGGTTTCGGGCCTCTGGGCTTTGACTCGCGGCCGGTGGACGTGGCCACTCAGCAGGCCACCGCAGCCGTCGGCCAAGGGCTACTGATGGCCCGCTACGAGACTGCGTTCGGTCGATTCGGTATTCGCGTCGGCCAGATTCTGATCACTGCCGAAGATACGATTCGTGCCACCCAGTACCGCAATGTGGAACGCACGCTGGACCGTCTGCTTGACCTCGGCGTGGTGCCGATCATCAACGAAAACGATTCGTTGGCCTCGAACGAGATTCGCTTCGGCGACAACGATCGACTCTCCGCGTTGGTGGCCAACCTGGTGCGGGCCGAAGCCTTGGTGCTACTGACCGACGTGGACGCGCTGTACACTGCGCCGCCCTCGCAGCCCGGCTCCCGCCGTGTGGAATATGTGCCCAACGTGATTGATGCGCTGGGCGACATCCAAGTCTCCGGCTCCGGCTCCAAGGTCGGCACCGGCGGCATGGTCACCAAACTCGAGGCCGCGCGCGTGGCGGCCGTCTCGGGCATCCCCACGGTACTCACCTGCGCCTCGAACGCGGGCCCTGCGATGATGGGCGATCCGGTGGGCACCGTGTTCGCACCGGTTAAGGCCCGCGGCTCCTCACGCCGTCTGTGGATCGGCTTCGCCGCCGACCCGCGCGGCACGATTGTGGTCGATGCGGGTGCCGGCCAGGCGATTCGCGGCGGGCGTGCCTCGCTGCTGGCGGCCGGCGCGCTCGAAGTACATGGCGATTTTTCCGCCGGCGATCCGGTCTGGATCGATGCCGAAAGCGGTGAACACCTGGCCCGAGGCCTCGCCGGCTTCGATTCCGAAGAAATTCCGCAGATGCTCGGGCGTAACACCGCCCAACTCAAGCGTTTCCTCGGCCCCCAGTACGCCCACCCACTGGTTCATCGCGACAATCTCGTGCTCGTGTGACTGATGGAATCTGTCACACGACAGATTCCATCACCATAGTGCGGCTCTGGCGATTTTTCGTGCTGTAGGTTTAGCATGGGAGCCATGACTATGGCGCAATGGCAGACTCTTTCCGACCGTATCAACACTGTGGCACCGAGCGCTACGCTCGCCGTCGATTCCAAGGCCAAGGCCATGAAGGCCGCCGGACTTGACGTTGTCGGCTTCGGCGCAGGTGAACCGAATTTCCCGACCCCCGCAAACGTGGTCAAGGCTGCGGCAGATGCCTGCCTTGACCCGAAGAATTACAAGTACACGCCTACGCCGGGCCTGCCCGAGCTGCGCGAAGCGATTGCGGCTAAGATGCTGCGCGATTCCGGCTATGAGGTCAATGCCGATCAGGTCGTGGTGACCAACGGCGGCAAGCAGGCCGTGTATGAATCCTTCCAGATCTTGCTCAACGATGGCGATGAGGTCATCATTCCCGCTCCGTACTGGACCAGCTACCCCGAGGCTGTGAAGCTTGCCGGTGGTGTGCCGGTCGAAGTATTCACCGGTGCCGACGTGAACTTCGAGCCCTCGCTTGAGGCGCTGGAAGCGGCCCGTACCGAGCATACGAAGGCAATCATCGTCAACTCCCCGAACAACCCGACCGGAGCCGTCTGGAAGCCGGAAACCGTGGAAGCGATCGGTCGTTGGGCCGTCGAGCACCACATTTGGGTTATCTCCGACGAGATCTACGAGCACCTGAACTATGACGATGCGCACACCACCTACATCGGTGCCGCCGTGCCGGAATGCCGCGGGCAGTTGCTGGTGCTGAACGGCGTGGCCAAGACCTATGCGATGCCGGGCTGGCGTGTCGGCTGGATGGTCGCTCCGCTTGAGGTGGCCAAGGCCGCCGCCAAGCTGCAGGGTCATATGACCTCCAATGTGGCCAACATCTCCCAGCGTGCTGCTTTGGCTGCTGTGGCCGGCCCGCTGGATGAGGTGCACGAGATGCGTAAGGCCTTCGACGCGCGCCGCCGTGCGATTGTGACCGCCTTGAACGATATCGAGGGCGTCAACTGCCCGACTCCGACCGGCGCGTTCTACGTTTTTGCGGACATCACCGCTTTGCTTGGCAAGCCGCTGGGTCCCAAGGGCACAGTGTCCGATACGTCCGCTGACTTTGCCGCTGCACTGTTGGATGAGGCCCACGTGGCCGCCGTCCCCGGCGAGGCCTTTGGTGCTCCCGGTTACCTGCGTTTCTCCTACGCACTGGCCGACGAAGACCTAGCCGAAGGCATGCGTCGATTCAAGGAATGGGCTAACTGAGAAGAGTCGCGTGCTACGCGCGCGACACGCGATTTGCGATAATCCACCGGAGCCGTTACTATAACGACTTGGCGGTTTCGCCGTGGCGAAGCGTTCTCTACGGAACGCACGCCGAGGTGGATTTTCACCTAGGGAAGTGGCGCAATTGGTAGCGCAACGGTCTCCAAAACCGTAGGTTGTGGGTTCGAGTCCCGCCTTCCCTGCCAAGTTTCTAATAATCAAGCAGCTGACGCGAGGTACGGAATGGCTAAGACGAGCAAGAGTGAAAAGGCAGTCAAGCCGAATGTCTTCATGCGTATCGGTCTGTTCATCAAGCAGATCATCGACGAGCTTCGCAAGGTCGTGACCCCTACCGCCAAGGAACTGTTCTTCTGGTCTCTGGCCGTATTCATCTTCGTGCTGCTGCTGATGGCCCTCGTGACTGGCATGGACTTCGGTCTAGGCAAGGCCACGCTGTGGGTGTTCGGCTGATCCGCACAACCTAAGGTGAATAACAACGCATGAGTGATGAACTGAATCTCGAGAACCTCGACGCCGTCCCGGCTGAGGAGCCTGTTGTCGAGGCTTCCGAAGCTGCTGCCGATGAGGCAGCTGCCCCGGTCGAACCGGTCGCTGACCTTTCCGCAGAATCTGACGCATCCGTCGACAATGCAGATGTTGAGTCCGACGCTCCGGCGGCGACTGAATCCGCTCCCGTTGCTTCCACTCAGACCGAGACCGTTTCTCTGGATGAGGACGAGGAAGAAGTCAACGAATCCGAGCAGGCCGAGGAGACCGATGCCGGTCAGCAGGCCGTTGACGAATTCTCCAAGTCCCTGCGTTCCCTTGATGGCAAGTGGTACGTGCTGCACACCTACTCCGGCTACGAGAAGCGCGTGAAGACCAACATCGAGTCCCGCGTCGCCTCCTTCGGCATGGAAGACCAGATCTTCCAGGTCGAGGTGCCGATGGAAGAAGTCGAGAAGCACACCGAGAAAGGCAAGAAGGTCATCACCCGCGTGCGTGTTCCTGGCTACGTGCTGATTCGTATGTGGCCGGATGAGAACGCCCGCCGTATCGTTCGTGAGACCGAAGGCGTGACCGGCTTCGTTGGCCCGACCAAGGATCCGGCGCCGCTCTCCCGCAAGGAAGTCGTGGCGATGATGGCTCCGATGATTGCTTCCGAGGCACTCAAGGCCGCCGGCGACAAGCCCGCCGCCGCCAAGAAGCGCAGGGTCGAGGTCTCCTACGCCGTTGGCGATCAGGTCACCGTCACCGATGGGCCTTTCGCCACCATGGCCGCCGTTGTTTCCGACGTGGAGCCCACCACTCAGAAGCTCACCGTGCTCGTGTCCATCTTCGGCCGTGATACGCCGGTGGAGCTTGGCTTCCACCAGGTTCAGAAGCTAGATTAACTCCCAAACTTTGCAGAGCCCGACCATCGTGGTCGGGCTTTTTGTGTTGTCCGGGTGGATTTGCATAATAGGAAAGCTTGTGTCTGGAGAGGAGACTCGCTAGCACAGCACAGCAATATAAGTTGCGGGAGGAGACCGACCACAGGCCGATTGCCTACAGCATGCACGGATAAATAATGAGTCAAGACCGAGCATGATGGCAGACAGCCGAACCTGAGGACGGCGACCATTCGAACCGCGTTATAGAAAGAAGAACCATAATATGGCTCCCAAGAAGAAAGTCTCGGCGCTGATTAAGCTCCAGATCCAGGCTGGCAAGGCCAACCCGGCCCCGCCGCTGGGCCCGGCTCTGGGTTCGCATGGCGTGAACATCATGGACTTCTGCAAGGCATACAATGCCCAGACGCAGGACAAGATGGGTCAGGTCATCCCTGTCGAGATCACCGTTTACGAAGATCGTTCCTTCACCTTCGTGCTCAAGACCCCGCCGGCTGCAGCTCTGCTGAAGAAGGCCGCTGGCGTTGAGAAGGGCACCGAGAACCCGCTGACCCACAAGGTCGGCTCTGTCACCAAGGCGCAGGTTCGCGAAATCGCCGAGATCAAGATGGAAGATCTGTCTGCTCGCGATATCGAGGCCGGCATGAAGATCATCGAGGGCACCGCTCGCTCGATGGGCATCACGGTTACGGACTGATAAGGAGAAGGACAGATGGTAAAGCGTTCCAAGAAGTACCGCGAAGCCGCTGAGCGCGTCGATCGCAACAACCTCTACACCGCCAACGAGGCCATCGCTCTGCTCAAGAGCATGCCCTCCTACAACTTCGACCAGACCGTCGAGGCTGTGTTCCGTCTGAGCGTTGACCCGCGTAAGGCCGACCAGCTCGTGCGTGGTACCGTCAACCTGCCTCACGGCACTGGTAAGACCGCCAAGGTCCTCGTGTTCGCCCGTGGCCCGAAGGCTACCGAGGCTACCGAGGCTGGCGCCGACATCGTCGGTGATGACGACCTGATTGCAAAGGTTCAGGGCGGCTTCCTCGACTTCGACGCCGTGGTTGCTACTCCGGACATGATGGGCAAGGTCGGCCGTCTGGGCCGTGTGCTCGGTCCGCGTGGCCTGATGCCGAACCCCAAGACCGGCACCGTGACCATGGATGTCACCAAGGCTGTCAAGGACATCAAGGGCGGCAAGATCGAGTTCCGTGTCGACAAGAACGGCAACCTGAGCTTCCTCATCGGCAAGATGAGCTTCGATGAGTCCGCTCTGGACGAGAACTTCAAGGCTGTGGCCGACGAAGTCAAGCGTCTGAAGCCGTCCACCGTGAAGGGCCGTTACCTGACCAAGGCAACCATCACCTCCACGATGAACCCGGGCGTTCCGGTTGACCCGAACACCCTGGCCTGAAGCTAGCGAGCTTCAATAGCTACTGAAAGGGACTTCCCGTAAAGGGAAGTCCCTTTTTGCATATGCGATGACCGGTTGCGAGAAGGTGAACCTGGATGGTCACGCAATCGAATTCTTGCAACACGCCGATGAACACATGAATTTGTTACGCATCGGCAATGCAAAACGGATTATTCTGATATCAGAACAGCGCAAATAGGCTGTTTGCGACACGCCGGGCGAAGCCTGTCGTTTCAACGATTTGGGCTTATCTTCGTGCGCCTTGATTTGCGTGAATCCGGACATGCGTGTAAGTTATTCACCTGTTGCC
>ERZ827458.428-NODE-428-length-60126-cov-10.528308_pt1 | contig 60126 bp, 60 predicted proteins | sample MGYA00519706_ERZ827458 | MGnify/ENA primary metagenome ERZ827458 (study PRJEB31778, sample SAMEA3449309) | human gut metagenome | biome: human gut; feature: human-associated habitat; material: faeces | place: United Kingdom | collected 2010/2012 ...
CTTTCTTTGGTACTTTCTTTCGCACCGAAAGAAAGTACTACCCCTCTCAGGGCGGGAGCCCCACCGTTCGCGCCGTAGTCGGCGCGTCAGCCCCCGGCTGGGGACTGCTTCCGGCAAAGTTGGCGTACACCGACACAGACAGGTGCTTTCCGCTCACTACCTGCACCCCTTCGGTTCGCCTACCCAAGCAAAACAGCACCCCCATAAGGCTGCACCTGTGCTTCCGCGCCGTAGTCGGTGCGCCATTCCATCGGCTCGGCGGTGAAATTCTTACGACAGATCGTTGACTGCCGATAAAAGCAGGGGTTCTTTCCTCGGGGCAAACACTCGGCAAACCACTGCTTGCAGATCTCTTCCTCTGGAAAAACAAACAGCACGGCTTGTACTGCCGTGCCGTCTGTTGCTATGCTGAAAAATGAGCCGGATCGAATACTAAAGCCGCCGGGAAAGTGCAAAGCCACAGCCCTGCTTCCTTACAGCTCCTTCGCCATGTCCAGTGCCAGCGTGATCATGTTCGTCAGCATGGTCTGGCGTTCTTCCGCCGTCATGGCGCGGCTGTCGTCGCCGATGATGTCGCTGACGGTCAGAATGCCCAGCGCCTTCTTGTGCAGATAGGCGGCGTTCATGTAAAGGGCGGAGCATTCCATCTCCACGCCCAGAATGCCCATGGCGCGCCACTTGTCAAAAACCTCCGGGTTGGCGCGGTAGAACATGTCGCTGGCCAGCACGTTGCCGACACGGACGGGCAGCCCCTTCTTTTCCGCCGTCTGGTCGGCCAACTTCAGAAGGCCGTAGTCGCAGATGGGGGCAAAGGTGCCGCCAAGACCGTACTGGCTGCCGTAGTTGCTGTCCGTGGACGCACCCTGTGCCAGGATCACATCGCCCAGATTCAGGGACGCGTCCAGACCGCCGATGGAACCGATGCGGATGATATTCTCCACGTCATAAAAGGAAAACAGCTCGTAAGTGTAAATGCCGATGGAAGGAATGCCCATGCCGTGCCCCATGACGGACACGCGTTTGCCCTGATAGTTGCCAGTGTAGCCCAGCATCCCACGGGTCTGGTTGAAGCACTCCACGTCGGTCAGGAAATTTTCGGCGATCATTTTTGCCCGCAGCGGATCGCCCGGCATCAGACAGGTGGACGCGATCTGGCCTTTTTCAGCCGTGTTATGGGGAGTCATGGAATTACCTCCTAAATAGAAAATAAATCGTATCTTTATCATAACAGGAAGCCCCGGGAAAATCCAGCTTTTCCAAAAAGAAATTCATGGCTTGACAGGAAAAACGGGAACTTTTTATAATGGGAAACAGGTCGTCATGCCGAGCACTTTCAAAAAAGAGCCGTATGACCCTGATATTGAAACCAAAGGAGACGACGTATGGGAAAATGGGGCTGGGTGCAGCCGGAATACCGTAAGTTTGAACCGTTCCACACACCGTTTACCGCTTTATTTTTGAAGGTGTCCCATAAACCGATGGAGCTGCTTCTGCACGCAGGTTCCTCCCGCAAGGTGGAGCAGCGCTGGGTCACCATCCCCTCGCCGGGCGGAGAAATGCAGATGCTGATTTCCGAACCCAAGGACACGGACGAAACGCTGCCGTTGATGATCTATACCCACGGAGGCGGCTTCGGCTTCGGGGCCGCGCCCCAGCATCGCTGGATGAACGCGCTGTTTGCCCGGGAGGCCAACTGCCGGGTGCTGATGCCGGATTACCGGCTGCTGCCGGAATATCCCTATCCTGCCGCCCGGGAGGATGATATTGCCGCCTACGCATGGGCCTGCGAGCACGCGGAGGAACTGCATATTGACCCGGAACGCATCGCCGTGGGCGGGGAAAGCGCCGGCGGCGCATTGGCGATCTACCTTTGCCGCGACGCGGAAACGCGGGGCTTGCCCGCGCCGAAATTCCAGATGCTGATCTATCCCGTGGCAGATGAACGCATGGAAACCGAATCCATGAAGAAATATACCGATACGCCCATGTGGAACGCCGAGCACAACGCGGAAATGTGGCGCATGTATCTGGAAGGAAAGACCTGCCCGGAGGCATCGCCTATGGAAATGGAGCTGCCCAAACAACTGCCCCTGACCTATATGGAGGTGGCCGAGCTGGATTGCCTGCACGACGAAGGCGTGGCTTACGCCCGGCGACTGGAAGAAGCGGGCGGAACGGTGGAGCTGCACGAGATCAAGGGCGTGTTCCACGGCTATGACGTGGACCCCCGCACCAGCGTCATGCAGGAGTGCCTCCGCAACCGTTCGGACGCATTGCGGCGCGGCCTGTGGGGCGAATGAACCCTTTCGGCATTTTCCGCCCTAAACAGACGGAAAATGCCGTTTTTTGCGCGCTGGGGAACCGTCGCGTTCACTTGAGTGACTTTCGGCTTTGTGGTATAATTTCAGACGGTAGTCACGAAAAACGCTGACCCATCCATGACTGGCCGCATTCATCCGGCGGTTCGGGAAAAAATAGAAATCGGAGGAATGATCCATGTATGTTTCCGACGCTATGGTGAAGCGTCTGCCTGCCTATTACCGGCATTTGAAGGAGCTGGAACGGGAAAGCGTCCGCCAGATCTCCTCCAAGGAACTGGGCCAACGCATGGGACTGACCGCGTCCCAGATTCGGCAGGACATCAACTGCTTCGGCGGCTATGGGCGGCAGGGGTACGGCTACTCCGTCAGCGGCCTGCGGGAACATATCGGTCATCTTCTGGGGCTGGATCAGACCCATCAGATGATTATTGTGGGCGGGGGGAATATCGGCAGGGCCATGGCCCGCTCCGATTCCTTTCCACGCAACGGCTTTGAGACCATTGCCATCTTTGACCGGGATGAGAAAAAGATCGGCAGGGAGGTCGACGGCCTGTTCGTGCAGGATATTGACTGCATGGAACGTTTTGTAAGAGAGCACCCGGTGGATATTGCGCTGCTGGCCGTGCCCGCCCGCGCCGCACAGGGGCTGGCGGAGCGACTGTACGCCTGCGGCGTGCGCGGGTTTTGGAACTTTGCGCCCGTAGACCTGTACCTGCCGGAGAATGCAGTGGTGGAGAACGTGCATCTGGATGAAAGCCTGGAAGTGCTGAGCTTCCGAATCCTTCAGAAGGCGGCTTCTCCCATGGAGCAGGAGGACGGCTATGGCGGCATTGGGCGGAGGATATGAGACGAGGCCGGAAGAAAAGAAACGGCTGATCGTGAATGAACAGGGAGAATTTGTCCGCCCGGCGGATTTGCAAAAGACCATGGGCAGGCCGTTATTTTCTCCCTATGAGGAGGAAGAACAGGAGTTTCTTTTCGACGACGATCTGGACTGGCGCGCGTCGGTCCAGTCCCTTCCGGTTCGGCGCAGGGCGGGGAGCCGGCCGCCGGAGGGACAGCCAAACCGCCGCCCGGAACCGGGCAGAAGGAAACCGGCGAAGGGCAAAGACCGCGGGCGGGGCAGAGAAACGAAGCCGTGGAAGAATTTCCTGTATGTGTTCATCATTGCCCTGTGCTTTTTCGGCATGTGCGTGCTGGGCGTGATGATGATGCCCCAAATGGCGGGATATTTCTGGAAGGACTTTGGAAATTACGCCTTTATCAACGGCGAGCTGCTGCGTTATGACAGCCGGGCCGCCGCTTCCTACCGTCAGTACAAAAATTACATGGCCCAGAACGTGATCTATCCCGGCGTATTTGTGGACGGGGTCAGCGTGGGCGGCATGACGGTGGAGGAAGCCCAGGAAGCACTGTCTAAGACCACGGGGGAGACGGCGGGGCAGTTTTCCGTCACGGTCGCTATCGGGGATAAAACGTGGAATTTCGATTCGTCCAACGTGCCGTCTGCCCGGGATCTGGGCAACGTGCTGGAAAAGGCTTATGCCATCGGCCGCACCAATACGGTGGAGATTCAGGCCACCCAGCAGACGCCCTTCCGTCAGCGGGTCAACACGGCGCTGGCCCTTCGGGAGCAGGGCGTGAACCTGACCACCACCGCTACCTACGATCACGAAGCGGTGCGGGCGCTGGTGGATGAGATCGCCGCCTATGTGACCCGCGATCCCATCGACGCGCAAATTTTGACCTTCGACTACAAGACCCGCAGCTTCACCTTTTCCAGCGAACAGCCGGGCGTGACGCTGGACGCCGATCTGCTCTATGAGCGGGTCTGCGCCGCGCTGGACAAGTGGGAGAAGAACGCCACCGTTACCGTGGACCCGGTCATCACCCAGCCGTCCGTCACCAAGGACACGCTGGCGGCAGGCTTTACCATGGTGGCCGCCTACACGACTACCACTACGAAGGATTCCAACCGCAACACCAATATCCGTCTGGCCTGCGAAGCCATCAACGGCACGGCGCTCATGCCCGGCGAGATTTTCAGCTTCAACCAGACCACCGGGCAGCGCACGGTGGAAAAGGGCTACAAGTCTGCCGGGGCCATCGCTGCCGGGCAGAGCATTGAGGAGGTAGGCGGCGGCATCTGTCAGGTGTCCTCGACCATTTTCAACGCCGTGGCCCGGGCCAATCTGGAGATCGTGGAGCGCAGTCCTCACGCGTGGCCCAGCTCCTATGTCAACAAGGGCGAGGACGCAACGGTCAACTGGCCCAATCTGGACTTCAAGTTCAAAAACAACACGGACTACCCGGTTTTCCTGATCACCTATTACGAGGATCGGAAAATGTCCGCTGAAATTTGGGGCATGACGCTGGGCGAAGGGGTCAGCATCGACTTGGAATCCCAGGTCATCCGCACCATGGACCCGCCTACGGAGGTTAAGTACGTCTACAACGCTCAGCTTCCTTACGGCACCAACAAGATCACTGTCAAGGCCCGCACGGGCTACGTGGTGGAAACCTACAAGGTCTGGTATAAGAATGGCGAAGAGTTCAAGCGGGAAATTCTGCACACCAGCACTTACAAGGCCTACCAGCAGACGGTGGAGTACAACGATTGAAAAAAGCCGCCGTCCCGTTGGATGGGACGGCGGCGTGACAGTCTGAAAAAATCGGAAAAGAGGCTGTTTACCGCCACAGCGCGGCGGCGGCGACGGAAAGGATCATCAGAGCGGCCAGCGTGATGCAGATCACCCGCACCAGAATGGTATTCCGCTGCGCCTTTTTACTCCGGGAACTTGCCATATCAAACGACCTCCTTGCAATGCGTTAGGGTCAGTATAGCATAATGTTTTTCCCTGTAGCAACCCCGCAGGGGTGCTGAAAGCGAAAATTCATCTTTCGTTCACGGCAAAGTTCACCAAATATTCACACCGGGCCCAATCTTTGCCGGGGCGGGTGGGTTGAAACTTTGCCGGTCAGGTTGTATAATTCTTTCATCATCATGCCGGAGGTGCGTACAGCGTGGAAGAAATTCGTCTGGGCGACGTCATTCAGACGCGCAAGGCCCATCCCTGCGGCAGCGACCGCTGGCAGGTGATCCGCATTGGCGCGGACATCAAAATCAAATGCCTTGGCTGCGGACGCGTCGTTATGATGGAACGGCCGGAATTTGTGAAGCGCCGCAAGAAAATACTGGAGCAGGGGCCGGTGCCGGAGGCGGAAACGCTGCGGCAGATGGCCGGGCAATTCGAAGGAGGAACACGGTAATGCAGACGGACAATGCAGCGGAAAACGTTCAGGCGGCAGAAGAACAGGAATTGCAGCCTGCAGAAGAAACGAAAAAAGGCAAGGAAAAGAAGCCTGTGAATGTTAAAAAGGAAATTTTGAGCTGGATCCTGACGCTGGGCGCGGCGGTCATTATCGCTTTGGTCATCCGCACCTTCCTCTTTGAGCCGGTACGGGTGGACGGCCACAGCATGGACGACACGCTGGCCAACGGCGAGATCATGTTCGTGACCAAGCCGGAATATCTGACGGGGGATCCCCAGCCCGGCGACGTGGTCATCTGCCATTATCCGGGCCGGGGCAACACGAATTTCGTCAAGCGGGTCATCGGCGTTCCCGGCGACACACTGATGTTTGTGGATAATGTGCTGATCCGCAACGGGGAAGTGGTGGACGAACCCTATCTGACGCCGTCCCGGAACCAGAACGGTTTCAGCATGTTACCTATTACGCTGGGTGAGAACGAGTATTTTGTCTGCGGCGACAACCGCGACAACAGCCACGACTGCCGCAACCTGACCAACGGTGTGCCTGAAGCTATTACCCGGGACATGATCATCGGTCACGTCCGATACGTGGTCTATCCCTTCAGCGACGCCCGCTCCATCAACTAGGCAGGCAGGGCGGGGCCCTGCACCCCGGACTGTGCGCCGCAGGCGCGCAGGGTACTCGGACGACAGGAAAGTTGGCTGCGTTTTACCGCCGCTCGGCGGAGGGCCTCGCGGCTCGCGGGTTTGGCGTGGTTCTATCTGGGAATAAGAGAAAAGGCCGCCATTCGGCGGAGGGCCTCATGGCTTGCTTACAAAGACCGGCGTGTTTTCGTTACACGCCGGTCTTTCAAAATGGAAAAAACTGAAAAATGCGGCGGCTTCACGAAGAAGGGAAGCCGCCGCTTTTGAATAGGAGGATCAATAGCCGTATTTCTTCTGCTTTTTCAGCAGGAAAAAGATGGTAGCCAGCACGGCCATGATCTCCGCCGCCACGATGGAGAACCAGATGCCGTCCAACCCCCACAGCAGGGGAAAGAGCAGTACGGCCGCCACCTGAAACACCAGTGTACGCAGGAAGGAAATCAGGGCGGAGGTCAGGCCGTCGTTCAGCGCGGTAAAGAAGGACGAGCCGTTGATGGCAAAGCCGGAGAACAGGAATGAGAAGGAGAAAATGGCGAAGGCATGGGTGGTCATTTGCAGCAGTTCTTCGTCATAGGCCACGAACAGGCGGGAAAGGGGAGCGGCGAGAAGTTCCCCCGCGGCGAACATGCACAGCGCGGCAATCGCCACAATAAAGATGGCTTTCCGCAGCAGGCTCTTGAGTTCTTCCCGGTTCTGCGCACCGTAGTGGTAGCTGACGATAGGCGCGGTACCCACGGAATAGCCGATGAAGATGGCCTGAAAGATCATGCTGACATACATCAGTACGCCATAGGCGGCAATGCCGTCTTCTCCGACGTACTGCATCAGCTGGACATTATACAGCATATTGACCAGCGACATGGAGATATTGCCCATCAGCTCGGAGGAACCGTTGGCGCAGATACGGCCCAGCGGGCGAAGCTCCAGACGGCAGCGGGTCAGGTGCAGACGGCTGGAATTTTTCCGGGCGAAATAGATCAGCGGGAACACGCCGCCGATGAACTGACTGGTGGCCGTAGCCGCCGCCGCTCCGGCCAGCCCGAAGGGAAGAACCGCCACCAGCAGCCAGTCCAGCACCATATTGGCCACGCCTGACGCAACGGTCACATACAGGCCCAGCTTGGGCTTTTCCGCCGTAGCGAACAGGCATTGAAACTCATATTGCAGAATGTAGAAGGGCAGGGCGATCAGGTTGATGGTGCCGTACAGCAGGCTGTTTTCCAGCAGTTCGCCCTCCGCGCCCATCAGCCGGGCGAAGGGCCGCAGAAACAGCAGCCCCACGGCGGTCAGCACCAGACCGCAGAGAATGGAGGCGAAGACGGTCATGGAAAAAAGCTTGTCCGCTTTTTCCGCCTTGCCCTCGCCCATGGTTTTGGCGATCAGCGCGCCGCCGCCCGTGCCGAACATGAAACCCACGCCGCCCAGAATCATCAGAAAGGGCATTATTAGATTCACGGCGGCGAAGGGCGTTTTGCCCGTATAGTTGGAAACGAAATATCCGTCCACCACGCCGTAGATGGACGTGAACACCATCATGACGATGGAGGGCAGGGAAAAGCGCAGCAGGCGCTTCCGGGTAAAGTGATCGGATAATTGAATGGCTTGCATTGTAGGAAACTCCCGTTTTTACAGTTGCCGAACCTGCTCCCGCAGGGCGGTCAGATAGCGCTCGGACAGCGCCAGATATTGGGCGACGTCTTCCTCGGGCCAGGAAGCGAAGACAGCGTCCTCGGCATGAATCATGCGAAGGGCGGTTCGCGCGGCCAGCGCCCGGCCCTTCTCGGTCAGGCAGACCTGCTTGTTCCGCGGGCCGTCGCCTTCCAATCGGAGAACGCCCTCCGATTCCAACTTGCGAAGGGCAGAATGAACGGTCTGCTTACTGGAAAAAGCAAAGCGATAGACCAACTGCAGCGGGCAGGGATCCCCCTGCTCACAGAGAATGTAGAGCAGGTTCATGGCGCTGTCGGAAATGCCAAGTTTCAGGCACAGTTCGTGATAGGCGGCATCCGTTTCACTGTGGAGGGAATTGAAACGCCGCAGCGCTGGAGAAAGCGTATTTTTCACTTGGCAGCCTCCTTTTGTCCGAAATCGTACCGAAGGATTTTAGTACGATTTCGGACAAAAGTCAAGGACTGTTTGCAACATGGGAGAAAGAGATTGTCAGAAGCGGTTTTCTCTGGTAAAATTCAGAAAAGACGGGATGAAACGGCAGCAGTCTCCCGTTTGTTTGAAGAAAAGCATATGGAAAAGCGGCGTTTTCTGCGCCGCGAAGGGAGCGGAAAAGGTTGCATATACAGCCGAAAAAACAGAGAAGGATCCGGCGGCTTTCGGGAATGGCCGCCGTGCTGCTGGCGCTGGGCGGTTTCAGCCTGTCGAGCGCGGAGGCGAAGATCTACCAGCCCGGTCAGGGCGTATGCGGCAAGGAAAACTGCTACTGGGAAACGCCCATGGATATTCGGGATACGGAAGCGGTCTGGGCCATGCTGCAAAGCCCTATCACGGTGATCGACGGCGGACAGAAGGACACGTTTTACCTGCTGGCCGAGCCTGAGGAAGGCGCCGAGCGGGTCGGCGAGGTCACGGGCGCGTCGCAGGGCGTGCATGTGCTGGAAACGCTGGAAAGCGGCTGGAGCTATGTGGAGTGCTATTCCAGCTCCTTTCATGACAGCAGGCTGAAATTATGGAACCAACTGGTCAGCGGGTATATCCGCACGGAGCTGCTGGTGGAGAAGGAGGTTCAGCCGGAATACGGCATCGTGATCGACAAGCTGACCCAGCGTCTGTATCTGTTCCATGACGGCGAATTGATGGACACACTGTTGGTCTCTACGGGCCTGCCCAACGACAAGCAGCCCTACAACGAGACCCGTTCCGGCGAGTTTATGATCGTCAGCCCGGTGGGGGATTTTCCCTCGGGCAACATGACCTGCGGCTATGGAATGCGCTTCAACAACGGCGATCTGCTGCACGAAGTGCCCTATCTGACCAACAAAAAGGATGGCCGCCGGGATTACAATTACTGCGAAAAGGAGCTGGGCAAGCGGGCCAGCCACGGCTGCATCCGGGTGCAGCGCCGCAAAACGCCCAACGGCGTGAACATGCAGTGGATCTGGAACACCCTGCGCAGCCGCATGGGCACCCGGCTGGTGCTGTGGGAGGACTGGCACGGGCGGCAGATTCCGCTGCCGGAGGACAATCTGCAGCTTTTCTACAATCCCAACGGCGGAAAGAGCTACCATTCCGCCGCCACCTGCACCAGCGTGAAGGACGAGTATCTGCCCCTGACGGCGTTTTCCTACGCCCAGCTGTTGGAGGAACCATTCTCCAAACTGGTGCGGTGCGACTATTGCACTCCGGCGCTTCGCCCGGAGGAGATCGAGACGATCAACAAGGAATATGAAGCGGACGAAGGTCTGACGGTGAAAATCTATTAACGGTGGGGGAATGGCTGCGGCGGCGTGGCCTTTCCCTTTTTCTTCCCTTGACGGAAACCGATCCAGACACTATAATAGACCCATGCGAAAGCGGAACGTCCATATGCCGGAAGGAGGGGAAGGCCGTATGAAGTTTGGCAAAATGCTGCTGATAGCGCTGCTGTGCGGCCTTTTTCTGCTGCTTTTGAGCGCGTTGGTCGTTGCGCCCGAAACGGAAACGGTTCTCCAGGAAAATCTGCCCCTGACCGGCCTTGAGATGAGCGCCTGCGCGCTGCCGGTGTGGGCGGATGCGGGGGACAGTGCGTCCCGCTGGGTTTGGATGCTGGCGGCGCTGTTTTTCTGCGTGCCGCTGTGTCTGCTGCCCCGTCTCACCCTGAGCCGGGACGCCAACGGCTGCGTGCTGCGCCGGGGCCGTTATCTGGATGAAGCGTATTTATTGTTCCGGCAGGATGTCGCCTGCGGCTGATCTTCCCGGATTTTCTTTCCGCAGCAGCGGAAAATAAAATCATAAAAAACAAAATACGGACGGAAGGATGGTTGACAAACAATGAAAGTCAACAATCGTCGCCACGCCAAAATGGGCAGGAAGGCTTCGGCCATTCTGGCTCTGTGCGTGGTACTGGTACTCACCATCGCCGTGGGTTATCTGGGCGTGCATGGCACATGGCTGGATAGCCGCGGCTTGTACAAGCTGCTGCCCTGGCTGCCCACCACCGACGTGGACAACTGGCCTCAGAGCATCGCACTTGGCCTTGATCTGAAGGGCGGCGTGTACGTCGAATACGAAGCCACCATGAGCGACGAGCTGCGGGAGGAAGGCAACAACTTCGATTACCTGCTGCAGAACACCATGGATATCATCGCCAAGCGTCTGACCGAGAAGGGCTATCCGGAAGCCACCGTCAGCAAGGTGGGCGTCAGCGGCATCCGCGTGGAGATCCCCGATGTGACCGATCCCGCCGCCGTGCTGGATCTGATCGGTTCTCCCGCCAAGCTGGAGTTCCTGGACTCCGACGGCAACGTCTTCATGGACGGCAGCGCCCTGCAGACCGCCTACGCCACCAAGGATGAAAACTCCAAGCCCGCCATCAGCTTCACGCTGACCAAGGAAGGCGCGAATATCTTCGGCGATATGACCGCCAAGAGCATCGGCAAGGCCATCACCATTCAGCTGGACGGCAACGTGCTGATGAGTCCCACCGTGCAGAGCGCCATTTACGGCGGCCAGGTGCTGGTGACCGGCTCCTTCACCGAGGAGCAGGCGCAGAACTACGCCCTGCAGCTGCAGAGCGGCGCGCTGCCGCTGGATCTGCGGCAGGATAAGCTGGATACCATCTCCGCCACGCTGGGCGTGGACGCGCTGGGCACCAGCGTGAAGGCCGCCATCATCGGCATCCTGCTCGTCATGCTGATCATGCTGGTCCGCTATCGTCTGGCCGGTCTGGTGGCCGACTGGGCGCTGTGCATCTACATCATTCTGCTGTTCCTGTTCATCGCCGTGGTTCCCGGCATCCAGCTGACCCTGCCCGGCATCGCCGGCGTGATCCTGGGCATCGGCATGGCCGTGGACGCCAACGTGGTCATTTTTGAGCGCGTGAAGGAGGAAGTGCGCGCCGGCCGGCCCACCATCCACGCCGTGCGCATCGGCTTCAAGCACGCCATGAGCGCCGTGGTGGACGCGAATATCACCACCATCATCGCGGCCGTGGTGCTGCTGTTCTTCGGCACCGGCTCCGTGCAGGGCTTCGCTACCACGCTGCTGTTGGGCGTTCTCGCCAGCATGTTGACCGCGATCCTGATCACCCGCTTCCTGCTGACCCGCGTGGCCCGCATCTGGTCCAATCCCGCCCTGTATGCGGCTAACGTAAAGCCCGCTGCGGACGAAACCGTGAAGGAGGCGAAGTAAGATGAAAATTCAGAATCGTGCGAAAATTTGCCTCTGCATTTCCATCGTGATCATGCTGGTCGCCGTCGTCATGAGCCTGACCGGCCATGGCATCAACTATGGCATCGACTTTGCGGGCGGCCTGAACCTGCAGTACGACATGGGTTCCACCTATGATAAGGCCGATGTGGAAGAAGCGCTGAAGGCGCAGGGCATCGAGGAGTTCGTGGTTTCCACCGTCGGCTCCGAAGGCACCGCCGTGCAGATCCGCGTTCCTACCTTGTCTGACGAGGACGAAGTGCAGAATCTGCAGAATGGTCTGGAAACGACTCTGCTGGAAAAATATCCCAACATGGACACCGACAACGCCACGGCCAGCTATGTGGGCCCGGTGGCCGGTGCGACGCTGGTTCGCAACGCCATTTTCAGCGTGCTGATCGCCGCTGTGCTGATGCTGATCTACATCGCGTTCCGTTTCGACCTGTTCAGCGGTATCGCGGCTGTGGCAGGCCTGCTGCATGACGTGCTGATCATGATCAGCTTCATGGTCATCCTGCGCAACGTGATCCAGATGAACTCTTCCTTCATCGCCGCCATGCTGACCATCGTTGGTTACTCCATCAACAACACCATCGTGATCTTCGACCGCATCCGCGAGAACAACAAGAAGCCCGCGCTGGCCGGTCAGCCCCGCTCCGAGATCGTGGAGCTGAGCGTGAAGGAGAGCCTTGGCCGTACCATCAACACCACGCTGACCACGCTGGTGACCATCGTGACCCTGTACATTCTGGGCGTTGCTTCCATCCGGGAGTTCAGCCTGCCCATCATCATCGGCATTCTGGCCGGTGCGTACAGCGCCAACCTGATCAACGGCTACGTCTGGGCCGCGCTGGAAGACGCCCGTCTTGCCCGCAAGAGCCAGAAGAAGGCCGCGTAAGGAAGATCCATCAAACAAAGACCCATGCCATGTGCATGGGTCTTTTTGTGTGCCGGGAAGGGAGAGGGAGCGGCACGAAAAATCGCCATAAAAGAGGGAGGTGAGACAAGGCACAGAACGCCGATGCCATCCGTCATAAACGCTGGGGTCGTTTGGGCAATATGCAGAACCGTTGGGGATATGGCCTTGTTGAACATTTTAAACAAGATTATTTATAATGTATTTTTCAGCCATTTTATTTCCAATATTTGCATATTATGGTATACTGGAGATAACCATTTGATCTGAACAGGAGGTCTTTCCATGAGCAAGGTTCAACTTACCCCTTCCCCCAAGAAATCTCTTTCCCTGATTCTTTGCATTGTCTTCCTTGCGGCGGTCGTGCTGGCGGTTGTGGGCTTTGTCGGCAAAAACGCCGCCCTGACGGAAAAGGCCGCCTTGAACGTCCAATTAGAGGACACATTGGCCCAGCTGGAAGAAAGCAAAGCGGAAGCAGAAGCAAAGGCGGCGGAACTGGAAGCACTGCAGGTCTCCGTGAAAGAGAACGAAGAAAAAGCCGCCGCCGACTTGGAAACCGCCGTGCAGCAGGCGAAGGACGATGCAAAGCAGGAAACCGAAGCCGCCGTTCAGGCAGCGGTGAAGGAGGCGGAGGAACGGGCCGAAGCCGCCGCCCAAACAGCTGCCGAGACGGAAGCGGCACTGAAAGCGCAGGTGGACGATCTGACGGCCCGGCTTTCCGAAGCAGAGACCGCGTTGACGGAGCTGAAAGCCCAGCATGAAACCATATCCGGCGCGAACGCCCAGTTGACGGCGGAACTGGAAGCGGCTCAAAAGCAGGCCGAGGATGCGATCGCTCAGGCCAAGGCCAGCACGTTGGAAGCCGAAACTGCCGCAAAAGCCAAGGACGAAGCGGAAGCCGCGCTGGCTTTGGCTAAGGAGCAGACTGCCGCCGCAGAGCAAAAGGCGCTGGAAGCAGTGACGGAGTACGAAGAACTGCAGGCCTTTGCCGAACAGTTACAGGCGGACTACGATGAGCTGCTGGGTCTGAGCGCTACGCCGGAGCCCAGCGTATCCCCTAAGCCGACCACTACGCCCAAGCCCACGAAGAAGCCCTGACGGATATTCTGAAAAAAGAAAGACCCTGCACGAGGCAGGGTCTTTTCGATGGAAACATGGATCGGTTATGCCGGGAAAAGTTAAGCAGCTTTTCCTCCGATACGCCACCCCTCGGCCTTTTCGCGGATCAGGATGAAACGCTTGTATAACCTGCAGGGGAATCACTATAGAGCCATTGGAAACTATCACGGCGTTGGCTACCCCACTACCTGCTTCTGGGAGATCGCCGCGCGGATGGGAAATGAGGCGATTATTGGTGTGGATGCCCATAATGCCGAAATGATGACATGGAGCAAGCGCTTTCAGGCTGCCCGCCAGTATTTGGAGGGTTTAGGGCTGAAAGTGTTGGATCAGCTTCCCGGAATGCCGTAAAGCTCCTAAGCACAGTAACGCTATAGAGCTATTCCGGGAAAACCCATGCGAATGTCCCTTACTATGAAAAAATTTTTCGATGGTACCTTTTTTCGCAAACAAAAAACTTTTCTGCTGCCTTGCCGCTTGAACGGTCAAAGTCAGCCTGCATTTGGGGAAAAACGGACTCGTGGCAGTAATCCATATCATACTGCCATGAGTCCTTGTTGATTTTACTTCTTTTTGTGAAAATCCATAGTGAAATCTTTCTGGCGAATCCAGTAAACCATGATACAAGAGACGCAGTCCTCTGCCAGGTGCAGTATCAGGTGCATTTGCACCTGATAGAGAGCCGCTTCATCCCACGGCGCTCCAACTCAAGCCGGAGTGCCGGAAAGCCGCTATGACTTTACTTCATTTCCACGCCGACGGGACCAAGCTTTGCACCGTTCAGCGTCACAGCGGAAACCGCCGTTTCGGCAAGCGTGCAGCGATAGGCGCGGCCGATCAGAGAACCGATTTCGGACTTGGCAATGTCAGCCGCCGCCGTGATCGTGCCGGAGGCCTGCAGTCGGAGATGTCATAACTGTGCACCTGTATAGATTTGTCAAACATATTGGACAGTGAACTTTGAGGGCGACATCCAGCGGAGGGGTCTCATGGGCAAGTTGTTAGAACGGTGGTTATGGACGGCGAGTTGCTTTGCAAAGTCATCCAGAGAGTAGAAGTCGTGGCAAGAATAGAAGCGCTTCTGATCCTCGCGATGGCTGCGCTCGACCTTGCCGTTATGGCGTGGCGAATAAGGACGGATCAGCTTATGTCGGATACCAAACACTGTTATAATCTATCAAAGGTTCCAGCGTGTCAGACTGTTTTTTAGAACGAGAGGGGGAGTGTTATGCTTTATTTAGTAGTTGCCTTCATCAGACTCAAAACTGACATCTAGCAAAGTTTTTATTTTATCGCTTTTGATTCGGTTGCATGTGCGATGCGTTAATTGAGCATTTTCAATCGAGGTTGGACCACCTTTTGAGAAGGGGATGATGTGATCAACTTCGCAGTCTTCTATGGTTAGAATTTTATTTCCACAAATTGCACAAACGGGATTGCGGTGAAAGAGCTCCTGGCGAATGCTTTCATCAAAGGTGCGAGGCATATCTATCTCACAAGGGTCTATGCAGCCAGTAATGATATTGATGACTTTTGTGATTCTACTGCGCACACGACGTCCTGCATTGGTTCCGACATAAACATTTTCACGGTACTCTGCATCGTTTTCTTTCATGTTGAAAATGCCATCCCGAATTTTATCGGCATGTTGTAGAAGCGAACGCTTCGGAAAAAGTGAAAAAGGAATTACGATAGAATCATAAACAGCGCCATTAAACTTACTTGCACGTTCACCATGAAAGAAAAACGCTTCGCAACCGAGAACCTGTTTGATGGTATCCATAACTGAACGGTATTGATTTTCCATCTCATAAATTTCATCGTCAGAATCATTTTGGTGCTTGGTCATAAACTGATTCATGGTATTCTTAAAAGTACCTGAAATATGATAAAAATCACGCATTGCAAAAAAACGCAAGATACGTTCTTCGAATTCCATACGTGAGTTATCGGTATAATGGAAAAGAGCTTTCACGTTTTCATCGGTATCGGCAATGCGCCGTAACATTGAATTAAAACTGCCACGGAAAATACAGTTACGAACCTCCTGATCCTTCAGTTTTACTGCACCGAGGTTCAGTCGGGAAAAAATTTCATATTTAAGCTCCTGAGAATCGCGGTCGAGGCAAATGGCTTTGAGAGATTTTGCCCGGAGTCGGCGCTGCATGGGTTTATCCAGATCACGAAAAAAAAGGCCGTTTAAGGCGCTCAGGGTGGTCAGACCACATAAAGAAAAATCATTTTTCAAATAGCGGGTAAAAGACATAATCCGCTGTTGACCATCAATAACGGAATAAATTCCATCATCTTCCTCGCATAAATAAATGATGGGGATCGGAATGCCGATTAAAATAGACTCAACCAGCAATGATGCTCGTTTATCATCATACACATAGTTACGCTGATATTCGGGATTGACAATAATATCATTAGCATCAACCATCTCTCGAAGTTGCGACAGTGTGATATCTTTTGTTTCTGTATGAACGACAAGCTGATCCAATTCATCAGTTTTCATAAGTATCTCTCCTCAAAAAAAACCTGGCAAGCAAGCTTGCCAGGCATGTGGTGGTCGCAACAGGACTCGAACCTGTGACCCCATCGATGTGAACGATGTGCTCTACCAACTGAGCCATGCGACCATTCGTTGTACACCGTCTTCCGACGACGTCATTAATCATAACACAGGCTTTTGGAAAAGTCAAGCATAAAAATCCCATTTTGGCATTTTCTTCGTAAAGAAGTGATCCGTTCTGTTCAGCCCCAAAGACAGACTAAAGCATTCCATTGTGAAAGTGCAGGAAGTGATGCCCTCTGCCGGGGGTTTTAGGAAGTCAAGCCCATATGCGACTCTGCTTACGATTCCATCGTGTATCGTCGGCTTCCCCTGTCGGACGATCTCTCAGAAGAGCAAAGGCATCCTCGATCGTAGGAAATCCTCCCTGCAGTTTATATCATCGGTCAGTGCGACCGCTCTTTCTCCTTTTCGTTTTACGCAAATGTTCGTCTTTCCAAAGAGAGCCTCCTGCCACAGAGCCGGTTCTGTGACAGGAGGCTTTTTCTTGTAACGATTGGATCAGAACAGCTTCTTACTTTCCGTAAGTGGCCGCCAGCGTTTTCAGCACATCCGCGGCGCTGGTCGTGTCGCCAGCGTGAATATGGGCCTGCAGAGCGTTTACCAGATCGGTAGTAAACGCCTGATCACCCGGATAATTGAAGCCCTTGGCTTCGGCAATGTATTCGTCGATCACGGCCAGTGCGGGATTGGCAGTCTGGAATACCGGCAGCGCCGCTTCCATGCAGGGACGGTCGCCCATGAGCTCCGCACGCTTCTCCTGAGACTCCTGACGGGCCATATAATAGGCCACCTGCGCAGCCAGATCTTCATTCTCGCCGTCCGCGATCACAGCCGCGCCATAAGAATGAAGCGTGCAGCCGGTCTTGCCGTTTCCGCCGGGGAAGGGAATGAACACATAGTTCGTATCCGGGGCAGATTCCCGCATCAGGTTCACATACCAGGTTCCCGCAGTGGTCATGGCAGCCTTGCCGGCAGCGAAAACTTCGCCGTCCCAGCCCAGCCCCAGCGTGCGGGGAGCGGCGGCAACTCCCTCGTCAAACATTTTGAAGACAAAATCCAGACCGTCGATGTTCTCCTGACGGTCGATGTCATGGGTGCCGTTCCAACCGCCGCCGAACGCGTTCAGATACTGCGTAGTCGCGAACAGCGAGCCGTCGTGAATGCACAAACCCACCACGCCGTCCTTCGTCAGGGTCTTGGCGGCTTCATACACTTCTTCCATGGTGGTCGGGTAATCGCCCAGACCGGCAGCGTTCCACAGATCCACATTGATGGCGAACAGAGCGGGAGCAGCGGTCATGGGGATCCCATACTGCACGCCTTCGTAGTTCCATGCCTGCACGGCGTTTTCGGCATAGCCGGTCAGATCGAAGCCATAGCTGTCCAGCGGCGCCAGCACGCCGTTGTCGATCAGCTGCAGATGACGTTCGTTGGTGGCCACGACCACGTCGGGAGCAGTACCGGCCACAAACTGACCGGGCAGCTTCTCGTAGAAATCATTGGCGCTGGGATACTGCACCTTTTTGACTTCCTTTACGCCGGGAATCGCTTCCAGAACGCCCTCCAGCGCGGCGTCGATGGCCTTGTCCTCGCCGGAAGAACCCCAGAAACCAACGGTAATGGTGGCGCCCTCCTCCGCGCCGGCGGTCACGCACAGACCCAGCGCCATCAGAAGAGCCAGAAACAGGGAAACGATTTTCTTGGTTGCCATGAGATGAGCCTCCTTTAGGTTGATTGGTAAGGTTAGCATAGAACTTTACCGGCCGCTTTTCATTACAGAAATTTGCTATTTCTATAAAAAAACGGATTTTGCAGGCCGTCAGCGCTTTCCACTGTTTCGGTATTGATTCGGGGTCATGCCGCACAGCTTCTTAAAGGTATTGTTGAAGTGGACCGGCGAGCTGAAGCCGCACTGTTCGGCAATTTCATAGTATTTCAGATTGGTGGTCAGGATCAGCTTCCGCGCTTTTTCAATCCGCTGGCGGATCATGTAGCGGGAAAAGGATTCGCCCACTTCTTCGGAAAAAATATGACTGAAATAACCGGCGCTGATCCCCAGCCTGCCCGCCACATCTTCCAGTGAAGTCTTTTCCCGAAGATCGTGATTCATCAGGAGAAGCGCCTGTTTCACCAGATAGCTGTACTCCTTTTCCCCTTCGGAACGCTGCAGCGAAGAGAGCTGATGCAGCATTTCCGCAATGCTGGCGCAATCATCGCCTTCCAGCGCCGCCGCTCCCGGATACATCCCGTCCAGCCGGGTCAGAGGCTCGCGAAGGGTTTCCAGAAACGCCTTGCGGTCGATAAAATTTTCTCCCTGCGCGGCCAGCCATTTTCGAAGGACGGCCTCTATCTTTTCCGGCTCGTCCGCTTCCTTCAGCCGGCAGGCCAGCGAACCAAGCTCCGCCTCCTGCCGGGGATGGAGTATGCCCTCCCAAAACAGCTTTTTATCGGGATAGAACCAGCTCTGCTCCAGAAGCTGGCAGGCCCGTTCATAGCCCTGATTCAATTTCTCCGGCGGATAGGCGTTTCGGTATACGACGATCACGGCGTCTGCCTCCAGCATCCGTTCAAAATGAAAAGCCAGCTTTCTGACCATGCCATTCAGCTGCTCCTCCAGCTTCCGGGCGCTCGGCTCTCCCGAGCAGGTAAACAGGAGATGGCACAGATACGGCTCCGTATACAGCAGCTCCCATTCATCCTGATTCTGCAGCACCTCCCGGACGATAGCGTCTACGGCCCGGAAAAACACATGCAGGTCGCTTCCCCGGTATCGGGCCACAAGGCTTTCCCAATGCCGGAACGAAAAGGTCAGGATATAAATTCCGTTCGGCTTGAACCGAATATGATGGTTCTCGCAGCCCCGCAGAAACATTTCCCGGTCCGTACATCCCATGCGAAGAATGTTTCGAAGAAAATTGTCCTTGTATTGCTGAGCTGTCTGTTCTTCCTCCAGAAGTCGTTTTTCTTCGGCCGTCTCCGTTTGCCGGGCGCTCAGCCTTTTCAGATATTGAGAAAAGCTTTCCTCTGCCAGATCATTTTTCAGCACATAATCGTCCGCCCCCAGCCGAAGCGCCTGCTGCACCAGGCGAAATTCATCATGGCAGGTCAGCATGGTCACATGCCCGGAATAGCCCCTCTGCCGAATTTCCTTCAATACCTCCATTCCGTCCAGTCCGGGAATGGTAATATCCAAAAATACCGCATCCGGCTGTTTTTGTACGATCATCTGGACGGCGGAAGCACCGTTGTCCGCCTCGCCCACCACCGTATACTTTCCTTCCTTTTCCGCAATGGTTTTCAGGCCCATCCGGACATAGGATTCATCGTCAACGATCGCTATCCGAAACATCTTCCGCCTCCAAAACCGGAATTTCCACCCGCACGACGGTATACGCTCCTTCTTCGCTGCGAATGGATATGCCATATTCTTCACCGAATACCAGTCGGATCCGCTGCTGAATGTTATACAGCCCGATCTTCATCATGCCCTTTCCCTTGAGGTGCTTCTGATGAAGGACCTCCTCGATCCGGGCGGGCGACATGCCCGCGCCGTTATCCTGCACCTCATAAACGATCCGGTCCGGCTCACGGCGGATCTGGACGCGAATTTCAATGGAACGTTCCACAAGGTCCAGACCGTGAAAAATACTGTTTTCCACCAGCGTCTGAAGAATGTATTTTAAGGTGCAGCAGTCCAGCGCCGCCTTGTCTACGTCGTAGCGGATGCGGAACCGGTCAAAATAGCGCAGGGAAAGGATCTCCGTGTAATACCGCATCATGTCCAGTTCCTTGCGGATCGGGATCTTTTCACTCTTTTCCCGCACGGCAAAGGAGAGAAGCTGCGAAAATGCGTTCAGCGCCTGCTCGATGGTCCGGGCTCCCTGAATAACCGCCATCCATTTGATCGTGTTGAGGGTATTGAGCATAAAATGAGGCGAGATCTGAGCCTGAAGCGCCTGATATTCGGCCTCCATCTTTTCCCGCTCCTGCAGCTTCACCTGACGGATGAGCTGTTCGGTATTGATGATCATTTTATTGAAGGAATCGCATACCTCGGCAAATTCACCGCCTGTCTCCACCTTAGCCCGAACGGACAGGTCACCGGCGCGTACCTCCTTCATAAGCTGGTTGATCTCGCTGATGGGTTTCATGCTGTTGCGGGTGATCAGTTCCGTAATAAAGGGGATCAGCGCCCCGAACGCGCCGGTCAGGAGGATCATGGTCAAAAGCGTCCGGCGGATATTTTGCTTCAGCTGATCCTTTGGAGCCAGACTGGTCAGGGAAAAGCCGAACTGCCGGGACCGGCTGGACACCGTCACGCGGCTGGGGCGCAGGCGTTCCAGCGCTTCCCGCCATTCGCCGGACGGCAGCGAGGTATACAGCAGCTCCTCGGCCTCGCTGAGAAGCACCACCTGCGTGTCTTCATCGCCCTCCAGAATGTTCTTCAGATCCCGGGCGGCAATGTCCACACGGATCAGGCCCAGCGGCTGCTGGCCGATGGGATCCATCAGCAGCCGGCCCACGGAGATTACCGGTTCTTCGCCCGGGTACAGATCATCTTCCCGCAGGGGAAAGATCAGCGCCTGACGGCCGTTGGTCTGCCGAAGCCGCTGAACCCATTCCGCCTCCCGGGGATCGCCGGGCAGCAGCCCCTTGCCGCTCCGCTGTTTTGTATAAGCGGTCTCCGTATGAAACCCGAACAGGGTAATGGAATAAACATATTCGTTTTCATAAAACATCTCGGTATACAGCCGGGCATTTACCGTTTCGTAGTCCAGATATTGCTGATAGCCCGTCTGCGCCTGACGGTAATCCTCCGCGCTTTTTCGCAGGATGGACAGGATGGTATTGTCAAACAGGGGTTTTTCCGTGATGGTGACCATGGTGTTCATTAGGCTGTCCATCGTCATCAGCTTCTGTTCGCCGACGGAACGGAGAGAGTCCTCCATGTCTCTGCGGTAGGTCTGGATCGTCGAGCCGAGAATAATGGCGGTATAGATCGCCACCATGGCGGCCATGATCCCTACCATGGAAATTTTGATCCGGGTCTTCAGCTTCATGGAACCCCTCCTGTTTTACAAGATCCGCACCATCCCAAGCTGCATTATAGCAGATTCGCCGTGCGGCTTCATTATGGAATGACGCTGTTTCTTCACAAAATCTGCTGAAAGGAAGGCTTTCCCCACTGCTCCAGCCTTCTCCACCGCGAAATCAGCGAATTTTCTTAAGAAATAGCAGAATTCTGTAATGAAACCCCCGCGCTGCCGGTTTATTCTTATTTCGGAATGAATTCTATCAAATAACGGACCCGCGCCAGCGCGGGCGTATTGGGGGAACGTGCGGGCATGAGAAAAAAAGCGAAGCAACAGAAAACACGATTCCGGGAAGCAGTTTCCAGAAATGAAAAAGCGGCCGGTTGGATCTTCATCCTCCCTGCGACGGTCTGTTGGCTGATCTGGTTTTTATATCCTTTTCTGCAGTGCGTGGGCATGAGCTTTCTGGATTACAACTACCTCAAACCCAAAGCCCGGGCCTTCGTGGGGCTGGACAACTATATCCATATGTTTCAGGATCCCAAATTCCTGCTGGCGCTGAAAAATACGCTGTGGTTTGTCGCCGTCACCGTACCAGTGGTCACAGTACTGGCTTTGGCGTTGGCACTGATCCTGAACAGCAGCTTCCGGGGCCGCGGCGTTTTCCGCACCATCAGCTTTATCCCCTACACGATCTCCGGCGTGGCCGTGGCGACGGTCTTCATGCATCTGTTTGTCAAGGACAGCGCCGTGACCGTCTTCTTTTCCCGGCTTGGCGTTGAAAACGTCACATGGTATGCCAGCATTCATCTGGTGATGCCCTTCATCTCCATCCTGTTCATCTGGCAGATGGTGGGATTCTATACCGTCTACTATCTGGCGGGAATTCAGACCATTCCGGCGCAGGTCTATGAAGCCGCCGTCATCGACGGGGCTGGAAAGTGGAAAACCTTCCGCTATATCACGCTTCCCCTCCTAAAGCCTACCACCTATCTGGTGGTCGTTTACGCCATCATCCAGGCCTTCAAGGTTTATGACCAGATCGCCGCCATCTGCGGCGGCGCGGGCGGCGGACTTGGCTCCCCGGCAGGCGCTTCCTCCACCTTGCTGACGTATTTCTATATGAACAGCTTCAATTACTATAAGGTCGGCTACGGCTGCGCGGTAGCCATTGTACTGCTGCTGATCATTGTCGCCGTTAACCTGATCCAGAATCGGATCACCGATTCCGGCGATCAGGATTGAGAAAGGAGCGTTGACCCATGAGCAAAACTGCAAAACTTCCGTTTCGGCTCCTGATCCTGATCCTGGGAGCGGTGTTTGTGGTTCCCCTTCTCTACGCCCTGTATAACTCCTTCCTGCCTCTGGACAAGGTCGAAAAGCTGGTTTCGCCGGATCAGTTCACGCTGAGCGTCTATCAGGATCTTTTTACGAATTATCCTGTTTTCGTCTGGCTGAAAAATACGGTGATCGTAGCGGGCCTGACCCTGCTCTCCCAGCTGTGCATCACCGTTCCGGCAGGCTACTCGCTGGCAAAGCTGCGGTTTCCCGGCCGGAGCGTCGTTTTTATGATCGTCCTTCTGACCATGATGGTGCCCTTTCAGGTGCTGCTGACGCCGCAGTATATCATGATCACCCGGCTGGGCTGGAACGATACCCTCGTCGGCCTGATCGTCCCCTATATGATGAACACGCTGTATATCTTTATGTCCCGGCAGTTTTATCTTTCCTTCCCCGGCGATCTTCTGGAAGCGGCGCGGGTAGACGGGCTCGGCTTCTTTCGGAGCTTTTTCCACATTGTGCTTCCCCTGTCCAAGCCCATTGTGGCCACGGTGACGATCTTCAACTTTGTGCAGAGCTGGAATTCGTATATGGTGCCCTCCACCTTTGTCATGAGCGAGGAGCGCTTCACCATGGTCGTGGGTCTCAACACCCTGAAGGACACCTATTTTAACCGGCTGAACCTGACGATGGCGGGCGTGGTCGTGACCTGTCTGCCGCTGCTGATCCTGTTTCTCTTTCTCCAGAAGCATCTGATCCGCGGGATCGCCTCGGAGGGCATCAAAGGCTGAGAGGCCAAAGCCCGTCTCTGACTTTCCCGCCGTTTTTGGCCGCAAAAGCGCTCACGCCCAAAAGAACCTGGGCATGAGCGCTTTCTGATTTCTGTTCCGCAAACAAAGACCGCCGCAGAAAGCAGAACTGCAGCGATCCTGCAGCCGTTCTCGCCGTATACCGGGCAGACGGAGGCCGTTTTCTGCCCGAACAGGCTGCATTCCATCGTCTGGCACTCGAGGGCGCCTTTTTTGCCGCAGCCCTTGCGCTACTAACTGAGCCATACGACCAATTCATTGTGAGCCGTCTTCCGACGACGTTGCTAGTCATCATAAAGGCTTTTGGAAAAGTCAAGCATAAAACGGGCATCCGAAAAAAGTTTCTTGAAAAAGGGAAAAGGAACATTGCAAAGCCCCTCCGGCCATGGGAAAACAGCCGGAGGGGCAAAAAGCTTATTTCTTGTGGTAGAGCTTGTGACTTTGGTACTTGGCGTCGCAGGTGACATTCACCTTCAGGCGGCGGAAAATGTTGCTGTCCACCTGCGGCAGAATGACGGTGGAGTGCGCCTCGCAGCCCGCCAGCAGGGGAAGCTGCTGCATGGCCAGCGCGGCGGTCTCGTTGGTGGCGGCGCAGATGGACAACGCCACCAGCACTTCGTCGCTGTGCAGCCGGGGATTGTGGTTGCCCAAATAGTCGCACTTGAGGGAACGAAGCGGACTGATGACGGTGGGGGAGATCAGACGGATCTTCTTGTTGATGCCGGCCAGCTTTTTCAGCGCGTTCAGAAGCACTGCGGCGGACGGCCCCAGCAGGCTGGAGGTCTTGCCGGTGACAATGGTGCCGTCCGGCAGCTCCAGCGCCAGCGCGGGGGCGCTGGTCTCCTCGGCCCGCTGACGGGCAGCGGCGATCACAGGACGCATTTCCGGGTTCAGCCCCGCCTTTTGATAGATCATTTTCAGCTTGTCTACTTCGCTCTGCTCCGTGTGACCCTCCACCAGCAGGCAGCGGGCCGCAAAGTAGCGGCGGATGATCTCCTGATGGGCGGCTTCCCGGCAGACTTCGTCGTCAATGATGCAGTTGCCCGCCATGTTTACGCCCATGTCCGTGGGGGATTTGTAGGGGGAAGTGCCGTAAATACGCTCGAATACGGCTTTCAGCACGGGGAAGATCTCCACGTCCCGATTGTAATTGACCGTGGTCTCGCCGTAGGCTTCCAGATGGAAAGGGTCGATCATGTTCACGTCGTCCAGATCGGCGGTGGCGGCTTCGTAGGCGACGTTCACCGGGTGGTTCAGGGGAAGATTCCAGATGGGGAAGGTCTCGAACTTGGCATAGCCCGCCTGAACGCCCCGCTGGTGCTCCTTGTACAGCTGGCTCAGACAGACGGCCATCTTGCCGCTGCCCGGGCCGGGAGCCGTTACCACCACCAGGGGACGGGTCGTTTCTACATATTCATTGCGGCCGAAACCGTTGTCGCTGACGATCTGTTCCACATCGTAGGGATAGCCCTCAATGGTAAAATGGCGGAATACCCGCACCCCGAGGTTTTCCAGCCGCTGTTTGAACAGGACTGCGTTGTGCTGGTCGTTCCAGCGGGTCATGACCACGCTGCTCACATATAGGCCGATGCCGCGGAACGCGTCGATCAGCCGCAGCACGTCCGCGTCGTAGGTAATACCAAGGTCGCCCCGTACCTTGCTTTTTTCAATATCATCCGCGTTGATGACAATGACCAGTTCGGCCTGATCCTTCAGATTCAGCAGCATCCGCACCTTGCTGTCGGGCAGAAAGCCGGGAAGCACCCTGGAAGCGTGATAGTCGTCAAAGAGCTTGCCGCCGAATTCCATGTAGAGCTTTCCGCCGAAAGTGTCGATGCGCTGGCGGATACGCTCGGACTGCATGGCCGTGTATTTGTCATTGTCAAACCCGATCTGCATATGTATCTTTCCCCTTTCCAGTGTACAACCCATCTTATCATGACATTTTTCGGAAGACAAGGGAAAGATTTGACGAAAACGGAGAAAGTTTCCGGGTGGATGGGCGGCGAAAGAAATGCTATAATGCAGAAAAAAGGAAAAGGAGAGATTCCTGTGCCGTGCTTCGAAAGCGAACATTACCGTTTCCACTATTCGGCGGGCAGCTTTGCAGAAAAACATATCCGGGAGCTCGCCTTGCGGCAGGAAAAATGCTTCGCCTACATCTGCCGGGTGCTGCAGGTGAAACCGGACCGGAAACTGCAGTATTTCCTTTGCGAAACGCCGGAGGATGTAGGGGCGTATTACGGCGATGAGGAACCATGCGACGGGTTTGCCCGGGAACCCGACCGAATCTATGCCGTGTACAATGAGCGCTGCCGCTGCGACGGGTTTCATGAGGACGCACACTTGATCAGCTTTTTTCTCCATAAGCCGCCTCAGGCCGCTGTCCGGGAGGGATTGGCCATGGCCTTTGACAGGCAGTGGTGGGGAATCTGTAATTTCGAATGGGCGTTGTATTACCGAGAAGAAAACCGACTGCCGCCTTTCAACTGCCTTCTGGAAAACGAACGCTTTTTTGCTTTGGACTGCGGATTAAGCTATCCTATCGTAGGGGCGTTTACCGAATATCTTCTGCTGACCTACGGAACGCTACCGGCTCTTCTGGCAGAAGGAAAACGGCGGGGAAGAAGGGTTCCGGAAGGCCTATGGCAAAACAACGGGCGAACTGAGCCGGGAGTTTGAACAGTACTTGAATTCAATGCCATTCATCAGTTGCACCATATATTGTGCATTTCATTCTTTTCAAAGCACGATATATGGTGTTTTTGTATCAACCTGTAAAATGCAGTGAAACCGTTTTAGAAGCTGTAAAGGGTATTTTGAAGGGTAGTTACATGGCGCTGATTCTCTGCTGAACGATGTTTGCAATAGCAGATTTCCATTCCGGTGCTCCATAATCCTGACGGACTTTTCGTTCGATGTCACACTCCATCATCAAACTGAACAGGCGTTTCGGTTCAGTGTTTCCACTTTCAAACATGGCACGGAAATACTGGGAAAACTGTTGCAGGGTAAAAGGTACAATGGACAACTCCAAACGTTCATCGTCACGAGTATACCAGCGCCCGATTCTGAAAGTTTCCGCCGTATTACTATCAACACGATTAGCAATGAAAAGACCGTATACAGGTTTATCATGCTGAAGCATAAGGTCGGCAACGTGGCGACGAACAGGTTCGCCCTCCATTGCTTCCTGACGGGAAGATTCGGACAACGTTACTTCAATTACGATAACTTTGTCGTCGAATTCTGCAATCAGGTCTGCACCATTGCCCGGAGCTGTACTGACGGGCATAAAGTCCTGATCGACATTGAAACGGCGAACATTATAGGGCTTGTTGACCAAATTGTCGATTGCAAGAAACGCTCTCCACAAACTCCATTCCAGATATGCCGGGGCTTCTGCTCTGGGAATGCGCAGTTCGGTATCTTCATCAATACGCAGCCGCTCTTTGCGAGAAGCTATCAAATCCATATACGCAGCGATTTCCTGCCATTCGTCCGCCTGACGTAGTGCATAGTATTCTTCCTTCTTGTGCGAAATCTGTTCTTCAATTTCGTACCGAACCTGATTGATTTGTGCGGGTGTATCCAGCTGTTTTCCTTCAAGGGAATAGCGGATTCCGTAGTGAAGTGCGCTTTCCAGCAGATCATTCAACACTTCATTCGCCATATCCTTGTTATCTGTCGGCAGCGGGGAACCAGCACAAAGTATGCGATAGATTTTCAGAAGCGGTTCGGTGCTTTCTAATTGTCGTGTTAACTGTATAGCCAAAGTCCGCTTTTCAGGTACAAGGATGATGCCTTTACCCTTTGCCTGTACCATGCCTGTTGCTTTCAAATAGCGGATGTTCATATCCGCATAATCCTTAAAAGTAGACGCGGCACAGGCAAATTCTACTGCCTTATCATCATATAGTTTTCGATCAAAAATGCGTTTACGCTCCGCAGCATTACGCGCTGTACGCAAGGATAGTAGGTTCGACACAGTTTCTGTCAGAACATCGGCAGGCGTTGATGTAATGACGATCGTTGCCATCTCGGGGAAGGAGATGGACGGTTCTTCTCTCCGCCTTTCTAACTCCAACATAATTGCCAACACCCAACACAGCGGAGAAAAGGTCGAACCAGTTCCCGTCGGCACTGTAGGTGTAACCATCGAACGCAGATAACATTCTTGTATCGCAGGCACAGTCTGTGCGTTGATTAAATTTCTACCTGCATCGGTAATAATATCCAGTGGGCCTAACTCTTCCTGCGTAAAACCCATATTGCTTTTAACTTCTGGATAGATGAAGCCCAGTTTTCCCATTGCAGAACGCCATTTGCGTCCGACGCTATTTGTTGCGTCAGAACCTAATGAAACGACACCACATTTACCCAGTAGTTCACGGAAAGCAATATCACCATCAACATTGCGAATATTGCCTTGTATTGATGATTGTGATAATGCAACTAGACCATCACGAATACGAAGTGCACTTCGAACAGAGGTGTTACCTAACTGCCAAAACTTCATAGTATGCACCACCTATCAGTAACCGACGAACAAGTATTCCTGCACTTTGTTTCTATGCGTAGCTGCGTCGCCCTGATTGCCAAATGAATACTGATAGTCAATCGGTATTACCTCGACATGGGCTTTGTGTTTTGCCATGATAGAAAGCATTTCATCTTGTGTTGGCAAACTGTTAGAAGAATAGGAAACCAACAGAATGCTATCGGCAAAACGCTTAAATAGCAAATCAAATGCATCAGCAGCGCCTTTCCGTGTAGAAAAAGGCGTAGGATACGATTTGAATTTTTTTGTTTGCGTATGTTGTTGAATCTCTACCCCCTGCCAGTCACGCGCCAATCCTTCAACAAAATGGTAGCGCCGAACGTATTCATTGTCTGACAACATAGAATAGTATGGTGGGTCAATATAGACCAACCCGGGCTTATCTATGCGCAATGTCATTGCGTTACCATTGACAGCGCGGTTGTGCTTGCCATTATCAAAAACCGCACCATTGATAGCCTCGACCGCTTCCAGAAATTGCTGCTCGAAAGACTTTTGCAGGTCTTTTCGTCCATCATTGTAACGTTCGCCAACATAGGTAAAAATGCCGCGAGGACGTTTTTTTGTACAGGCGCGAATCAAAGCCGACATTGCAATTGCCTTTTCATAAGGATTACGAATTGCAGCAATATTTGCACGCAATATGTCAATCAGCGCGTTATCACTGTCGGAATAATACAAACCCGCGAATGTGGTAGATACGAAGTGGTCATTTTTCCCTTGTGGAATCAGCAATTTCTTTGCCGTATCCATAGAAAGCGTAACACAATTGTTCTCTACCATTGCTTTTGCAAAGGTGGAGGACATATGCATATAATCGTTGCTGATGACGGTCTTTCCCTCCGCTTTGAACATGTATCCGACTACACCGGAGCCGGAAAACAGATCAACAGCCGTATCAAAGGAAAACTGTGAAGCGATAGACCATATGGAAGAAAGCAACTTGCTTTTTGACCCCATATAACGCGTAGGCGGATACAACCCGACCTGCTGGGGTAATGGAGTCTCTGCCAGATGCAAAAGCGTCTTTTGTTTGGGCAACACTGTTACAACGGCATCTTCTCCACTTCTTCTCTTGCCATTGCAAGAAATGCAGCGTCTCGTCGGAATAATATCAATCGTAAACTGACTGTACAGTTCATGCACCAATGGATGATTTGAGTTCGTCAACACAACATGGCAGCCCAATTCGTGCAAACGCTGTACCTCTTTGGCAAGTTCTATATGATCTTCTTCGTAAAACTGCTCCTTCGTATAGCGCTTGAAATCCGAATATTCTGAAACAGGTAGATAAGGGGGATCTAAAAAAATAAAATCCCCCGGCTCTGCATATCGTTTCAGGATGTCAAGATAGTCACCGCACACAATTGTAGTCTGCTGCAATACTTCTGACGCAGCATAAAGCGCATCCGTATCGCAAATTGACGGATTCTTATATTTACCAAAAGGTACATTGAACTGTCCCTTTTTATTTACACGATAAAGTCCATTGAAGCATGTATGATTCAAATAAATCATACGCGCTGCAGCTTCGGCTTTTGACAGCTCCAGCCAATTTTGTGCGCGAACAGCATAATACATCGCCTCTGTGTTCTCATACAAAGACAGATGACGAATGACTTCTTCCACGTTATTTGCAACCTGTTCATATACATTGATAAGTTCAGGGTTGCTGTCGGCAATAATTCCGTTTTGAGGCTCCAGTGCAAAAAACAGCGCTGCTCCACCACAGAAGGGTTCAATATATTTACCATAATGCTGTGGAACACGGGGCAATATGTCGCCTAACATTTGCCCTTTACCGCCTGCCCATTTCAAAATCGGCTTTGCGGGCTTGCGCTCAGTACGAATATTCGCTGCACATTGATTACGCATGTACTACACACCTCCCGCATTTGGCAATAGACTATATTATTGTACAGCATCTCGGATGAAGATTCAATCACAAAATGTGCTGAAATAGTGTTATTTTACACCATTTTGCTTGCAATACAGTTTCAAATCCCCCTTATACCCTTCGAACGTGTCTGCCCTCGTAATATCCCACAACACGCCATTGAACCGTATGACGTGGGCGGTGGATAGCCCCGCCCGCCAATTTATCTGAAACAACACTTGACCCTGTTTTCGCTGGACGGCGGCGTAAGGGAACGGATCGCGGCGAAATTGAGCGGAGCGCCCGCTTCTCCGGGTTGACAAGCAGGGAAGGGAATGTGTATAATTTTTTTATCTGCGCATGGCGCGGAATGGGAATGAGGTGTAGGAAATGTTGACGAAGATCCCGAAGGGAATGAAGGACGTGCTGCCCGCGGAAAGCGCCCGCTGGCGCGCGGTAGAGAAGGAATGCCGCCAGGCGGCACTGCTGGCTGGATACCGGGAGATCCGTACCCCGGTTCTGGAGCATACGGAGCTGTTCGCCCGCTCGGCCGGCGAAAGCAGCGACGTAGTGCGCAAGGAGATGTATACCTTTAAGGATAAGGGCGACCGCAGCGTGACCCTGAAGCCGGAAAGCACGGCGGGCACGGTGCGCGCGTTTTTGGAAAGCGGCCTGTACGCTCAGGCGCTGCCCATGAAAATGTACTATATCAACGCGCCCCACTTCCGCTATGAAGCCCCCCAGTCCGGGCGGCTCCGGGAACATCACCAGTTCGGCATGGAGTGCTTCGGCGCGTCCCAGCCCTCGGCGGACGCGGAGCTGATCGTGCTGGTGGTGGAACTGCTGGGCAAGCTGGGGCTGGAAAACCTGTCCGTGCGCATCAATTCCATCGGCTGCCCCAACTGCCGCCCCGCGTATCAGCAGCATTTCAAGGAATATCTGAACGCACGGCGGGAGAAGCTGTGCAAGTCCTGTCAGGAGCGAATGGACATCAACCCCATGCGCACGCTGGACTGCAAGGAAGCCGCCTGCAAGGAAGAACTGAAGGACGCGCCTGTGATGATGGATCACCTCTGCGACGAGTGCCGGGCGCATTTTGAAGCGCTCAAGGGCTATCTGGAGGCGGCAGGCATCCGTTATACGGTGGATCCCCGCATCGTGCGCGGGTTGGACTACTACACCAAGACCGTGTTCGAGATCATCACCGACACCCCCAACGGCGAGCTGACCGTGTGCGGCGGCGGCCGGTATGACGGACTGGTGGAGGAGATCGGCGGACCGTCCATTCCGGCGGTGGGTTTCGGCATGGGCATCGAGCGGGTGCTGATGCTGCTGGATCAGCAGAACAGCCAGAAGCTGGCCGTGGAGGACGAACGCCCGCAGGTGTTTGTGGCCTGCCTGAATCAGAGCCTGTCGAAGAACGCTTTCCTTTTGATGGAGCAGTTCCGCCGGGCGGGGCTTCGGGCGGATATGGATCATCAGGGACGTAGTCTGAAGGCACAGTTCAAGTATGCCGATAAGCTGGGCGCGCAGTACGTGGCCGTACTGGGCGACGACGAAGTAGCCAAGGGCGTGGTCAAGCTGCGCAATATGCAGACCCGGGACGAATGGGAATCTCCGCTGAAAACGGCCCCGGAGGATCTGAAAGCCCATCTGGAAAAATAAGCCGGATCGTTACAGGCTGTATTTGTAGATCCGGGCAGACACGGGGATGGCGAGCCGTTCCGGGAAAATGCTGACTTTGGGTGTTTTTCCCCGGAAAGCGATCCCTTCGCCGGCACCTCGCCGGGTTGTCAAGCGCTGAAATATCTGGTATACTATCCTTCGGGTATGCGCACCGGCGCGCCCGTGAGGAAACAGACCACAGGAGGTGTCTATCATGGCCCCCAAAAAGGATAATTTGCCCCTGACGCTGGATCAGGATCAGGACTCTACCGGAACCATCACCTATGCCAATGAAGTGGTGGCCGTCATTGCAGGCGTCGCCGCCAACGAAGTGGAAGGCGTTGCCGGAATGTGCGCGGCCAGCGGGATTTCCGAGGTGTTCTCCCGCAACACCAAGAACGTCACCCGCGGCATCAAGGTGGAGCTGGGCACGGAGGAAGTCTCCGTGGATATTTACCTGATGATCGAATACGGTACGCCCATCCAGACGGCCGCCCAGAACGTGCAGGAAAACGTTCGCAAGGCCATTGAGACCATGACCGGCCTGCACGTGGTGCGGGTGGACGTGCATGTACAGGGCGTCAGCTTCGAAAAGGAAAACAAGGACACGCAGGCGGGGCTGGACGAGCTTCATTCCAGCGTGGCGGAAGTGGCGGCGCAAAAGCCGGCGGGCCATGTGGAATTTGAAGGCGAACCCACTCCGGCGGAGTCCCACAACACGCCTGATCCCGAACCGATCGACGTGAAGGATGAAAACGAGCCCGAAGAAGCCTGACAAACGACGGCAAAGCAATACCGGCCCAAACCGGCATTGCTTTTTGCCGTTTTTACGAATCTGACCCCATGAGGATGGGAGAGGAGGTTTTTTCCATGAGAAACAAGTTCTGGAACCGGGTGCTGGTAGCCCTGAGCGGCCTTTTTATTTTCGCCGCAGGCGTGCTTTTGTTTTTGGTCAGCTTCCTGTCGCTGTTCAGCATCAGCCTGTCTTTGGGCGGTACGGAGCTTTCCCAGCTGCTGAACGGACTGGCCGTGTGGCAGAAAATTTTGTTGATGCTGGGAGGCGTTGCCGTAGCGGCGCTGGGTCTGCACGATTTGAGCATTCCCTTCCCCAGCCGCCGGGAGCGGGGCTTCATCATGCAGCATACCGAGCTGGGCGACATGAGCATTTCCATGAACGCGCTGGATACCATGGTGCGCCACTGCGTGGATCAGCATAAGGAGCTGACCGTCAAGTCCACCCGTATCAGCCGCGTCAAGAGCGGCATCGTTGTGGAGATTCGCATTATGCTGGCTGCCGGGGTGAATATTCCCCTGACGGTGAACGCCCTGCAGAAGCAGGTGAAGCAGTACATCATGTCCTGCAGCGGCGTGGAGGTCTATGAGGTGAAGGTGCTGGTGGAGACAGGCATTCCCAACGGAAAGACCCGCCACAGCAAAGAGCTGGTGCTGGAGCCTCAGGCCGCGTCGCAGCCCGTGAAGGCGGGACCCGTCAAAGAACCCGCTCAGACCGCGGAGCCTGAACCCGTCGCAGAGCCGGTGCCGGAGCCGGAAATGACTGCCGAAGAAGAAGCCCCCGCCGTCACGGCGGAGGAAGAAACTGAGAACACGCACTGGGAAGAAATCCGGGAGGAAGAAGAAAACGAGAGCCAGCCGGAAGAGACCCTTTCGGCCAGCAAAGAATAAGGAGCGTCAGTCATGGACGAGAATAAGGGATTTGCGGTCGGCACGAAAAAATGCGGTCTCCTGTGCGGCGCGATAGGCGCGCTGGCGGCTTTGTGCTGGGTGCTGTTTGGGTTTTGGAACATGATCTTCATCGCGGCGATGTTTGCCGTCGGGTATTTCGTCGGCGCGTGCGACCATAAGGCGGAGCTGTTCAAGCGCATCGTGGATCGCTTCGTTCCCAAGAAGGGCGAGTAAGCCCCGGGCGGGGAGACCCGCCCTTTTATGCGAAACTGCGACAAAAGAAATGGAGTGTTGAATCGAATGGCGCGTTCATTGGCCAGACGGGCTGCCATGCAGCTTCTGTACGAACGCCTGTCAGGCGGCGAGGCGGATCAGGAATCCCTGGAGATGGTATACGAGCAGTTGTCCGAAGAAGGGGAAAAGCCTCAGCGCGTGAACCTGACCCCAGAGGATCGGGCCTACATCGATGATGTGCTGCAGGGTGTTCAGGATCACCAGCAGGAGCTGGATGACCAGATCGCCAGCCATTCCACCGGCGAATGGACCATCAGCCGTGTACCCCATGTGGATCTGAGCATTCTCCGCCTTGCGGCCTACGAGATGCTCCACCGCAGCGACGTTCCCGACAATGTGGCCATCAGCGAGGCGATGGAGCTGGCCTCCCGGTACAGCGAGCCCCGCAGCAGCCGCTACATCAACGGCGTGCTGGGTGCCATGGAACGCGACAAGCAGGAAGGCTGATCTCCATGGACGCAGTGTTGGGTCTGGATACCAGCTGTTATACCACTTCCGCCGCCGCGGTGGACGCGCAGGGAAAGGTGATCGCCTTTTCCCGCCTGCTGCTCCCCGTGGAGGCGGGCCAGCGCGGCCTTCGCCAAAGCGAGGCCGTTTTTGCGCATGTAAGGCAGCTGCCGCAGGTGATGGAAAGTCTGATGACAGAATTGCCGACGGAAGCGACGATTCGCGCCGTCTGCGCGTCCTCCAAGCCCAGGGACGAGGCGGACAGCTATATGCCCGTGTTTCAGACCGGTTGCGGTTACGGACGGGGGATCGCCGCAGCGCTGCGGGTCCCGTTTTTTGAAACGACCCATCAGCAGGGGCATATCGCCGCAGGATGCATCGGCCTTCCGCCGCTGGACGAGCGCTTTCTGGCGCTGCATTTGAGCGGTGGCACCACGGAACTGCTGCTTTGCGAAAACGGCCGACTGCGGCTGGTAGGCGGTTCGCTGGATCTTCACGCCGGGCAGATGGTGGACCGGGTGGGCGTTCGGCTGGGATTGCGTTTCCCGGCAGGGCCGGAGCTGGAAAAGCTGGCCATGGCCTGTGCGGATCCCACCGAAGCCCTGCTGCCTGCTTCGCTGGAAAAGGACGCCTGTTACTGTCACCTTTCCGGGGCGGAGACCCGGGCGGCACAGCTATGGGAAAAGCAGGTTTGTACCCCGGAGCGGATCGCCGCCGAGACCTTCGATCTGCTGGCCCGGACGGTCAGCCGGATGCTGGCGGCGGGCTGCAAGCGGTATCAGGTGCGGCAGGCGCTGGTGGTAGGCGGCGTGGCTTCCTCCAAGCTGCTGCGCGAACTGTTGCAGCGGCGGCTGAGCAAGCTCCGCTCGCCGGTGGAGGTCTTCTTCGGGGATCCCCGCTTCAGCGCAGACAACGCCGCCGGGGTGGCGGCGCTGGGGCTGGAGCAGTACCGGCAGTGGAAAGAGAAGAACGCCTGAAACAGGCTTATGATTTGCAAACAGGGAGGGACGGACAATGGCGGCTAAAATTCTGGACGGCGCGGCAATGGCGCTGGAGGTAGAAAAAGAACTGAAACAGCAGGTGGACGCGCTTCGGGAGAAAAACGTCGTGCCCGGCCTGTGCGTGATTCTGGTGGGAAACGATCCTGCCAGCCAGACCTATGTAGCCAACAAGGAAAAGGCCTGCGCCCGGCTGGGGATCCACTCCCAGACCCTTCGGATGGGGGCGGAAACCACGCAGGCGGAGCTGGAAGCCGCTATTGAACGGGCCAATGAGGACGAAGCCATTCACGGCATTCTGGTACAGCTTCCCCTGCCCGCTCATCTGGACGAGCATCGGGCGCTGGCGCTGATCCGTCCGGAAAAGGATGTGGACGGCTTCCATGCGGTGAATATGGGCCGTCTGGCCCGTGGCGAGGACTGCGTGGTCGCCTGTACGCCCAAGGGAGCGCTGCATATGCTCAAGGCGGCGGGCGTGCCTATCGCGGGCCAAAACGCCGTGGTCATCGGCCGCAGCAATATCGTCGGCAAGCCCATGGCGCTGCTGCTGCTTCAGGAAAACGCCACCGTCACCATCTGCCACAGCCGCACGGAAGATTTGGCGGAGCACACACGCCGGGCGGATATTCTGGTGGCGGCGGTGGGCAAGCCCCGGTTCGTGACCGCCGATATGGTCAAGGAAGGCGCGGCGGTGCTGGACGTGGGCATCAACCGGGTGAACGGAAAGCTCTGCGGCGACGTGGATTTTGAGCACGTGAAGGAAAAGGCCGGATGGATCTCGCCCGTGCCCGGCGGCGTGGGCAAAATGACCATCGCCATGCTGATGGAAAACACGGTGTCTGCGGCGGAAAAGGCGGCGCTATGACCAGCGAACGGATGACCCTGAGCGTCGCTCAGCTGAACGAATACGTCCGCCGGACGCTGGCGTCGGACGCGATGCTGAAAAATATCTGCATCACGGGCGAGATCAGCAATTTCAAGCGTCATGTGTCGGGGCACTGGTATTTCACTCTGAAGGACGAAGAAGCGGCCATCAACTGCGTCATGTTCCGTCAGGCGGCTCAGACGGTGCGCTTTCAGCCGGAAAACGGCATGAGCGTGCGGCTGACGGGCAGTGTGAGCCTGTATGTGAAGACCGGCTCCTACCAGTTTTACGGCGAAAGGATGGAGCAGGAAGGGTTGGGCGAGCTGTATCTGCGCTTCGAGCGGCTGAAGCAGAAGCTGCTGGCCGAGGGGCTGTTCGACCCGGCGATGAAAAAGCCCCTGCCCCTGCTGCCCCGGGGCGTTGGCATCGTCACCAGCTCCACGGGCGCGGTGGTACACGATATCTGCACCGTCACTTGGCGCAGAAACCCGGCCATGCCGCTGTATCTCTGCCCGGTGAAGGTGCAGGGCGAGGGGGCGGCCAGGGAGATCGCCGCGGCCATTCGCCGGCTGGATCGGATGCCGGAGGCAGAGGTGCTGATCGTGGGCCGGGGCGGCGGCAGCATGGAGGACTTATGGCCCTTCAACGAGGAGATCGTGGCCCGGGCGATCGCAGCGTGTCGGACGCCGGTGGTCAGCGCCGTAGGCCATGAAACGGATTTTACCATTGCGGATTTTGCGGCGGATGTGCGGGCCGCTACGCCCTCGGCGGCGGCGGAACTGTGCGTGCAGCCGAGGGTGGCCCTGCTGGACGAGATCGACCAGCAGGCGGAGCGGCTGGAACGCTGCCTGACGCTGGCTTTCAGCGATGCGGAAGCGCGGCTGAAACAGGCGGAGACCCGCTTGAAGGCTCGGGAGCCGGAGCAGCTTTTGAGCCGGTATGGCCTACGGCTGGAAAATGTTCGGCAAAGGCTGGACAACGCCGCATCCCAGCGATTGCAGCAGACAGAAGCGCGGCTCCGTCATGCGGAGACACGGCTTCGTTCCTCCGGGCCGCAGGAGACCCTGCGCCGGGGCTACGCCGTGGCGTTGAAGGATGGTCGGCTGCTGAAAAGTACCGCCGACGCGGCGGCGGGCGATGCTGTGCGGCTGATGCTGCAGGACGGCAGTCTGCTGACCCGGGTAGAGACGGTGGAAACCGAACGTTGAACCCATGGAAAGGACGGGAAGAATATGCCCGCGAGAACGGTCAAGAAAACGGCTTCTTTTGAGGAAGAACTGCAAAAGCTGGAAGCAATGGCCACCCAGATGGAGCAGTCGGAGCTGCCTCTGGAGGAGCTGATGAAGCTTTATGAGCAGGGCGTGGCCTTGACGGCCGAGTTGAAAAAACGGCTGGAAGGGATGCAGGCCACGCTGAAGGAGATTCGCGTAAGCGCAGCCGACGAAGCGGCCGATCAGCCTATGGAGGGGCAGATCAGCATGAGCGAGCTGGAAGGGAGCGGCAGAGCATGAACGCCTACTTTGACGCGGTTCAGGCGGCACTGGAGAACTACGGTCTGCTGCTGCCCGACCCGGGCCGGCCGGTGACGGAACCGGCGCAGGAAGCCCCCGCCGAGGGCGAGGTGCCCCAGCCCCTGCGCAGCGCCATGCGCTACAGTCTGCTGCTGCCGGGCAAACGCATCCGCCCGGTGCTGCTGCTGGCTGCGTATCACCTGCTGCGGGACGACTGGCAGGAGGCCGTGCCTTTCGCCTGTGCGCTGGAAATGATCCACACCTATTCCCTGATCCACGACGATCTGCCCGCCATGGACGACGACGCATTGCGCCGGGGAAAGCCCACCAATCACCGGGTATACGGCGAGGCCATGGCCATTCTGGCCGGGGACGGACTGCTGAACCTGGCCTATGAGACCATGCTGGCAGCGCCGCTGACGCAGAAAGCGCCGGAACGGGCGCTGCCCGCTATTCGGGAAATGGCGGAGCGGGCGGGCGTTCGGGGCATGGTGGCCGGTCAGGTGCTGGATGTGACGATGGAGGGGCAGACACCCCGGAAGGACATTGTCCGCTACATCCACCTGCACAAGACGGCTGACCTGCTGACCGCGCCGCTGACCGCCGGGCTGATGCTGGCCGGGGCGGATGAGGCGCAGCTGGAGCTGGGCCGCCGGTATGGCCGGGGGCTGGGACTGGCGTTCCAGATCGAGGACGATCTGCTGGATCTGGAAGGAGACGTGAAGCTGCTGGGCAAGGATGTGGGCATGGACGCCCAGCGGGGCAAGATGACCTGGCCCGCTGTGGCGGGCGTGGAACAGGCTCACCAGGACGCGAGACAGGCTGTCGAGGATGCTGCCGCCGCCATGGAGTCCTTCGGAGAACGCGGGAAATTCCTGACCGAACTGGCCCGGCAGACCCTGACCCGCAGCGTCTGACAGGCGGAAGGAGGAAAGCCTTTGCATTCGATATTGGGATTGGGAACCAATCATGTGCTGTTCGCCGCGCTGATTAGCTGGTTCGTGGCGCAGGCATTGAAGATTCCCATTTATCATCACGTGGAGCATGTGTGGGATTTTTCCCGCTTTCACGGCTCGGGCGGCATGCCCAGCTCTCACTCGGCCATGGTGACGGGCACGGCGCTCATGATTGGCGGCCTGTACGGCTTTGACAGCGGGCTGTTCGCCCTGAGCGTGGTGGTGGCCATGATCGTCATGTACGACGCGGCGGGCGTCCGCCGGGAGACCGGCACGCAGGCCACCGTCATCAACCAGATTTTGAAGGATATGCTGCTGAACGGGAAAAAGATCTCCGACGAGGAACTCAAGGAACTGGTAGGGCATACGCCGCTGGAGGTGGCCGGGGGAGCCTTGACAGGGCTTCTGGTCGCCGTGATTTACTTGCTGATTTTATTTGCTTAAAAGGCATTACACAGGAGGGAATACTATGGATCACTTTATGGAAGAAGTCGTGGTTAAGCACAATCGTACCTTTGATGACATCCTCTACGTGCTGTCCTGGATCATGCTGGTGATTTTCGGCCTGTTCGGGCTGCTGATGCTGCAGTCCCTGATGTATCAGTTCAGTGTGCCCGCGCTGATCGAGACGGTGATCTTCATCGGCGGCGCGGTGCTGCTGTTCCTGTTTAAGGATCGGCTGAAAACGGAATACGAGTACACTTTCACCAACGGCGATCTGGACTTTGCTCAGGTGTTCAACAATCAGAAGCGCAAGGCGCTGGGCACCATGCGGGTGAAGAATGTGGAAGCCTTCGGTCCCGTGGACTCCAACGAGTTCCGCAAGCTCATCAACATGCCCGGCCTGACCCGGAAAAACTGGTTCCTGAACCGGGGAGCCAAGCTGTACTACTTCTACTATCAGAAGGAAAACAACCGCACCATCATCGTTCTGGAGCCCTCCGAGGAGCTGGTAGGCATGATCCGCAAGTATCTGCCGCCTACCGCCTGGCGGGCCTGATCTTCTGAAAAAGAGGCGCGAACGACATGGTTTATCTGGATAACAGCGCGACCACACGGCCCAGTCAGGCAGTGCGGGACGCGATGGTTCATTCCATGGAAGAAGTTTATTTCAACCCGTCCGCCCTGTACGGCCCCGCCATGCAGGCGGAAAAGGAGTTGACCGCCGCCCGGAAGGCACTGTCGGACCAACTGGGCGTTCCGGCTAAGAATGTGATCTTCACCTCCGGGGGAACGGAAAGCGATAATCTGGCTATTCTGGGCCACTTGCAGACCCTGCGGGGCAAGGGCGAGGTGCTCTACACCGCCGCTGAACATGCGGCGGTAAAGAACGCCTGCCGGGAGGCGGAAGCCCGTTTCGGCTGCAAGGCCGTCGAAATTCCCCTGACCCGGGAAGGCTCGGTGGATCTGGAAGCGCTGGAAGGCATGCTTTCGGAAAACACGGCCATGATCTGCGTGATGCAGGTATGCAACGAGACGGGCGTGATCATGCCCATTGCGGAGATCGCCGCGCTGCGCGACCGGCTGGCCCCCAAGGCCGTCCTTCATGTGGACGGCGTGCAGGGCTTTATGCGCCTGCCCTTCTCCCTGAAAAAGCTGGGTGTGCAGTCCTATGCCCTGAGCGGGCACAAAATTCACGGCCCTAAGGGCGTGGGCGCGCTGGTCTGGCAGGATGGCTTCCGTTTCCGGCCCCAGATCGTGGGCGGCGGACAGCAGGATGATTTGCGCAGCGGCACGGAAAATACCTGCGGCATTGCCGGTCTGCGGGCGGCGGTGGAGACGTACCCCGCAGACGGCTACGAGCATATGCTGCAAATGAAGCGGCTGCTGGTCAGCCTGCTTCGGGAAAAGCTGCCGGAGACCACCGTGGTGGGCTTCCCGGCGGAAGATGACCGCAGCGCAGGTCATGTGCTGAGCGTGGCGTTCCCGCCGGTTCGGGCGGAGACGCTGCTGCATGCGCTGGAGGGCGACGGCATTTACGTGGGCACCGGCTCGGCCTGCTCGTCCAAAAAAGGCAAGCATTCGGCGGTGCTGACCGCCATGAAAACCCCAAACGCCGTGATGGACGGGGCTATCCGCATCAGCCTTTGCCCGGAAAATACGGAAGAGGAAATGCGCTTTACAGCGGAAAAGATCAAAGAGCATGTGGAGCTGCTGCGCCGCTTTGCGCGCAGATAAAGCGACACAGGGGAAAGCGGAAGGAGAAAACAACGTGCGGGAGTTATTGCAGGTTCGCTTCGGCGAGATTCATCTGAAAGGCCAGAACCGCCCCTATTTCATGCGGATGCTGGTGGAGCGCGTCCGGGAGGCGGTGAAAGACGTGCAGGGCCATGTGTGGCTCAACGACAGCCGGGTGTACGTCAGCGATATGACGGACATGGACGAGGCCATCCGCCGGGTGACGAAGGTCTTCGGCGTACACAGCGTCTGCCGGGCCGTGGAAGTGGACAAAAACGACTTCGAAGCGGTCTGCGCCGAAGGGCTGAAGCTGCTGGAAAACCATCACGGCACCTTCAAGGTCAACGCCCGCCGCAGCGATAAGCGTTATCCCATGGACTCCATGACCATCAATATGGAAATGGGCGGCTATATTCTGGAGCGCCGCCCCGACCTGAAGGTGGATGTAAAGAACCCTGACGTGACCCTGTCGGTGGAGATTCGGGACAACGCCTATCTGTACACCCATCCCATCATGGCGGTGGGCGGTATGCCCGTAGGCACCAGCGGACGAGCCACGCTGCTTCTGTCCGGCGGTATCGACAGCCCGGTGGCGGGCTGGATGATCGCCAAGCGCGGCGTGACCGTCAGCGCGGTGCACTTCTATTCCTATCCTTACACCAGCGAACGGGCCAAGGAAAAGGTGCTGGATCTGGCGCGGATCCTATCCGAGAGCCTGTGCGGCATTCGGGTGCATGTGGTGCCCTTTACGGACATTCAGATGCAGATCCACGAAAAATGCCACGAGGACTACACCACCATCATCATGCGCCGCTACATGATGCGCATCGCGGAAGCCATCGCCAAAAAGGAGCATGCGCAGGGCTTGATTACCGGCGAGAGCATCGGTCAGGTAGCCAGCCAGACCATGTACGCCCTCTGCTGCACTGACGAGGTGGTGGATATGCCTGTGTTCCGGCCGCTGATCGGCTTTGACAAGCAGGAGATCATCGATATTGCCGAGAAGATCGGCACTATGGAAACGTCCTCCCTGCCCTTTGAGGACTGCTGCACTGTCTTTACGCCCCGGCACCCTGCCACCAAGCCCAAGATGGAGATCATTCTGGACGGGGAAAGCAAGCTGGATACGGAGGCCCTGATTCAGGCGGCCATTGACAACGAAGAAGTGTTCGAGCTATAAGTCAGAAGCTCCCGCCAAAAAAACAGGCCAGCAGCGCGCCGGGCAGGCCCAGAAGGCCGGTCAGCGCCGAAGCGGCGGGGCCCGTAGGGATAGAAATTCCCATGGGAAGGAAGATTCGGCTCAGCAGGAAGCATAGAATAATGCCAAGGAACAGCCGCTCCACCAGAAGAAGCAGTCCTCTGCGCGGGGTGGAGCGGAGGCTCCAAAACCACAAAGCGGCCAAAATCAGGGTAAAAACGCCGAGGATCCACAGACGGACGGCCATGGACGCACGCCTCCTGTCAGTCAGAGAATGGTACAGGCTATGCCCGGCTGGCTGGGAAGATGCGGAAACCCCTGCTTTTTTGGCCAGAACTACCGAAATACGAAAGAATTGTCAAAATCCCTTGCGATTCCCGAACATTTCCTGTATAATGCCCGTGGGATAAATTTTGTCATGCGGGACAAAATTTGTCCCGACACGATGCTTGGGAAAAGGTGGCGAGAGGACGATGCAGGATAATTATTTTACCCTGATTGAACGGCTCGCCCCCGACTTGGCGCAGGAGATCGAGCGCCGGGCGCTGGTGCTGGAACGCATTGGCGCGCTGCAGCCTGTGGGCCGCCGCCAGCTGGCGGCAAGGCTGAACCTGCCGGAGCGGGAAGTCCGCACGGTGGCGACGCTGCTCAAGGAGCACGGGCTGGTCAGTCTGGACGCCGCCGGAATGAGCCTGACGCAGGAAGCCAGCGACATTCTCCCCATGGCGCGGCTGTTCAGCCGGGAGCTGCGGGGCCTGACCAAGCTGGAGACCGCGCTTTCCGCTCGCTGGAACGGCACGAAGGTCTGCGTGGTTCCCGGGGATGCGGATCAGGACGAACATGTGCTTCACGAAGTGGGGCGCTCAGCGGCCGCGCGGCTGCGGAGCTTCCTGCAGAGCGGCTCCACGCTGGCAGTGACCGGCGGCACGACCATCGGTCAGGTGGCGGCGACGCTGCCCGGCGGTACGCCCATGAACGTCATGGTGGTTCCTGCCCGGGGCGGTATTGGCCGCTCGCTGGAAACGCAGGCCAACACCATCGCCTGCGAGATCGCCCGGCGGCTGGGCGGTCATCACCGTATGATGCATCTGCCTGACCTGCTGGATGAGCAGGCCCTGAACGAGATGCGCAAGCTCAAGGAAATCGACGAAACGCTGGCGCTGCTGGAACGGGCCGACGTAGTGCTGCACGGCATCGGCCGGGCAGACGAAATGGCCCGCAAGCGGCAGCTTCCTCCCGCCGTGGAGGCGGAGGTGCTCAAACGGGGCGCGGTGTCCGAGGCCTACGGTTGCTATTTCGACCGAAACGGTAAAATGGTATGCTCTGCCTCCACCGTGGCTCATGATCTGGGCAAGCTGAAACCCGACTGCGCGTGGATCGCCGTAGCGGCGGGCACGGGCAAGGCGGAGGCCATCGACGGGGCTATGCGGGCGAAGCCCCATCGGATGCTGGTAACGGACGAGGGCGCGGCCAAGGCGATTCTGGCGCTGCCCGAAAAGGAATGTTTGCACGCCTGAAAAACGGCTTTGCAATAGAAATTTTCATCTGCTAAGGAGTGTTGGTTATGGCGAAGAAGACCATTGAAGACATTCAGGTCAACGGAAAAAAGGTACTGGTACGCTGTGATTTCAACGTGCCCATGGACGAAAACAAAGTGATCACCGATGAGAACCGCCTCCGCGGCGCGCTTCCCACCATTCAGTATCTGATCAAGAATGGCGCGAAAGTCATTCTGTGCTCTCATCTGGGCCGTCCCAAGGGAGAGTTCAACATGAAGTATTCTCTGCGCCCCGTCGCCGAGCGTCTGAGCCAGCTGCTGGGTCAGGAAGTGAAGATGGCGGACGACGTGATCGGCGAATCCGCCCACAAGCTGGCCTCCGAACTGAAGGACGGCGAAGTGATGCTGCTGGAGAACGTCCGCTTCCACAAGGAGGAGGAAAAGAACGATCCCGAATTCGCCAAGGAACTGGCTTCTCTGGCGGAAGTGTACGTGAACGACGCGTTCGGTACCGCTCACCGTGCGCATGCTTCCACCGAGGGCGTGGCCCATCTGCTGCATCCCGCCGTGGCCGGCTTCCTGATTGGCAAGGAACTGAGCATCATGGGCAAGGCGCTGGAAGACCCGGCTCGTCCCTTTGTGGCGGTTTTGGGCGGCGCGAAGGTGTCCGACAAGATCGGTGTTATCAACAACCTGCTGGATAAGGTCGACACCCTGATCATCGGCGGCGGCATGAGCTACACCTTCCAGAAGGCGCTGGGCGGCCGCATCGGCAACAGCATCGTGGCCGAAGACAAGATCGATCTGGTCAAGGGCATGATGGAGAAGGCCAAGGAAAAGGGCGTCAAGCTGATGCTGCCCGTGGATAACCTGGCTGCCGACAGCTTCTCCAACGACGCGATGTGCATCACCGTGCACAGCAAGGAAATTCCCGACGGCTTCGAGGGCATGGATATCGGCCCCGACACTCGCGTGCTGTTCAGCTACGAGGTGGAGAACGCCGGCACCGTTGTGTGGAACGGCCCCATGGGCGTGTTCGAGTTTGAGAACTTTGCCGAGGGCACCCGCTGCATCGCCAAGGCCATGAGCGAGTGCAAGGGCGTGACCATCGTCGGCGGCGGCGACAGCGCGGCGGCTGTGGAGCAGATGGGCTTTGCCGATAAGGTGACCCACGTGTCCACCGGCGGCGGCGCCAGCCTGGAGTTCCTGGAAGGCAAGACCCTTCCCGGCGTTGCGGCTCTGGACGACAAATAAGCTGCTTTGGGGGCTGCGGTATCGCCGCAGCCCTCAGAGTGTCAAAAAGTGGAGGTGCAGGAGGCACTGCCTCCTGCCGGGGTTATAGGGGCAGAGCCCCTAATCCTTGTGCCGCAGCACTTTCCCCGCAAACCAGCGTAGCGCTGTTTGCGGGCAACGGAGGCCAACTCGGGGTTTTTCGACAGACTGAGGGCTGCGGTATCGCCGCAGCCCCTTTTTTCTTGCATTTTTGATAAGAATCATTTGCAAACAGGCCCCTATCGTGGTATTCTAACAGATGGGAAAAAGCACCTTGCGCCCTTTCCCACCAAGAGTCCAACAAATCAATGGAAGGAAGAAATTCGTTATGCGCAAGCCGATTATTGCCGGTAACTGGAAGATGAACAAGACCCCCGAGGAAGCCAAAGAGCTGGTTTCCGCTCTGATTCCGCTGGTCAAGGACGCGGACTGCGACGTGGTGGTGTGCGTTCCCGCCGCCGACTACACCGTGGTGGCTGAGACCATCAAGGGCACCAACATCAAGCTGGGCGCGCAGAACGTCCATTTTGCCAAGAGCGGCGCTTACACCGGCGAATTGAGCGCGGATATGCTCAAGGCCTGCGGCGTGGAATATGTGGTCATCGGCCACAGCGAGCGTCGTCAGTATTTCGGTGAGACGGACAAGACCGTCAACCTGCGCACCCGCGCCGCCGTGGAAGCGGGCCTGAAGCCTATCGTCTGCGTGGGCGAACTGAAGGACGAGCGGGAAGCCGGCTACACCGATATCATCGTGGAATATCAGACGCTGATGGCTCTCCACGGCCTGACCGCCGAGGAAGTCAAGAGCGTTGTGATCGCCTATGAACCCGTTTGGGCGATCGGCACCGGTCTGACCGCTACCGATGAGCAGGCGAATGAGACCATCGGCGCGATCCGCAAGGCCATCGAGCGCCAGTACGGCAAGGAAGTTTCCGATGCTGTCCGCATCCAGTATGGCGGAAGCATGAACCCCAAGAACGTGAAGGGCCTGATGGCTCAGCCCGAGATCGACGGCGGCCTGATCGGCGGCGCGTCCCTGAAGGCTCCTGATTTCTCTCAGGTGGTTCTGTATAACAAGTAAGGGGGACGTTGGGGCACTGCCCCAAACCCCGGCAGGAGGCAGTGCCTCCTGCACCTCCACACTGGCCGCGCATTGCGCGGCCAGAAGTGGGTTAGGCTATCAGAAAAGCAGCGAGCGGCGGCTGGATAGAACAGTCGATACCGCCCGTAAATCGGTACAGGGCATAGTCCCGCCCATGCGGTGAGAGCTGGTCTCGGCGGCCAACGCCGCGCCCACAAGTGGGTGTGGGGTGAAACCCTGCTCATGCGGCGAGTGCTGGTCTCGGCGGCCAGCAATGCTCGCAAATGGGTGCAGGGCAAAGCCCTGCTGGAAAGGAATGATTTTATGGATAAGACCATGACGGCTTTGATCATTATGGATGGCTTCGGCATCAATCCGGCTCATGAGGGCAATGCGATCTATCAGCAGGGCACGCCTCATCTGGACGCGCTGAAGGCCAAGTACCCCTATACCCAACTGGGCGCCAGCGGCATGGACGTGGGTCTGCCGGACGGCCAAATGGGCAATAGCGAAGTGGGCCACCTGAATATGGGCGCTGGCCGTATCGTGTATCAGGAATTGACCCGTATCACCAAGGATATTCAGGATGGCGAGTTCTTCAAGAAGGCCCCGCTGATCCATGCCATGGATACCGCCAAGGAAACCGGCAAGGCCGTTCACCTGATGGGTCTGCTGAGCGACGGCGGCGTGCATAGCCACAATACCCACCTGTATGCTCTGCTGGAAATGTGCAAGCAGCGCGGCGTGAAGGACGTGTATGTCCATTGCTTCATGGATGGACGCGACGTGCCCCCCACCAGCGGCATCGAGTACGTGAAGGAACTGGAAGCCAAAATCAAGGAAATCGGCGTGGGCAAGATCGCCACCGTCGAGGGCCGCTATTGGGCCATGGACCGCGATAACCTGTGGGATCGGGTGCAGAAGGCCTATGACGCCATGGTGCTGGGCGAGGGTGTGACCGCCGAGAACGCCGAGCAGGCCGTGGAACAGAGCTACGCCAAGGAAGAGACCGACGAGTTCATCAAGCCCACTGTCATCATGGAAAACGGCAAGCCCGTGGCCACCATCGGCGAGGGCGACAGCGTGATTTTCTATAACTTCCGCCCCGACCGGGCCCGCCAGCTGACCCGCACCTTCATCATGCCCGATTTCGACGGCTTCAAGCGCGGCAACGGCTATTTCCACGTCAACTTCGTCTCCATGACCCAGTATGACGAGACCTTCACCGGCCTGGAAGTGGTCAATCCCCCGGAAGAACTGACCAACACTCTGGGCGAATATCTGGCCAAGAACGGCAAGACCCAGCTGCGCATCGCCGAGACTCAGAAGTACGCCCACGTGACCTTCTTCTTCAACGGCGGCGTGGAGAAGCCCAACGAGGGCGAGGATCGGGTGCTGATTCCCTCCTCCAAGGTGGCGACCTTCGACCTGAAGCCTGAAATGTCCGCCTACGAGGTGACGGAAAAGGCCATCGAGTGCATCAACGAGAAGAAGTATGACGTGATGATCCTGAACTTCGCCAACTGCGACATGGTGGGTCATACCGGCGTGATGAAGGCCGCTGAAAAGGCCGTGGAGACCGTGGATATCTGCGTGGACAAGGTGGTCAGCGCCATTCTGGCCAACGGCGGACGCGCTTTCGTGACTGCCGACCACGGCAACGCCGATCAGATGATCGACCCCAAGACCGGCGAGCCCTTTACCGCTCACACCACCAACCCCGTGCCCTTCATTGCGGTGGGCCCGGAGATGATCGGCCGCAAGCTTCGCACCGGCGGACGGCTGGCAGACATTGCGCCCACCATGCTGGAAAGCATGGGCATGGCCGTTCCTGCCGAAATGACCGGCAAGAGCCTACTGGAAAAGTAAGTCATAGCAACAAGGAGCGCTTCCCGCGAGAGGGGCGCTCCTTGTTGCGTTTGTTGGCGGACTTACTGCTTTTTGTTCATGTTTTCTAAATTTTTGCGGATGGCCTTTAAGTCCGAAGCCATGCCAAGGAATACCATCATACCCGCCACGGATAGAAAAGCAACCAGAAAAGCAGCAATGATAATGAGAACGCCGTAGCCTTGAGAATAAGAATAGTTAAAGTAAGGAATCGAAAGAACCAAGCCTGCGATAATAATGGCGAAAAAAGAGACCCATGAAAAGATTTTCAGTCCGCTGATCCAGCCGGAAGCAGAATTTTCATCTTCGGCTTCAGCATGTGGCGTCACAGGAAGCTCGTGGGTATCCAAATACTGCTGTTTAACGCGCTGTTTTTCCTCTTTTGCCATGGCAGAAAACTCTTCGTAATCAATATCGGTTTCGACCAGCTTGTGTTGACAGTTTGGACAAATGCTCTCTTTCCTATCTGCTTCAGGAGAAAACATGTTTTTTTCATGAGAATACCAACTCTTACAGTTTGGGCATACATATACTCTTCTGTTTTCCATAGTAAAGCCTCCGATTTTTTATTGAACGTCCAAGACGATAACCTAATGATAGAAGAATCCTGACGAAAAGTCAAGAAAACCCCGGCTCAGCCCTTTCGTCTGGCTGAACCGGGGTTCAGTTATAGCAGGCTGTTCCGATAATCGGTGGGGGAGACCCCCTCCATCTCCCGGAAAAGGTTGTAGAAGGTGGTGTACTGGGAGTAGCCGACGGCCTGAGCGATCTCCGCTATGGAAAGACGCGGGTCGGCCAACATGGTCTTGGCCATTTCCATGCGGCGCTTGCGCACGTGCTGGCGGAAGGGAATGCCCGTCTCCTGCCGCAGCAGGGCGGAAATGTAGTTGGGGCTGACGTAAAAACGGGCGGCCATGCTTTCCAGACTGATGTTTTCCATGGCATGGAGCTGGATGTAGGCCAGCGCGTCCCGAGCCAGCAGGGAAGATTTGCCACGTTTGACCTCCAGACTGGCTTTCAGGGAATCACAGATGTTGGTAAGGCAGGTATGAACGTCCTCCACACTGCCTACGAACCAGGTCTCATATAGTGCCTGACTGGCCGCATCGTTTTCGGGGCAGCCGAATTTCTTCTGCAGCGACATGGCGTACAGCGATACCAGCGCCCGCAAGTTGGAATACTGCTGGCCGCTCATCTTCAGGATGGCGTCCGCCGCGGCATTGGCCGATTCCTGCGTCAGCTCCGCTTTCTCGATCAGGGCTTCCATCTGCTTGTATACGTCCGTCACCCGCTTGGCACCGGGCGATTTGGCGTAAAACTGGATGGTCAGGGGCGCGTCCATCAGGGAAATATCCCACAGAGCCCGCCGAGCCTGCTGATAACTGGCGCGCACGTTGTTTTTGGAAGAACCGGGAAGGCTGACCCCGATGCGAAGCCCGTCCGACACCTGACGGCCGATCTCGTCCGCAATCTGCCGGGCCTGCTGCTGGTAGTCCGCAACCCCCTGCGGAATCACGAACATCACCACGGAGTCGTACAGCAGCAGCGTTTCCGCACTGATCTGCAGGCGCTGCACCGTTTCGTCCGCCAGCGCCAGAATTTCCTTGGAGGCCTGCTGGCCATTCTGGCTCTGGATCACCATCATATAAAAGGCGTTGAAGGGGAGGGTTTCATCCTCCAGAGATTCGTCCGGCTGATCCTGATACTGGCCGATATTGGTCAGCATACTCAAAAGCTGCGCCTTGCGCCGCACCCGCTGAGCCTGCCGGAGCGCTATGGAATAGGACGGCTGCATTCCGCTGCGGCTGATTAGCCGTTCCAGTGCGGCGGCCATGGCGGCTTCGTCCACCGGCTGGGGCAGGTAGTCGAACACCCCCAGCCGAATGGCGCGCAGGGCCGCGTCAAAGGAACGCTCGGCCGAAACTAACATCCAGCGCAGCGCCAGATGGGCGTTTTCGATAAAATCAAGGGCCTGTTCATGATCTATCAGCACCATATCGGGAATGGAGCGGTAGATCTCCTCCTTGCCTTTGGCAAGGCTGTCCGCCATGGCGACGACCTCCACGCCCTTTTCTGCAGAGACGATCAGCTGCCGGTAGCGTTCCAACCTTTGCCCGTCCGGGGCGATCAGTACGGCTTTCAGCGCCATGAGGGAACTCCTTCTTTCGGAATGTCAGGCCTGTTCCGCCTGCGGGGCAGCGCTTCGCTTGCCCAAAATGGTGGTGCGGTAGTAGATCGTCAAAAGCAGCGAGCACATGGCCCAGCCCACGGGATAGGCCACCGCAATGCCGGTAAGCGGGTTGCCGAAGAAATTCTTGATGACGAAAAGGTACGTCTGACGGAACAGCACGAAGGAGAACAGCATCAGCAGCATGGGAATGGTGCTCTTGCCTACGCCGCGCAGCGCGCCGCTGTAGGTCTGGTTATAGCACATGAGGAAATAGAACGGCGCCTGCAGCGTAATGAAATGCTGAGAGAAGTCCAGTACCTCTTTTTCGTTGGAAAACATGGTGGACAGCGGGCGGGCGAAGGCGACCATGACGACGCTGCACAGGATGGTGATGCTGATGGAAAGAATCTGCGCGTCCCGAACGCCCTTGCGAGCCCGATCGATCTTCTGCGCGCCGTAGTTCTGGCCCACGAAGGTGGTGGAGGCCATGGCGATGGCCTGCATGGGGATCAGGGTAAAGGCGTCCAGCTTGTTGTAGCTGGACCAGCCCGCCATGCACGCGGAACCGAAGAAGTTGATATAGCCCTGTACGAATACGTTGGAGAAGGAAGTGATAGCCTGCTGAATGCCGCTGGGCAGACCGATGGAGATGATCCGCTTAAGGGTGGGAAGATCAATGCACAGCCGGTTCCAGTGAATGCCGTAGGGCGCATGATCCCGGGTCAGCACGAACAGGGTCAGAAGCGCGCTGAGAAACTGGGCAATGATGGTGGCATAGGCCACGCCTTCTACGCCCATGCCCAGCACCACCACAAAGATCAGATCCAGCGCGGTATTGATAACGGCGGAGAAAACCAGAAAGTACAGCGGGCGGCGGGAATCGCCCACGGCCCGAAGAATGCCGGAACCCATATTGTAAAGCAGCAGTCCCAGCAGACCGGAAAAATAAATGGTCAGGTAGGTATGCGCCTCCGGGAAGACGTCCTCCGGGGTGGACTGGAGCCGCAGCAGCGTGTCCGCCCCCAGAACGCCCAGAGCGGTAAAGGCCACGGCCAGAATAAAGGTGATGCTGATGGAGGTATGCACGGCTTTGTGCAATCCTTCGTGATCGCGGCTGCCGTAGCATTGGGAAATGATCACGCTGGAGCCGGTGGAAAGGCCGGCGGCGAAGCCCACCAGCATGTTGATGATGCTGGATGTGGTGCCCACGGCGGCCAGCGCTTCCTTACCTACAAACTGGCCCACCACAATGGTATCCACCGTGTTGTATAATTGCTGGAAAATCAGCCCGATCATCATGGGGAGAGAAAACTCGATCAACTGGCGCCAAATGCTTCCCTGCGTCATGTCCGAGTCCAGACGTCTGCTCTTTCTGGCCATTTTCATTCCTCCTATTCAGCCAAAACGCATAAAAATACCTTATCACAATCCCAGCGGCAGGTCAAGAAAACGTCAAATTTTGATCGTGCGCGGCAAAAAAGCCCCGAAGGGCCTTATTTGCGGAATGTCCATAGCTTGTTGACCACGAAATTGAGCGGGATGGTGACGATCAGCGTCAGGATGGGGGAAAGCCACTCCGATAGGCCGAGGACCTGCACTTCCAGCCACATCAGCAGCGTGGACAAAAGAAAGGATGCGCCGTAGGAAACATAGCTTTTCCCCAAACGGAGCCACAGCTCCTTTCGGGTGGCGGCGCTTTTTTGAAAGACGAAGCGGTTGTTCCAGTAAAAGGCGTTCAGCACGCTGACAGCCCAGCCCACGAAATTGCCCCACAGGTACAGCGACGGGTCGATCCAGATGAAAAGATAATTGATCCCCAGTGAAAGCAGGGTGTTGACCGCGCCCACCAGCCCGAATTTGACGAACTGGGTCAGCCACTCCCGCAGCTTTTCATTTTGGGAAAGAAAACCGGGCAGTTTCATCGGCGCGCCCTCCGATACAGCGGCGCTTCGCCGTCGGAACGCTCGATCAGATAGGGAGGACGGCGGCGGGCCGCGTCAAAGGTGCGCCAGAGATACGCGCCGAGCAGCCCCAGCGTCAGCATGATAATGCCGAAGGCCAGCAGCTGGAAAATGAACATCATGGTCCAGCCGGTCACGTCGATCCTGCCGGACAGCTTGCTGATGAGCGCGTCCAGCGCCCAGAGGATCGACCCTGCGCAGCTCAGGCCGCCCAGCCATGTCACGATGGTGATGGGCAGCGTGGAAAAGCTGAACAGGGTGTCGGCTACCAGCCGAATCTTTTTGCGCAGCGTCCATTTGCTGGAACCGATCTCCCGGGCGCGGCGTACGTAGCCCACCGTGGCGGTCCTGAAGCCCGCCCAGAGAATCTGGCCGCTGAGGGCGCTGTTGGGCTCGTCCATCCGCTCCAGTACCTCAATGACCTTGCGGTCCAGCAGATACACGTCGAAGCCGGTCTTGGGCATCTGGGGGAAGGCGAATTTCCGGGTCAGGGAGTAGTAGGCGTTGGCAAAGAAAATCTGCATCCGCCCTTCCTCCCGGCCCTCCCGGACGGCCAGCACCACGTTGTTGCCCTCGGCCCATTTTTCATACATATCGTAGATCATTTCCGTGGGCTCCTGCAGGTCGGCGCATTTGACCACGGCGCAGTCGCCTGTGCTCTGCACAAGGCCGCACAGCACCGCCGCATCGCTGCCGAAATTCCGGCTCAGGTGGTAGATATGGATGCGCTCGTCCTGCGCCTTCAGTTCTTCCATCACCTGATAGCTGCGGTCGCCGCTGCCGTCGTCCACCATGACGATCTCCACGTCAAAGGGATTGTCCCGGTCCAGCAGCTTTTCCTTCAGGTCGGCATACAGGGGACGCAGGTTGTCTTCGTTGTAATAAACGGGAACCACAATGGACAGCTTAGGCATGGGCGTTGACCTCTCTGACAAATTCATCGTGATCGCGGATGTATTCCTCCGCGTCGTAGTGCTCGCTGGACAAAACCAGCAGGATGGAATCGGGCGAAAAATCGTACATATCCTTCCAGATCATGGGCGGCAGATAAATGCCCGTGTGGGGGCGGTTCAGGGAGAACACCGCCTCGTTGCCCAGCCCGTCGTCCACCCGGATTTTGCTCTGGCCGGACACGTTGATGAGGACAAATTCGGAGCGCCGGTTGGCGTGCTGGCCCCGCACCACATCCCGGTCGGAGCCGTACATATAAAAGATGCGCTTGACCACAAAGGGAATGTCCTGCTCCCCCTCCACCACCACCAGATGGCCCCGCTGGTCGCCGTGCTGGGGAAAGGTCAGCATTTGTACTTCACGTCGGTTCATACGGGCGCGCCTCCGTTTTCGGATAACAGATTTTTCGTAAAGATGCGGTTGAGAGAGTGCTGGGTGCCGTATCCCTCTTTGTTCAGGATCAGGCCGGTGTTGAGCACCCGCCCCCGGTCGTGGGTGCAGGTGCCGAAGCTGACGGCGCTGCAGTTCCGGCGCAGCCCTTCGCGGATGACCGCGTCATAGAGCAGCGTGGAGGGAACATAGGCGGTAATGCCGGTATCGGTGGCCAGATATTGGGTGTGCAGTACATTGGTCTGAGCGAAATAGAACAGGCAGGCCGCCGCAGCCAGCGCCCCCTCCGGGGTGCGAAGCCCCAGAAAGCTGACCTCGTCCCGCAGCCGGGAATGACGGAAGTCGATCAGTTCTTCTGCCGTGTGGACAGGCACCGCGTCAAATTTGCGCAGGTTCAGACACAGCAGCGCGTGAAACTGGCGGATGTCTTCTTCCGTTTCCAACATTGCCTCGGAAAGCCCCTGCTTTTCCGCTTTTTTCAGGTCGTAGCGCTTGTTAAAGGAATAGGCCTTCCGCAGTTCGTCATAGGGCCTGTCCAGCGGAAGCCAGCAGGAAATTTCTGTCTCCTGTGTATATCCCTGCTGGTATAGGGCGTATTCCAGCGCTTCGTCCGGCTGACGGCTGAACAGGGCGGAGGTCTGCTTCAGTTCCGCCAACTCGTAGCCGTCGGCCAGAAGCTGCCCGTTCAATGCGGAGACCAGCTCCACCAGCTTGGGGGCCCGCTGCAGGGAAGGGGCGACGATCAATCCGCCGAAGGTGCTGCCCGGGTGAGAGCGAAAGGCGCGCCGTCCGTCGATCCGCCCATCGGCGGCGGGGCAGACAGCCACCAGCTCCTGCTTGTGGAAGATCATCCGGGAATCATCCCGGAAACGGTCGGTAGGGTGATAGTTCAAAAAACGGCGGGTCTGCAGAAAAGTGCCGTTGGCGGACTGCTCCATGACGAAGCGGTCCCAGCGCTCCTGCTGTTCCTCCGTATAGGGGAGAACGGAAAAGGCAGACATGGCTTAGTCCCTCCCCGGCGCAAAGGCATTGATGGAGTCGATCACAAAATCCTGCTCCTCCCGGGTGATGCCATTGTACATGGGTAGGCTCAGCACTTCGTCCGCATAGCGCTCGGCAATGGGAAAAGCCCCCGGATGGTAGCCCAGATAAGCGTAGGCCCTGCTAAGATGGGGCGGGATGGGGTAATGGATCACCGTGCCGATTTCCCGCTGGGCCAGAAACGCAGCCAATTCGTCCCGGTACTCGGTGTGGATGACAAACTGGTGCCACGTGCTGTCGCTGTCCGGGCGGATGCGGGGCAGACGGACGCAGGGATTCGTAATGCCGGTCAGATACCGGGCGGCGATCTGGTTCCGCTCTGCGTTCATCTCGTCCAGATGGGTCAGCTTCACCCGAAGCAGCCCCGCCTGCAGCTCGTCTAGACGGCTGTTGGCCCCCACCACGTCAAAGTGATAGCGGACGCTGCTGCCGTAGTTGCGGAAGGTACGGAATTTCTCCGCCAGCCCATCGTCATCCGTCAGGATGCAGCCACCGTCGCCGAAAGCGCCTAACCCCTTGGTGGGGTAAAAGCTGAAGCAGCCCACATCGCCGAAGGTGCCCAGCGTTTTCCCGTGAAAATGAGTGCCGTGGGCCTGCGCGCAGTCTTCGATCACCCGCAGGTGATGCTTCCGGGCGATTTCCATTACCCGGCCCATATCGCAGCTCATGCCGTAAAGGTGTACGGGCATAATCGCCTTTGTGCGGGGCGTGATGGCCGCTTCGATTTTTTCCGCGTCCAGATTGTCATATTCGTCCGGCTCCACAAAGACCGGCGTTGCGCCAGCCTTCGTAATGCCCATCACACAGGCGATATAGGCGTTGGAGCAGACGATGACCTCGTCTCCCGGGCCGACGCCCAGCAGCTGGACGCTCATCCACAGCGCGTCCAGCCCGTTGGCCAGCCCCACGCAGTGCTTCGCGCCTATATAAGAGGCAAATTCTTTTTCAAAATGTTCAACTTCCCGGCCCAGAATATACCAGCCGCTGCGGAGTACCTCCAGCGCTTTCTGCTCGTACTCGGGTGCGTAGAGATCATACATCCGTTTCAAATTATTGGGAATGATTTTCATGGCAGGTTTCCCTTTCTTTGCCGCCCATCGAAAAGGCTCCAAACGCCTTTGCGCAGCACAAAAATGATACCTTTTTTTCGGGAATGCGTCAAGGGGTCCGGCCGTTTGCACTTTTGCCCGGATGGTGCTACAATAGCCCAAACCAACGAAAGCGAGGGTTTTGCCATGGAGACGAAGATCACCCGGGAGCAGGCATACGCCCTTTTGACCAAATACAATCAGGAACCCTTTCATATTCAGCACGCGCTGACGGTGGAAGGCGTAATGCGGTATTTCGCCCGGAAGCTGGGCTACGGCGCGGAAGAAGATTTCTGGGGGCTGGTGGGCCTTCTGCATGACGTGGATTTTGAAAAATACCCGGAGCAGCACTGCGTTAAGGCCCCGGAGCTTTTGCGGGAAATCGGCGCGGAGGACGCTTTCATTCACGCGGTGGTGAGCCACGGCTACGGCCTTTGTGTGGACGTAAAGCCGGAGTTGGAAATGGAGAAGGTGCTGTTCGCTACCGACGAATTGACCGGCCTGATCGGCGCGGCGGCGCGGATGCGCCCCAGCCACAGCGTGGCGGATATGGAGCTTTCCAGCCTGAAGAAGAAATTCAAGGACAAGAAATTCGCCGCAGGATGCTCCCGGGACGTGATCCGTCAGGGCGCGGAAAGGCTGGGCTGGGAGCTGGACAAGCTGCTTGGCGACACTATCGAAGCCATGCGGCCTGATGAAGCGGCCATCGCCGAAGCAGTGGCAAAGCTGGGCTGATCGTACTTCCCAAAAATAAAAAGAACAGCACCCTATTTCCTGTTGGAAAAGTGGGTGCTGTTTTGCGTCAGGGAAAGTTTATTCCACGGCGGCAATCGCATCGTAGATCTGCGCCGCGCCGCTGATGACCGCGCTGGAGGACACGGTCACGCCGGAGATCGCGTCCACGTTTTCATTCATGACCGGCGTGGAGGTAAGGCCGGGAAAGCGGTCGGTAAATTCAGGCTCCCGGGTGCGGGTACCCAGATTGGCCGTCTCGGCAAAGTCGCTTCCGCCTACGGAAATCCCGGTGACGGTGCCATTATTATCTACGCCCATGACCACGACGATGGGGCCGCCAAAGCCCTGCACAGTGGTCTGACCCACGTAACCGAGGGTGTTTCCGTCCGCCACGGCCCGGTGCAGACTGGTCAGCGAGGAACCCTCCGGCAGCGCTTCCTCCACAAATTCCGTGGCGGAGGCCATGACGGAAGTGCGGGCGGCGTTGAGCGCAATGACCTCCTGCTCGGCGATGCTGTCCTTGGTGAGCAGGTTGGTGCAGCCGAGAGCCACTCCGGCAATGATGGTAATGACGCAGAGGATGAGCCAGGCTTTGCTTTTCATGGTTGGGTCGTCCTTTCATTTGCAGCAGAATGGAGAACATTCTTTTGAATAGGGAAACGAAGATGAACCTGCAGCCGGCTGGCGATCAGCCCCGTGACGAAGCCCATGGCCGCGCCCACCGGCAGAAGCAGCGCCAGATAGGAGATCAGGGAAGGCGTCCGCAGGATCAGCATGGCAAGCAGCACCTGAGCCAGATTATGGGCCGCGCCGCCTGCCATGCCCAATCCGAAAAAGCTGATTCCGGGAATTTTTCGAAGCGCCATCATGAATCCAAGGCTACAAAGCCCCCCGGCCAATGCGTACAGCATGGAAAAGGGACTGCCGAAGAGAAGGCCGCTGAGCAGCACCTTGCCGGCCATCAGGCCGAAGCTCATGCCGCCGCCCAGCCACTCCAGCGAGAACATCAGCACGCAGTTGGAAAGCCCCGGCTTTACGCCCGGCATTCCCGTCAGGGGAATCAGACTTTCCAGATAGCCCAGCACCAGCATCACGGCCAGAAAGAGCGCCCCCAGCGACAATCGTTGCGTGTTCTTCATGGCGTGACCTCCAGCCTTATGGATTCTTCGTCCTCGAAGACCAGCTCCAGCACCAACTGATGGGGCAGGCAGATGATTTTTCCGCCCAGCGGCCGCAAACCGGCGTTTTCCGACGTGACGCTTCCCTGCCGGAGACAATCCTGATTGCGGCAGTTGCTTTCCGCCATGGAAAATCCTCCGGGAAAAATTCTCACCACATTGCGCGCGCCGTTTTCACCTTCGAGGGTCAGCATTTCTTCCTGGTCAAGGGCGATCAGCCGGGTCTCCTGCCCGGGTGCGGAGATACGAACCATAGGCGTTCCTTTGGCCGTCTCTTTTCCCGTCCGACCGAAAAATAAATAGCAGAGAAACGCCAGCGCCAGAATTGCCAGCAAAATCCATCCGTCTTTCCGCTTCATACGGCCTCCGCAGCATTGCTTAGGATTATTATAGCATAGATGGGCGGAGGGGGCAAATCTTTTTGGGACTGTTTTATATCTGGGAAAGAGGCGATTTTAAACGGGCAAAACGCTGAAGTGGGACTTGAGAGATCGAGATGAATAACAAGTGACACAAACGTGATTTACTTTTATCATCAACGTTATATCAGCGCTGATGGAACGCGCGGCTATTCGGAATTATATCGAAACGAGAGAAGAAGGCATCCAAAAACGCCGGGCGGACATTGAATACGATATTCACTATTGCTCAGTGATGAGTATGTCTGACAGTAGGCGAAAAAGTACCTCCAACCCCTTGAAACATAAAGGGTTGGAGGTATGCATGTTTATCCAAATGTATGTCTTTTGGGCTAAAATCCGTTTTAGCCGCTGAAATTTACGTCAAAAAGTGCAAAACAAAAATCCCGAAAACCCTTATCAATCAAGGTTTCCGGGAAGTGGTGGGATTAGTAGGGCTCGAACCTATGACCTCCACGATGTCAACGTGGCGCTCTAACCAACTGAGCTATAATCCCATTTTGACGACTGATGATGTAAAGCATCAGCAGCGAAAATAAGTATAACATGCGTCCGAAAAAAAAGCAATAGTGGAATCCAAATTTTTTCAGCGAGGTGGGACGAAAAACAAAACGGAAAAAACACACCCGCTGCTCTGAAAAAACGCTATCAGAGCAGCGGGACTGGAATGGAACCATTATCCCCGGGAAAACAGTGCGCCTGCAATACCGCCTCCCGCTACACCCATGGCGATGTCGCTGAGATAGGAGGTCAGGGGTAACTGCTGGCCGGAAAGGAGGGCGTAGAGCACCACCCCCAGGAGCATGTAAAGGAAACCCACCAGAGCGCCGGTCAACAGGCCACGTTCGCCGCCCGTGCCAACGGCCAGCCGAACGCCCACAAAAATGGCCGCCAGCTTGATCAGCTGGTTCACCACCCGAATGACGCCGTCGGAGGGCTTGAGCCATTGCATCATGAAAGCAAAGAGCAGGATGCAGGCCAGCGTCACCCCGACCGCCCCCAGTACCCCGCGGATCAGTTTCGTCAGAAGCGTTTGCTGTCGCCGTCCCGAACGCCTGCGCGTGGGACGTGAGGCGGCCTGAGTTGTTGCAGCCATAGAAAAAACCTCCCTCGTTCGCTTTGTACTACCCTATGCGAACGAGGGAGGCTGTTATGCCTGTAAGGCAGAGAAACTTAGTTTAGCAGTTCGCCGTCGTTTTCCACGGTGACTTCTTCCACATTGCGGATGGCCCAACGGGCAACGATCATCTTGGTGTCTTCACGGCCCACGGACAACTCAATGGTGTCATCCTTGATGCTCTTGATGGTGCCATAGATGCCGCCGATGGTGCAGATGCGGTCGCCGGGCTTCAGCGCGGCCAGCATGTCTTTGACCTTCTTGTCCTTCTTTTTCTGGGGACGGATCAGGAAGAAGTAGAACACCACGAACATCAGGATCAGCGGCAGCAGCATCCCGAGCATTTCCACCAGGCCGGCGTTAGCGGTGGTGGCGGTTCCGTCAGCGGCGGTGGCCGCAGCAGTGCTGGCGGCGGTTTCCAGAGCGTAAATCGAAATCATTTTCATTAACCCCTTTCCAATGATAGGCAAATTATAGCAAATTCTTTCGTAAAGTACAAGCGCGGATTATGAACAGATTGAAAATATCTTTATTTTTCGCTCTGCTCAGGCTGATATTGATACCATGGCAGCATCAGACTGTCGGCGGGCCATTGCTGCGCTTCCCAGATTTCGCCGTCGGTCAGCAGAACCAGCGGCTGACGGGAGGTGAAATACAGAGGAAGGTTCCGCTTGAGAACGGCAGTTTTCTGCAGCTTCACGTCGTGGCTGGTGGGGCCGTTGGACACAAAGCACAGCTCCGGCGAGACCGCGTCCAGCAGGTCGGGAGAGATACCGCCCACGCCGTGATGGGGGAGCTTGAGAATGTCGCTCTTGAACTGCCCGGCATATTCTCGCGCCAGATCCCGCTGAGCGGTCAGACCGATGTCCGCCGTAAACAGGATGCTCCGTTCCCCATAGCGGATATGCACTACCATGGAACGGTCGTTGGTGTTTTTGGTGCCCATGTAGCGGTAGGTCTCCAGCTGCGCCCCGCCCAGCGACAGGGCCTCGCCCGCTTCGCAGACACGGATGGGAATGTTCAGCTCCCGAAGCTGATGGATCAGCTGGCGCTGGTATTTGTCCGAATCCAGCGGAAAGGTGGAAAGGTATTCGTCCGCCGGAATTTTGGCAAGCAGCTCCGTAAAGCCGTTGATATGATCCCGGTGAGGATGGGTGTTGAAAGCAAAGTCCAGCCGGTCGATCCCCAGCGCGTCACACAGCCGGAAAAGGAAATCCGGCGTGGGTTCCCGTCCTACGCCCGCACAGTCCAGCACCATGGCGTGGCCTTCGCAGGTGATGAAGTAGCAATCCTGCGCGCCCACGGGAATACAGAAGACCCGCAGCGTCTTGTCCTGCTGCCAGAGATCCATCTCCCGATCCTGATCGAAAACGAAGACGGTCTGCTGTGGCGCTTCGGCGGTTTCTGCCGCGGCGGATGCAAACACGGAAAGAAGCAGCACTGCCAGCAGAACGACGGCAGCCCGGAGCAACGAGCGTTTTTGAGTCATAGGCTTGATTCGTCCTTTCACGCCCGGAAATCGTCTTCCGTCACGCAGCGTCTATTGTAGCGGACGGACGAAAGGCTTGTCAATCGGACGGAAAAGTTTTGACGAAGAACTTCGAAAAAAACGGGACGCACATCGGGTTTTGTAGGTTTGTCAAACATATTGGACAATGAACTCAATGGGGGAAAGCCAATGAAGGGGTCTCATAGGTAAGTTATTGGAAAGGGAAAGATGAACGGCGAGCTGCTTTGCAAAGTCATCCAGAGAGTAGAAGTCGTGGCAAGA